>Ga0206896_1108_pt1 | contig 18274 bp, 39 predicted proteins | sample Alteio_BWOrgHeat_52_FD_152969 | JGI IMG/M metagenome (GOLD analysis project Ga0206896, IMG submission 152969) | Enriched cells from forest soil in Barre Woods Harvard Forest LTER site, Petersham, Massachusetts, United States -... | ecosystem: Environmental > Terrestrial > Soil > Temperate forest >... | reverse complement strand
CCTTTGTGAATTCGGCTTGTTCATATTGGAAGCTCCATTGCGCTAGCTGGAATGCTTCCTCTGCCATCACAGAAAGCACAAGGCAGTTGAATGGGGATCACACAATCGCCGCGACATTCGCCGCCCGATGTTACGTTGCCGCAGCACTCCATTCCGGTCCCCCCATTTCCAGAGCCTTCGCACTCCGGGCATTCGACATCACCTATTTTATCTATGGACATTGCTCGCCTCCAAATTTGGCTCAGAATTTGGATACCCCCTAGCCTGACGCTGCCGTGCTTCGATGTGCATTTTCGTGGTGAAGGAAGAAACGCCATCGAGCAGGTCTATTGCTGCTGGGAGGCCGGAGTATTTTTCCTTTCGGAAAGCAGCGCGAGCAATTAAGCCGATTGCTTCCTCGACCATTTCTTCCGATGTCGTCGTTTGTGGATCAGCCATTGATCGCCACCTTGGTTACGCATGCGCTGATGTCTCCATACCAACCCATGAGCCGGTAATACTCATTGAGGGTGATGTAGTAGGTCGTGGTTTGTAGATTAGACAAGTTTAAGCAACCCTCCAATGATAAGCCCTAGAGCAAAGATCACCACCCACAATTGCCCCTTGATTGCTTGCAATACGCCAAGGATTTCGTCATCTTTCATTCAATCCTTCCTCGCTGCTTCTTTGTTCCATGCCTTGACTAAAAACTCTGCATCATCTTTTGCCCGCTCGCTATCGTAGCGGTCATTGATCGAGCAGATGCGTGAGTGTCCATTGATGTGCCAGATTTCATAAGTGATCGAGCCGTCCTCTTGGTCATGACGCTCAAGCCGAACCCGAGGTTTCGTGGTTTTAGACTCGGGGAATGCACCATATTTTATACGGCCATCGCTGCCCTTGTATAATCCGCCTTTAGGTGTCGTCATTTGTGTTTCGCCCGACATGCGTCCCCCCAGGCTTTGAATCCGTCTTGAACGTCCATGTAAGTCACGGGGTATTCACCTGATGATATCACATCGCTGGCGCTTAATAGGGCTTTATAGAGGGCCTCAGCAGCGTGAAGTCGGGCGATGACAGCGATCTGCTTCTGCTCCCAAACGTCCCAATCGAACCCAGGCATAGCAGGCGTCACATCAATTTCATTCTGTATGAAATCGACCAGTTCCCGTGTTGTGAACTGACGGTCCTCCATGTCGGTGGTTTCTGCTCGGCTCATCCCGATCTCGCATGCAGAACGACCCAGCACCAGAACCCGGCTGGTATGGCGGAGATGGCGGCAAAGCCGATGATGCCTTCGATGCAGGATTTCATGGCAGTATCCTTTTCTTCTTGGCAGGCAGAGCCTTCGCCATACGGTCGAGCGTGATGCCATAACACTTGGCTAATGCGACAGCATTCCTGAGTGACAGTTCTACCTTGCCCGTTTCAAGTTGGCTGATGAATGGGTTGGAAAGGCCGGTCTGTTCCGCAACGTCGCGGAGAGAAAGCCCTTTCATTTCCCGACAAGTAGATAAGAGTTCGCTGAGTATCATGTGAGGCACTATAACACAGCATGCTAAGTATTGTCAAGTGTGCTAATTTGTGTTATATTTAGATCAAGTAAACAATAACTGTGGCTAGACTATGCCTATTAAGACTACCTTTACCAACGCGGCTCTTGAGACCAATTATCGGATACGTGCCGCTGAGGTCTCGCGCATCACTACCCTGTCAATCCGGCAAGTCCAGAGTATGGCTGCCACTGGCAGGATACCCGGAGCCGCAAAGCTGGGAGAGATCTGGACATTCAGAGTGGATGCCCTGCAAGCTTGGATCAAAGCTCAGGAACAGGCATGTCAGCGAAGCTCCCGCCCCATTGCTACTGGCGCCGTGGTTCGGTTTGGTAGCGCGTCATCTATCACCCCTGAAGCGAGTATAGATGAAGCCTTTGAGAGACTGATTCGTAAGCGTCGCGTCAATCTCCGAGCGACGAATGGCTGAGCTTCTAACACCAACTGTCATCAGAACCTACAAATACCGCCTGCTACCGAACAAACGTCAGCACGCCGATCTGCGGCGTATTCTCGAAGATCAGCGTCAGCTCTATAATGCGGCTCTCGAAAGCCGAATCAGTTACTACGCCAAGACCGGCAAGAGCATGACCTATTTTGGACAGTGCAAAGAACTTGCAGAACTGCGTAAATATGCCGATTTCGGCAATACACCATCCGATCTCCAGCGGGCCACGTTAAAACGCCTTGACAGGTCCTATCGGGCATTTTTTCGCAGATTGAGGAAGGGTGGAAAGGTAGGATTTCCTCGGTTCAAGGGTAGGGGATGGTGGGACAGCTTTGGGTTCAATGAATGGTCTGGCATTCGGTTTGACGGCAAGCGCATCCGATTCAAAGGCCTGGCTGGAGGTTTGCGTGTTCACCTTCACCGTCCACTACCTGAAGGAAAAATCCTTTCGTGCCAATTCGGCCGTGACACTAAAGGTTGGCATATTTGTTTCCAGCTCCGGATAAAGGCCAAACTATTTCTGTCTGCGGGGAAGAATATAGGATTGGACATGGGCCTATCTTCGCTCGCATCCACCTCTACTGGCCATTCTATCCCGAATATACGAGCCGCAGAGCGTCACCACTTTGATATGAGGAGAAGGCAACGTCATATGTCCCGCTGCGTCAAGGGCAGCAATGGCCGGAGTAAAGCCCGTGAAAGGGTGGCTCGCCTGCACACAAAGATCAGGAACACGCGGCGGACTTATCTCCATCAGGTCAGCGCGAAGCTGATCCGCGAGAATGATCTCATCGCAATCGAGAATTTGAACATCAAGGGTCTCGCCGCCGGCACCTTGGCGAAGTCTATATATGATGCTGGCTGGGCAACCCTGAATGAATTTCTGGCATACAAGGCTGAAAGCGCCGGTCGCCAGTTGATAAAAGTCGATCCCCGGAACACCACGCAAGCCTGTTCGGGCTGTGGCGTGATTGTGCCGAAGGATCTCAACCAACGATGGCATGAATGCCCGGATTGCGGGTTGTCGCTTGATCGCGACGTAAACGCAGCCCGGAACATTCTTGCGCGGGCGGTAGTGCGTCCGCAGATCGATAAGTTGCCGACTTTGGTGACTTGATCTAGAAACCTCGGGAAACCGAGCCACTTTGTCGGAGGCGTGACGCGTGCCGAACCCGAGGTTTCTCTTCAAGAGAGGGGACATCTGGTGGGGTCGCGTCATTATCGCTGGACGCGAGCACCGACGCACCCTTCGAACGTCTGATCCCCATGAAGCTGCACGTCGGGTGAAGGCCTGGAGGATTAAGCTCGAGAGGCACCAGTTTGGAGATGTAGAGGCTCCAGGATTTAAAGAGGCTGTCCTGCGCTGGGCGAAGGAAGTCCTGCCCGGATCCGTGAAACCTGCCGTTGCCAAGCGCTATCTCGTCAGCATCCGGCAGATGGCCGACCATTTCGGAGAGCTTCGCGTTACGGAAATCGATGCGGCATCGATAAGCAGCTATATCAGCTCCCGATCCGGCGTCGCCACCAATGCCACCATCAGGCGAGACCTAACCGCCCTATCTCGCCTGCTCTCCAGTTGCATGGCGTGGGGATGGCTGCAGAGCAATCCAGCCCGTCTCTTTGATCGCAGCATCATCCGCGAGCGACGCAACCCGATTTCCCCTCCTGCTGATGATGATGTGGAGAAACTGATCGCCGCTTCGCCACCGGGCGTTGCATCGATCCTACGCCTGCTCGAACAAACCGGTATGCGCGAGAATGAGGCCGTAACACTTGCCGCCGCAGAAGTGTGCGACAGGCAAATCCGCCTCATCCGCACCAAGACCAATCGGCCACGCACATTGGATTGGCGGACACCGGGTGGAGATGCAGGCATTGTGCTGGATGCTGTTGTCCCACCATTCCTGAATGCCTACGGCAGGCCGTATAGGAACTTCGCGTCGAATGTGAATCAGATCACGCGGCGTTTGATGGCTGAAGATCCGACGTTCAAGCCTTTCCGTGTCCATGATCTGAGACACCGGTTCGCGATCCGGTGGCTGCGCCGAGGTGGGGATATTTACCACCTCTCGATGCATTTAGGCCACCAATCTCTGAAAACTACCGAGGCGTATCTAGGTCACCTAACGGCAAGGGAGCAGGCGGTTGCGCAGGGGCGAACTGCACGCAAAGAGACTGCCCTAATCTCGGAGGAAGTCACGGTCAGTATGGGTGTTGGCTGAAGAGAGCGAGCTCAACCGGCAGGAGGGGCGGCGATATTCATGGCCTGCCCACCGGCCGAGACCTCTACGTGGTATCGGCTCCAGTTGGTTGCATAGTCGGGCGGCGAAGGGATCAGCGCTGAGGCAACATACTGATCGCTGATTTCGGCCGGCGTCGGTCGTCCGACGGGAACCCCGACGCCCAACCCAGAGCCAAAGGCGCTGCAGCATCCTGAGAAGCCAAAGCCGCCGATCCCGATGCCGATGGAGGGCGGCGGGTTGTAGAGGACATGCGGTCCACTCACGAGAACGATGCCTGCGGCCGGATAGCGGGTCCCGTCAGCCGCAACCAAAGCCACGCCCGTCGGTGGCTGAATGCTGCTGACCCTAACCTGCACGGCCCGTTGCTGCCCATCATACTGGGCATCCGCGCTGTTCGGAGGCGGCAGCCTCGGGCCGCATGCGGCCAACATGGCGACAACGACCAGCAAACGGAACCGCATTTGAGGACTCCCCCGAGAACAAGGGGGAAACGCTGTCCGCGTGCCGCCGCTCCGCCTACACGGAGTTTTGTTGCAGAATAAGAAAGGGGCCAGTCATGGTGCGCCTACCGACTTGCGCCAGATGGTGACCTCCATCCGCGCGCGGTTGCGCCATGCTTGCTTGGCGAGAACGGATAATGATTCCCAACCCGTGGCCGTGCCCTTGGTCGCCTCCCCCCACAGCTTCTGAGCGACCCGCTCGATGGCGATCAAATCCTCTAGGGAAACCTCGTCGTCTGACATTGCTTCGCGCCCTTGAAATCGTCGGGGCACAAAATTGCAGGCCGATCTCGGGCGAACCGTGACGAATGCATCAAAGCAGCGTCGGCTCCGTAATAGTTGATGGCCTGAGCAGTTCGGGCCCGTCGTTCCGGAAGTTGCCGACGGCTTTCCCGACCGGCCAGATCCGCAGGACATCCTCAGGTGCCGCGCGGAGTAGGGAGCCGGGATCACCTTCGGCCTCGCCCAGCCAGAGCGGCCAGTCCTCCCGCTCGATGATCACCGGCATGCGGTCCTGAATTCCGGCGAGCTGGCGGTTGGCGTCCGTGGTGATCGTCGCAAAGGTCTGGAGCAGCTCGCCGTCCGGAGACTTCCACCTCTCCCATATGCCCCCGAAGGCGACCGGCTCGCCGTCGATGCGCGCCACGGCAAACGGCGTCTTGCCATCCGGATCGTCCCGCCATTCGTAATAGGCGGGAGCGGGCACAAGGCACCGGCGCTCGGCGAAGGCCGCTTTGAACATCCCCGACTTGGCTATGGTCTCCGAGCGAGCATTGATCGGTTTGCGCGCCTTCTTCAGATCCTTCGTGAAGTAGGGCACCAGGCCCCATTTCAGGGCGTCGAGGTGTCGATCACCGTCGATGAGCCGGACGACCGGCGCGTCCATCGTCGGTGCCATATTCCAGGTTGGGGCGAGATTCGGCAGCGGGTTCACCGTCGCGAACAGCCGGGCTATGAATTCTGCAGGGAGAAAGCTGGCGTATCGTCCGCACATGCCGCGGCATGTGGTAAGGCCGCGGCATATTCCAACCTGCTCCTGTTTAGTGTCCGGCCGTCGCAGCCGCGGGCGCGCCGGTGATCTGCTTTGTGGTCTCGGCGCCTTTCGTGACCTCCTCGGGCGTCGCATCGGCTCCCCCGGCGCCCAGCTTGATCGCGCCGTTGGGCTGCGGGACGGTGATCGGCTTGACCTCCACTGGCGCCGTCCCCTCCTTCTTGAGGTCGAGCTGGTCGGCGACCGTTGGGCTGACATCCATCACCCGTCCTGCGGCGTAGGGGCCGCGGTCTTCGACCTTGACGTTCGCACTCTTGCCATTCTGCAGGTTCGTAACCTTCGCGGTCGTGCCCAGCGGCAGGTTCTTGCTCGCGGCGACGTTCGACTGCGGGTTCATAGATTGCCCGTCGGCCATCTTCCGGTGCGCAAAGTGTTGGCTGTAATACGACGCGCGTCCTTTCTGCTTGCGGCCTGACGCGTCCACATGGCTACCCGCAGGGGTGACGGGAGGAAGTGTGGCAAGGTGTTGGGCCTCTTGGTGGGCCGCGGGCGAGTCCGGTCCATCGGCCAGCGCCGTGCCTGACCAAGTCCCCACCAGCAAAGCCAGGAGCGCACCCCGTCGCACTACCATTTTCATTGTCCCCTTCATCCAATACTCAGACGTGGCTCCTCACGATGGATATACGTGCACTGCCCCCGAAGACGTGACCCAGGTGGCAAGGGAGATGTCTCACTGGTGCGTGAGTCGGCGACATAGCAGAGACGTCGGGTCTGCCACCGGCCTCTTCGATCCTCCAGCTCAGCACGCAGATCACCCCAGCAAGATGGCGATGACAACGATGGTCAACCGTTGGCTTGCGTGTGCCTCGCCCCAGCTACCGCCTCGCCTCAGCGCCACGGTCGCGGCGCTGGGCTGGTTGCTGTGCCGGGCGGTCGGGCGGATCGCCGAGCAATGTGATATCACCCTTGAATGGGCGCACAGCGATCTCCGTGGCCTGACGTTTCACGCCGTCTTTGTCGGCGTATTCCCGATTGGCAATCGAACCTTCAACGGCAACCAATGAGCCTTTCTTTAGATAGCGCAGTGTGATCTCCGCCAAGGCCTGATTGAACACCACGACATTCATCCATGTAGTATCTTCTCGGCGCTCTCCCGATGTCTTGTCGTTCCAGCTCTCCGTCATAGCCATGGAGAATGTTGCGATCTTGCCGTTGTCACGCTCAACCGGGTCTTTGCCAAGTCTGCCGATAAGAAAAGCTTTGTTGACTGATTGTGCCATTGTTCCCTCCTTTTGATTGGTTGGAATTAGTCTTCGTCGATTTCACCGGTCTCTTCATCGAACATCGTCGGCTCGTCACGCTGGATATCAGGCTCGCTGCGTTGGCCGAGATAAGCATTGATGTCTTTGATCACGACGGTTACGCCGTTGCCCTGGTGGTCGAGCAAGTCACCGCGGCCCTCCACGCCCTTGCTGGCAGTCAGGACGAGCTTGAGACCGTCCTTGACCATGACACTGGCTAGCGTTGCGTGGATTGATTTGAAGCCTCTGCCAGCTATGATGTTCGCCATGCGGGAAACAGCACGCTCTGCAACATCGGTAGCACCAGCAGCTATGTCGCGTTGCTGGGCTTCCTTCAGATGCTTCCAGTCTCCATGAGATTTGAATATGCCGAGAATCTCATCTCGAATGTCGCCCGCAAGGGTTGTTGCCTGAACGTCTATGGCTTCCTTTGTCGCTGGTTTATCGTGTTTCTTCTTCGGCATAACTTCTCCTTGGCTGGGGTTCATTCATTGCCTACCGATCTTGATGAAACCGAACGGCAGATGAATTTCGATGTTTGGCTTGCTCCAACAAAAGTGGAAGCCGAGCGAGATACAGTCCCATGCTATGGCATGAAAGAAAGCGCACCAGCGTTCACCTTCGTAACCGAAGGTGCGATAGATGTCCCAGCGCTCGCGCATATGTGCCCAGTAGGTAGGAGTGGTCTCTATCTTCATAGCGTGTGCCTCGCGGCATCGAGGATACGCAAATATCGTTCGAACATCTCATCATCCCGGATGAGCTTGTGGCCTGCGTGATAGAGGTGATGACACGTTGAATGATCTCTGCCACCTAACTCTTTGCCGATCTGGGCAAAGGATGCCTTGGTAAGCTGACGGGACAGCAAGACTGTTATGGCGCGAGGCTGGGCGACGCGGTAAGCGCGGTTATTACCGACTAGCTCTTTTGCGGCTAAGCCAAATTCTCTGGCAGTAGCGGCGATGATACGTCTTACAGTTGTTGGCACATTTCCTTCTGTTCTCCGGCAAGCGGGGTTAGGTTCTTGAGGCGTTCAGTTCTGCTATTAGCTGTTCGGTAAGCTGCTTCGATTCTTCCCGGTCCCTGGCAATGCGCTTGTTCAAGAATTCAATGCGGCGCGTCATCTGGCCGGCTGTGCGTTCCTTTGATTCTAGTTTGGTCATCGTATGAACTCCTTCGATCTATCCGGCAGGCAGATTGGAAGTGATGTTGCGACCTTGTGCGCCTCCTGAACTGCCAACAAAGCGCCAACTTCATCACCTGATCTGATGGCTGATATGCCAACATCGAGCATCTGCATGATACGATCAGCGATAGCATCTGCGTTTCTGTTAGGCGTTGGCATGGATTTCGTCCTTCTGCTGTGATTCGATAAGGCCAACATCAAGGGCGGACGCATCAGGTGCGGGACGGTTGCGCGCTTCCTCGGTCTCGAAGTCCCGTATTTCCTCGACAATCCCGAGGCCGCTGAGCACGTCGGAGAAGCCATCGCGGAGCACCCACGCACGCGCACGCATCAGACACATGCGAGGCCCATAACCTGATGACCAAGGTCCGCGTTTGCCGATTAGGTTTGCTCTGGTTGCATCATCGAAGCCAAAGCTGCGAACAATCGTTTCCGGATTGTCGATGCGTTTTGCAGTGACTGTGACCTTGAATGCGCCTTGCGCGCCTTTGGCCCAGTCGCCTTCCTGTTCATCCTTGATCCATTCCAACTTGCCGCTGTTCTGAATGAGGGCAAGCGCACCATCTCCCCACACGCTGGTTCGGTTGTTAACGATCATGATAGTGCTGACTGCCGTGACGGGCGCCAGGCCAATCTCCATGCCCTTCATGATGCCCAGCGCCACACGTGCGACGGTGCCTTGTTGGTCGTAAATTCCGTCCGACGAGATATTGCCGGCCTTATCGCGCTTCACGACGTAGCTATCTGGTGCCATGCCAGCCGCCACAAACCCTGTGGCTATGCGATAGGCATCCTCATAGGATTTGGGGATGATAGGCTGCATACGGCTGCCGGATAGGATCGGGGGCTTCTCTCGCCTCGACCCCGGCAATGCTACAGACTGCGGCGGGTTTTCGCTTTGCGGGTCTTGTCCAGCCGGAGGCATTGCAGCTATCTGCGCTGCTCGTTCTGCGTCTATTTGTTCTTCTGTTTTTACCTCATTCATGCGTCCTCCTAGTTAAGCGGCCCATGGTGGGAAATCTTCGTCATGGAATTCCTCAAGTTCGGTGATATCGACCCAAGGCGTATCAACTCCGAACACGTCCATGAATTGCTTATAGGTCGATATTGCTTCATCGATCTGTCGGCGCGCGGCTCCGCGCATGCCAGGGCATTGGAAGCTCTTGTGCCGTGCAACCGGTGCCCCATCGGTTTTCTGGAATACGAAAAAGAACTCGTGATCGCCTTGGCGCGACGCCAGAAGGTTGAGCCATTCTTTCGTGGGCGCCGCTCCGCTATGCACGGTGATCTTACCGTCTTTGGCGTGCCCGACAGCAGCACGGGCGGCATCGGTGTAATACTCAGCTTGAATGTGATGCTTGGCGTTTGCGAAGGCGAGAGTAATTGCCTCGTTAACAGGCTTGCCGAATTTGTTGGCGAATGACTTGAGGTCGGTGATAGCAGCCGGCTTCAGGTAATCGAGCCTCGCCCTGCGCCTCACGCCATCAGAGGTCCAAATGACTGTGACCTCAGGAAATCCACCAAGAAAGCACTTTCTGATCCCAGGATGGCACTCAATCATCGCCGCCGCACGGTGTATGCGGCGGATGTATTTGTGATCAAGGAAGTCCTTGCCATCGTGTTGTTTCAGATAATCGGCTTCCAGCACAGCTTTGATCTTTGTCCTAGGATCATCGGCAAGCAGCCTTGCTATCAGGTCTTTCTTGTTCCCGCCAACGGCCAGATCACGCTTGCGCAGTTCGTCCTTCAGCTCGTCGTTCGTGTCCAGGGCATCTTTCGGGCATTCGAACTGATCGGCAAACCTGGCATCAAAAGCTTCTTTACCTTCAAGAATGCGAGTGTGATAGGCGCGTCCAAGGATACGATGGAAGGTATCTTCTTCTGGCTCCTCGTCCGGCTCCGTATTCATGTGGCTGTGTTCCCAATAGTCTGGGCCGCTTATCAGAAGCTGCTTAACGTCGTGTGCAGATATCATAGGGAGCTCATGATAGAGGCCCTCATCAAGGCCGAAGTGAATGCCATCTGGCAGGTCATTCTCTGGTCGCATTTTGGTTCTCTTCTCTGTATTGCAATTCGGCATTCACAATCGCTATGCGTAACTGGGTAAAGACCTGCCGTAGGCTGCGGTAGAGAGCTTGGTCGATCTTGATGTAGTCAGGTTTCCTGCGGGGCTTGAGTTTGAGTGTCGGCTTCACCGTGGCCTCGCCTTGATCTCCTTCAGCGTCGCGGCCGGGATGGCCTTGGTGTAAGGGGCAACTTGTTCTTGATAGATGGCGTATTGATAGTCCTTGTTCTGCGCCATCTCCCATGCTTCGTCATTCGCCTGAGCGATGGCTGCGGCAAGCTTTGCGGCGTTCAAGGCCTTCGCATCGTGGTATTCATGGGCGAGGATCAAAGCCATGACGATGCTGGCACATTGAATGGCGAGGGTGATTTTCGTGATCATTGAATTCCTCTGTGTGGCTGGTGGGTTGCAAACCGTCGCAGCGTGGCTACGTCGTAGTCGCAGGTGGTTTCGCGGAAGTCGCTGAGCTTGTGACAACGGGCCATGAATGGGCCATCGTTTTCCTGACGGAAGCCGACAATTTTCATCGGGGAATTGCTGTCGAGCAAATAAACCACATCGCCGTATTTGAAGTCGTGAGCATGCCGGGGAAGGGGCAATGCCCTAACGGCATCGAGGGCTTTCTGAAAATGATCGGTCATGGCGTTTCCTATTATTGATCTTACTTGACAGTATTGATACGTTATGGCACACTATAAATAAGATATTCCACACCGTCAACTACAAAATCGGCCTCAAATGAAGATTATTGCTACTCCTCACCAAGTCTATTTGAGAGTTGCGGAATTGGCACAAAAGGTTAACAAATCACCAAGCGGATATGCCGTCGGCAAAGGCGTTTCCCGCTATGCGATTGCCAAATGGAAGGAAAAGCACGAAGGCACCGTTAATCTCGATCAGGCGCTGCGTCTCGGCGTGGTCAAGTGGAAATGATCTGTCCTCAATTCTTCGCCACTCTCGCGCTCGCGGGTTTGAATGCCGCCAATGAACCTAAGAGACGCCGGCCCTAATCATTGTCGTTTTATTGCGGCAAGCCCGGCCGATATGTTAATCTGCGGGGACGATGTTGTTCCTAGCCGCAGTTATTGCAGCTTCCATCTGTCTTTATGCCTTGCTCACCCTTATGGCCGTCCTCCTCAAAACAAGATCCCGCCGCCTGACACCGAAGGAGAGAGTGGCGCAGCTCAAGCTGCGCCGGCCGATTGCTCGCAAAGCCCACCTGAAAACCTGCAGCAACTCGACCAAGCAATACCGCGAGGTCCCACGCTGGAAGCTGGAGCGCTGGGCACGAGAGAAACGGGCGACGCAGATCGATGAACACGGCATGCCTATCTGGCCCGCTGAGAGAGCGTTCTACGCCCTGCTATGCCAGATCCTGCCCCCATCCGCCATACGCATTCAGGAGCCGTTCTACACGGCGCAAACCTTCATTCTGAGGGACTTTTTTGTGCCCTCCGCCAAAGTGGTGTTTGAAATCGATGGCAGCACGCATGGCGGCCAAATCGGCTACGATGCCGAATGCGATGCATGGCTTGCATCCCAAGGCATCAGGACGTCCCGGCTGAGTAACGCCACAGTTCTGCGAAATCCGCATGCTGCCATGACGATCTTGAAGGCTGAGCTTGGACTATGAAATCTGTATCTCGCGCAGATATTCGAAGCACGGCGAAAATGGCCAGTGTCTCAGTTCGAGAGACACCACCAATCGGCAAATTCCCTTGACACCATTCTCTCGCCGTGGAGTACATCCGACGCTCACTCGATGAGCGAACGAACTAAACAGGAGGAACGCGATGGCATACGTGGTAGTTCGTATTTTCTCGAGTTCCGGCGATATAAAGAACGGAGCCGAACTCTCTGCAACGGCACACAGAGAACTGCTCCCGAAACTGACCAGCGCCGGAGGCCTAATACGATTCGTAACGATCGGGTTCTCCGATGGGCGTTACGGTTCCTTCTCCGCCTATGAAAATCAGGACGCCGCGCGACGTGGCCATCTAGTTGCGGTCGAGTGGGTGAAAAACCATCCTGAGGCCAAAGGCGTTAATCTGGCAGAGACTATGGAAGGTGACGTCGTCTATGCGGCCGAGGGAACGGTGAATATGGCCGGAGGGATGCACGGGGTCGCGCGTATCTACAGGACCAATGCGTCGGTGAGCGACATAAAAAGCGCTTTCGAGAGTGAAGGGCCCGCCGCTGTCCGTGCATTCGTCGGCCTAGCGCGCTACTCGGTAGTAAAACTGACCGATGGCCGCGTCGGAACGTTCGGCTCATTCGACACGCCTGAGAACGCCCGCAAGTCTTCGGAAGAAGCACGAAGGGTCCGGGCGCAAGCCGGGTCGCAGATAGGCCGCTGCCTGCCTTCAGATCCGCAAGTGCTCGAGGGGACAATTTTCGGGGTCCATCAGCACTGAGCTTAGTGTTGTTGTTTGTGGCGCCACCGTCGGTATCGGTTCACGACGGTGGTGCTCTCTGCCTCGATGAGGCAATATGAGTCAATCCGTCTCGGCTGGTGCGCGGCTTACGATCTCATCCAGTCTTCGCTGTCGTATGGCTCTCTCCAGCATGGCTGAGATATCGCCTTGGTTGCCGTAATTCTCTTCCATAGTCTCCGTAAGCTCAGTCTCGACTTCATCGCGTGTAAGGCGTTGCATGGCACACAGGTCTCCGTGGGGCATATTTTGTTATGTTGGTTTGGGGATGGCGCAGCGTGGCTGCAAGCCTATAAAAAGTCTGTAAGATTTTGCTTTGTAATTTTGTTGCGCGGCTTTCAGCGGGGCGTTTCCCTAGGAGGTCGAACCCCGCTTACTCGCTGTTGGTCTTGTCGCTACCAGCGGGCTGGCGCGGGAGCATAATAGCATAAATCGTGGTCGATTTCGCCTATGACCACCATGGTGTCGCGTTCGAAATCGATGGCCTTGCATCTCGTGAAAGCCAGAAGGGGCGCTTGCCGGGCCGCGAGGGGCGCGCATGATGCGAAGCTGCGCCATGCGCGTCGCGCTATCAGGCCTCGTAGCTGCCGCTCCACGTCATCTCTGAGTCAGTGGGCGAGGTCATACGGGCCTTGAATACGCCACGTCCCTTGAGCTTCGAAAGGGATCCGGTGCCCCCGCTGAAACGCCATTCGCCTTCAACGGTCATGGAGGCGTCCGGGCCTGTTGAGACTTTGGCATCGAACGTCCCGTAGCTCGTATCTCCGTTCGTGTGCGCGTTATAGAAATGGCCCCGCTGGTCGCCTTTGCCGTCCACCAGATCGGTGCTCCCGACATAGGTCATCCTGGCATCGTTCCATTTCTGCTCGGAGGACTTATGCTGGCCCAGCATAACCGACAAACCCATTTGATGGTCGGAAGAACTTGGCACGCTGGCCATGGTCTGCGACTGCAATTTGGACGAGCATGTTCCCGAAAAATCGGTCATTGATTTGTCTCCCCGTATTCTTAATCCAGAACCGGCTTTGCCGGCCCCTCAGTCTGTACGGTGGCAGGATATGAGGTCAACAGGATACCGGGAGTGCCGATCTTCGATAATCGGTATTGGCGGCATACGCCGTGGGCGCTGTCAGGCAAATTCCGCTAATACAGATTTTGGAACGCGACAACCAGGCCGATGCGGCGCTGGCCCCCAATGCTCGATGCGCCAGAGTTTCCCATTCTTTTTCCAACCCTTAACGCGTGATCGCCATTGCGAATAAGCCTTGTCGACACTATCGAGTTCTTCGCCTGATTGACGCCGAAGTGCCGCCTCGATGTTTTCCGTGAACAGTTTTAGGGTGCCAGGGACATTGGTTCTATCGGTTTTGTCAACGGCGTGCAGATGGCGTTCATGCATCGCGCTCATTCGGTCGTAAAGGACGATTGCGGCGATCACAGCATCACAGCCATCTTTTGCCCATTGGGTTGCTGTTGCCATATCTGTTGCATGCGGATTGTCGCGCGCATAACGGTTTCCGAATACGTAAACCAATATCCGGTCGAATACCTCGATCAGTTCTTCGGGCTTGCATTCCTTCATCGGCTCTCCTGTTCGGCTGAAGAAAAAAGAACGCCTGATTCGATCAGACTATTGAAGTTCGCTAACCGATAGTGGTTGCTTACCTGGTGAGACCTGAGCGAAGCCAAAAACAGTCTATCCCCGCCGTCTTGCAACGGCAGGTTTAGACTGCTGACGGGGAAAATTGCCCACCCGGAGCCGACCCTCGCTTACGCCAGATGCCCTTGCGGTGTGATCGCATGGCAACTCAAAGACCTTTCGACCATCATCATCGCCAGCGGAGGTCTTTGCACGGCCGGCGCTTGCGCGGCGACACGTTCAGTCATCCTCCTTGCCCCTATGCTGGTATCCCCCCTGTAAGGGCTTATCTTTCGGTCCGCCGCAGGCGTTTGTCACCGTCCGGAGGCCGTCTAACTCGCCATGCGAGTGATGACCTCCCCGATTGATCTTGCCATATATGGATAAGTGGTTGTGCGGTGCCCGCGCTCAATCTGCTCGCTGGAACCGGTTATTTCGTGAACCGAGTCATGGCAATCCTCGCATAGTGTCAGAAGATCGGCATCGCGATATTGCCAAGGTTCACGGCCATCGATGTAAATGAGATGGTGGACATGCAACAGCTTCTTGCGTTGGCACGACCGGCACAAAAAACCGTCACGCTTCAGGATCTTGAGGCGTTTTTCGTCCCATAGGGGGGAAAGCAGTTTTTCGCTATATGTGGTGTAGTCCGACAATATGCCACGCTTTACATTGAAAGCGGGCGAGGGTATTATTACCCGCTTTGTTTGCGACACAACCAAAGTAGTCTAGCTTCGACGTAATAGCAAGCAGGTTCTCCGGACCTTAACCGTGTACGAGCGACACCTGCGTAGTGGTGCGGCATCCGGAGAGACGGAACTTTTTTCCAAAAAATCGCCTCTCGATATAGAAAGCAACTTTGTTGCTTTCGTTCAAGCTTATACGTGGCGGCAAACAATGCTATCCAACCCGTAATGAAAATTGAATCACTCATGCAAGCCCTTAATCCTGTCACCCAAATCGACAACTTCCCCATCACCGTGCGCCATCTTCAAGCGTTGCTCTTTCTCGCCACCCAAGCCGAACCAATCGACCAGGGCGAAGCCCGCAAGCGCCTTGGCTATCATGGCCCATGCATGAGCCGATCTGTTGATACTTTGGCTATTCTCGGCTTCGCCAAGTGTGCGCGCAATGATTGGGACAGGCGCAGGAGTTTCATAACGATCACACCGAAGGGCAGAGACTTCATCGCCAAGCTCTGTGAGCCTTCGGCATGAGCGTCCTCGCCAAAATCCTTTTTGCTGGTATGCTTCTAAGTCTGTGTGCATGCGATGACCAATACAAGAATTGCAAGAGCTGGATAGATCAGTCTGAACGCCAAAAGATTTTCTTACAGTGTCTGCAATTGGCTAGCCAGCCATCACATAACCATGAGGACGACAACGGCCATCTTGTTGAGGCCTGCGATGCTGCTGCTGAGCACCAGTCTGCGCATTCAAACGGATGCGAATATTCCCCGGATACACGGCCATGACCGTCATCATCCCCTCCTCCGGCAACAAATACACCGCCCCCGGTGCCAAGCGCTGGTATCCTCAGCACAAGGCCAAGCTCATCGAGGACGTGCTGGATGGAAAAGTCCCGCTGGAAACTGCCATGACCGAGCATGGATTCTCAGAAGCTGAATTTTCGGCCCTGTTGACGAAATTTGGCAAGGGTGGCTACTCCGCCCTACGCCAGACAAAGAAACGCTCCACGCCCAGTCGGCGCAGGGCCTATGGCGTCGCCCGTGCTATCGCCATTCTCCGCACCGTCACGGGTGCCGCATGAGCGGGACAGTCCGCTTACTTCCGCCGGGCAGCGACTTCGGCGCTACGGACGATCCGGTCGAAGCGAACGCTTGGAAGAATATGATCTTCGATAGGGATGGCGGTTCGCATCTCTGCAATCCCGTCTATCCTACCGAGCGGGACGCTCAGGTTGATGCCGATCGTTGTCTGCAAAGGCTCAGAGAAAATTACCCCGCCGGATATCGCGCCCAACTCCATGATGGCGCATGGGTAAATGTCTCCGAAATCTCGCATTGCCTACAAATTCCGTGGGGCCGGCCATGATCACAATCACCATCATCGGGGCCATCTTCCTCCTCCTCGGTTTCCTCTGGCGCCTCGGCACGGCGATCTATTGGTGGCTGGACTAGAACCACCACTTGCCCAGCTCAACCGGTTGTCCTATGCGGGCCGCCCAGGTCACTTGAAGGACAATCGGCATGCTATTTACCCGACGTGGCGTCATTCGAACTGCTGCCGCTATGGCTCCGGCCGTGCTCCTCGGCGCAAGGGAAGCAATGGCAGATTCCGATGCGTCTCAGATAAGTCGGGATGCGACCGCGGCGCTGCGGCGGCTGGATGCCACTGACCATCGCGCCGTCACCCTTGGCCAAAAGGCTGCCGGGATTTTGGTGTTCCCGAAGATCGTGAAGGCAGGATTCATCTTCGGCGGACAGGGCGGTAAGGGCGTGCTGACGGAGCACGGCCGTGCCCATGGTTATTACACGATTGCCGCGGCGTCGTTCGGCCTTCAGGCCGGTGTGGAGTGGTTCAGCTACGCCCTTTTCTTCATGGATCCGCAGGCGCTCCAGTATCTCGACAAGAGCGATGGATGGGCGGTTGGTTCCGACCCGAATGTGGTCGTCATCGACAAAGGTGCGGGCGCGTCATTCGATACCACCACCTTGTCACACAAGGTTGTGGCCATTCCGTTCGGGCAGAACGGACTTATGGCTGGTTTGGCTCTGCAGGGATCGAAAATCACCACCTACAACCCCAACGCCTGAACGTCGGGAGGAACTGGTAGCCACCCAAAAGGTGGCTACCGGGCGCCTGGTCATGGAGTATGGGGCTTGGGATCTCGAACTTCGACTTGTTCCCGGCGCAAATCCTCGCGCACCGTCTCTGTGCGCTCCGTGGTACCCTTTCGCACGACGACTTCCTCGGCGACCCTAGCGGTCTTGCTTACCACCGGCTCTTCTGCCGTCTGATGAACCTCGACGGTCCGTTCCTCGAAAGCCCCCGCCGGCACGCCTGCTTCGCCGGCTGTCACTGGGCGCCGCCGTTCAACGCTCACGGTTTCATCGCGAAGCGTGACGCTCTCTTCGACCGGCTTGCGGACGACGTAGCGGCGGATGCTCGTCGTCCCGCGATCGACGGTGCGCTTGCCAACCTGCAGCTCCTCCTCGGCAAGCGGGATGACCTCCTCGTCCTCGTCCTCGTCGTCCTTGCCGCCATTTACGCGAGAGGTGCTTTCCGTCCGGGCCGCCGGATGAGCGCCGGTTTGATAGGTTTCTGAGCCGCCGCTCGCCTGTTCGTGGAGTTCGCGCGGCCCGTGCTGATTAAGAATGCCCATGACAGCATCGGCGTGAAGCTCATCGACCATCACTGTGACAACGGTATGCCCGGAAGAGAGGCTTGTATCGTAGGCCCCATATTCCTGAGTCTGGGTCGGCTCTTCGCCGATCAGCCAGCTCCAAAAGCCGCCCTGATGTTCGGGCTGACGCGTTCTGTATTCTTGGTAGGACGGTTCGTCCTTGGAATAGCTCTTGATGGCAGCGGAAGGTATCTGGGCGTTTTCGAGATCCCGGATGGCCGCTTCCGCGACCGAGGATGAGTCGAAGTCGGCGATAACCATTTCTGTCATGAAATTCCCTTGTGCTTATTCTCGGCGATATGCCGGGACCTATGAACGGCCCTGAAGCGGCAAGGTTCGGTTTGGCGACGGGCGTGAAGTGTCTTTTACCTGGTGAGGCTCTTCAGGCCTCGGAATGCAGATTCCGTTCTCGGACCGTTGAGATAGTTGCTGGTTGGCTTCTGCGGCAATCAGGTCCGTGATCGGAATTCTTTCCGACTCAATCGCAGAGAAGAACGTCCAGGACGTAATGGCATTTCGGGCCACTCGGCTGGACGGCCACCGGGTGCTCATCGGCGACGCGAGAGAAGCC
>Ga0206896_1107_pt1 | contig 18376 bp, 13 predicted proteins | sample Alteio_BWOrgHeat_52_FD_152969 | JGI IMG/M metagenome (GOLD analysis project Ga0206896, IMG submission 152969) | Enriched cells from forest soil in Barre Woods Harvard Forest LTER site, Petersham, Massachusetts, United States -... | ecosystem: Environmental > Terrestrial > Soil > Temperate forest >... | reverse complement strand
GCGCGTCCATTCCGGGATTGTAGCGCTTTTGCGGAGCAGAGCCAAGCCTTTGTATCGGCGATCTTTAGTCTCCGCCTCTATGCCATCCGGGCCTTTGCAATTCACGAGAATTCCGGCTAACCTGAGTAGCGGGCTAGCCCTGTCCCGCAAGCCGGGCTGGGCGATATTTCGTAGAGGAGCTTGGAGATGCGGGCATTTAGCCAACATGTTTTGAAAGGCTCGCGTAGGCGGCTGGTTCCAGCCGTGGGCGTCACATTTCTGCTCGGAATGATGATGGTTCCGGCTTTGGCCCAGGACGCCACTCCCGACCGGTTGGTCGCCGAATGGATGCTGCGCATGGGCGGGAGCGTGGTCCTCGAAGGCCAGCACACAGCCATCACCGATGTTGCAAACCTTCCCTCTTCGGATTTCTATGTACAAACGCTGAACTTCACTGGCATTACCCAGTGGGCTTCGGCGCTTCAAGACGAACTGCAACGTTTGCCGCCCCTCAAGCACGTGAAGGAAGTTTATATAAACGGACGCCTCTGGTATGACCAACCCGTAGCGCTGGTCCGCACGACGATGGGCCTTTTTGCCGGTTCGCCTGAGCTGGAGACGCTGGTGTTAAGCCGGCCGGTGCAGACCTACATTCCGTTTGACGACACCGTCCTCAAAGCGCTGCTGCCGCTGCCGAAACTGAAGAACCTGCGCATCCGCCAAACCCGCGTGGCGGGTGCGGCGCTGGCCTCCTTCCCTGGCCTGGAAAGTCTGGACCTGAATTATGACCGGACCTTCAATGACGCCGGCTTGGCCAGCCTGAAGTCGATGACCAATTTAACCACCCTTTACCTGCGCGGTACCTCCATCACCGATGAGGGTCTCAAGAATCTGGCGGGCCTCACCAAGCTGACTGAACTGGATCTGGCCGACGACGGGATCACCGACGAAGGGCTCGCGGCTCTGGCGGGATTGACTCACTTGCGGACGCTCAATCTTCAGGCTTCCAATGTGTCGGACACCGGCCTGGATGCCATCCGCGGGATGACCGGCCTCGAAGAACTGAGTCTGTATCGAACCAAGGTCACCAACGCGGGCCTGGCAAAACTGGCGAATCTGAAGCAACTCCGCGCGGTGGATCTGCGCTACAGCCGCGCCACGGCCTCCGGCGTCAAAGAACTAGTCGCTGGACTCCCCAACTGCAAAGTGGCGTTCCAAGGCTCCTCCGGCGGAGAAGTAAAACGGACCATGAGCGCGGAATCGGTTGCCTCCAAGGGAGAGTCGGCCATCGCGGAGTGGCTGCGCTCCATCGGCGGAAAAGTCGAGATGCACGACGGCCATGTGACCGCTGTTTATCTCAAGTCCACCACCATTACCGATCGTGAACTGGATATCCTGACCAAGCTTCCGCAACTCGCGGATCTGAATCTGCGCAATACGGAAGTCAGCGACGTCGGCGTCGCGCATCTGTCGTCGATTATGTCGCTGCAAAAGCTGGACCTAGGTTATACGCTGCTGGCCGACAGCGCTCTTTCGAAGTTGACGCCGCTGGTCAACCTGCGATCTCTTAGTTTGGGCAGTACGCAAGTAGAAGGGCCCGGCCTGGCTGCGATCGAGAGCCTCCCCAACCTACGCGAGCTCAACCTCGAAAACTCTCCAGTAAAGAATGAGGGTCTGGAACACATCGGGAAAATGACCGGCCTCGAAGAGCTGTCGATCCAATACACCCAGATCACGGACAAAGGCATGCCCGCTCTGGCTGACTTGAAAAAGCTGAAGCGCCTGAATCTGACGGGCGATGACATCCGCGATGCGGGCCTCAAGGGTCTTGCCGGACTCACCCAAATTGAGGATCTGGATATCAGTTTCTGCCGGTTTGGCGAAGGGGCTCTGAAGGCGCTCAGCGGCCTGACGAATATCAAACGTCTGGGATTGAACCAGACCGGCGTCGGGGACGCCGCCATGGATTGGGTTGCCAGCATGCCGCACTTGCAGTCGCTAAGCCTGGAATACACGGCCGTCAGCGACGCGGGTTTCGCGAAGCTCGCGGGCCTGGCGGATCTCAGGGAATTGCGCCTGGATCACGTCAGCCTCACCGACGCTTCCATCAAAGTGCTGAGCGGCATGACCAAGCTGAATTACATGGATCTGTATCACACTGAGTTCACCCAGCAGGGCTATGAAACTCTGAAGAAGAGCCTGCAGGGTTGCGACATTAACTGGAACAAAGATTCCACTCGTCGGGAGCGGAGAACGTGAGGAACAACCATATGAAGCGTCTTCTCTCGGCGGCTGTCTTAGTCCTCGCTGCCGGTTCCACAGCCCGCGCGGCGGACGCGCCCCAGGCCGCGATCGCGCATTCGATTGAAGCGATGGGCGGCACTGTCACGCGCGGCCCGGATGGCAACATCGTCGAAGTCTCGCTAGCCCGCACCGAGGCCACCGACAACGATATCGAGCGCGTGGTCCAGATCAAAGGTTTGAAGCGCCTCAACCTCTCCTTTACCTATGTCACGGATGTCGGCATCGAGCGTCTGCGCGAGTTGCAGCAACTGGAAGAGCTGACGCTGGACGCCACCGAATCCATCACCGACGCGTCCGTGGCTTACCTGCGCGCGAATAAACAACTGCGCAAACTGGTGCTGCGCGGCACCGACATCACCGACGTGGGCATGCCCGCCGTGGCAACGCTCACCAACTTGAAGTCTCTGGATCTCAGCCACACCATGATCGGCGATGTTGGTCTCGAAAGCCTGCCCGCATTGAGCGAACTCGAGGAGCTGGATTTGGGCGGCACCAGAATCACCGGGACCAATCTGAATTTTCTCAAGCTGCTGCCCAAGCTCAAGAAGTTAAGTTTTAACGGAATCCAGCGCCGCAATGCCAGTGCCTGCTGGACGCCTTTGATCACGGACCTGGATCTGGATACCATCTCGCTGCTCTCGGGACTAGAAGATCTGAACCTGGGCGTCGGCGTGAGCCTGGGCCGGACCGGCGAACCTATGGGCGAAAGAAATTGCCGCGTCACCGGCGGCATTCAGCTCACCGATTTAGGTGTGGCGAAACTCGTGAAATTGACGAAGTTGCGCCGGCTGGACATCAGCGGCGCCAAGATCACTCCCGCCGGATTGAAAATCCTCAAGAGCCTGCCGCAGTTGGAGCGCTTGAGTCTATGGAATTGCAAAGGTCTGGATGATACCGCCGCCGCGCAATTCGCCGACGTTCCCAAGCTGGTGGATCTCGATCTTTCTTACACCTCGATTGGCGATGCCATGCTGAAGACTCTCACGGCGCTGCCCAACTTGAAACTCCTGTACCTGACCGACACCAAAGTGACCCCCGCCGGCGTGGACGCGTTTCGCAAGCAAAAACCCGCCAGTTTCGTGTCCTTCGGACAGCGTCCGGCACCGATCGCATTGAAAGCTAGCGATACTAAAGCACCAGCCAAACCTAAAGCAGCGGAAGCAGAAGAAGATAAACCATGAATTGGCCGCGTATGCGCGCACTTTTATTTTTGACAGCATCGGTATGGATCGCCCCCGCGGCGTGGGCGCAGGCTCCTGCAACCGATCCCACTTTTTTCGCGACCAAGTTGTATCCGGTCCTCGAAGCCGCGCATTGCCGCATCTGCCATACCACCAGCGGCGTGGCTTCCGGCACGCGGGTGCACTTCCCGGAATCGGACGCGAGCAAAGACCAGATCGAAATGTTCGGCCTCTCGCTGGCTCCCCTCGTGAACCGCGCCGACGTCTCGCATTCTCTGATCTTGCAGAAGCCCACCCAGCGCATTCCGCACACCGGTGGAGAGCGAATCAAGCCTGGCTCGGACGAAGAAAAAATCCTCACCCAGTGGGTCCAATATCTGGCGTCGACCTCCGACCAGACACTGGCCGCCCTGAGAACCAAGTTGAGTGAGACTGCAGGCTCGGCCATGCAAGGTCATCTGGCCCGCCGCCTGACGCACAGCCAGTACGACAACACAGTGCGCGATCTGCTCGGCGATTACAGTCGCCCCGCGACGCATTTTCCGCCGGAAGATTACGTCGACGGCTTCAAGAATCAGACTCGTTACCAAGGCATGCCTCCGCTGCTGGTCGACGCCTACAGCACCTCCGCCGAAAAGCTCGCGCTGAATGCTTTCCGCGCCGGCGACATTAACAACTTGATCCCTTGTAAGGCCACCGGCCCCGCGGATGTAAAGTGCCGCGACCAATTTGTTCGCACCTTTGGCGGCCGCGCCTTCCGCCGCCCCTTGCGCGACGACGAGTTTAAGCGCTACGCCGCTGCCTTCAGCGCGCAAGCCACCTCCACCGGCAAGTTCCTGGAGGGCGCACGAATGGTGGTCGAGGCCATGCTGCAGTCGCCGAATTTCCTGTTCCATATGGAAGGCGGACCCGACGGCCACCTGACGGATTACGATATCGCCAGCCGGCTATCGTACCTGTTGCAGAACACGATGCCCGACAAGCTTCTGATGGAAGCCGCCGCGAAAGGCGAGCTGCGCACCCCGACGGGACGCGACAAGGCCGCCCGCCGTCTGATGGACGATCCGCACGCCCGTCAGTCGCTCGACGAATACTTCGATCAGTGGCTGCGCTTCGACCGCGTGCTGAATTCATCCAAGGAAGCCAAGCGCTTCCCGGACTTTTCGCTGGAGATGGCCGGCAACATGGTGGAAGAAACTCGCCGCCTGCTGGATCATCTGGTGTGGGACAACCAGAACTTCATGGAGTTGTTCACCGCCAATTATGCGTACCTCTCTACCGATCTAGCCACGCTGTATAAGGTGCCACCTCCCGCCGGCGAGTTCGAGATGGTGAAGTTCCCCGCCGATTCCCATCGAGCCGGAATCCTGGGAGAGGCGTCGTTCCTGGCCGCCAACGCTGGACCCACGGAAACCTCGCCCACCGCGCGCGGCATCTTCATCCGCGAACAATTGCTCTGCCAGAATGTGCCGCCGCCGCCGCCCAATGTCGACACCAACCTTCCCGAGGCTAGCGCGGACAAGCCGCTCACCCGGCGGGCTCGGATGTTGAACCACGAGGCCAATCCTCTGTGCGCTTCCTGCCACCGCCTGATGGACCCCATCGGCTTCGGCCTGGAGAGCTTCGACGCTATCGGCCGCTATCGCGAGCACGAAACGATTCTGATTGAAAGCGAAACCGGCAAGCGCTCCGCCGACAAAAAAATCGATCTTCCCCTCGATACCAACGGCGAAGTTCGCGGAATTCCGGACTCGGCGTTCTCTGACTCCGTGAAACTGGGGCAGATTCTTTCCCAAAGCACGGTGTGCCAGGAGTGCATGGTGCGCCAGATTTTTCGTTATGCCTACGGCCGCATGGAAACATCCGCGGACGAGGATACAATTCGGCAGTTGTTCGCGGCCTTCCGGGATTCCGGATTCCACTTCAAAGACCTGTTGATCGGCCTGATCCGGACCCCGCAGTTTTTGGATGGGTTGGATCTGAAGCCGGAACGAGCTAACCTGACAGTAGACCAGAAGATTCAAGCGAGGAGATAGGAATGAAACTCGATAGACGCAAATTCTTACGTGGCATCAGCGCTTCCGGAGCATTAGTAAGGATCGGGCTTCCGCCCCTCGCTGCGATGTTCAACTTCAACGGCACGGCATATGCCGCTCCCGCCAAGAAGGGCGACAGCGCCATTGAATCCCGCTTCATGATCTGGTGGAATGGCAATGGAATTCCCGAACGCTACTGGATCCCCGAGACCACAGGGCCGGACTACGAGCTGTCGCCTTGTCTCGCGCCCCTCGAGCCGGTGAAGGACTACGTTCACGTCATCAGCGGCATCGACAACGTCGCCGCGCGTCTCAATGGGCAAGGCAACGGGCACTTTACCGCCCTCTGCGGATCAATGACCGGTACCGCCTATACGGGACGCGGCGCGAGCGGCCCATCGATCGACCAGATTCTCGCCGCCAAGATGGGCGCGAAGTCGCGCTTCCATTCGCTGCAGATCGGCGTGGCCCAGGAATCGCATGGTGAAAATGTTCACCGCAATATGAGCTGGGCGGGTTATGATCGCGCGCTGCCGCCGGAAATGATTCCCCAGAATCTGTTCGACCGGCTATTCGGCAAGAAAGATCAAAACTGGGTCGGCCGCAAGGAAAGCATTCTGGACCTGGTCGGTGGCGACGTAGCTGAGCTCAAACCGGCCCTTGGCCATGAAGACCAGCAGCGTCTCGAAGAGCACCTGTCCTCGGTGCGCGATCTGGAACGCGCCATTGCCAGTCTGCCGCCGGACTACGGCAAGAATCTGAAGGAGCCTGAAGATATCTCCGACCTGACGGATTATCCGAAGATCGCCAAGATTCAGTCCGATCTTCTGGTCCAGGCCTTCGCCACTAAGCAGACGCGCGTAGCGTCCTACATGCTTACCAAGTGCCAGAGCCTTACGCGCTTCCCGTGGCTGGGCTTGTCGGCGAATCGCCACCACGATTACACTCACAACAATGCGGGCTCGCCCGAGCAGCAGCGTATTCTGCGCGACATCACGCGCTGGCACGTCGAGGAGTTCTCCTACTTCCTGCAGCGCATGAAGGCAGTGCCCGAAGGCGACGGCAACCTGCTGGATCACACCGCTTGCGTCTACATCCACGAGCACGCCGAAGCCAATCCGCATAAGTGCAACGGCCTGGCCGCGCTGGTCGCGGGTGGCGGGATCAAGGGCGGCACGCACACCAAATCGCACAACTCCTTCGGCGATATCTACTCGACCATCGCGGACGAAGTTCTCAAAGCGCCCATCGGCAAGGAATTCCCGACTGCCGAAGAAAAGATGAGCGAGCTGATCTAGGGCGGCTGGCGCAGATCCGGACAAACGGCGCGGGCCGACGCCACGCGTCGTCGTGTTTCTACGCTCTTTCCTTGATAATCTAGACTGATGGCATTTGCACATTGCTTTAAATCGGCGCTGCCTGTGCTCGCGCTCGCGTCGTCGTGTTTTGGTCAAGCCCAAACGAATCCTTTTGCGGGCAACGCGCAAGCTGTGGCGGATGGCGCCAAACTCTTTGCCCAGTCGTGCGCACCCTGTCACGGCCGGGATGGCACCGGCGGCCAAGGACAGGCAGAGGGAATGCGTCCCCCGGATCTGACGCGCGGCGTTTTCAAAGCCGGACGGCAGGATTCGGATCTGTTCCGCGTAGTCTCACAGGGCGTCAGAGGAACCGAGATGCCGTCTTTCGCCTCTCTCGGCAACGAACAGATTTGGCGGCTGATCACCTTCGTTAAATCATTATCCGCGGTCGCCCCCGTGCTCGCCGGCGATCCCAAGGTCGGCGAGGCGTTGTTCTGGGGGAAAGGCAATTGCGGAAGCTGCCACCAAGTTGGGCCCAGAGGCACCAGGCTCGGCCCCGATCTGACTCGCGGCGGCCGGCGCAGCACTGTCAAATCCCTGCGCGAATCCATCGTCGATCCCAACGCCGACATCACTCCCGGTTTCGCGATCATCACCGTCGAGACCCGCGACCATCAGAAAATTTCCGGGCTCGAACGCTGGCTGGATAACTTTTCCGCGCGCCTGATCGATCAGTCCGGAAACGAGCGCACATACCTGCGCGACGACGTGATCTCCATCGAACGCGAAATGCGCTCGACCATGCCCGGCGATTACGGCAAGATGTTCAGCTCGGCGGATATCGACAATCTGGTGGCTTACATACAAAAGATGCGAAGCGAGGCGAATTCCCAATGAAGCAGCTCGGCTGGATCGTAATGGCGGCAACGCTCGCCGTCCAAGCACAAGTCACGACACCCGTGACCCCAGAAACCTTGACCAAGGCCCAGCAGGACCCCAACTCCTGGCTCTCCTACGGCAAGAATTATTTCGGTTGGCGCTACAGCCCGTTGACCCAGGTCACGACCGCCAACGTGTCGCAGCTCGCTCCCGCCTGGATTCTGCCCACCGGCGTCCCCGGCAACAACGAAACCACGCCCCTGGTCTACGGCGACATGATGTACCTCACAGGCCCATCGAACAACGCGTGGGCGATCGACCTGCTGACTGGCAAAAAAGTCTGGAGCTACTCCGATTACGTCCCCTCCGGCCTGGGCCTGTGCTGCGGCACCGTCAATCGCGGATTCGCCATGCTGGGCGACCGCCTGTTCAAGGTGAATATCCAATCCACGCTCGTGGCGCTCGAAGCCAAGAGCGGCAAAGTGCTATGGGAAACCACCATCGACGATTACAAAAAGGGTTATTCCAACACCGCTGCGCCCCTGGTCGTGAAAGATATGGTGGTCGTCGGCACCGCCGGAGCCGAGTGGGGAATTCGCGGCTACATCGACGCCTATGACGCAGCCACCGGCAAGCGCCGCTGGCGTTTCTACACCGTGCCCACCGCCGGCGAGCCCGGCATCGAAACCTGGGGCGGCAGCTCATTTAAGACCGGCGGGGGTTCCACCTGGATCACCGGCACCTACGATCCTGAGTTGAATCTCATCTACTGGGGCATCGGCAATCCCGGCCCGGATATGGACGGCTCCGTCCGCAACGGTGACAATCTCTACACCTGCGCCATCGTGGCCATCGACGCCGACACCGGCAAGCTCAAATGGTATTTCCAAATGACTCCGCATGACGTGCACGATTGGGATGCTGTGGCCGACCCCGTCCTGGTCGAGGCGACCGTCAACGGAGCCAAGGTCAAAGCCGTCGCCCAAGCCAACCGCAACGGTTTTTACTATCTGCTCGACCGGACCACCGGCAAGTTCATCACTGCCAAGGCGTACACGAAAGTGAATTGGGCCGATGGCATCGGCGCGGACGGGCGCCCCATCCTGATCGCCAACCGCGAGCCGACTCCGGAAGGAAATATGACGTGCCCCGGACTCGGCGGCGGCCACAACTGGTCGGCCACTGCTTACAGCCCGAAGACCGGCCTGTATTATTTCAGCGCCACCGATGGCTGTCAGATGTTCAATGTTGAAAAGATGGAATACGTCGAAGGAAAGCAATATCAGGCCGGCGACGCGGTTGCCGTTCCGAAAGATCCGAACAGCGGTTCCGTCAATGCAGTCGACCCGTCGACGGGAACGCTCAAATGGAAGCACCCGCTCGTGAGCACCCCTTCGGGCCTGCTCGCCACTGCCGGCGGACTGGTTTTCACAGGCGATTCCGACGGCTATATGATGGCGCTGGACGCCGTCACCGGGAAAGTGCTGTGGCATTTCCCGACCGGCGCCGCAATCCGGTCGCCGGCCATCAGCTATACATTTCAGGGGAAGCAATATATTGCGATGGTGTCGGGCCAGAACCTGCTGGCGTTCAAGCTGCCCTGATAAAATCAGGTCATGTCTATCCGGCCTGTCAAACGCCTGCTCAAATCCAAACCCACGTTGGAGGGCGCCGGAGTGCACCTGCGCCGCGCGTTCGGCTTCGGCAACACTTCCGAATTCGATCCGTTCCTCCTCCTCGACGACTTCCGCAATGACGTTCCCGACGACTATCTCGCTGGCTTCCCCTGGCATCCGCACCGCGGCATCGAGACCATCACCTACGTGCTGGCGGGAACCGTCGAACATGGCGATAGCCTGGGCAATCGCGGCGCCATCGCGTCCGGCGACGTGCAATGGATGACCGCCGGCAGCGGCATCATCCACCAGGAAATGCCCAAAGGCGACCCCGCCGGCCAGATGCACGGCTTCCAACTGTGGGGGAATCTGCCTTCCAATCTGAAAATGACTCCGCCGCGTTATCAGGAAGTGAAAGCGCCGGACATCCCTGAAGTGACCGACGACGACGGCACCCACGTCCGCATCGTCTGCGGAAGTTTTTGGGGCAAGAAAGGACCCGTCGATGGAGTCGCGGCCGAACCCGTCTATCTGGATGTGTCCATCGCTCCGGGACGCCGGAAGAAGCTGCCGGTCGAGACCACTCGCCACGCCTTCGCTTACGTTTTCGCAGGCTCCGGCAAATTCTGCAATGCATCCGCACCGCTTAGCGTGCCCACCGAAGGTGTTGGCTGGCTCGATACCGCGCCGCCGTCGGAAGCCGACAATCGCTCGCTGGTTGTTTTCGATCGCGGCGACGAAGTGGAAGTCCAGGCCGGAGCGGACGGCATTCGCTTCCTCCTGGTTTCCGGCAAGCCGCTGAATGAGCCCGTAGCCTGGTACGGCCCCATCGTCATGAACACCCAGAAGCAACTGCAAGAGGCCTTCGAGGAACTCGAGAAGGGCACGTTTCTGAAGAAATAGCCGCCTCCAACCCCGCCACTTGGCGCTCTCCAAAACGAACCGATTGGTATATACTCTTTGACGGCCCTGCGCGCCCCAAATGGGCTTTGGCGAGCGGCGTGCTGAAAGGAAAACCTACAATTATGATTCACCGTAAAATGTTGGCCGCGCTGCCGGCGATGCTGCTGACTCTCGCCAGTCTCGTGCTGGCGGCCGACAGCGATGCCATCAATCTCCTGAAGAGCACCGGCGCGCTTGACCGCCTGGCCAAGGAATCCGGCGTCTACAACACCTCCAGCACCGGCAAAACTCCGGGCTTCATCGTCGATCCGTCATTTCCGCAGCGGCTACCGCACAACTGGATGATCGGCCAGGTAGGCGGTCTCTACGTCGACAAGCATGACCATATCTGGATCTACCAGCGGCCGCGCACCCTGACCAACGACGAAGCCGGCCTTGAAGGACCTGCGCCCGGCGCCACCAATGAAAAAGGCCAGCCCGTCAACGGCATCGGTTACGCGCGCCAGTATGGCACCATCACCGATTGCTGCAAAGCGGCACCATCGGTCATGGAATTCGACGTCGATGGAAAACTTCTGCGCGCCTGGGGCGGTCCCGGCGACCCGGGTTTCCTCGGCGGTAAATGCAAAGCCGATGCCGGATGCATCTGGCCCAACAGCGAGCACGGCATCTACGTCGATCAGAACGACAACGTCTGGATTTCCGGCAATAACGCGTACAACGCCCGCACCGCAGCCAAGTCCGATCCCTGGACCACCAACAAGGAAGGCGGCGACGGCTTCATCCTGAAATTCGACATGGACGGCAATTTCAAGATGCGCATCGGCGGCACGCCCAAAGGCCCCGCCAGCAACGACACCAATGGCGGAATTAACGGCACGCCGCTGCTGTATCTGGCGGCGGATATGGTGGTCGATCCTGCCACCAACCGCCTGTATGTCGCCGACGGCTACGGCAACCGCCGCGTGCTCATCGTCGACGCCAACACCGGCAAATACATCGGCCACTTCGGCGCGTATGGAAACAATCCGGTTGACGACGCAGGCGCCCGAGCCGCCGGCACCTGGATCGACGATGCCGCGAAAGGCAACAAGAAGCCCGCCTTCTTCCGCAACCCCGTGCATTGCGTAAAAATCGCCGACGACGGCAAGATTTATGTCTGCGACCGCGGCAACGATCGCATTCAAGTGTTCGACAAAAACAGCCCCGATCTCGGTAAGGCCTGCAGCAATCCGGACGGCCAGCCCGGCAAATGCGGTTTCGTCGCGGAGCGCTTCGTCAGCGATCACACCAACATCATCGGAACCGCCGTCTCCATGAACTTCTCCACCGACAAGGCCCAGAGCTGCCTATACATTGGAGACAACGCCAACATGGCGATCTACATTCTGAATCGAAGTAATCTGGAAGAACTCGGCCGCTTCGGGCACAGCGGCCGCGCGCCCGGCGAATTCCACTGGACCCATCAAGTGAGCCTGGATAGCAAGGGCAATATCTATACCGCCGAAGTCGATACCGGCAAACGCATCCAGAAATTCCTCCGCTTCGGCGCGACAGGGTGCAGCGGCACCGGATCCACCACCGTTGGCGGCGGGCTCGAGAAATAATTATGACTCAACGTAAAGCGATAACCGCGTTAGCGGCGATGGTATTAGGCCTAACCAGCCTCGCGATGGCGGCCGACAACGATGCCATCAATCTTCTGAAGACCACTGGCGCACTCGACCGGCTCGCCCAGGAATCCGGCGTGTACCACGCCTCCAGCACCGGCAAGACGCCGGGCTTCATCGTCGACCCGTCATGGCCGCAGCGCCTGCCGCACAACTGGATGATCGGTCAAGTCGGCGGCCTCTACGTCGACAAGCACGATCATATCTGGGTCTACCATCGGGCGCGTTCGCTCACAAATGACGAAGCCGGCCTCGAAGGACCAGTCCCCGGCGCCACCAATGAAAAGGGCCAGCCGGTCAACGGCATCGGCCAGGCGCGCCAGTACGGCACCATCACAGATTGCTGCAAAGCCGCTCCCGCGGTTCTGGAATTCGACGTCGACGGAAAGTTGCTGCGCTCCTGGGGCGGTCCCTCGGATCCCGGTTTCCTCGGCGGTAAATGCAAAGTGGAAGCAGGCTGCATCTGGCCCAACAGCGAGCATGGAATCTACGTCGACCAGAACGACAACGTCTGGCTCTCCGGCAGCGGCGCCTACAATCCCAAGGCCAACATGCCCTGGGCGACGAATAAAGAGGGCGGCGACGGCCTCATTCTGAAGTTCGACATGGACGGCAACTTCAAGATGCGCATCGGCGGCACGCCCAAAGGACCGAACAGCAACGACACCAACGGCGGCATTAACGGCACGCCGCAGACGTATCTGTCGGCCGACATGGTGGTCGATCCCGCAACCAACCGCCTCTACGTCGCCGACGGCTATGGCAACCGCCGCGTCCTGATCGTCGACGCGAATACCGGCAAATATATTGGCCACTTCGGGGCTTACGGAAACAATCCAGTCGACGACGCCGGCGCCAAGGCCGCTGGCACATGGATCGACGACGCGGCCAAAGGCAACAAGAAGCCCGCGTTTTTCCGCAATCCCGTGCATTGCGTGAAGATCGCCGATGACGGCAAGATTTATGTCTGCGACCGCGGCAACGATCGCATTCAGGTTTTCGACAAGAACAGTCCCGAGCTCGGCAAAGCCTGCAGCAACCCCACCGGCCAGCCCGGTAAATGCGGATTCGTCGCCGAGCGCTTCGTAAGCGATCACACCAACATCATCGGAACCGCCGTCTCTATGAACTTCTCCACCGACAAGGCGCAAAGCTGCCTGTATATCGGAGACAACGCCAACATGGCGATCTATATTCTGAATCGCAGCAATTTGGAAGAGCTAGGTCGCTTCGGCCACAGTGGCCGCGCGCCGGGAGAATTCCACTGGACCCACCAAGTGAGCGTGGATACCAAAGGCAATCTCTATACCGCCGAGGTAGACACCGGCAAGCGACTCCAGAAATTCCTCCGCTACGGCGCGACGGGTTGCAGCGGAACCGGCTCGACCACCGTGGGCGGAGTGCTCGAAAAGTAGCGAATTAGACCCCGAGGCGGTCTTTCAAAGCGCGCACACGATCGCGCGAGACCGCCAACTCGGTCTTCTTGGGATCCTTCAACCGCGCCACCATCCTGCCGCCAAACCAGGTGTGCAGCTCGCGCAGGTGATCCAAATTCAGGATCGTCGCGCGATGAATACGGATGAAACGCGCCGGATCCAGCTTGCCCTCGAGGTCCGTGATGCTCGGATCGACAGTATAGTTGCGCTCCGCCGTAGCGGCGTACGTAAGTTTGTCATTCGCGTAAAAATGTGTCACGCGAGACAGATCCACCAGCTCCAGCTTGTCGCCAGTGCGCGAAGCGATGCGCTCCATCCATCGCGGCGCCGCGCCGGTGCCCGTATTCATCGCCCCCAACTGCGCCAACAGCGCACGCAGGTCGGGAGGCGCAGCCGCCGGTCCAGCCTGCGCGAACAACCGCTCGGCCTTCGCCAGCGCCCGATCCAGATGCCCAGGCTCGATGGGCTTCATCAGGTAATCGATGGAATTCACCTGAAACGCTTCGAGCGCATGCTGATCGTAACCAGTCGTAAAAACCACGAGCGGCTGCTGCTCCAATTCACCCAGAAGTTGGAAGCCAGTCAGCTCTGGCATATGAATATCGAGGAACAACAACTGCGGCCGCGTCCAGCGAATCTGCTCCACGGCTTCCACCGGATCGGTCGACGCGCCCGCGATCTCGACGCGCCCCGTCGCCTGCAGCATCCGCCGCAGCCGCTCCAATGCCAGCGGCTCGTCGTCGACGATGAAGGTCTTCAGCATCAGGCTTGCGTCGCCGCCGTCACTGGAAACATCAACCGCACCGTCGTCCAACCGTCCTGACGCGTGACTCGCAGGTCGGCCGTCTCGCCAAATAGCATCGCCAGACGATTACGTAGGTTATCGAGGCCATGCCCCGACGGCGCGGACTCCAGCGAAAACCCCGGCCCTGTATCGGAAACATCAATCTGCAGCCGGCCCTCCGTCTCGCGCGCCAGCACCCGAATTTCGCCGCCCATGCGATCCGGCGCGACGGCGTATTTGATGCTGTTCTCAATCAGCGTTTGCACAGCCAGCGGCGGCAATCGCAAATCACCGCCATCCTCCGGAGTCTCCACCCGATACCGCAGCCGTGAGCCCAACCTTGCCTGCTCGATCTCCAGATAATCCCGCACGATCTTCATTTCCTGATCCAGCGGCACCAGCCCGCGCGCATGCGCATCCAGCGAAAAACGCAGCAGCGCCGCCATGCGCTCCATCAGCCGCTCGGCGCGTTCCGGATCCACCGGAATCAGCGCCGAGATCGAATTCAGCGTGTTGAACAAAAAGTGCGGATGGATGCGCGATTCGAGCGATGCCAGTTGCGCTTCCGTCGCCAGATTGACGGCCCGCTGCCGCTCCAGTTCCTGTTGATGCAGCCGCCCCTGCATGCGGCCGAACGCGGTAGAGACCAATCCGAAGGCCAGCGTGATAAAAATGCAGATCGCGAAATCGTGGCGAGCCACCGTCCAATACTCCCGCCACGGAAACATCCCCAGCGTGGCAATCGCGGCGGTCCCGATCAGGCAGCCGATGACGGCCAGAACAATCAGAGCGAGCGTCACGCCGGTCCATTCTCGCACCGTCCCGCACCGCGCGACGTATGGATACAAGCGCGGGAGCAAATAGTTGCAGGGGATGCCAATGGCGTTCGCGAAGACTGCGCCGGCGATCAGGCTCTCCACCACGTCCCCGCGCATGACGTGGGAATCGATCATCAGCAGGAAGGCCGCCGGAATCGCGCCGGCTACGCAATTGACGGCCACAACGCGCGCCAATCTGACCAGCCAGTGGCGATCACAGTTCGCAGTTGTCAGCATCGCTCCCTCCTATTTTGCAACGTGGCAACCAAGACAGCCAGCCTCGCGCGGCGCGAGCGTCTTGGTCGCCAGCCATTTCTCAGCGCTCGCAGCATAGGCCGAGCCCGGCAGCGCCGCCCGGATGCGCTCAAAATACGCCGTCGCCTGCGCGTCTTTGCCCAGGCGCGCGTAGCCGTCGGCCAGCCCGATCAGCAACTCGCCGCGCGGATGCGTGCCCAAGGTATCGAAATACGGTTTCTGGATTTCCAGCGTGTGCTCGAAGTCGCCGACGCCCTTCTCAATCAAAGGCCGCGCCCTCTCCGCATCCGGAAGCGAATGCGACGCAGTGAGCAGCACAGCTCCCCGTGGAATGCGCACGCCCAGGTTATCCGGAGCGATGGTGACGGCCTTGTCCATCTCGCCCAGCCCGCGCTGCCAGAACTCGATGCCCTTCGCTGGATCGCCGGCTTGAAAATACGTTCTGCTCTGAACGAATACCCCAGAGCCATGCCACACCAGCGCCGCCGCGTTCTCCGGATTGCGCGCCAGTTCCTCCTCGCACAGCTTCATGGCGCGGTCCAGCGCCTCCTGGTTGCCGGCGAACCCGGCGAAGAAATCGTTGCGCACCCGCATGTCGAAGCGTTCCTGCGCAGCCGCCAATCCGAGCACCGCCAGCCCCAAGCCGAACACGGTAACGGTGGTCTTGAGTATTTGATTCATAGTGAATCTCCTTTCGAGTTCCACAGTAAAGGACCCTGGCCGTCCTTGCCCCTAGTTTCCGCCGAAAGGCCGGAAAAGCGGATGAGTGGGGCGGACCCACGGCCGGCCCGCCCTCGCCGCCCCCCTCATCGGGCGCTAAAATGAAAGTCGATGCACCGCTTCCTGCTGCATAACGACGACATCCGGGATGCCGGCGACTTCAGCCTCTCGCCCGGGCAGGTCGGTTTGCTCTCTGGCTGGGGGGTGTTCTCCACGCTGCGGGTTTACGACGGCGTGATGTTCGCCTTCGACCGCCACTTCGAGCGGATGCGCCGCGATGCCGCCCGCATGCGCGTTCCCTTCCCCACGCAGCCCGAATGGCTCGAATCGCGCCTCCAGCGCCTCATCGAAGCCAATCAATCCGCGCCCGGCAAGCCGCTGAACGCGACCCTCCGTGTAGTCATCGTGCGCAATCGCGGCGGGCTCTATGAAGGGCCCGGCATCCCGCGCGACTTCGACGCCATCGCCTTCACCGTCGACATGGTGCGCTGGCCTGAAGCCGCAAAGCTCGGCCTTATTCCCCACGGCCGCCACGCTGCCAGCGAATTTGCGGGGACCAAATACATTTCCTGGGCCGAAAATCTGACGCGCTACGAAAGAGCCCACCAGCAGGGTTTGGATGAAGTGATCTTGCTCAACGAGCGCGGCGAAGTCGCCGAATGCACTTCGGCAAACGTCTTCATTGTCGATTCCGAACACCGCGTCTGGACCCCGCCGCTCTCCTCCGGCGGCTTGGGCGGCGTCACCCGCGCCGTGCTGCTGGAAGAAATCCGCGTCCCCGAAATCGCCATCGCCGAGAAGCCGCTGCTGCCGGCAGACCTCGCGTCCGCAAGCGAAGTCTTCATTACTTCCACCACTCGCGAACTACTCCCCGTAGTCAGCATTGAAGGACTGCCGATTCAAGGCGGCCGCGCCGTGTGCGATCGCCTGCGCCAGGCCTTTTCCGCGCACGTGAATCAGTACGTCAAGCTCCGCCCCAATCCGGTCTATAATTGAGTCCGAAGGTTCTGGCGAATGAAACTGGCGTGCCCTCAATGCGGCTCACGCGATGCCCGTGTGTCCCATCGCACAGGCGTAGGCGAGTGGCTTAAGGGTCTCATCGGCGTTTGCCCGTTGCGCTGCCGCCGCTGCAATCACCGCTGGGCCACCAGCACCTGGGAATCCGCGGCCTGGAAATACGCGCGCTGCCCCAAGTGCTACCGCCAGCAGCTCTCTACCTGGAGCGAACAGCACTACAGCCCGCCGCGTTGGATGTCGCTGCAGTTGCGCCTGGGCGCCACGCCTTACCGCTGCGTCTCCTGCCGCTGCAACTTCGCCAGCTTCAAAAGATGTAAGGAAAAATTCACCTGGCGGCACCAGGATCGTAACCACGGGAATCCAGGGGATCGAGCCCAATCGCCGCCCGAAGTCGAATCCGATTCCACGGTCAACAATTAAGTTTGGTAGTTGCTGCGCCCGGACACACCCGGAGTAGCGCGACCAGAAAAGGAAGACCGTCACCGGGCGTTGCGCGAAGGCGGGGCCGCGCAGAAAAAAATGGTTCCAAGTGACCCGTTGGATCGCTCGCTCTCCGACCGGCATGCACGGCCTGAACTTGGCATCCGGATCGGAAGTGACGTGGGCCCTTTGCTCCCCGCGGCCGGTCTTATTCAGCCGCGGATCGTAGCTCTGGTGCTCGTCCGCTCTCCGTTCCGGTAGAAGTTTGCCTCTCGATGCAGCCTTTCACTCTCCTGCAGCGAAGGTCTGCCTTGCGGCAAATCCCCGCGGCCGGGTCGACGCTCCTGGCCTACATCTTCGAAGCTGCCTTAGAATTTCAATCGGCCCGTTCGGCTTCCCGCTCCCGGCCTCGCCTGGCTTTTTTTCGCCTGACAGGGCTCGATCACTGCGAGTCGCCCGTTGCCAACTTCCTGTCCTAAAGCCCTCCGCCTGTCTTCGGGCCTCCACTCCCCTTCAGGACCTTTCGATCCCTTCCAGATCATAGCGCTCTGCCCGATTTCAACCGGAGAAACCTACCATAGCGAGTTGCCCGATCTGCCTTCACTCCCCGCCGCGTTGCAATAGTTTTAACGTACCACCGCGCGACGGATCAACGTTCCAGCTCCGCTACTTCCCGCTTGGCTCGCTGTCCTTCGAACCTCTTGGAACCATAGCCATCTTGCACTCATGCGAAACTTTCGTCAAGCGAAAACGTTCGCTTTCCTCAAGGTTTATTTGCCCTATTATCAGACTGTTACGGACAAGAGCCAGTGAACATTTTGTGGATAAAACAAATCGATTACAGCACGTTTGAGAAAATTTTTCGCACTCTCTAACGTGAGAGCCGCAAAATCATTCCCGTATCCGTCGCGGCCCACAAATGCTCGGCATCCGGACCCGCCAGCACCAGCGATTGCGCCACCGCGCGATAGTCGACCGGCATCTCCACCCAATCTTTTAGGTTCGTGCTCGAAAGCATCCGCACCTTGCCTGGAATCGGCGCCGATCGCAGCCGCCCCGG
>Ga0206896_1101_pt1 | contig 18461 bp, 28 predicted proteins | sample Alteio_BWOrgHeat_52_FD_152969 | JGI IMG/M metagenome (GOLD analysis project Ga0206896, IMG submission 152969) | Enriched cells from forest soil in Barre Woods Harvard Forest LTER site, Petersham, Massachusetts, United States -... | ecosystem: Environmental > Terrestrial > Soil > Temperate forest >... | reverse complement strand
GCTATGGGGTAAGAGGTTGCATGGCCCAGAGTTTCCAACACCAGTTTTTCGATTTTCTGTTGCAAAGCCAATACTTCAGCGCGAGTGATATGCGGGCGCAGCAGCTGCATCAACTGGAGCAACTGGTAAGATTTTCGCGCGAGCGGGTCCCTTTTTACAAGAACAGGTTGAACTGTCTTTTTACCAATCAGGACAAGTTCGACTTCGAGCAATGGCACAACGTTCCCATTTTGAGCCGCCAGGACCTGTTGGATCATCGCGAGTCAATGCTTGCGCCTGCGCTTCCTCCGCACCATGGCGGGGTCGCCCATCACGAGGGCTCAGGTACCACTGGTAAGACGGTGACAACCGCGCATAACCAGTTAATTGCGGAAGTCTCCAACGCCGCCTACTACCGCGCCCTGTCATGGCATGGATTCGACTACTCCAAAAACCTGTTCTCCTGGTTTGGCGGTAGTCCTGATGAAGACCGTTGGCCCCACGGTTCCAAGGAATTCATGTGGGGACCCAAGTGGGATGCACGAAGCACGGTGGGTAAAATGCGCACGCTAAGCCGCCTCGACAGCGTAGAGCATGCGTACGAGTTTATGACTCTTCATCGTCCGAGCTACGCCACAGGGCGACCCAACGCGATGTTGGAATTGGCACAAGAAACAGAGCGGCGGGGTTCAAAGATCAAGTTGGACTCTATCATCTCTTTCAGTGCCCAGCTAACTGAGACGACGCGCGAAGAATGCTACCGTGTGTTCGGAGCGACGATTCTGAACCGATATGCCTCCAAAGAGGTCTACGATATCGCGCACCAATGTCCCGCGGGAAATCATCTGCATGTCGCGGCTGAGGCGATGATTTTTGAAGTATTGGACGACAACGACCGACCATGTCCACCAGGAGTACCGGGACGAGTAATTGTCACCCCATTCTATGGCACAGCGCAACCTATGATCCGCTATGATCAAGGAGACGTGGTAACGTTGGGCGAACCTTGCCAATGCGGTCGAAACTTACCGGTGATATCCGAACTCAATGGCCGCACTATTCATTTGTTCAGACGCCCTGACGGCACGCGGTTCTCACTTCGCATTCCAGACACCCTACGAAAAACGATCGGTGGGCTAGAATGGCAAGTCGCGCAAACTGGATTTGAAGCGGTCGAAATAAGATATTTAAAGAGAGCGGACGCGCCACAGGCTGCGTTTGATCAGGTAACTAATCTGATCAAGAGCCAAATGACACCCTCAACCCAGGTGCTCTATACTGCTGTGAAAAAATTGCCGGAGACGCGTTCCGGGAAAATCTTGGAATTGGTTTGTGAAGTTCCAGAACAATAGCTCGGTATGGTGCAAAGCTTTCAACATCAGTTTTTTGAGTTCTTGCTGAAAAGCCAATACTACAGCGCGGCTGACTTGCGTGTTCAACAAGTTCACCAGCTCGAGCAGATGGCGCGTTATGCCGCTGCCAGCATTCCTTTTTATAAAACGCGTCTGAAATCTCTCTTTCGCCCGGACGGCAGCTTTGATTTTTCACGCTGGAACGAAGTGCCGATTCTTAAGCGCGTGGATCTGCTCGAACATAGGGAGGAGATGCTCGCAATAACGGTTCCACAGGGACACGGGCCTACCCAGGATTACACAGGCTCAGGCTCCACGGGAAAACGCGTCACGACACGGCACACTGCGCTTTGCGGTCAACTCTCGAACGCCTGCGTTTTTCGCGCGTGGACATGGCATGGCGTTGATCCAACACGCAACAAGTTCGGCTACCACGGCGAGAGTGTCAATTCTGCGCGCGGACCGAGCGGCGTCATGACAGGAACCTGGGGACCAAGTTGGGATTTGCGAAGTAGCGGAAAGAGATTGGTACTGCACCATGTCGAGCCAACAGAACTTGCTCTCCGACTTATGATTGAACACGACTCATTCTATCTCGACGGTCGGCCGGACGCAGTGATGGCTTTGGCTAAACAGGCGATACATGAGGGAAAGAACCATAAAATCGGCGCGATATTTGCATTTGGTGCCGGCGTAACTGAAGCGACGCGCACGTACTGCTTGGAGGCCTTCGACGCGCCGGTAGTCAGTCGATACGCCTCAAAAGAAGCTTACGACATCGCCTGCCAGTGTCCCGCGGGTCGCCATCACCTCAACGCCGAGCTTTCGTTGGTGGAGGTACTGGATCATCAGGACCATCCGTGTGCACCAGGTCAAATGGGACGCCTTATAATAACGCCGTTCTACAATACTGCCCAACCGCTGATACGCTATGACTTGGGAGACTTGGTCACGTTAGGCGAAGCCTGCCCCTGCGGTGTGACCTTGCCGGTTCTCTCAGAAATCAACGGTCGGACTGTTCACGTCTTTCGCTTGCCGGATGGTCGGGAGATTGCGCCACGGCTCACCGCCTATGTGCGTCCAACCATTGGAGCAATGGAGTGGCAAATCGCGCAAGTTGGCCCTGAGGCGGTCGAATTACGCTACATCAAGCTGAGAGACGCCCCGAAATCTGCCTTTGACCAGCTCACCAAAGCAATTCAAACCCAGCTCACAGCTAGCACAACTGTCACATACCGGCACATGGACCGGCTCCCCGAAACTCAGTCGGGAAAAATCTTGGAGGTCGTGTGCGAGTTACCTCGTCAATTGGACTCAAATCGGGTCCACGGAGTTGTATCGGCGCAGGAGCAAGATACTGTTTAAAGAGACCGAGGCGCACGATGGTGTTAGCAAAAATCCCCGGACCATCCCCGGAGGGCTCTCGCACGGTTTATGGACATAAAAGCCGGGGTGATCCACTCCGCGCGCTTCGATAACGGATTTGCGTCAGCGTGGTTCCTTGTCCAATTACCCTGCAGCGGCTCGCAAATATTTACTTGACTTCAATACAGCTCAATCCGCGTTTCAGAGATAACGAGCGAAGGCGGATTGAATACGAAGGCCCGCTCCTGGTGGGGGGCAGCAGCAGGCCTTCGATAGGCCGCTTTGATTCGCTGTTGCGCTGCGTCTTCTTACACAACGCATCGATCTCATCCGCCAAAGCGGGCCACTCAACTACCAGTGATGGATAGCCAAGCATCACCATTGCGGCTTCTACTTCGATGTAGCTGTTGAATTTGCCTGACAGTGCCAGTTCGCGCGCCTTTTTGACGTATGCAGAGTCTTGTTTACTCGTCGCCATAACAGCGCGATTTTATCGCTGACCATATGAAGTTCAATAGGAATGTACCAAAGCGCTTGCGTACACTTTTGAACCTTCGGGCCGGGTAATAATTTCTATCTTCTGGGAACCAACCAAAAGCCTCCACATTCTGGAACTTGCCGGGGCCGCTTCGATATGGTGAGTTATGAAACGTAGTGTAAGTTTCAAGGACGAGCTTGTTGGCTGTATACCTTCGCTTCGAGCGTTCGCCATGGCTTTGACACGCAGACGGGATCTGGCGGATGACCTGGTTCAGGATACATTGCTCAGGGCGTGGTCAAATCAAGACCTCTTCATTCCGGGCACAAACCTGAGGGCTTGGGCCTTCACCATTCTCCGCAGCAGATTTTTTTCCTTATATCGTTCAAGAAAGAAAGAAATCGGAATCGGCGCGGACCTGATTGCCTCGCGGAATGCCAAGCGACCGGAACAGTTCGCCGTTGTTGCGCTAAGCGACTTCAGGGAAGCTCTTGAGCGCCTTCCTGCAGGGCAGCGAGAGGCTCTTGTTCTGACCGCCGCGCTAGGTTTTTCGTTCGAGGAAGCAGCTGAAATCTGCAAGGTCCCTCTCGGGACAGTCAAAAGCCGCGTGAGCCGCGCCAGACACGCCCTCCAGGAATTTGCACTTGATGACGCGGAATTCGCTTTCACCTCGATGACTGAGCATATCTGCCACCAGGCGCTTCAACTTCATTGAGCGCTGGAATGATTTTCCGGTTTCCACATAGCCATGCCTTCGAAGGCAGTAAGGTAAAGGTCGAAGATGACGGCAATTCCGACACCACATGCCAAATCCATTTTGGGGACGGTGTTTCGGTTCTGGGCATTTGCCACAGAACTGCGCATGGCTTCGTTCTGGAGGTTCCGGGCTACACGACGGCTGGGAGCCATCACGTGCCGCCCCGAGAATGGAGCATTGTACAAGACGCTCAGGGGCAGTGGAAAGCGAGAGCGTCGTGACTGGGACGTGTCGCAACGGCTTGGTCCCCGAAGCATTGGACTGTTCGCAACCTAGGAAGGAGATTGGAAATGGCTAAAAAGGCGCAAAGCACGGCGAGCAAGAAAGTTGAGAAGGCGATGCAAGAGCGCAAGGAAGGTACCTTGCGTTCAGGGAACAGCGGCAAGAAGGTCACTAGCCGCAAGCAGGCCATCGCCATCGGGCTTTCAGAGGCTCGGCAAAAGGGAGCCAAGGTGCCCACGAAGGCTGCGAAAAAGTCAGCCAAGAAGTCTTCGAAATGATTGCTCGGCTGGTTAAGTCACTACACCCTTCGGCCAAGGATTTCCAGACATCCGAAGTTAAGTGTGACGATCCGCTAACGCGGTGGAGGAGCTTCTTAGGGCGTCGGGACGCCCTGAGATTGGCAAGAAGGTCTTTGCTCTGCCAGTCACATTCTTTGCGGCCCGGACCTGAAGCGCCAGAGCGGTAACTTCCCACCAGAGCCAAATCAGCTCGTGGTATATTGTAGCGCTGGCCTACCCGTGCAGAAGCATTTTTGCCCGAGGCTGAGACAAAATTCGAACGTTTAAACGATTGTCGGGTCTGCAATCGCTGTTCTTAGTTCGTTCAAAGCCTTAACGGGAAACTCGCGTGCGGCAGCGCGGAATGTCGTGCGGCTTGTAAAAATCTTTCTTAAAATTATGTATGAGGTCAATTCGACCCTCATCCGGCCGGGCTAGCTTATCGTAAGATGGTAGGCTGAATAATTGCGAGGAAGCGATGAAAGCGAGACCTCACACTCAGGAATGGTTGGAGACGCTGAGGCGGCTAAACCCGTCCGAAGTCTTGCGGCTTGAAGAGTTATTCGCTGTGGCGGGTTCATGCGAAGTGTGTGGCGTCTGCGGAAGCCAAAAAGCTGCGGACTACGAGCGCTTGGGCCTTCCTCAAGGGAATTGCCCTGGGACCTTCAAGCTCTGCACGGATTGCGTGGATATCCAGCAGACACTCCACGGCGTTACCTATTCGCCAATGCCCGATTGAAGTTAAACAACTGTAGCGTCCGCGCTTCCTAGTGCCGGGCCAGGAACGGTTTTCTCGGTCCATTGCCGCCGGAAACCAGGCTGACATAACCTCCCGCAAGGGTTGATGGCTGGGAAACTCGGTAGTGGGCATTGAGAACGCTTTCGCCGGAATATGGGCGCTGTTCACTATTGCGTGGTTTGCTTACTGGCAGTGGCGTTCTTGGATGTCCCCCGTTGCCCATGTCAGTTTAGGACAAATGCTGGGTTATCCCATCGGTATGGGCGTGTCGCTGGTATTGGCTTGCTGGGTCTTGCGCCGGCGCCGTTGAAAGCCATACGGCGGCTGAAGTGCTTAGCGATGTTGGCCCCAAGAAGCATTTCCTCCGGCGGCAACTACCACTTCCAGATTTCCTTTTCGGAGTGCTTCGATTGTCAGGCTTGGAAAATGCTCCAGAAGCTTTTCCGCCGTGGCATCGACATCGACGGCCTTGTTGTGCGCGAGCTCTTCATCCAAGTGCAGGCGTATGGAAGTTTTAATGTCGGGCATGACGGCCTCCACCAACGCGGCGCTTTATCCCGTCAGTTTCATGCCGCCCGTCAGAAGACTATTTTATCAAAAATCCCACCATCCAAAAGATCAAAAATACTCAAACCTTCAGAAGATAGTCCACTTTGCCTTTTCAGCGGCCTGTTTCTCCGCTTCACCAGTGCCGTGAGATATGCGGTAGTAAATCCGGAGCCCCCTGGCGTCGCTGAGGTAAGCTCAAGACTGGAATAAGGGCATTGGCGCTATCGGGTGTGAAACACAGGCGCATTAGGGTCACCGCCTTCGGGCTGGGTGATGAGGCGCGGGTGGCGCATGGCGCAATTTAGTTTTCCTGATGGAACCAGGTGGCCTTGACATTGTGACTCGGGAAAGCGACCGGCCCTCCGATTGCGATAGAGGGCCGGCACTGCACAGCGCGACAGCGCTCCACATGAGCGGCGTTTGCAACCCGATGCCGCGACTTGCATCCTCCAGCGCGCACGTGAAGATGCAGTTAATGCCTAAGCGAAGGCATTGCCAGTTGGGGACCTACTTAAGCTCTTGGCTGTCTGAGGGCGGGCCTGTGCGAATGAGTTCCTTGGCGACTTTATCCTCCTCTCGGATTTCATAGGTGCAGCGCCAAAAGTATTTGGTATTCGGATCGCGGCGGATGACTATACTGATCTTATTTGTGCCGGCCGCTTTGACGAAGCTGGCCACCAGGGGAAGGCGCTCGAAAGCCTCTAACACGAGCTGCGAAAGATGTACGTGGTGCATTACCTACCTCACCTGCGATTCACCCACGCGGGATTAACCAATTGTAATTTTACGCCCGCCCTTTGTGTCGGTCAAATTGTCCATCCGGTGCGCCTCCTGGTGCAACGGGAGCGGCAAGGCCCGATCCGTTTCACTCCCCCAGTCGATGGAACGGCCTTGCCGCGGCCCCGGAGAAAATGAGAGAGAGTCAGGGCTCGGGGGGCGAGTGTACGCATGCGAACCGACCGTTGCTAAAATCCTCGGCTATAATTTAAAAAGTCCGGCCGATGGGACGACCTCAAAAAGCATCCGAACTCTTGCAGCTGGCACTTATGATGGCGGCCAATGGCCACTACGACGACCTCTTCAAGATAGAGGCAGCTCTCATTTTACAAGGCCGGGACGAGGGGCTTGATCAACTCCAGGATCCAAAGGTCCGGAGGGAACTTCAAGAGATGTGTGACAAGGCGTCCGCCAATCGAGCCAACGGGATCAAACTCACGGAACCGCCTTCTAAGTAGTTTTATCAACCTCCGCCCACTTCATAATCAGGCCTTCATCCAGCAGCGATGCCTCCGGGTGGAGACGGAAGAAGTTGACAAGAGCGGCCCGGCTTTCATTGGCAAAGTCGGAGTTACTCTTTGGCGTCATCTCGCATCTGAAGATGATAGTGCCGTCGCGAATGACCTGGAATTCTGCCTTCATGGTGACCTCCTTGGGCAAGCCCTAACGGTCATATTGACCAGAAGTTCGCCCGTCACCACTGTGGCTTCCTCGGTATCACCGATTATGTGCACTTGTGAACATAACAGGCATAAATTCTACACGCGGGTGTTCGTATTTGATGGACGCTATCGGCAAATGAGCGCATGGCTGGAGGTGCGTGCAATTCCTGCCTCCACTTAAACATCACGCTTCCCCTGCAGACCCTTCGTCCTCTCGGCATTTTGGCAGTTACCAGAAATCTGGTGTTGCCAATCGTTGGCAGCCTTCTGGTTTGGCCTTTTAAGGCCGGGAGCACGCGACATGTCAGAGAATGCCAGCCGCCAGGAGCGTATCGCTCATGCTGCGCGAGAAGTGGCCGCCGAAGGGCGATGCAAGGACATCACCGAAATCGAAGTGTTTTTGATCCTCCGTGACTTCGGCGACGCCGCAGAGATTTTACGGGACCCCCTGCTGCGCGCTGAACTCGAGCTGCTGTGCGAGGAAGCTTCTGAGAGGAGGAAGCGCTAGATGGCCCCCGATAGGAGGCGTCCGAACACAGCTATCCTTGCTCGGCACATGGCTGGGAGCGGAAAGTACAGGGATGTCATCGCGATTGAAGCGGATCTAATTCTTAAGGGCAGAGGCGACTTGATTCTGCTTTTGGAAGATCCATCTTTGCGCGCAGAATTAAATTCGCTGTGCGTGGTGGCCAGAACTGAAGCGCTGAAGCGAGAGGTCAAAAATACCGCTACTCCCCAGAGGAGAAACCCAGTTGAAAAGCGATGAGTTTGAGATCCAGGTGCGCCTGATTGAGCTCGACAAAAATCTTAAGGAGCTCGAGCAAATTGCCCGCGACCTCGCATCATCCAATAGCAATCGAGCACTCCTTCTTGAGCGAGAATTAGCTTTGCGCGAGAGCAACGTTATTCTCAGGCGTGAGCTGGCGGCCCTCAGGCAGCCATAACATAAGACGCCGGCGTTTCCTGACTGGTGGGTTTGTCGGAACCTTGGCTCCCCTTTCTCATTTAAGAAAATGGCCATCGAAGACCATCCTAAGTTTGCTATTTGGAAGGCAGTCTTGGAGAGACTCGTGGAGGCCAAGCGCGCTTTTAAGAATGATGAGATATCTCTGCGAGAGCTTGAAGAAGCAGAACTGGCTTATGTCCAGATTGTGGACGATCCTGACCTGTAATAGCGAGCAGCTTCACGCCTGATCCGGGTCTCTCCAGCGGTTGGCGTAACGTGCACCGTGGGGGAATGCGCGCCTAGTTGTAGTGGAAGAAATACAGGACCAAGGCATAGCAATGGTTTTCAAACCTATTTGAGAAGGCATTGCTGACGCGGGTATATCGGCATTCGGTGACGTGCCGCGAAAGGCGGCTGGCTGGCGCCTTGTCATTTCGGCACGACGCGAAGGTTGCCTTGTTGATGGTAGCGGAAACCTTGGCCTTCAACTCATCCACGGTCGGCGCATCGTTGCGAAGGCCTAGGTAGGCCCGAGTGTCTTGGCGGCATCTCCCGCATGTCAGGGCAATGTGTTGCAGGATATGTACATGCGCTGACCGCTTGCAACTCTCAAGCGCTACCGATCCATCCACTGATTTTACGTGCTACCTCATCTGAAGAGTAAGGCTTTACCAACAACTCTCCAAACTCTCTCGGAAGCGACCGTTCATTCACATGGCCTGACGTGACCAGTATCTTCACTTGAGGATATTGCAGATGCACAAAGCGTGCGAGATCAAGGCCAGTTTCCGGACCGTGAAGCTGCACATCAGTGAACAGCACGCCTATGTCAGGATTCTGTTCAAACAACCGCATGGCCTCTGCGACGGTAGACGCTTCTAGGACGTCAATATGATGGGCACTAAGTTGGTCGCATATATCCCAACGAATGAGCACCTCATCTTCCACGACTAACACCTTTTGGGGCATATGAATCCTTCACGGTGCCAACAAGTAACAACCTCACCCGAAGCACCTTGTTCCACTCACAAAGGAAAAGATTTCTTAGAATGTCTTAGGCATTCGGAAGGGAACGCCCTACTTTGGTTGGGTTCGGAAAGGCGAAAAGGCAATGCTTATCCCTGAAGCACCTGTGGCCACCGTTCAAGGGCTGGCAGATCAACTAAAGTATTTTGAGCTGACGGATCGGCTATACCGGGCTGTCTCACTGACCGAAGCTTATGAGGTTGGGCTCGACGGCATTCTTGGCTTGTTGGGTTGCAAACGCGCGTCAATTCTTCGCTTCGACATTGCTGGCAAGATGCGCTTTGTCGGGTGGCGAGGGCTTTCTGAGACCTACCGAATGGCATTTGACGGTCACTCACCGTGGAAGCAGGGAGAATTGGACCCGCAGCCCATCTTTATCCCGGACATCGCACAGTCGCTTGAGGACGATCAAGTGAAGGCTGACGTGCTCAAGGAGGGGATCAAGGCGCTTGTCTTCGTGCCATTAACGCTCAATGGCGCCTGCGCCGGCAAGTTCATGGCTTATTTTGATGAACCGTATGAATTCACCGAACGAGAGAAACAGATTTGCCTCATCATATCCAGACAGTTGAGTTTCTGCATAGAACGTCAGACGGCAGACTTTTCGGCTAGCAGACTGCAGGCCCTCATAAATTCATCGACCGACGCCATCGTAGCCAAAGACTTGAACAGTGTTATCCAGCATTGGAATCCAGGCGCTCAACGCCTATTCGGATATTCGCCCGTTGAAGCTATCGGCAGATCTGTCACCATGTTGATCCCTGAAGACCGTTTGCAGGAAGAGGACCATATCCTCGGGCGCATCAAACGAGGTGAACTGGTTGAGCACTACGAGACAATTCGACGCCACAAAAACGGCTCTCTGGTCCCCGTTTCACTGACCGTTTCGCCCATCATCGACGCTGATGGACATATTATCGGAGCTTCGAAGATTGCGCGTGATATCACCGAGCAACAACGCGCGCGCGAGCATCAGGACCTGCTGCTGCGGGAGATGAACCACCGAGTGAAGAATTTGTTTGCTGTCACCAGCAGCATCGTGAACTTGAATGCACGGACGGCAACGACACCACAAGAGCTTGCGGCTTCGCTCACCGCAAAGCTCGGAGCTCTCGGTCGGTCCCACTCGCTCACGATGGCGAACGCTACTATAAATGCCGACACCAACCTGTTCGACATACTTGCAGCTGTGTTGGAGCCGTTCCGACAGTCTGATGCACGCGTCCGCATATCTGGGACGAACTTCCCGCTTACGGGACAGGCAATAACTCCGTTGTCACTGCTGTTCCACGAGTTGGCAACGAACACCGCCAAATACGGCAGCCTCTCGAACGAGCAGGGTCAAGTGGAAGTGACATCGGAAGTCGGTGAAGAAAACAGAACCATAACCTGGCGCGAGACGGGTGGGCCTTTGGTCGAGCTCAATCGCGGCATCGGCTTTGGTTCAAGGCTGATAGAGGCCTCGATGACCCAGCTCAATGCAACGCTCAGGCGTGAGTGGCTACCTGCTGGGCTGGTTTTTCAGCTGCAACTTCCCAAATAGCCGCGTGTAGAAGGCTCACATGCAACCCAACAAGACAGCCTTGGAGCGAGCTTTTGAATTGGCCCAAAGTGGCCGCTGTCGAAACATGCATGATCTTAAAAGCCTGCTCCATCAAGAGGGCTATTCGACCCTGCAGCTAGAAGGGAAATCGCTTCGGAAGCAGCTCATTACTCTAATCAAGGATGCAGCGGGGACTGCGGCGCCGAAATAGCGACGGCACACATCGCTCATCTGTGCCTGGCCCCTCCAACTCGCTCCATCGTGATGCCAATCCTCGTCAGGATTGATCAAACGCCGCCAGCGTTTCTGCGTTCGCAAGTGCCTTAATTCCTGCTCACCATGACGTCAGGGAACAAAAGTTTGCTGTCACTGTTTATGGTCGCCGCCTATGCGGCCCATCCTTACAGTAACGGAGATTTTAGATGGCGATCAAATCCCGCACGAAGACCCCGTCCAAGAAAACACCAGTCAAGAAGAAGCGTGCGTCAAACTCGGCCCCGATGCGCGGCGCACCTGATAAGACGAAGGGTCTTTCAGACCTCTTCCTGCATGGCATCCAAGATATTTATTACGCGGAAAGAAAACTGACAAAGGCACTGCCGAAAATGATCAAGACGGCGCGCTCCCAGGATCTGATAGATGCATTGACAGGGCATCTTGCGGAGACCGAAGAACACGTCACCAAGGTGGAACACATTTTTGGGTACTTGGGCAAACCGATCAAGGCCAAACGGTGCGAAGCCATCGACGGCATCGTTGCCGAAGCGGAATCGATCATGAAGGACTTTGGCAATTCGCCCGCCGGCGATGCCGCTATCATTTTTGCGGGCCAAGCAGCCGAGCACTACGAAATTACCAGATACGGCAGCCTTCGGGCCTTCGCTGAAATCCTGAAATACAGGGACATTGAGAAGCTCATTGAAAGCATCTTGAAGCAGGAAAAGGCAGCAGATGAAAAGCTGACCAAGATTGCCGAGGACCGTGTTGATTGGGCTGCCGAACATGACACCGACGACAACCCGAATGGCACGCCAGCAGATGTACAGGATGAAAAGCACACATGGCGGTTCTGGAAATAGAAGTTTTCGGACGTGGGGTGAGCGAATTAAAAAGCCCCCACGCCGAAGCGTGAGGGCCCACCGAGTGACCTGGACATGCCATACCACGCCACGCGGTACATTGGCCTTTATCTGCGAGAAGGCCCCCGGTTTCAATCCGAGGGCTCTCGCACGTTTTATGGACACAGCGCCCACATTCTCTGAGCTTACCTAATCGTCTTAACTGAGTTGTTGGATTGTTCTCAGGGGGCAAGTCAGTGTTTGGCTCCTAACTCGCGAGTGCGTATTGCCTGCAGTGCTCTAGGTACGCCTTTTCGTGCGTTGACAAAAGCGCCACAACTGTCTGCCATAGCCATGCGGGCGCGTTGAGATCAGGGGTACGTTTCTTTTTGAGGTCCGACAGCCAATTTTCGCGCTGTCCGGAATTCATCTGGCGACTATGTGCTTTGCCGACCACAGCACCCAGATACGCTGCAACTTTTGTGGCCTCACTGACATCCAATTGGTCGATATTAAGTTTCAAGTCCTGCGGCATGAGCTCACGGACGAACATCGACCGTCCCCCTACCGTCGCTCGCGCCATCCGTTTGCCCAGATAGGGAGAGAGGTGCTTTGCGCCGGCAAGTACGCGCTCCGCGTCGTCCTGCGGCATCCGCGCATCTGTGGCGCGCGGCGCCATCGCACTTACGGCTTCCTTGAAGTCCATGAGGCAGTAAACCTGGCGCTTCTTCGGCCGCTCCACCGAGAGCACGGCTACATAACGCAGACTTCCGAGTGAACTGCACCCCTTCACCCAATAAGCAGCATCCACTAATTTTACCTTGCCATCAGCGCGTCGCATTTTGGATAAGTTGGCTAAATCGCGAACCTCAGGGGTCTCACATGCGGCTGCCAGACTATCGCGCTCATCTAGCGACAGCGGCCAAAACTTTTTGCCCAGAGGTATCTGAGGGCTTTCGTCGTCGATTGTTTCGCGCGCCAGTGTTTTCCAGCTGGCGTGCAACGACGTTCGCAGCGAGGCGAGGATAGAAGGAGGCGTTTCTAGATCCGCTTCAACATCAAAATCCGGGGCAAAGGCCAATTCATAGCCTTCCAAAATTTTTTCCATCATCAAAAAGGTGGTGACGCCGGGCAAATCGGAACTTCGCGCAGCCGACGCTAAGGAAAGGGCCAACCGTATTAAGTCGTAGACCGGGTTCCCAATCACCGTCTGGTCTAGGTCGCGTATTTGGATCTCGACATGGCTCTGGGCGTTCGCCACGGGGCCAAGATTACCGACGTGGCAATCGCCGCAGATCCATATCGCCGGGCCTATCGGCACGCTTTGCGCCTCAAATTTTTGAAGCCACTTGTAAAACTGCTCCGTAGAGCCGCGCACATATCGGTGGGAGGATTCCGACATCTTTAAATTTCTGAGTTGATCCAATACGGCGTTGCGCTCGGAGGGGTCAGGCAGGTGCGGTTTTTTCATTGTTTCCCTGTTGCAGTGTGGCTTCAGGAGAGCACGCGCGGTGTGTCATTATCGCGCTCTGCCAAAGCGGCCTGCCGTCGCCTGGCATCTGCGAACAATTCTGGGTGCTGACGCCCTTGGTTTGGTCGCTCAATCACTCTTTCGTCGTCCGACCGCCCTACCGGAACGGCTGTGACGGAGCGGTTACTTTCCAGATCATTATTCTGAAAGCCGTGATGTTGTTCATGTCTCATAACTAACTCGTGCAAAACCTTTGGCGTCCTACAACAACGCTCGCACCCAATCGTTCCTCGCCTTCAACTCCTTCAATTATTTGTATCAGCGTGCACTTTTGTACATACCCTGGGGATGAAATGTGGTGAGCTGCCGACCGGGGGAGAGTCAGTGTACCCGCTGGCTAATGGTGGCCCGGCACTTGTCTTACGGGGCCGGACTGCCTCTAAGACAGCTACCCATGGTCCCAACTGCGGGCTGATTAGCGCTGATCTTCATTAGGTTATCCCGCCGCGGCGCACTGCGGCCGCATGGGCAGTTTGTTACTGCAAGGAGAATAGAGTGACAACAATTTCAGATCAGGAAGCCACAGCTGCTTTGAGTGATAAACCAACTTACGCCAATAGATTTCTCGTCCACGGCATGGATAATAACCTAGTTCGGATTTCATTCATCGAGCGAGTCAACTTCTTGGCGGGTCACAAAGATTTTCACCGAGCGTCAATTTTTATGGATTCGGGCTTGGCCGAGTCCTTGCGAGACTACCTTAGCGCGACGATAAAAAGCCAAGACCAGGTTATGTCTACGACGACTGGCACAAAGCAATAGGGTTGCGCGTGCAGTAACTACGCACGACCCGGCGCTTGGCTTATCTAGCGCTCGACTGAATCTATCTTGTCCTTCACCGCCTGGGTCAGGGTTTCAAGCTCTTCCTTCCCATCCGCCAGACCATACATCCCATTGAGCAATGCCTCATGCGCGTCGGCAATGTCGAGGTTGCCCGCTTCCATCTGCATGAACACAAAATCTACGAATGCGCGGATTGCAGCGCGCGTGTTGTCGGCGGGTTCTTCCATCTAACCTCTCACCGGTTCCTCAAGCCGCACTTCCTTCGCCGGCTTGTCTTCTCTCAGTCCTTTGAAGGCTGCATGGCGCAACAGATTGTCGGCGCTCCATCCGCGATATTCGATTTCAGCGACCAGCTTCGGCGCGACCCATTTGACCCCGCGCCGGTCAGCTGTGGCCAGTTTCGTCTTAAATGTCGGCTGTTCTGATTGCAGGCGTTCAAAAGTGTTGAACAGATCACTCGCCACCTTGTTGGTAAAGCCTGTCCCCACCCGGCCCACATGTATTAGCGTACCCTTGTCATAGTAGGCGAGCACGATTGATCCCACGGCACTGGCCATCGCATTAGAAGGCACGTAGCCCACGATGACAAATTCCTGGCGCTGAGTACATTTGGATTTTATCCAGTGGAAGCCCCGACCAGAGACGTAGCGGCCATCTGCCTGCTTCGACACGATTCCTTCCAAGCCAAGCTTGCAGGCGTGTTGCAGCAACTGCGTGGTGCTCATTTCGAGGTGGTCGCTGAATTTGATTGGAGAGCCTGCCGGCAAGCGGGCGATGATGCCTTTCAAGGCCTCCTTCCGCTTATCAAGCGGGACGCTGAGCAGGCTTATGCCGTTCGCGTACAGGAGGTCAAATACCATGTAGACTATGTCGCCCTGGCGGCCCGACTTGAGAGCACCTTGCAGGCCAGTGAAGCTCGACACGCCCTTCTCGTCGTTCACGATGATTTCGCCGTCCAATACGGCGGACGTGAGCGGCAGTTTCTGCACAACTTCTGCGAGGCGCAAAAATCGATCCGTCCAATCCAAGCCTTTGCGGGTCAGCATTGCCGCTCTGCCCTTCTCCAAGCGAGCCTGCACGCGGTAGCCATCGAACTTAATCTCATGAATCCAGTTTTCGCCGCTTGGGGTTTCGGCCTCCAAGGTAGCTAGGCTGGGTTCGATGAATTTTGGCTGAGCTGCTTTCTTTGCGCCTGGCAGCTGCGAGAAATCGGGCAAAGCGGATTTGCGGGTCATAGCGGAACTCCACTCACAATGAGGCGACAATGAGAAATCGCATTGACGCAGAGTTGTTCCCCTTCATGTTTCGTGCGTTTTAGAGCGTGAACTTGCACATCGTACTGGGGAACCTTCAGCGCTCTAATAAGGTTTCCATCCCCAAGGTCCCGCACTTTGCGGGGCTAAAATGGAGTTTTTCCCTATGAATCGTACATCACTAATCGCTATCGCCGCCCTACTGCTCACGTCACCCGCCATTGCCGCATCTGTGGGCGAATCCACTGGAGTGAACGCCACCCTTGGCATCGCTCCGAAAACTGCAGATTTCGTCACAGAAGCTGCCACCAGCGATATGCTGGAAATCGCGTCGTCACAGATTGCGCTTCAGAAGGGAACCGCCGAAGACAAAGCGTTTGCGCAGCAGATGATTACGGACCACACCAAGACGAGCAATGAGTTGAAGGCGCTCGCGACCCAAAGCGATGTCAATACAACCTTGCCTACCGGGCTCGACAGTTCTTCACAAAAGTCACTCGATAGCCTTAACGCCGACAAAGCTGAAGACTTCAGCGCTGACTATGAATCGATGCAGTTGAAAGCCCACAAGGATGCTGTCTCACTTTTCCAGCGCTACGCTGATGGCGGCGACAACGCTGCGCTGAAGGATTGGGCCGCCAAAACGCTGCCAGCGTTGCAGCACCACCTTGAGATGGCGAAGATGCTGCCCAAGAACCAATAGATGGTCCCAACGCGGGGTGGATTAAACCGTGCTTTTATGTCGCCATAAGCCGCGCGAGAGCCCTCGGGGACAAGGTCCGGGGGCTTTTCTCTAATCAGCGACCGAGCAAAGTAATAACGTAGGGCGATCCGATGGATTGGTACCCCTGCCAAAGGCGAGACTGGCCGCCTTAACAGAACCACCCTTCTGGGTTTCCGGCACTTTTCGAATCGATCACCACGGATCGACTAAAATGGCAGGCAGGGACTAATGGCGATTGAAAGTAAATCTGGATGTGTTGCGATCGACCCCCGCGACCCTGTCGTTGACAGTTTGCGCGAAGGAATCGGGTCCAATGCGTTCCAGCACCATCTGAGCAGTTCGGTCGCCGTTGACTAATCCACCCCATGTAATTGTCATGACCAGGGGATTTCCCCGCAGTGTTCCATTCAAGGTGGCGGGTCCTGTCTTGGAACCGGTGTAGATCCCGGTAAATTTGTTTCCGCCTGTCTGTCTTATAGAGAGCCCCAAGGCCTGTCGAAATAGCAGTACACCGCAGCTGCCCTTCATCTCAATCTTGGTCTCTGTACCTGAAATCCCCACCTGACACGTGGCGGAGATGTCACCAAACTGCGCGACATAGGCCTTACCGAAACCCGACCAGCTTCCCGCGAGGTGGTCAAAAAAATTCGCAGGAATAGCCTCAGCTGCTGAGGGCATAGAGGCAGCATATAGTCCAACCAGCAATGCAAGGTGACGCATGGGTCAGGTCTCGCTGGGTGCGTTTAAATCTGGCCAAGTGGTGCGCTTGTTCAACTCCCACACTCGACCGTGGCCACCAAACCATCGGTCTAATTCCAAGCCACAGACCACGCAGTTGACCTTCCCATCACTCGGCGCTTCCGACTTTTCGGTGACTTGGTAAGTTGAACTGCACTGAGGGCATGTTTCGATGTGGGTCATTGGTCACCTCTTAAGTGACGATAACCTCAAGCAACGGTAGTATGTTCCGCCGCGCGTTCCGGTCTTATGTCGCTAGAACCGTGTCGAAGGCTTGCACGGTAAGCTTAACGTCTCGCGGGTAGGTGCGTCGTTTCATGATAGGAACATAAACGGAACACAATTTTCGGCAATATTCCGTGAGCTGAAAACGGAATGCCCATCACAATCAGCCCGGTCGAAGCGAAACGCCGCGCATGTCGAACGGTCTGTTAGCCAATAAGAGAACCTCCGGTGGGGAACCGGAGGCTCTGTGGCGCTAGCGGAGATCAATAGCGCGGGTCAGGATTATGGAGCAGGGGTTGGTGTCCTGACATTTATTAAACGTCGCTCGAAAAATGCGGTTCCAAAACGGTCGCAATAACCTTTTCTTGGTCTGCCATCCTCGTGGTCGTCACGCTGCTTTTCGGCGTGGCAAGTAGAAACTTCGGTAGTGTCTCAGTTTGAATAGGAATTTAACCGTGGAAGCGCCGGTGCTAGTAAAATTCGCTAAAAGCGCCTATATAGGGTTGTGTGCGAATCTTGTGTGTCCGATTTACAACGTTTTCGGCACTGGAATTTTGGAAATGTTTTTACCCCATCCGACGCCGCAACCCCCAAAAGGCAGCTATAAAAAAATACGTGAAACGTTGCTCTTTGTGATGAGCGCCGCTCATGCTCGTGGTTATGTTCCTACACAATACGATCTGGTGAAGGCGCTATTTATTGCGGATTTCCACCACATGAACCGATACGGGCGTCCCGTGACCTTTGACTCGCATGTGGCAATGGAACACGGTCCTGTCCCAACTGCAGCGTACAATATGCTCAAGCCGCAGTTTAATTGGGCGTTGATATTCGGTGACAATAGAGCGCCCTTCAATATGAGGGCTAGCAAGAGGGGCCCAGCGGACGTCTACGAATATTTTGAAACGTTTTCTAAGCCGGACTTAAACTTGCTTTCGAAGAGCGATCAGGAAGAACTTGAATCGGCTCTATCGTATGTCATTGAAAAGGGTTTTTTCGGAGTCCGAGACTGGACTCACGATTTGGAAGCTTACAAATCCGCATGGGCAGAGCGCGGGGATAAAAGATCCACGCCAATGGATACTCGTTTGCTCTTAGAGAGCGGAGACAAGAAGGAAGCGGAAGCGATAGCATTTGCTTCCCACCATTTGGCTTAATTGTTCGCCGTTGGCGAAATAGTCCATTGTTTTAGTGATGAAACCTGGACCAACAAATATCATTTGTGCGTATCGTCTAAGGGACTCTACGTCTTTTTGAGCACGAGCCGCAGCCCATACCCTCACGCATTTGAGATTGATAGCAAGCGGCTGCCGCTTCCTGAATCAGAAACGGGAAAGTCATCTATTAGTTGCTCACCATTGATGGAGATATCCGACGAGCGACTTAAGAAATTGAACGCAGAGTCCTGTGGGCGCATAGAAAAGCAGCTCATGCTTGAGTTTCTTGAGTTTGCCGAGAATTGTCCCACTCTTTCAA
>Ga0206896_1091_pt2 | contig 18508 bp, 13 predicted proteins | sample Alteio_BWOrgHeat_52_FD_152969 | JGI IMG/M metagenome (GOLD analysis project Ga0206896, IMG submission 152969) | Enriched cells from forest soil in Barre Woods Harvard Forest LTER site, Petersham, Massachusetts, United States -... | ecosystem: Environmental > Terrestrial > Soil > Temperate forest >... | reverse complement strand
GAGAAGGCCAGGTATCTTTTTGTAATCTGTTTCAAGCTTGACGACCTCCCTGGCGAAACCCAATACGGTGTATGAATTGACGGCGGTCAGCGAAACATTGATGATCTCGAAATTCTTATCGGGGAAAGTGTGGGTCAGGCGGTATTGGAGCCATCTGTGAAAAGAGCCATTGTGAAAATAAGGGAACCCTATCGTAGTGGACTCGCCTAATACAAAGATTCTAAAGGTATTATTATCTTTCTCCTTCCTGAATAGCTCAACATTCCCCCTCGTGGCGATCTCTTCTTCGGTAAAGTATTTTTTTGATGCGTCGGGATTAAAGACAAGGAAATTCTTGTCATGGCGAGATTCGATGAACAACCTCATATCGTACCCGAAATGAAAGAGCCTTAAAACGACCTCTAACAAGCCCAGAACAAGGAAAGGGGATACAATGCTGATCGCCTTAAACAACAGCGTTCTTTTTCTCGACAATCGTTTCATCTGTGGTTTTTTTTTCTCTCCTATCATCCGCTTCAGGAAATAATCTCCTGGAACGATCTTTCGAAATCCGTACCGTAAATATCTTTGTAATCCTTAAGGAATTTGTGGTAGGTTTTACTGGCCAACGCATGGCGTTTCAGCAGCACCAGGCTCTTGCATTTGTGGATCAGCGCGTCCTCATTGACCTGGTCGAAATAAAAAATGCAATTGGCGATCTCGATTACAAACTCCGGGTCCTTCGGCATATTGGGGCTATCGAGATACTCGAGACATATATGTATCCCGGAATTAGAGATTCCCGATTTAATATCATCCAGCCAGTTGTAGTCCGTCTGCGCGAGGAACGGCCCTCTTTTGATAATATCCATCAGCTGCTGCATATATCCCTTGGCCGGGTCGCCCGCGGATTGCAATAAGGCGACATATTTTTTATAATCTACATAAATATCATCATCGGGCACTTGGATTTGCCAGAACCCTGATTCCTTAATGACGACGCAATTTCCGATCTTTTCAAGCAAGGTCTTCAATTTAGCCAGGTTGACCGAACGGTTATTCATGGCGTCCTTCTCAGATTTATCACGCCATAGGATCCCGTACAGTTCATTCGAAGAAATGCCTCTTCCGTTGTTGATTGTATAGGTTACCAGGACAAGAAACAATTCTTTGAGCAAGGGGCTGAAAAGCTGCGAAATATCATTCCCTTCCTTATCGAACACCTGAAATGGTCCAAAAAGATAAATGGCGGAGCGGTGGTTCTTTTCGGCAACTTCCTGCACGTAAACCGCCGTATAAGGAACTTTATCAGGCACACCGCCTGCACCCGCAACCGCCACAGATTCGGCGGCCCGTCCAGGTCTACTGAAGGCCCTTATAAAAAAGAAAACGACAGCGATCAGAATCACCCCTCCGGACAGCCACCAAAGAAAAAGAAAACGGCTATGTGTCTCAGGCTCGCTGACCACCGGCACATCCAGCGGCGGAAAATCAAGCGTGTATAGCTTTACTTCCGTCATCTTTTGCTTGTCTCTGATTGGTGAATACTGCAATATGACGGCAACCAGCTTATTGCTGAGCGGCGAATAGTAAAGATCGGTGAAGGACACTACGTCGCTAAAACTAAAGGGGATGGAGTTGGCCAGCCGCTGATAGTTCGAATCCCCGAAGGAGGCCTTTATCAACTGGAGATTGGAATTGGAATTGACATTTGGATAGGTCAGCCCGTAATATTCGTCAGGCCCCGGGCCAATCACCATGCTGTTGGCAAAAGTAAATTGTGTGGACGGTTTGCTAAGCGTATATATTTTCTTAAATAATTTCTCTCTTACATTGTACCTCAGCAGGTCATAGAAGTTTCCCGGGGCCAGCGTCTGGTCACCCGTCTCGCTGCCATATCCACCTATAATATAAACAAATTTACCTTTTGGATCCGCTCCCGATCCAGCCAGGTACCGAGGGGCATAATGATCTCCCGCCGAATTGATCAGCTCCCATTTCCGGGTAGAAAAAGAGTAGCGCTGGATACTGTTCTTGTATTTGAACTGACCATAGCCACCGAATATATACAAACAGGAATCGATAGGAGAAATAAATTTATTCGCATGCCAGAACTCGGTGATCTTCCCGGGCTCAAAATCACCACTCCATTGCCGGGTTGCGAAATCAAATGCTACGACTTTCTGCTGGTCAATATAAAAATCGTAAAGTTTGTCGCTGATCGTATCATAAATGGTCTGGTGGCCTACTCTTAGATTGAGATGAGCGGTAGGTATCTGGCTAAGCGTATTTTGCTCATTTTTAAGCGTGAATACGGCGATCGAATCGGACCCTGTCACGAAAACCCTGTCCTGTTTGGGATCAAATGCTACCCCGGCATATGACCCGATCGAAAAGGCAGCGAGCAACGCCCATTGCTGGTGCCGGGCTTGTACCCAAACCGGGTTTTTTATTTTTACCGCCTGCCGGTGCAGTTTATCGTAAGCGATGTCCCCCGAGGTTTCATTCAACGGCCAGAAATATTTCATCCTGCCATCTTCCGCTATCCTGATATCTTTTATTTCCATGGGAGGGACATCCTTCGTATCGAAGCCTGGAAAATCGTTGGCGCCCCATAAAAATTTCAGACACTTGAAATTGACAGGTAAGCGGCTTTTACCGGCTATTTTCCCGTTTACATCGAATTGCAGCCTCCGGCTTATTGGATTAAATGCCAGGCTGCAGTGATTCCATTCTTTGTATAACCGGAAGCTATCGATGCCAAAACTGATGCCCGAAAAAAGATCTTTGATGATGACTTTGAATAAATTCGATTTTTCATCGAATATCAAATCGATATTTTGATTTTCAACGCTGACGATACGAAGTACAAAGCCGAAATAGGCAGTGTGGTTCGGGATAAATCGAATATCGAAAGAGAGCTCGACATTCTGCGTGAAACACAGGGGCTCATCGGGAGATAAGTCAAAAGAGGTCCTTTTTTCCATGACCGATTCATGGCTATTGAAGGCCAACCCATAAGATTGGGCAAAACCTTCACCTGAGAAAATAAGCACCAGGGCGACGACAAATAGACCTCTTCTCATAAGCAGGATAAAAATAATAATTTTCCCTGCATTCTGAGAGAAAAAGCATCGGTCCAGAAAGGCTCATTACCCCTCCTCTTTTTTCCCGGACCTTTGCAGCCCCATATTGGTTCGGACCGGCGCTTCGTTCGGCAAAGACATCACTTTTGACAGCGGCACGCGCTTTTGCGAAGGCATATCGGTTTGAAAAGGAATCCGCTTTTTCAGCATCAAACTGGCGACGCCGGTCAGGTATAGATAATAGTCAGAAGGGATATCGCTCTCAAAAATTTCGAATTTGCTGAGACCCACAGGAGGGGTATTTGTGGTCTTAAAAATGGCTGTGCCCTCATCGATCTCATCGAACATGGCGACATAGATCATTTCCGCCCCCTCCGAGATCGCCCCAGCTAACTGCTGCCAATAGAATCGGCCTCTCTTTCGCGGGATGGTCGGGGCGGTACTCTCCGGATGCATATTATGCCAGCTGAAGCCGGGAAAGACCACCGGCGCATAGTCCAGCTTATTTTGCCTGCACCATTCGATATCGGCGTTGATCCGATTCTTGAAACCGGGATAGCTGTCCTCGTCGAATCTCCCAACAAACCATGGCCTGACGATATCTACCTTACGCAGCAACTGATGCAGGTAAGGATCCTTCTCCGTATCCTTCCCAAGATCCCGCCAGTAGGCAGGCACACCCAAAAGGATCGAACAGCCCCCGTAAACCCGGTCATTCTTGAAAAAGTCGATGATACGCTCCACCGTTCGCAGGTCATTCCTCCTTTCGGGAAATCCTACACCCCAAATTCCAACCAATGGTCTTTCGCGATGATACAAATAGGTTTGTCCTTTACCCCTGCCGGCGATATGAAGACTGTCCACCAGGTATTTCCAGTCATTGATCACAACTTGCCAATCTTTGTTCTCCTCATTCATGCCGGAGAAATCATACATGATCGAAATAGCACGGTGGAACCGCTTGGATTCTGTTAACGAATGGATCAATACCTGGTTGTCATGCCGAAGGTTTGCAGGATCCTTAAGCGCCGTGACAGCACGTTGGATGAAAACACCGTCCACGCCGTAATCCTGCATCCATTTGAAGTGTATCGCTACGGTCTGGCTATCATAGTTACTGAACAGACGGGCCGGGCTTCCGTCGGGCATTTTGAACGGCGTCGGATACGTTTTTTGGTATTCGCTGACCTCCGGCCAGAAATCCACTTTGCAATAACCCGGTTCGAACCTGCCCTTTGTCGCATAGTGGTTCCAGCCCATATTCGCACCATCCCCTGGAGCATTGAACCATCCCTGGTACCCGGCCATGATCAAGCCTTTATAGCTGGGGAATGACGAGGTGACGCTATATTTACGCTGCGCAAAGGTGCCCAGGATCATCAGACATCCCACCATACACAGAATCGGCCATTTCCACATAATCAATGTTTAATCGGTTATTGAAGACCTTTAACACCGGGAACGTCATCCGCTCCCCACTTTTTATTGGGGTCAGGACCCATTTCGAGCTCCAGCGTCCCACCGTTCATCAGTTGGTCATGCGTGAACCAGGGGGATCGCAGTTCCTGTCCGTTCATCCGCGCACTTTGAATATATTTATTGGTCACGGAACAACCGTGTGCGATCAGGGTGAATTCCTTCCCATTTTCCAGCGATATGGTTATTTTGCTGAATACCGGGCTGCCGATCGCATACACGGGCAGACCCGGCGTGACCGGGTAGAAGCCCATAGACGAAAAAACGACAAATGCGGACATCCCTCCCCCGTCCTCATCGCCCGGCATGCCGAATATATTGTCCGTGAACCAGGTAGACAGCAGGAGCCGGATCTTTTGCTGCGTTTTCCACGCAGCACCGGCATAATCGTATAAATAGGGAATATGAAAGGAAGGCTCGTTTGCCATGGAGTACTGTCCGACCAGGCCCGTCGCGTCCGGGAATTTGCACCAGAATTCCTGTTTAGACCTGCCCAGGCCTTCCCGAAACAATTGATCCAGCCGCGCCTCGAATTTTTTTTGGCCGCCCATTAAGGCGACGAGCCCGGGTATATCCTCCTGGACCTGCCACAAATAGGTCCAACCATTGTTTTCATCGTAGTAGTCCCGTCCCCCGGGACCGCCGTCAAATTTGGGATCGATATCTATCCAGTTGCCCTTGTCATCCTTAGGCAAGAAAAAAAAATTCTCAGCATTCCAGAGGTTTCGATAGTTCAACGCCCTCTTTCCAAAAAACTCGAAGTCTTTTGTCTTTCCCAGTTCTTTTGCCATTTGCCCGAGGGCCCAATCATCATAACTTCCGCCGAGCGTTACAGCCACCGCCTGTCGTTTCTCGAACGGGTGCACCTGGCCGACCGTTTCCTTTTCTCCCTGGCGCAAGGCCGGATAGTATCCCTTCTCCTGGTAAAAACTGTCGAGCGATGTCATTTCACCATTACGCCAGGGCAGCATCGTGGCGTCCGTTGCATTTTTCCTCATCCCTTCATATGCCATCCCGATATCGAAATTCTTGAGCCCCTTGCGGTAAGCGTCCAAAAAAATGACCGTTGAATGAAATCCATTCATACACGCATGATCACCGAACAGGACAGGGAAAGTAGGCATCCATTTGCTCTGTACGAACATCCGCACGTAGGATTGGAGCATGTCCTCTTCCTGCGCAGGGTGAAGGATCATACGCAAAGGATGCAAGGCGAGATAAGTGTCCCAGGACCAGTCATCTACGTAAAAAGGACGGGTATCTTTATTCACCTGCTTATTGAAGCCGCTGTAGTAAAGCCCGTCTTCCGAAATATCGACCATCCGTTCGTGGCACCGGTATAAGGCCGTATAGAACGAACGCCTTTGGGCCTCCGTACCGCCTTCGACCTTTATGCAAGAGATCAATTCCGACCACACCCGTTCCGCATCATTCCTGATCGTTGAAAAATCCTTACCCCCGATCTCCTCCTCAAAATTCTTTTTTGCCTGTTCCGCGCTCACAAAGCTGATCGCATACCTGAATTCGATCGGATCGGTGCCGGGAGGAAAGCTGATATATACCTTGGCGGATCTCCCGGATGTCGCGGATCCAGTGAGCACCTGCCCGTTTTCCAACACACCCGTCGTACCGATGGTATTGAATAGGCCATATGTGTAGATCTTTGTGTCTTCGTGCCAGGTCTCCATGCCAGAGACGGCCGTCCCCCCGGACCCCGGCGAAAACTGCCAACCGGACTCCCCATCATTATAGGTCCCGAGTAAGATCGCCGCCTTCATCCCCGAAGGGAAGGTAAATCGATAGCAACCGGTCTTTTTCCCGGGCGTGAATTCCACTCCGATGCCGTCATCGGTCAGCCGGGTGGAATAATACCAGGGGCGCGTGATCTCCGACCCGTTGTCACTCGCCATACGCAAGCTCCAGGCGGCGGCATCCACGAGCCCCACCCTGGGTTTAATGGAAAAGGCCTCCCCCAGACGATGGGATACCGCCGTGAGGGGAAAGCTGGAAATCTGGTCGTCCAGGTAATCTTTTCGAATCGGGTACACCCGTACAAGCTGGTTGGGGAGATGTACGGTAGGCCGGGTAGGTGCCAACAGTTGAGCGACATTTCCGATTGTGGGATCAATATAGCGCAGGATCTCCGCAGCAGGCGCTGCCGTATCGACCGAACGGCCGTAGGGGGGAGCTGCGCAAAGACCGGTCCTGATGCCAAGAAAATAGAAGGAAAGAACAAAAGACAAAAGGACGACTCGCTTTTCCCACAAAGACATATCCATTTCAACAAATTTAGGAATGCAAATACACAGGAAGTTTAACCATGGCGATCCATGGTTAAACTTCTTATCTAAACGCCGCTCAATATCCCGGGTTCTGGGTCCAGGTCGGGTTCACTAGCATTTCATTTAGGGGGATGGGAGAGTAGTATTTGGTCTGTAGCGCGGCCATACTGGAAGCGGGTATCGGGATTTCCAGGGGGCTTCTGGCGGCTACCACTTTCGGTAGGATCTGAAGCCGCTGGATATCATACCAACGCATACCGTACTCGGCGGCGAACTCGTAGGCCCTTTCGAAAACCACGGTATCACGGAAGGCGATCTGGGAAAGCCCCGCGGCCATAGGAGCTTCGCCGGCCCGAGCCCGGACCAGGTTTAGCGCTGCATAGCCGGCAGCCGTCGGTCCGCCGCCCGCCATATCGGAGGCTTCCGCATAACACAACAGCGCCATGGGATAACGAAAAATATCTGTGGTCTTGTTCGTACTCGGATTCATGGATATGATGGTGGAATCCGTTTCGTTTATCCCGGTTGCAACTCCACCTACAACAAGCCCGGCCCTGAACTTCCTGTACTGCGGATGCTGGAGTGCAGCCACGCAACGAGGTGAATTGTACGGTACAATATCGAACGTCACCTTATCTGGCCGAATGAGTTTGATCTGCGTATAGAATTCTTCATTCGTCCTCGTACAAGGGGTGGCGGCCAGGAAGAAATTGAGCTCGGGGTAGAATTCCTCCCAGCCGAAATTCCCATCCATGCCAACCTCATCCCAGTCCCCGGCACAATCTCCAAAGAGACGGTTTGGAGCCCCGCCGGCAACGTTAAAGTGCAAAGCGAAAACGCTTTCCGAATTTTCATTTGTCGTAAAGACCTGGCCGTAATCCGGCACCAGGCTGTACTGGCCGGACAATATCACCGAATCCGACTCCGCGGCAGCCAGCGCGTAATTGCTGGCCTGGTTCAAAGGCCAGGTGGCCATGGTCAGGTATACCTCAGCCAGCAGTGTCCTTGCCGCGTTCTGCGTAGCTCTACCCGAAGCCTGGGCGACTCCGCTATAGGGTGGAAGAATACCTATGGCAGCCTGCAGATCGCTTACGATCTGCGTATACACTTTGGCTACGGAATCCCTTTGAGGACGGTAGGTCGCGGGCTCCGCGGTGATAATGATCGGAATTGGCCCATAGGTCCGGACCAGGATGAAATAACTCCAGGCCCTGACAAACAAAGCATCGCCCACCGCTTGATTTCGGGCGGCGCTGGGGGGGATCTTTTGATAATTGTCGGTGACAACATTCGCATTGCGGATCGCGGTCCAGGGCGTTTGCCAATCACTGTTGATCTGGCCATTGGAGGGGCTCGCATTCAGCTGGTCCCATTCGGGCTGACTGCTTTTTCCATTAGCCGGATTGGTCGTCAGATCGTCGCCGCCGAAATAGGGATACGTCGGGTAATCAAATGCATAGCCGGCATCCGCGACCATATTCTGGTATATGGCCGCCACAGAGGCGTCCAGGTCAGCTTCAGTCTTGAAATAAGTTCCCGGCGTCAGGGTTGCCAGCGGAGTCTCTTTCAATTTTGAGCACCCCGCCGATATTAGCGCCGCCATGATTGCAAACGGAATAAAGATATTTAGTTTCATGGTAGTAATTTTTTCTTCTTATTCTTAGTGATTCAAACTAGATGCTAATGTCTAAAATCCGATCCTGACCCCGATTGTAAAGCTCCTCGGGTTTGGAACGACTGCCGTTTCCACGCCCTGCAGCAAGGCATTTTGCGCATTGGTTACTTCCGGATCTGCACCCGGGAAACTGCTGATCGTTATCAGGTTCTGGCCGCTTACATAGACATCCAAACTGCGCAAACCGGCTTTGGCCGAGATAGTTTCCGGAACGGTATAGGTCAGGGACAAATTCTTGAGTTTCATGAAATTCGCGCTATAGACAAACCGGCTGCTGTTAGGTAAGAAAGGAACCTTGGCGTTATAATCGGGAATATCTGTTTGGTTCTCCGGAGTCCACATTTTGGTCGCGTCCTCGGTGGTTGCATTGCGTACACCGGGCGAGAGACCCCATAGGTAAGCCTGGGTTTGCGAATATATTTGCGCGCCACCTTGACCGCTGATCATAAGGCTCAGCGAAAAACGGCCTGCCTGAAAATCATTGATGAAACCCCAGGTATATTTGGGTATCCCGTTCCCGATCACGCCATAATCGTTTGTGTTGATTGCGTTGTCTTTATTGCGATCCAGGTATTTGGCATCGCCGGGCAGGTTACCATAGGTAGCCGCCGCGGCCGCTTCGCTGGATTTCCAGGTACCCAGGAATTGATAGCCGTTAAATTCGCCAAGGGGATGGCCCACTTTTAGGACAGAAACACCGACCTGGAGTTGACCGACACCATTGACGACAATGTTATCCTGGCCGCTGAGATTCAAAATTTTGTTGTCATTGAAAGATATCTCGAAATGAGTGTTCCAGGATACCTTACCTGCGCCCTGCATGAGTGGGGAGCCCGAAATCGACAACTCGAGGCCCCGATTCCGGATGCCGCCGATATTTTGCGGATAAGTGCCACCGCCAAGATAACCGGGTGCTGTATAGTTATACAGCAGGTTGCTGATCTCCTTATCATACACTTCAGCCGTAACAAACAACCGGTTATTTAAGAAGCCGGATTCGATAGCGAAATTGGTTTGTCTGGTGGTTTCCCATTTCAGACTGGTTGCAACCGGAGACCCGATCGGCGTGGCGACAGAAGGCGCAACCCCGTCGAAATAATAGGGTACGCCGCTGGTGCCGATCTGCTGGATGGAATTATAAGGCCCTATAGCCTGGTTGCCGGTTTGTCCCCAAGTGGCCCTTAACTTGAGCAACGAAAATATTTTAGAATGCTCCATGAAATGCTCCTTGGAAATAATCCAGCCCAAGCCGACGGAAGGGAATGTGCTATATTTCTTTGTCAGCACCGAAGAGCCATCATCCCGTATACTGGCAGTAAACAAGTATTTGTCCTTATAGTCATAGTTGACCCTTCCCATATAGGACTGCAACTGCGATGAATTATAACCGGACGTGGTTAGTTCCGTTCCACCCAGGGCGAGATCATAATATCCTAGGGAATAGGTGGACAAGTTCGAGGAGCGCGCTGTGAAGTTCTGGTTGGTATTCGTCTGGAACTCTGTCAGGCCGACGATGGTCAATGAGTGATCGCCCGCCAACAGGTTATAAGTAAGGAAATTACTGGTCACGAAAGTATGGTTCCAGGTGGTTTGGGCATTCGCAAATCCTGAAGTGATCCCGTTGACCACGGTCTGGCTGGTTCCCAATCCCATAAACGCCCGGCTCCAACCGTAATTCGTCTCGTACGAGTTGGTGGACGTGAAACTAAGGTTCTTCAGGATATGATAAGTGAGCGACCCGGTACCGAGCGCATCGGTATTATTATTATCCACCTGCTGGTTGGCCAACTGTGCTACCGGGCTGACATTCAAGGTTCCGTACTGGGATTGAAGAATATATTGGCCGGTGACGGGATCCTTAATGGGAGAAGTGGGGTCGAACAATAAGCTCGTGGCGTATGGATCGCCACCATCGCCGCCATAGGAATTATTATGGCCTTTTGGAACGGCAACAAGCACGTTGAATTTCAGATCCAGTTTTTTCGTGACTTTAAAATCCAGGTTGGATCTCAGCGTGGCCCGGTTATAATATTCGTTCTTGAGCAGCCCCGGTTGGTTGAGGTAGTCCATGGAGAAATAATATTTGGCGTTCGTCGCTCCCCCGGAGACGGAAGCCTGATAGTTCTGCACAATGGGCTTCTGGGTGGCTGCTTTTTGCCAGTTCGTCCCCGGATTGGATTGAAAGCCTGTCAGTTGGGTGGGAGTGAACACTGCCGAGCCACCGCTGGAGGTTGCCTTCAGGTTTGCATTGACCGCAAAATCGTAGGCATCCATCAGTTTCAAGTATTTCGGAATTTCGTCTTGCCGAATCCAGACAGAGGCGTTGAGCTTGGGAGCTCCTTCATGACCCGACTTCGTGGTAATGAGTACCACCCCGTTGCTTGCCCTGGAGCCATAAATGGCTGTGGCTGATGCATCTTTGAGGACTTGCAAGCTTTCGATATCCGACGGGTTGATGCTTCCGAGAGGAGCCCCGATATATCCGTCGACGACATACAGCGGATCGTTGCCGCCGGTGATGGAGTTCGCACCCCTGATCCGCACGCTCAACCCGGATCCCGGATTACCATTAACTTCTTGAACAGCAACCCCGGGTGTCGTTCCCTGGAGCGCCTCTTCGAGCCTGACCAACGGCCTTTTGGCGATCTCTTCCGCACTTACCGTACTTATCGCCCCTGTAACGTCTCTTTTTCGCTGCTGACCGTACCCCACAACGATCACATCGTTTAAGGAAGCGCCCACCTTTTCCAAGCGGATCGAAAAATAGGTGCCCCCTTTGACGGCAACCTCCAGACCCGAATAGCCGACATAAGTCACGACCAATATCGTTTTCTCCTGTTGACTTACATTGATCTGGAAATTTCCATCTGAGTCGGTGGAGGTCGACACCGTACCGTACTTGACGCTTACGGTCGCCCCGGCCAACGGCCGGCCATCCGGATCGACTACCTTGCCCTTGACAGATCGGTTTTGGGCAAAAGCTTGAACGACCAGGCAGAACGCCAGCAGCAGCATCATTAGCTCCTTTTTCATATTAAGCAATAGTTTTAGTGATTTAATATTCTGCAAATAAAGGAGATACACCTTAATGAACTGATTAATAAACACATTAACAACCGGCCCGATTTCTAAACAATTGCTGAATTAATTGCGTTTTTTCAGGAAACTTCAGCAACCAACCATCACAAGCCGGCCGGAGCGAGGCCGTCGGAAGACTTGCTTCCACATCTTCCCTCCGGCATTGATCGATGTCAACGCATTGGTACTTTCAATAAACTCCTGTGGGTGGGAAAAAAGAAGATTCCCATTTTGGTCGCCATGATCGAGCCGAAAACGCTGGCAACTTTTGATTGTTAATAGGATCGAAAGAGGAGGAAAAAATGGAATAAAAGTCGGCGGATCCACAAGTCGAACCTAAAACGTAAAAACCCGCGCAAAGCGCGGGTTTTTATCAATCTTGCGGACCGGACGGGACTCGAACCCGCGACCTCTGCCGTGACAGGGCAGCATTCTAACCAACTGAACTACCGATCCAATGTTGGGAGTGCAAAGATAAGGGAAACACCCCCCCGACAAAAAAAAACAGCCTGTTTTTTTACACGGGCCAAACAGCGAGGCCATACCCCAAAACGCCCCTATCTTTACCCCCTCAACAACAAGGCTCCACATGATCAAAATCGGCGTTTTCGGCGTAGGTCACCTCGGCAAGTTTCACCTCAACAACTGGAAAACCATGGCTGAAGTAAAACTGGTGGGATTCTACGACCCGAGCGACGCGGCAGCGGAAACGGCTATAAGGGAATATGGCTTGCAACGCTTCAAAACCCCGGAGGAACTCATTGAACAATGCGACGCCGTTGACGTCGTCTCCCCCACCCCCTTCCACTTCGACCTTTGCGCGGCCGCCATAAGAAAAGGCAAGCACGTTTTCGTAGAAAAGCCCATGGCCAACACCATGGAAGAAGCGAAAACACTGGTAAGCCTGACCCGGGAAGCGGGGATAAAACTCCAGGTGGGTCACGTAGAACGCTTTAACCCGGCCCTGCTGGCGCTAAAGGACATGAAGCTGAATCCCATGTTTATCGAGGTGCATAGACTTGCACAGTTCAATCCAAGGGGCACGGAGGTGAGCGTGATCCTGGACCTGATGATCCACGACATAGACATCATCCTACACCTGGTCAACAGCGACGTTCGGACGATTTCGGCAAATGGGGTAGCGGTCATGACGGACACACCGGACATCGCGAACGTCCGGATCGAGTTCCACAATGGTTGTGTGGCGAACCTGACGAGCAGCCGGATCAGCATGAAAAAGATGCGGAAAATGCGCCTGTTTCAAAAGGACGCTTATATCGGGATCGACTTCCTGGAAAAGAAAACAGAGGTTATAAAAATGCAGACGGAAAAGGTTCCCGGCGAGTTCAGTTTTGACATAGAGACGCCCAATGGGAAACGGACCATCGCCATCGCGAACCCAAAAACCAAAGAAGACAACGCGATGCACCTTGAATTACAGGCGTTTATAGAGGCCATCCGGCAGAACAAGCCCAGCCAGGTGGATGAAATGGACGGGTTCCGCTCCATGGAGGTCGCCCACCAGATCCTCCAAAAGATCCAGCGCAACCAGCCGGTGGTTTAACAGGCGGTTAGTTGGCATAAATGCCAATAATTCACTACTTTTGGGTAGAATCCAATGCTATGAAACAGTACCACCCTGCTGAATCGGCCCGTGCCATACTTGATCTTGGAGTCTTAAATGACCTAAGGAGGCAACACAGCACCCCCGGCGAACAAGCCGAGGTCAAGCGCGCCGCGGACGTCCTAATCGCCATACTATCCCTAATTATACTGGCGCCCGTCATGGCCCTGATCGCGATATGCGTAAAAGCCACCAGCAAAGGTGGGGCCTTCTATACCCAAGAGCGCATTGGAAAAAATGGTAATCCCTTCATTATCTATAAGTTCCGCTCGATGTTCTTGGGCGCGGAAGCAAACGGGCCGGCCCTGGCCGCCAACAAAGACCATCGGATTACAAAACTGGGCCGGACCCTACGCAAGTGGCGACTGGATGAGCTTCCGCAGTTGTGGAACGTCATAAAAGGGGACATGTCCCTGGTGGGTCCGCGTCCGGAACGACAATACTACATCGACCGGATCACCGACCACGCACCGAACTTTAAGCGGCTGCTGCACCTGAAGCCGGGGCTGACGTCCATGGGCATCGTGTGTTTCGGCTATGCCTCTTCGGTCGAAGAAATGGTGGACCGGCAGCGGCACGACCAATACTACTTCGAGAATAGGTCGCTAAAACTCGACTTCACGATTTTGGTACAATCTGTGCATGTAGTGCTCGGTCGAAAGGGAAAATGATCCGCTACATTCCATACAAGGACATCGATCGGGAAAAGTGGGACCGCTGTATAGCACAGGCTTCGAACGGCTCTGTTTACGTCTATTCTACTTACCTGGATCATATGAGCATGCACTGGGACGGCCTGGTGCAGGATGACTATGAGGCGGTGATGCCCCTGACCTGGAACCGCAAGTGGGGGATTGCTTACTTATACCAACCGCACCTAAGTGCGGAGGGGGGTGTCTTTCAACAGGAGCCGGTAACAGTAGAGACCTTGAAAGCATTCCTGGGAGCTATACCCGCAAAGTTCCGGTTTTGGGAGTTCGCGCTGAACTCGGAGAACCTGCTGCCGGATACGGGGTTCCCTTTGTACCCCCGGATCAATTTCCTGCTGCCTTTGTACGATTCGTACGAAACCATTCAAAGGGGATACAATAACAACCTCAAACGGAATATCCGCAAAGCGGTGGAGGCCGGGTTGACCTATCAGAGCGACGTCCCGCTGGAGGAAGCGCTGGGTCTGGCCAACCGGAAATTACTGGCGATCACCCGGCTAAAGATGCGGCACTTTGAGCGATTCATGCACCTATGCCGCCAGCTGGAAGGGGATAAGATGGTGGTCACTCGGGGGGTATACGATGCGGACGGAACGCTGATGGCCTCGGGGGTGTTCCTGTACTCGCATACCAAGGCTTACTATGCCGTAGGCGGCAGCCACCCGGAGGGGCGGAACCTTGGGGCTTCGCACTTCCTGTTGGATCAATTTATACGGGAACACGCGGGTACGGGGTTGACCTTTGACTTTGAAGGGTCGGACATCACTTCACTTGCCACGTTTTATCGCAGTTTTGGGGCCTATGAGCAGCCCTATGCGGCGATCCGGCTGAACCGACTGCCCCAGCCTCTACGCTGGCTAAAGGGGCAAACTGCGTCGTTACAATTGGCGCCCGTCTAGGATCTTTTCTGCAAGGAACATATCGACCGGTCGGGTCAGCTTGATGTTCGTTTCTTCTCCTTCCACCAGGGTCACTTTTAGGCCAAACGCTTCCACCACGGTAGCCTCGTCGGTAAACCGCTCCTTAAAGTCTATCTGATAGGCGGGGAGAAGGATCTTGCTATGGAAGGTCTGGGGGGTTTGCACGAGGTGGACCTTGTTACGGTCGATGGGCTCGTTGCCTTCCTCCGTTTCGACGCGGACGCTGTCTTTGGAGATCAGGGTGGGGATGGCGCTGCCGGTCTCCAGGGCCTGCATATAACAGCGGTGGATGAGCTTGGGGCTGACGAGACAACGAACGGCGTCATGGACGAAGATGATGGATTCTTCTTCGATCAGCGCCAGGCCGCTTTGGACGGAATGAAAACGGGTGTCGCCCCCGGTGACGATGCGGATGCGGTCGTAGTCGAAGTAACCGTCGATGATCTCTTTGCCGAGGTCCATGTACTCCAGGGGCAGTACCAGGATGATCTGGAGGTCGGGGTAGGAACCTAGAAAGGTCTGAAGGGTATGATACAGTACGGGCTTGTCCTTGAGCATCATAAACTGTTTGGGCAGGGCGCTGTTCATGCGCTTGCCGCTCCCTCCGGCCACGATCACCGCATATTTTTGCATCCCTAAAGATAATGATTTCTATAACAACGTCTTACACTCCTGCAGGAGGAGGTCCCGGCGGATCGCGGCGGTGCCGACTTCTTCGCAGACAAGGCCCCCGGCGATATTGGCGATGGCGGCCATGAGCGCAATATCCGTGGTAGCGGCATACACCAGCGCGGCCACGGCGATGACGGTGTCTCCGGCGCCACTGACGTCGGCGATCTGGCGGACGTGGGGCGTGAGCAAACCCGAGGCAGAAGCGCCTTGATAAAACACGCCTTTCTCAGAAAGCGTAATAAACGAAATGCGGTGGCCGAGCTGCGCATACAATTGATCGTGTACGCCCTGGAGCCAGGAGAGGGTGACTTCTTCGTCGATCAGGTTGAGTCCTTCGCGGACTTCTTTGAGGTTGGGTTTGAAGATATCTACGTTCCGGTAGGCGAAGAAGTGCTTGCGCTTCGGGTCGACGGCGGTAAGGATCTTACGCTCCCGGCAAAGACGGATGACGGTATCGATGATGCCTTCGGTGAGGACGCCTTTGTTATAGTCTTCAAAGATGAGGATATGGGGCTTTACCTCGTCAAGGTAGCGCAGGACATGGGCTTCGAGGAGCAAGGCGTCCTCGACGGGCAGGTCCTCGGTGGTTTCGTTGTCGAGCCGCATCATCTGCTGGTTGCGGCTGATGACACGGGTTTTGCTGGTGGTAATCCGGCCGGGGCTCTCCAGGAGGTAGCCGGTGTCGATCTGGCTTTCGGTAAATAACGCCTTAAGGGCCGCCCCGTCCTCGTCTTGTCCGATGACGGAGAGCACGGACACCGAAGCGCCCATGGAGCGCAGGTTTAGCGCGACGTTTCCGGCGCCGCCGATCCGGTATTCTTTACGCTGCAGGGCCACCACGGGTACGGGGGCCTCGGGGGATATGCGGTCTACCCGACCCCACATATAGGTGTCGAGCATTACGTCGCCGATAACGCCGACGCGGATAGACTGAAACCGGTCAAAAAGTTCGTCGAAAGGATGCTTACTCATATGCTAGGCGCGCTTACGGACTGCAATATAGTAAATGGGGATGCCCGAGACAACTATCAGGGCGCCGGGCCAGGTCTGGGCTGTCTGGAAAATAAACAGACAAACGGTGATGACCGAGGCCAGGATACAGTAAACGACGGGTAGCACCGGATACCCGAAGGCCTTGTAGGGACGGGACATCTCCGGGCGTTTGCGGCGCAGCACAAAGATCCCGATCAGGGTTGCGATATAGAAGATCAGGACGACAAAGATCACATAGGTCAACAGGGCGTTATAGCTGCCGGTCAGACAGAGCAGACAGGCCCAGACACACTGGATCCAAAGCGCGTACGCCGGCACGCCGTTCTTATTGAGGGTGCCCGTCTTCTTGAAAAACAGCCCGTCCTGGGCCATGGTATAGTACACGCGCGCGCCGGACAGGATGAGGCCATTGTTGCACCCAAAGGTGGAGATCATGATCATCACGGCGATGATGATCCCACCCCCGCCACCGAGGATTTTTTCGGCCACCGCCACGGCCACCCGTTGATTGGGGGCAAAAGCAATGTCGTTCAGCGAAAGGACGGACATATACATCAGGTTGGCCAGGATATAGATCACGGACACGATCACGGTACCAAGGAAAAGGCTCAGACCGATGTTCCGCTCGGGCCTCCGGATTTCCCCGGCGATAAAGGTCACGCTGTTCCAGGAGTCGCTGCTAAAAAGAGAGCCCACCATGGAAGCGGAAACGAAACCAAGACCGACTATGCCAAGAACACCGGTCCATTGACCGGCCCCGTCGTTCGTCCCGTTCCAGTGCCGCATCGTCCAGGCATCCGTCCAGTTAGCGTGCCAGATGCTGCCCTTGGCGGCAACGACTACCCCAAGTATGATCAGCCCAAACAGGGAAAAAAGCTTGATGGTCGTAAATACGGTCTGTATGAACTTACCCTCCTTTACCCCCCGGGTATTGATATAGGTCAGTAAAGCCACGGAAGCGAGCGCAAGCAGGCCGCGCCCGTCGAGCGCAAATGATCCTACCGTAAGAAGTTTGTTCTCCAGCCCCGGCACCAGGTAGGCCGTATAGTTGGCAAACGCCACGGCCACCGCCGCTATCGTACCGGTCTGTATGACCGAAAAGAAACTCCACCCGTATAAAAACCCCAGCAACGGTGAATAGGCCTCCCTGAGGTACACATACTGCCCCCCCGCTTTGGGAAACATCCCGCTCAGCTCTCCATAGCTCACGGCCGCGGCTACGGTTAGAAACCCGGAAAGGAGCCACGCGAACAGCAGCCAGCCCGAAGAACCTACCTGTCGGGTAATGTCGGCGCTGACCAGGAATATACCGGAGCCGATCATCGATCCGGCTACGAGCATGGTCCCATCGACCAGCCCAAGGGACTGTTTGAAACCGGAGGAGGAGGTTTGGGGCATATCGTTATTTGTCCTTTGGAACGGTGATGGCGGCGTTGAGTCCGCTGATCACTTCGTCGGTGATGTTATAGGCCGTATCCTCGTAAAACAGGTTGAGGGCGCCCTTCCCGGAAGTGAAGATAAAGGAATAGCGTTTGGTTTTATTGTATTCGTCCAGGAAGCCCTTGATCTTAGACTGTATGTCATCCATGATCTTCTGCTTCTCGACGGCGAAGTTCTGTTCGTTCTCGTCGTGCTGGTGCTGTAGGTCCTGCATCTTCGTCTGGTACTCCTTTTGAAAGGTTTCCGCCTCGGCTTGGGTCAGGGAAGCGCCCTTCTGGGCCATCTGGTACCTTTCCCGCTCCAGGTTGTTGGCGGCGGCGTTCAGGTTCCGGTCCGCGTCTTCCCTTTTCCTATCGAATTCGTTTTGTTTCTGCTTGAAATAGGAAAACTTTTCCTCGATCGAATCCAGGTCCACGTAGGCAACTTTAAGGGGTCTCAACACCAGCGAATCCTTCGAAGTCGGCTTTATGTCGATCTTCGGACCGGCATGGTCGGCGACTTCCTTAAAATGGAAGTAGAACAGCACACCCACCGCTACCAGCAAGACCACATTCCATACCAGGGATAAATTTT
>Ga0206896_1105_pt1 | contig 18540 bp, 21 predicted proteins | sample Alteio_BWOrgHeat_52_FD_152969 | JGI IMG/M metagenome (GOLD analysis project Ga0206896, IMG submission 152969) | Enriched cells from forest soil in Barre Woods Harvard Forest LTER site, Petersham, Massachusetts, United States -... | ecosystem: Environmental > Terrestrial > Soil > Temperate forest >... | reverse complement strand
CCGCGCGAAACCCGGATATTCAACCACTCGATCAATGCGGGCGCTCCGTGTCGGACCCGCTATATGTCGGCCTGGGCGGCAGAAATCGATTTGCTGTGCGCCACGTACGACATCCTTTTTGTGCAGAGCGCGGGAAATCTGCCGCTTACAGGAAGCAATCCTCAGCCCGGTGTCAGAGATCATTTAGCTGCAGGACGAGACTACCCGACCTACCTGTATGAACCATCCACCCGAGTAGCCAATCCCGGGCAAAGTCTGCAGGCTCTTACTGTGGGATCTGTTGCGTATGGCTCGTTGGAAGCAGGTGGCTGGCAAACCTTTGCTGCGGAACCCGGATCTCCCTCCGCATTTTCACGATCTGGCTTCAGCATCTGGAACGTGATCAAACCCGAGGTCGTCGAGTACGGCGGCGACCACATCCGAACGGGAGATGTTCCACCGCAGGTTCAGCCGGGTGGACGAATCCCGGCAGCGTGCCCAGAACTTATTCGCTCCACCATGTTTCCGCCCGGACCGGCTTTTGATCGGGACGAAGCAGGAACGTCTTTTGCGGCGCCCAAGGTTGCGCGCATCGCTGCTGAATTGCAAAGGCTTTTGCCGGAAGAGCCCGCCTTACTTTACCGTGCGCTCATCGTACAATCCGCGAGGTGGCCAGCGTGGGCTGAGGCTATCCTGGCGGAACTTCGCCATCCCGATACACGTCAAGCCCCTGTACGGCGGCAGCTTTTGCTTGATCAGGCCTCACAGATCATTCGTACTATCGGTTACGGCGTTCCAGACCAAGAAGCCGCAACCGTCAACACGGATCACCGGACGACGCTCATTACGAGCGGCGAAACGATGATCCACGCTCGCGAGTGCCATGTCTATCAAGTGCCCATTCCGCCACAACTACGGGGACAGGCCGATGAGTTTGACATTCGTATAGAGGCGACGCTCTCCTATGTTGCTCAACCACGACGGACTCGCCGTCATCTGCGTCGGTATCTATCGACCTGGGTGGACTGGAAGAGCAGCAAATTAGGGGAAGGTATCAATGATTTCAGAGTGCGGGCGCTCAAGGAAGAGGAAAACGAGGGAGAGGCGCTTCCCGGCTCGGTGCTCCCGTGGACCCTTCAAGAGAAGTCCGATGCTGGCTGGATTCGCGATACGAAACGCAACAGCGGCACCGTCCAGAAGGATTGGGCCGTGGTCAAATCCAACACGTTGCCGGATCATTTCTGCATTGCGGTCGTTGGGCACCAAGGTTGGAGTCATGACCCCGACTCAGCAGCCCGCTATGCTTTCGCCGTGACCTTTGAGATCCTTGGTCAGGAGATTGCAATCTATGATCCCCTGAGAACAGCAGTATTTGAGCTACAGAATGAAGTTGAGGCAGAAGTCGAAGCCGAGGCCGAAGTGGAAGTCGAAGAGTAGCGAAAAGCCTAGCCGCTGAAGGCTACGGTCACAAACTCTTCACATAAGTCTGCTTCCAAATCAGATGATTGCGGACTAAGCTACTTCGGCGAAACCTTGCCCAGAGACCATCAATGCCTGAACCCGATGAAGTGCCTAAGCCATGGACCGAATCCGTGCTCAGAAAAGCGCGGAAAGTTCGCACCCACGACATCGCGTTTGTAGAAGGGGCAGCCTCCCTAGTCTTACTGGGAGCTTTTGTTGCCATCGACGCGGTTTGTGAGAAGAAAGACAGATCTCGAACTCATGAATCGTGGGAAGAACGCTTTCTAAAGGCGTCGCCCGCCTCTTCTGCCGTTCATCCCAAGCGCTAGCGCCATTGTCTGAAGATCGTTTGCGAGCATTCATTTGAATTTATGCCCGCAAGCCTCACACTTGTAGCCTTTGGACAAATGTTCGTAAGCCTGATGTCCGATCCAAACAGCCGCGCCTGCCGCCAGCGTGAGCAAAGCTCCGACTGGATGGCGAGACATGGCCTTGCCTGCTCCGCTGAATGCGGTGTGGCCATTCCGCCATTGCTGGTTTCGCGCAGGTTCCCGATGATCAACGTAGACGACTCTGCTGGAATTGCATTTCGGGCAGGTATCCATCGCACGCTCCTAAACAGGGCATTCAGAAGAGGGGCCGAAGGCTTGCAACTTGTATCCGCCACAGGATAAAGCCAAGCACGACAAATGAAAACGGCAAAGTTACCAAGCAGCGCCCGCTCTCGTTTTTCACCAAGACAGAATCTGACAATCAGAAGGCAATCCGCCGCTCGATCTCGCTAAGTGTCGCCAGATCCTCTCGCCGGTCGTAAAGCTTTGTCGTGCGCGGATCGGTGTGGTTCGCCATATCCTGTGCAGCTTCGAGCGACCCGCCGTTCTGCAGAAACACCGTGATCCCGGTTCCCCGAAACGTGTGATTACAGATCGTCGTCGGCAGTCCGGCAGTCTCGCAGCGTGTCTTTACGGCCCTTAGCATGTCGCGACGGCTCATGCCCTTGCCGGTCAGCCGATGTTTCTTGTCGAGAGACTGAAACAGCGCCGCTTTCGGATCGGTGATGCCCGACGCCGCCAGGTAGGCATCCAGGAAGTCCTCTGCCTCATGGTGCAGCCAGACGAGCTTTTCCTTGCCACCTTTTTCATGAAGGCGCAGCCGGGCACGCTTTCCCTCAAGCGTGTAATCGCCCCGTTTCAGCCCCGCCACGGCACTCACGCGAGCAAATGTATAAGCCATCACCGCAATCGCCGCGCGGTCCCTCAGCCCCTTAAGATCCACAAGCCCCCCGCCGTGTTTCCCGGAATCTTCTTCTGCCCGTGTCACCGCGATGGAGTTCAGCAGCTCTCGCATTTGCGCTGCCTCCAGAATCGGCGTGATGCCGATCTGACGACTGAATCTGGGCCCCTTGACGAACAGCGCCGGATTGGTGGGCAGCACTTGCTTCACCACCAGCCAGTTAAACAGCACGCGGAGCGCCGCGAGATGCTGCTTTACCGAAGGTGGGCTCATGGTTTTCTGCTTCGCTTCGATGTATCCGGCCATGTGCAGCGGACGAATCTCTTTGAGCCTGAGCTTGCGCATTGCACACCAGTGAAAGAATTGCGCCGCCGCCTGCACATAGGCCGCGCGTGTATTGGGATTGCGGATATTTGCGGCGAAGAAATCAAGGAAATGTTCGCTTGCTTCATCCCCGGCAGCCGCGATGACGGCAGGCACTGGGAAGGTGCCCGAGGTGAGCGAGGGGAGGGTTGTTGATTCGTTCCTGTCACTCATACCTTCCCCGAAGGTTTACGAAACGCCGGGGCGAACATGCCCCGGCGATAGTCCTCGACCAGCTGCAGCACCTTGCGAAACTTGTAATAGGCCAGTTCGGTGCAAACTACGCCGCCATAGTCGATGTACGACGATACCCACTCTTCCCGGAAGCGATCATAAGCACCATTGGCGAAGATGAATCCGTAAAAACGTTTCTCGTTCACCCGCAGCACCTGGAAACAAACGCCACACATGCCAGCGGGATGAAGCGACGTTTCAATCCGTGCCCTGATAACCGATCCGACCCGTAATTTGCCCTTGTCGCTCTTGCTCACATGAAACATCGATCTGTGAATCCACCGGCAGCATAGGAACCCTTCGATGTGCGGTCAACAGGATTGAGGCCCATAACCTCTTTTATGGGCCTCAATACTGCTAGCATGAAAAAGTTTCCCATTCTTAACTTTTGCTGCATGGATCGGTGTCTATGTTGAACTTCAATGGAGCCTGGCGATTCGAAAGCCCCTGTCCGATCCCGGACGAAGCAAAAAATGCGTTCTTCGAGCTAATTGGACGGATAGCAACGCCAGATAGCCGAAAAGCGATCCTTGAGCATTTCAAGAGTTACTTCGCGAGTGCTGCAAACACGAGTTCCAGCTATAGCTCCAATACGAGCTGGGCTGAATCTGATTTGCTCGGTTACATGAGCGATGCGGCAACGAACGCACCGCTCTTCATCGAGGCGTTTTATGACGCCTGCTATAGCCTTGCGAATGGAAACCCGCCGACTGCCGTTCCCGATCTTGCACGGATCAATCGCATCCTGTACGAGAGCGGTTCTGGCTTTCAGATACAGCCCCCCAATCTCGTATCAACCAACCTTCAGACGCAGATCGCTGTCCCGCCGCGCCCGCCGTCTCTGCACGAGCAAGCTCAGGAGAAAATCCAAAAGTCTCTCAAAGACTCCGAGCAGATGTTGTCTGAAGGGCGCTACCGGCCTGCGGTACAGGAGATTCTGTGGTTGCTGGAAACTGTCTCGACTGCTTTTCAGGGTCTCGGGACTGAGGCCGGTACTGTCCAGGGAAAGTATTTCAACAAGATCGTCGCGGACCTGCGTAGGCACAATCCAGGAACCACTCTCGAACAGGTTTTGAATTGGATGATGGCTTTGCATGGCTATTTATCCTCGCCTACTGGCGGTGGTATCCGCCACGGCGCGGATCTGAGGGTCGATATAGTGACCACGCCCGACGAAGCGAGGCTCTTTTGCAATCTGATTCGCAGCTACATCACGTTTCTCCTATCCGAACATGAGCGATTGACCAAGTAAGCCATGAAATGGGAGTTGAAGGGTTTGCGGAGTCGCCGTTGTCCGCTATAGAGAACCTTCTATGCCTCAGACTCTTTTAGCCTCCTATCCCTTCCTCGCCGACCCGTTGAATCTCGCAGCGATAGCCGCACTCTTCGGTGTGGCGGCTGCCCTTCTTTTGGTACGAAGCTGGAAGCCATGGCTTACCCGGCTCCAGCGCAAACCCTTGCTCACGCCGAACGAGACGGAATTCTTTTATCGGCTGACTCGGGCCTTGCCCCACCATTGGGTTTTTCCGCAGGTTTCTTTTGCGGCGTTTCTCACCGACGACGGCAAACTCGGCAAAAATGCCCGCTGGTCGTTGCGGGCCAAGTTCGACCGAAAGATCGCAGACTTCGTCATCTGTGAGCGCGGCGGCCTTAAAATCGTGGCGATTGTGGAACTGGACGACCGAACCCACAGCGCGTCCGCAGATCGCAAACGCGATGCGCTCACCAAAGCGGCGGGCTATCAGACGCTGCGCTTTCCGTCGAAGCAAAAACCGACCGAGGCCGAGATCGCGGCCCTGTTCAGGCACGCACATGCATGGGAATGATCGATAGAGCAACCGTAAGACGCAGCGTCCCTGATCGCGCCTCCTGCCCATTGCCCCCGCCGTGCTTCCGCGCGATTGATATCGCTTGAAATCTCAACACCTATGGCTAAAGTGACGATTACAACCACAATAGGTAGACACGGGCACCATGCCACAAGGGTCACACTACCACCCGCACAGCCGAGGCACGTCAGCAGAGCGCCAAGCTTTTCATAAGCCGCACACCTCGCTTGGTGCAACCGGTCACTGGATAAGAGAAGCTGGTATTCTGGCTCCGCTCGTCATCAGCGAATTCGTAAAAGATGGCGAACAGAAGTGGCGTTATATCCGCATGGCGTCCATCGCCACTGCCCTTGTCTCCGAGGGCTTGTGGGCTGCTAAGATTCACAAGGAGCGGCAGGCCATGCGTGAACACAATCTCATGTGGCACAGTCCGCGTTGAACATCCATTTGGATGCCCGGGTGCCCTCCGGCCCTGAGAGTAAAACGCCGACATCCACGAGCTTTCGCAGAGACCGCGAAATGTGCGTCTGCTGCCTGCCTAGGGCGATTGCCATCTCGATTTGCGGCACATGCACCGGTTCTGTGAAATTTACCCTACCTGACAAGTAAACAAATACCCGGATATCTACACCGTCGAGAACGGGGTTCATCGCTACAAAGTCGCCAACATCCCGGCGCAATTCTTCTTCGGACTTTAGTGCTTTCTCCTTCGCCTTCTTAACGGCCATGTAGACCTGTCACCTATCGTCCTTCGGACTAAAAGCATAGTTTACGGCGAATGACCAAAAGACGCGAAACACGGCGGGGGGCAACCTCGAACTTACCGTATTTGGTATATTCCAGGTTTCGCCAATATGGGATTCGGGAACTGTACGGCCAAGCGTACAAGGGCCCGGCTTCCTGTACTAAAGCGATCCCGCCTGTTTTCAGCGACATGACCCGGTACGCGCTCCGCCAGAACCATACTGACCATATGTGGTCAGTTAATTGCAGGCAGATAAGTACGGTCATTCTTGCGGTCACCCCGCAAAATTCAAGATGGTCGTGTAGTTCCCGTGCAGCCATGAGAAAGTATTTCGCAGCTATCGCATTCGCCTTTGCGCTTGCAGTCCTGTTCGCAAGCAGCTCGTTTGCTCAAATCCTAACCCCTCAAGGTCGGTTGACTCTTCAAAGTCAGACGCCGGTGATGACCACCGACGTTGTGGGTGCCTCGACTGTTTATTACACGCCGTATGTTGGGAACAGCCTCCCCATTTCGAACGGAACTTCCCTAAGCAATGGGACTTTTTCTGAACTGAGTCTGAATGTAGCCAACACCTCGGTCGCTGGAGAATTGGCGGACGTGTACGCCATTTACGTGAGCGGCGCGTTTCAACTCTGTCTTCGCACTGGTTGGATGGGTAATGCGCGCTCCAGCACAAACGACATAACACTTTGGCAAGGAGTGTGGGTGAACGCGAATACTTTGGTTAATTCCTGTGGCACGCCTACAAATAACTACAACGTTCCCGCGAAGACAGGCATTTATTTGGGAACCATTTATACGTCGGTATACGCAGGCTACAACACGGCGGGACTGACGGTACATCTCAAGCCGTCTCCAGTCGCTGGTGGCTCCCGCAACCTAATCGGCATCTGGAATGCATATAACCGAGTGCCAATAGAGTCTCTGTGCAGCGACAGCGCTACCTCGTGGACAGATAGCAGCACCGCGTGGGAACCATTGGACAACAGCTCTACTAATGGCTACGGCACTTACAACAGTGTGACGTATGTAGACGGCCTTGCCCAGTCGATCGTGGAAGGAAGAGTGACGACAATTGCCTACAATGCAACGGCTACGAACGGTGCAGATATTGGGGTCAACGAAGACTCCATTACAAACACTCCCAACGTCCGGGCTGGCTTTCAAGCCGCCACCTCAGGGACTACGGTAGGGGCGACCAGCTTTGCGGCTACCGAAAGCTTCGAGCCACAGCTAGGGCTTCACTACCTTCAGGCGATGCAGTGGTCACCGAATGGAACCGCCGTTACTTTTGCCTTCAATGGTGGCCAGACGTTTCTGCTGTATAAGGGCGAATATTAGGGCTGCACAGAATTTGTTAAACATGGATGAGCCGGATGCCTATATGGATCCGGTTTTCATTCGTGAACGTGGGCCGGTCTATGACTTAGCCGATTGAATGGCTTAACCATCCCGCAATGGGATATTCGGTTTTTCGTTCGAATCAGAGGCTGATTTTACGAAGTAGAACTCTTCTGGCGTATCAAAAATATCGATAGGGCGTGACCGATAAACGACACCCGGCTGTAAATATGGAACATCACGAAGGGCAATCACCGAGGGAATATAAGCCTCTTTCCAGCCGAGTGTCTCAAGGCAATATTCCAGGGCCTGTTTGGCTTCGGGCGAATTGGGACCCGGCAGTTTACTGAAAATCGAAGGACCGCTCATTACATGGCTTCCGGAAGCAGACATTTGGCAGTGTTCATCTGCGCAGGATGCCATCCTTGCTTAGGTTGATGATTCTTTCGCATATACGGACTCAAATCCATTTAGCGGATGTAACAACTTGTGTTAAACCGGTCAAGAACTAAGCCGCGCGGCCAGATAGGGGGTTATTTCTTGGAATTTTCGGTATTCCTCATTCCTTCCCAATGCGCTTCTCCTCTACCGGAATTCACGCAGTAGTAACCCTTCATTCACCCAACTCTGGCCAGTCGGTGACGCAAGCGATCTATGGGCTTCTCCACGAACTCAATAAGACCCATTGACACCAGTACACTAATCCCCAGCACAAACACACATATGTAAACCTTAGATTCGTCGGCGGGATGCAGTTTTGCCGTCAGAAGCTGAAGAACCAGAAAATGACTAATGTAAATCGGATAAGACAACTCTCCTAAATAACGATCAAAGCGGATGTGACTGCTAACGTGAAATGCGAACGGCAAGCTAGTCACAGTCATCAGGAGAACGAGCCAGTATCCTGTGGGAGCGCTGAGAGGCGCATTCCAAGATCCGGCAGCGCGGGGCATAAAGGCACCCACGAAGCTCAAATCGATGGTCGTATAGACCCAACACATGCCCATCACTACAAGGACGCTTAAGGCCGTAATCGCTTTTTCCCCTTGGCCCATTAGTCGCAGACCTTGGAGCAACCGACCTGCTAAAAAGAAATGCGCATAAGCTCTATAGGCGAGCGCCCCGAGAATGAACACAGCCAGCTCGGTGGGAAAGAAACCGTAAAGCAGCTCGGGCCGGGAATTAAACGAATAACCAAGTGCGAGGCGCAAGGCAATTAACCCCACCACTCCGATTGTCAGCCTTCGCGTACGCCACATCAGGAGTAAAGGCGCAAGCAGGTAAAAGTAAAGTTCGATTGCGAGTGTCCAGCTCTGCCCCAATATGGTCATCTGTACCGCAAGCCCTTGAGCGTATACCTTCGCCCGCTCTGCCTCATCGGCAGGTAAAACCGTAAAATCCCCGGTCGTGGCTCGGGCGTAAAAAAACCGCAAAACATCCTGCCCGACAATTAGAAAGTTGTTTGCTATCCATACCAATGCTTGCCCCCATCTCCGCTGTTCGATGAGGTATGGAAGGCTGCACGAAATAAACCCTACGGTAAGCAAGAAAAAGAGGAGATAGAGCGGGTAGATTCGCAGTATGCGGCTAACGTAAAAGCGGATTTGCCATTGCTGATGTCCTTGATACTTTGACCAAATCACCATTTGAATCAGGAATCCCGAGACTGCGTAGAAGCATTGCACGGCCAGGGCGGGATGAAGAAAGCGGGGGACCACTCCTTCCGGGCAATGCCAGACCACAATGGAGATGGCTAGTAAAAATCGTAAGACACCCATTCGATATCTAGAGCAGACATTCCTTCAAAGTCAACGCCGACAATGAATGGATGCAAACCAGAAGCAGGGAGGATTGGATCAACTACTTCCGCAATAACGACCAGCAAATGCTGGCATGATTCACGCTGTAAATTGGGCGGTAATTCACTTTTGGTGCTTAGGAGATTGTCCGCGAATATTCTTGGGCCTCCCCCGCGTCCCTCCGATACTCACCAACACTCCCACCGCATCGGCCAGTTCTTTGATTGTCGCAATCGTGTCCCGTTTCCTCTTGTCGCTTCGCGCCTTTTGTTCGCCCTGCGCCCAGGCGATGACCTGCACCAGCTCACCGTCGCTTAATGCCTGCACCGTATCCTGTGTCATCTCATATCCCCTTCCGTAATCGTGATGCATTCCACCTGCGTACTTTCCTCACCCTCTATCCCCAGCTCGCCGTCCGCGCACTCCCGAATCTCATCGGCACGATGGAGGCGGACAGATTGCCGAAGCCGTCCGAGGCCCCTGCCCTCGATGATGATCTCTTCACCGCCAACGAATTTCAGCGTCAGCGTATCGCCCGGATCAAATTCGACTTCCTTCAGAAACGCATAGCCGAAACTCCGAGCCTTCCCGTTACGGAAAACGACATCGAGCATCGGGGTCGGAACGGCCCCGCGCATCTCCTTGAGGGTGCGCTCCGCTTCCTCGACTTCCGGCTCATGGCGTGGCGTCGTCGCCATCATCTTCTGTAAAAATTCTGGCCGTTTGGCCGCATTAGTGCTCAAGGCTTAGTCCCTCCCTTTGCGGAATGTGGTGAACCGTATGTGAGTAGGCCGCCATGCGCTCGCGCACAGCGGTATAGGCCCGCTGAATAAAGCCGGTCCGGATGAGCCGGCGCATATAGCTTGGTTTCGGCTGGGGCGACGCCGGCTGCATTAACTCCGTCGCCGAAAGCCGAGCCGCGCTCCCCTGTACCTCGTCCATCATCGCGGCTTTGTCATCGGTATAGAGGCGTACCGCTTCGCGGCCACGCGACACCGAGACATAGAGCTGTTCCTTGTTTGCCGCGACGAGGCTTTCCTGCCCGAGCGCGATCAGCGACACATCAACCGTCTTGCCCTGGCTGGCATGGGAGGTGACCACATATCCATGCATCACACCGCCGTAATTCTTAGGAATGACGACGCCATTGGTAAGCCTCATACCGCCGTCCCTCGTAAAGCTGTCAATCTCCCCGATCTGCCCGTTATCGATCCGATCCTTCGCCTTACCTCCCAATACCCCCCGCCGTGCTTCCCGCGCCACAAAACCGTTCATGGTGAAGCGCACCTTGTCACCCTTGGCGAGCGCCACTTTCCCCGTCTGGTAAACCTGGAACCGCGCCGCATCCTTCAGCGGCAGCAGAGCCATTGTGCCGTCCGCGCGTTGTACATGGATGCCATCCCTCCCGGCACTTGTGACGGTAAGCCGCTCCCCGCGCTTGAACCCCTTGGCGTTCTGGACAAACTGGACGACAATGCCGGGCAGATATTCGCGGGCATCGCCGCGCTGTGCATGGGTGAGATTGAGCGGGCGAAGTGACAGGAATTGCCGCTCATCCGTGCCAAGCCGACCCTCCGACTTAAGGGTTTCCCGAATGGCGTCCGTCACCCTTTCGGCTTCCTTATGCGTGGGAGAGACCACCAGGGCAGACTTAAAGCCCCCGCCGTGTTTCCGCGCCGCCGTCACATCCGCATAGTCGGCAGCTATTTGCTGGTAGCGGTTCGCGCCGGTTGACTCAATAATCGCGCCCATGCCATCGAGCATTTCAATGCCGGACTGAAGACGGGTCCGGCCATCCTTGCCGAGTACTTCTCCTTCGCTAATGGCTTTGACAGCCGCGCGATAATCCGCGTTTGTCTGACGCCGGATCTCTTTCAGCTCGGCGGTTTTGATACCGGCATTTTGTTCGAGGGTGCGGAGCGCATCACCACGCGCGACGCCGTGATGCTGGTTCGAATCACCCGCAAGAATCAATCGCGCATTTTGCTCCCTGGCAACGTCGAAAAGGCGTTTGGTGTCTTTGACTGACAGTAGCCCGGCTTCATCTATCAGGAGCACCTGCCCGCGCATTTTCTTCTGCATTTCAGGGTCGATGAGAAGCCGCTCCACCGTTGCAGCTTCGCCGAACCCTTCATGCTGTAATACGGTGGCGGCATCAGCGGACGGCGCGAAGGCATAGACCTCTTTGCCGGTGCCCCGGATGGCGGTCACGGTAGAAATAAGCATCTTTGTTTTGCCCGTACCGGCCCCGCCTTTCAGCGCCGTGACGCGATCCCGTGAGCCGAGAATGACCATCGCCGCGTCGCGTTGCTCCTGGCTCAAATTCCCATCAAGCGCAGGCGGCTTGATGCCGCCGAGCTTGACATGCTTGCCCCTGCCCTCGCGTACAAAATCGCTGATAGCGATTTCCTCATTCAGCACTTCGCGGGTAGTGGCGTAACGAATCCCGCCTTTGACCTTGCGCAGGATATTAGTGCGGGAAAGTTCCTGCTGTATGTCCCGGACATCGGCCTTGCCGACGCCGTGAATCATTGCGGTTTTGAGGAGTTCTTTTTCGGGGACTGCCGATTCGCGGGTGAAGCAATGGGACAGCGCATAATCCATGCTTTCGGCTGCACCCGGCGACGAGCTTTCCTTTATAAACCGTGCCTTGAAAATCGCGTTGCGTTCGCCGTCCGAGAGGCGCTTTTTCCATTCGGCCTGGAGCTTGAACATTGACAGCCCTTCCGGGTCTTTGGCTTCGCGGGTGCGTTGCCCGAGCTGGCTTTTGATCCCGGCATCCGTGATCCCGAGGCGTTCGGCCTCCGCCTCGATGATGTCAGTGCGCCGCGCAAATTTGTGGGACGTTGCCGGTTCGATTCCGGCGAGGCGGAAGCTTTTGCCGTCGCGCTCGATTCCATATCCGAGACTGGCGAGCCGTGAGGCGAGCCTGCTGTGAAATGCCGCCTGATAATAGCCCTTATCCGCAATCAGTGACGAGAACTCCCCGGCCTTCCATTTGCCCTCTTCCGGGTCAAACGTGGCATTAAATGCGACCGCATGACAGTGGAGCTGGGGATCAGGAACGCCATCGACCGGGCGGGCGGTGCGATGGATGAATTCGCCCCAGACCATATTGGAGGTGGTGCGGTTTTCGTCGCGTTTATTTGACCGTACCCGCGTCATCATCGAGGCTTCCATTTCGGTCATGGTATCGGCGACTGCACCCCGGAATTCATCCATGATGCGTTCATCGCCGCCGACCTCATAGGCAAGGCTCACGGACTTGGGTGCATCGAAGGTGAAATCGTAGAGGATTCGGCGGTTGTTTTTGTTATGTGCCGTGAGGCGTTCGCCGGTTGCTGGATTGAGGTTGTCGCACAGGGCAAAGTACCGTTCCTTGTCCACCGTTCCGGTCAGGCCAAGGAGCTGCGAGCCGAGGCCGTGCCATTGCCCCGGCATCTCTTCCGAGTCGCGCAGGTAGTAGTCCGAGCGCTCCATATGGCGGGTGAAATAATCCTTGGCTTCCTGGGCGTTCGTTCTGTGGTTGATGAACAACATGCCATCATTCCTGTTCTGCCAGGGGCCTACTAAATGTGGGGGAGGAAGCGAGCGAAGGGAGCCAGAAATTGAGAGAAGTAATCCGTACAGACTTGTCTCCGTTGCATAGCAATGGGTCAAAAACATCGCAAGTGAAATCTCTACAGGTAGTGGCAAAAAAAGTCAGAGCACACCACCCTTGGACGTGACGGCCTTGCCACAGTATTGACGCATCCATGTCACAGTCCCGCGCGCGCCGTGGTTCCGAAGCCGTCACAATTTGCTTGGCTGAAGCGATCTGATTTGGCATGATCGGCGGCGTGTGAGGAGCCCTACTGCAAACGCCAACGGAGGATCGTATGAGTGCGTCCAACGTCATAGATTTCGCCCAAACGAACCGTCCGATGACATACGAGGAGGGCTTCGCCTTCATCGAACGGATGCGTCGCCAGCTCGACCGATTTGAAGTGAGCATGCCCGGTGCAAACGGACGGCGTATGCATCCGGAAACGGAAGCACGCATCCGCCGCATCTGTGACGAGCTGGAAACCGAATTCCGCAGCGATCTGGGATACACCTAGCGCTCCCAGGACGGCGCAGACCGCGCCACCGTCTGCTGCTGTGATTTGGCGGGCGTCGAGGCCGGGGCCGTTGGTCCTTCCACGTCCTGAGCGCGAGCGGATGCCTGGGCGCTCGTAGGACTCAGATCCGGCGCGACGGTTTCCTGGCCTGATAGTTGTTGCTTCATCGGTTGCGGATTCGCCGTTCCTTCCGGAGCGGGCGTCGCAGACGGAGTCGTCTGGGGAACTTCCTGAGCGCCCTTGCTATAAAGCGCCTGTGCTTCCGCAAGCCTGCCTTGCTGATCCGGACGCACATATTCGGCGGGCTTTGCAGCGGTTTGCTCTTCGGTCGCTTGCCGCGTGTACATCTGTTTGGCGGTTTCCTGTTTCGGCTGCTCCGCCGGTTCGGCGGAAGGCTGGTTGCGGTTCTTAATGAAATCGAGAAGTGCCATAGCGTTTACCTCTGATGGCGATTCTCTCGCGAGAGGGGCGAGCTGCCATGTCAAACGCTGTCAAACGTGCCCGTCGATTATTCTTGCGGTGTGAGCGTTCAGTTCCCAGCCGATCCCGAACCCAACCGGCTCGAAAAGCTGAACCAGTTGGGTCGTCTACTGGCGACGAAGCCGTTCAGGAAAAGTCCGAAACTTTCCGAACTTCTCACCTATCTGGTCGAGAGCGATCTGGCTGGAACACCGGCCACCCAGCACCTGACTGGTGTGGTCGTATTCGGACGCTCGAATGATTGGTATCCGACCGACGACAACACCGTTCGTGAAGCCATGCGGCGTCTTCGCAATCTGCTCACGAACTACTACGCATTCGAAGGACTGGAGGACCGGGTTGACCTCGAATTCGATGAGTACAAACCCGTCTTTTCCTATAATGCCCGCCATCCCCTGGAGCGCGAATTACGCCGTGGATTGCGGCACATCGCCACCGATCCCAAACTGGCCTTTTCGCATTTCGATGCGGTGCTCAGCATCGATCCCAAACATGCCGAGGCACTCGCGGGAAGAGCAGAGGCCGCACTATGGCGTCCCATGACCGGCAATGAAGTGGGACTCGCAGCCATCCTGGAGGCTGCGGAAATCCAAGCCCGGCAAGCGCTGGAATCCGATGAGAAATGCTGGCGTGCGCATGTTGTGAACGGAGCGCTGCTAGTATGTCGGTGCGAGTGGAGCAAAGCCGGGGAACATTTTGATCGTGCCCTTGCAGCATCCTCGGATCAGACACGCGCTCATCCATGGTATGCCGCCTTTCTGATGGCGGTGGGCAGGACGGATGAGGCGCTCGAACTGACGAAAGCGAAAGCCAGCGAACCCTCAGACACGCCTTGGCCTCAGCTCACCTATGCCGCGTTTCTCTATGCGGCGCGGCGTTTCGACGAAGCGAAAGAAGAGATTCGCATTGCCCGCCAAGACTACGAAGATGTCTGGCTGTCGCATGTTCTCTGGTCATGCGTTTTGTCGGGCATGGGACGCGATAAATCGACGGTCCCGCTGCTTGGCATGTCGATGCCGCAGCAGCTACAGGACGGCACCCCTGTTTACACCGGGCTTTGCCTGCTTGAGACGATGAAAAGGCTTGATCCGAGCCATGCTGATTATTCAGCAGCAAGGCGCGCGGCGGAGAAATGGCTAAAGAAAAAACTGTTCCTCTGGCAATCCTATCCTTCGAGAAAAAGCTTCTCGCCTTTCGCGGAGATCCGCGTTTCACCGTTTCACATGGCGTTCGCCTGCATGGCATTGGGCGATCAGGAGAAGGCGATTCAGTTATTAGGCGAGGACAGGGAGCGCGGGCATCCGGTCATGGCGTGGCTACACTTATGGCCGGTTTTCGATTCACTGCGACAAGATTTGAGGTTCCAGGGCCTGATCAGGCGCATGAATCTGCCACCCCAGGGATCAGCTTCTGTCACGGCTACGAGATGAATTTTCAGCCGTGCGCCTGTGCCGCTCAAGCAAGCGAGCGCGGCTTTCGGCTGGCGACACGAACGGGCCATTGAGTGCATTCGCGGCCTGATCAATTCCCGCAAGCAACTGTTCATCTGTCGCACCCTCCGACGCCGAGCGTCCCGGCAATGCGTCACCCCAGCGGTGGTGATAGCGTTCCTTCAGCTCATCGGCTTTTTCCGCTGTGATCTCACCGGCTGAATAACTGCCCACCAGGCTCGTCAGTTCCTGCATTCGCAGTTCAAATGCCTTTGCGGCATCCCTGACCTCGCGCTGCGCCCAGCTGCGCATGTCTTGCGCGCTCAGAAATTCACTTCCGCTTTCGTTTTCTTCGGGCGACATTCAGCTTACCGACAGGTTGAGGCAGCGCAGCGTAGCAACACGGCGGGGCGGCGTCAATGGAGCGACGCCGTCCTGACGTTTGACAGCGTTTGACATTGAGATTTGGGCTTCCGGCGTCATGCTCGGGCCATGAAGACGCAAATCATCACCCTCGCCGCACTCGCCTACATGCTGGCAGCCCCTGGACAGGCCCAGCAAGCCTCCACCACACCTACAACCCAGACGCAACAACAACCCTGCAGCACCGCTTCAACGCCGGGTAAACCGAATACTAAGACACCGGGCACGCTGACCGATCCCAATAGCAAGGTCGGGAAGATCTTTAACAAGTACAGCCCCGTAGATCCCGGCTCGATTTTCAACTCCAAACCGAAACCTGCCGCCCCCTGCCCGCCTGCGGCACCGATCACGCAGGCCGCTCCGGCCACGCGACTTCCCGCTGGAGTGGTGACGACGTGGCTGTGCAACCCCATCGTCACTTCTACGGACGCCAGCCATACAGTGACGTTCATCACGCCGGATGAGCTGACAAGCGCCGAGCCGATCCAGGCAAACGCCTTCGAAGCGGACGGAGCGAAAGCCGATCCGAAGGCGGCAGTGTCCTGCGCCAACCTGCGCAGGGACCCCAAGAACAACAAGGTGTTTCTGGCCCAGTAGCAGACTAGTGCGCGGCCTCGCGCCGCGCGCCTCCAACCCTTGCCTTAAGGAGGCATCATGTCACATCGCTACGAAGACATCCTAGACCGCCCAATGATTTCGCTGTCACAAGGAGAAAACAATCGCGGCGAGCAACTGCTTCTTTTCCCTGCGAAAGATTTCATCACCCTCCGGGAGATAGTCGATGGCGGGATCGTAGTTTTCGGTGATGTAGGCAGCGGCAAAACAAGCACGGCCTCAGCTCAGTTTGCACGGGTAATGGAACAAAGCGCTTCTTTCGGCGGCCTCGTGATGACTCACAAACCTTCAGCGGATGAGGAGGCGTGATGTCACCTCGCTATGAGAACATCCTCGACCGCCCGATGATTTCACTGTCGGACAGGGACCATCTTAGATTCCGCCAGATGTCTGGCATACTCTGCGTCGGAGATCCTGGGTCGGGAAAAAGCTCCGCCCTGGGCAAGAGCTTTTTTCAGGCATTCGCCCGCGCTGGTTGCGGGGCCTTATGCCATTCCATCAAATCTGGCGACGCCGAAACGTTCCTTGAATGGGCGCGCGAATGCGGACGCGGACGCGACGTTGTCGTGTTCAGCGAAGCGTCCGGCCTGCGGTTCGATCCGCTGGCCTATGAGTGGACACGCTCCGGCTCCAGAGGCGGCGGTGATGTGGAATCGATCATTTCGTATTTCTCAACATTGCTAACGCTAAGCCACCCGCAGTCGGGCGGCGGTAGCGATCGTTTTTGGGAACTCGCGGCGGAGCAGGCCATGCGGCACGCCATCAAGCTCATCCAGCTTGCGGGCGAGCCCCTGTCCATCGTCAACGTCCATCGCGCCATCGGCTCGTTTCCCGATCATCTCGGCCAGCAAGACGAACAGGGCTGGGAGACGAACTCCTATACGGCCACGCTCATCAACGGCATTCGCGCACGGAAAGACTCTCTAACTGAAACGCAATGGCAGGATCTCGAAACGGCGTCAGAATTCGTTTTTTGCCGCTGGGCTGACTTGGACCCTCGCCCCAGATCGTCGATCTCCATGACCGTCGCGGGCATGGCGGATAAGTTCCTGTTCCATCCGCTGCGTCACATCTTCGCATCGGGCGCATATGACTTCACACCCGAGCAGATCACGCATGAACAGAAGATCGTGATCATCGACTATCCGGTCTTGGAATACGGCAAAGAGACCGCTCGCCTAATCAACGTGATGATCCAGCTGACTTGCCAGCGTGCATGGCTGCGGCACCAGTACAAGCCCGGCTGTTGCAACGGAGCCTTCCTCTACATGGACGAGTTCCAGCTCCTGATGCACCGCTTCCAGAACCATTTTGTGCAGGTATCGAGGAGCAGTGGCGTCTGCGTGATCGCACTGACACAGACACTTCTCAATCTCGCGGAAGAACTTGGCGAAACGCATTTAGGCGCGAAAACAAAGGCGTTTCTCGCCAATCTCGGCATCAAGATCGCGTTGCGCTCCACATGCCCAGACACCTGCAACTACTACAGCGACGTTATCGGCAAAGCCTACACCTACATGCCGAACTACAACGCCGGGGCGAGCGGTGAAAGCGGCCAAGGCCATACCAGCTTTGGAGGTTCGCGTTCACTGGCTTACCAGGTGGAACCCTACGAATTTAGCTCACTGAGCCGTCCGGACGGCCAGAATCTTCTCGCCGAAGCGATTGTGTTTTGCGGCGGCGACCACCTCAACGCAACACGAACCGAGAAGTGTCCGCAGGGTCGCAATCACCTGCGGGTTCACTTCTCACGATAGGAGGCGTCATGTTTGCAACATCCGAGGAAATGCGCGTTGAGCATCTGCAAAACAATTCGCTGGAGATTGGTCACACCATCTGCAGCGTCATCAGTGACGGCGTTGAGGTGATCCTGCGCCCGTGGTCAGGCACACGCTACACACCCCCAACCATTCAGTTTTTCAGCATGGCCATGATGCTGCTTCTGCCAGCCGTCATGTCACTTATCAGCAACTTCGTACAGATGATCCCGTTACTGCAGGTCCCGCATCCTGTCGGACTGTTAAGTCTTGGGGATTATGCAAAGCTCTACTTCGTGATTTGCGCAGCGCATGGCTGGCGCAAGTGGCGGCGCATGATTGACCCGTCCAGAGAGGCCCACAGCGAATATGAAGGCCCGGCGCTGCCATTCTTCCAATGGCTCCCCAAGGGGCGCTCCTTCTGGTTTGTGCGCATCGTCCTGGAACCGGCGCTCGTACTTGTGGTGGCGATTGTCCTTCAGGACTTCTTCATTGCGCAGCCAAGCCTGGCGCTCTATCTCAAACTCGCAGCCCTGGCTCTTTTCATAAAGAACTTCATTTCATGGTTCAGGGCCTGGGAATTTCTCAGAATCACGATGGACATCGGCAATGCGGCCCCTGCCCTCGCGAAGTTAATGGATGACCGGGCCACCGAAGCAGAGTTGGAGCCACTTCACCTCGCCTCACTCCCGAAGAACATCGACCCCGAGATTCGCAAAGCCACGATTGCGCATATCGCGCGCAATTACAT
>Ga0206896_1104_pt1 | contig 18568 bp, 11 predicted proteins | sample Alteio_BWOrgHeat_52_FD_152969 | JGI IMG/M metagenome (GOLD analysis project Ga0206896, IMG submission 152969) | Enriched cells from forest soil in Barre Woods Harvard Forest LTER site, Petersham, Massachusetts, United States -... | ecosystem: Environmental > Terrestrial > Soil > Temperate forest >... | reverse complement strand
GCCGGGGTAGGTGGAGCGGAGGGCCTCGATAAGGGGCCGGCCCTGCTCGAATTCACCCAGGGAGGCGCAGTGGAACCATACGACGGGCCGGGTTTGGTCGCGGAAAACCTCTTCCAGGGCGGCCGGGAGGCCCTTTCTGCCCTTTACCCACCGGGCCGCCTTGGGGTTCCAAAGGGAGGCGAACCGTATAAATAAGGGGTATAAAAAAATGAACGCCCGATACATAACGGTAAAACTATAACTATTTTTGCCCCGCCTAAAAAATGAATATGCGTCCTATACAGATGGTAGACCTCCGGCTCCAGTACGCCAAGATCAAGGACAGGATCGACGCAGGGATCCAGGAGGTCCTGGACACCGCCGCCTTTATCAATGGCCCTGCTGTTCAGGCCTTTGCGCATGAACTGGCGGTCTATTTGGATGCCAGGCATGTCATTCCCTGTGCCAATGGAACGGACGCGTTGCAGATCGTGTTGATGGCCCTGGGGCTGGAGCCGGGAGACGAGGTGATCACGCCCTCGTTCACCTACATCGCTACCACCGAGGTCGTGGCCCTGCTCAGGCTCAAACCGGTTTTTGTCGAGGTGGACCCCCGGACGTTTTGTCTGGACCCCGCCGCCCTGGAAGCAGCCATTACGCCTCGGACCAAGGCGATTGTTCCGGTACACTTATACGGACAAGCGGCCCCCATGGACGCGATCCTCTCCATCGCCCGCCGCCACAACCTGTTTGTCATCGAGGACAATGCACAGGCGATAGGGTCTTCGTATACCTTCCCGGATGGGACCAAACGCAAAACGGGCACCCTCGGCGTCGCCGGTTGCACCTCTTTTTTCCCTTCAAAAAACCTGGGTTGTTATGGGGACGGCGGAGCGATCTGTACGGAAGACGACGCGCTTGCGGACAAGATGCGGATGATCGCCAACCACGGCCAAAGCAAAAGGTATTACCACGACATCGTCGGCTGTAATTCCCGGCTGGATTCCATACAGGCGGCGATCCTGAGGGTCAAGCTCGGGGAGCTGGACGGATACATCGCGGCCCGGCGCAAGGTGGCCGATTTCTATGATACGGCTTTCGGGGGACACGCACGGATCGTCACACCGTATCGCGCGGCGTACACGCACCATGTGTTCCATCAATATACGCTCCAAGTGGAAGGGGACCGGGACGGGTTGAATGCGTTCCTGGCGTCCAGGAACATCCCGTCGATGATCTATTACCCGGTGCCGGGGCATCGCCAGCACATGTTTACCCATAGCGGTCATCAGCCCGAGCACCTGCCGGTCACGGATATGCTGACCACCAAGGTGATCTCTTTACCCATGCACACGGAACTGGATGAGGAACAGTTGTTTCACATCACGGGTTCCGTACTCGAATATGTCAATCGTTAAAACATCTATATGCGAATAGCCGTTGTTGGTACCGGATATGTAGGCCTTGTTACGGGAACCTGTTTCGCGGAGACGGGCAATACGGTCACCTGTGTGGATATTGACCAGGCAAAGATCGACAAGCTCAAGGGGGGCACGATCACCATTTACGAGCCCGGGCTGGATCACCTTTTTGTACGCAACCTCAAAGAGGGGCGTCTGCAATTCACGACGGACCTCGCCCAGGGGATCAAGGGGGCGCAGATCGTGTTCCTGGCGCTGCCCACGCCTCCGGGCGAGGACGGTTCGGCGGACCTTTCTTATGTCCTTGGGGTTTCGGAGGCCCTGGGGAAGATCCTGGAAACCTACACCGTGATCGTCGATAAAAGTACGGTACCCGTCGGTACGGCGGAAAAGGTGCACGCGGCTATCGCTGCAGGTGCGAGCGCGGAACTCTTCGATGTCGTCTCCAACCCCGAGTTCCTCCGGGAGGGGGTCGCCGTGGACGACTTTATGAAGCCGGACAGGGTTGTTATCGGCACGTCTTCGGACAAGGCCAAGGCGCTGATGCAGCAGTTGTACGCGCCGTTTGTCCGTCAGGGGAACCCCCTGGTATATATGGACGAGCGCTCGGCAGAGCTGACGAAATACGCGGCTAACGCCTTCCTGGCGGCCAAGATCACTTTTATGAACGAGATCGCGCGGCTCTGCGAGCTCATGGATGCCGATGTGGACATGGTGCGCCGGGGGATCGGCGGGGACGAGCGCATTGGGAAACGCTTCCTTTTCCCCGGCATTGGATACGGTGGAAGTTGTTTCCCCAAAGACGTGCAGGCGTTATCGCGTTCGGCCACCGAGGTAGGGTATGACTTCAGGATCCTGCGTTCGGTGATGGAAGTGAACCATGATCAGAAAACTTACCTGGTTCCCAAAATTAAACGCTATTTTCAGGGAGACCTGAAGGGCAAAAAGATCGCCCTCTGGGGGCTGGCCTTCAAGCCCAATACCGACGACATACGCGAAGCGCCGGCGCTTTACATCATAGAAGCCCTCTTAAAGGAAGGGGCGGTCATTACCGCCTTCGATCCGGAGGCCATGGCCGGGGTAAAAAGGCTCCTGGGCAATCGGATCAAGTTTGCCGAAAACCAATATGATGCCCTCGAAGGGGCGGAGGCCCTGGTGATCGCTACCGAATGGAGCGCATTTCGTACGCCGGACTGGGAGTTGATGTCGGCCAACCTGGACCGGAAGGTCATTTTTGACGGACGGAATGTGTTTGAAGGGCCGCTGATGGAATCCCTCGGGTATCATTACGAAAGCATTGGCCGGAGACCGGTTGTAAAGAAATAATGTATATGGGGACAAAAAAACGGATCCTTATCACGGGTGCAGCGGGTTTTCTGGGCTCGCACCTTTGTGACCGGTTTATCCGGGAAGGGTACAGGGTCGTTGGTATGGATAACCTGCTGACGGGGAACATCAAGAACATCGAACACCTGTTTCCGCTCGCGGACTTTGAGTACTATCACCACGACGTGACCAAGTTTGTCCATGTGCCGGGAGACCTGGACTATATCCTGCACTTCGCCAGTCCGGCCAGCCCCATCGATTATTTGAAAATGCCGATCCAGACGCTAAAGGTGGGCTCACTGGGTACCCACAACCTCCTGGGCCTGGCCCGGTCAAAAGGGGCGCGCATCCTGGTAGCCTCCACTTCAGAGGTCTACGGCGATCCTTTGGTCCACCCACAAACGGAGAGCTATTGGGGAAATGTAAACCCGGTGGGTCCCCGGGGCGTATACGACGAGGCCAAACGGTTCCAGGAATCCATCACGATGGCCTACCATACCTTTCATAACCTGGAGACCAGGATCATCCGTATTTTCAATACCTACGGACCCCGGATGCGCCTCGATGACGGCAGGGTACTCCCCGCCTTTATCGGACAGGCCCTCAGGGGAGAAGACCTGACGGCCTTCGGGGACGGTTCCCAGACGCGTTCGTTCTGTTACGTGGACGACCTGGTGGAAGGGATTTACCGGCTTTTGCTCAGCGACTATGCGTACCCCGTCAACATCGGGAACCCGGACGAGATTACCATTCAGGAGTTTGGGGAGGAGATCATCCGTTTAACGGGCACGAAAAGCAAGATTATCTACAAGCCCCTGCCCCAGGACGATCCCAAACAACGGAAACCGGATATTACAAAAGCCAAAGAACTGCTGGGCTGGACCCCCTCGGTTTCCCGGAGCGAGGGATTAAAGAAAACACTCGCGTATTTCAAAGAAGTCATATGACACCCCAAAAGATACTCATCACCGGCGGAGCCGGTTTCATAGGCTCGCATGTGGTTCGCCTGTTTGTCCGCAAATACCCCGCGTGTACGGTGTACAACCTCGACGCGTTGACCTATGCAGGCAACCTGGAAAACTTAAAAGACGTGGAGACCGCCCCCAACTATCGGTTTATAAAGGGGGACATCACGGACGAACCTTTTATAGACGCTTTGTTCGGCGAACATGGCTTTGACAGCGTGATCCACCTGGCCGCGGAGAGCCACGTCGATCGCTCCATCCATAGCCCGATGGACTTTGTCAAGACCAATGTGCTGGGGACTGCGGTACTGCTCAACACGGTGCGCAAGCACTGGAAGGAAAATATGGAGGGTAAACTATTCTACCATGTTTCCACGGACGAGGTGTTCGGCTCGCTGGGCGCGCAGGGGTTCTTTACAGAGACGACGCCCTACGACCCCAAGTCACCCTATTCGGCTTCGAAGGCGTCGTCCGACCACCTCGTAAGGGCCTATCACCACACCTTCCATATTCCCGCCGTCGTCAGCAACTGCTCGAATAACTACGGGTCTCACCAATTCCCGGAGAAGCTCCTGCCGCTGATGATCAACAATATCCTTCAGGCAAAGCCGCTGCCGGTCTATGGCAAGGGTGAGAACGTGCGTGACTGGCTCTGGGTGGAAGACCATGCCCGGGCCATCGATGTAATTTTTCACAAGGGCAAGCCCGGCGATACCTATAACATCGGGGGGTTCAACGAATGGAAGAACATCGACATCGTCCACCTGCTCTGCCGCATCATGGACCGAAAACTGGGCCGGTCCGAAGGTACCTCGGCACTGCTGATCAGCTATGTAAAGGACAGGGCCGGGCATGATTTCCGCTATGCGATCGATGCGAGCAAGCTCAAAGCGGACCTGGGTTGGGAGCCTTCCATCACCTTTGAACAGGGGCTCGAGGCCACGGTGGATTGGTACCTCCAGCACCAGGAATGGACGGAGCGGGTCACTTCGGGAGTGTATCAACAATATTATGCGGACCAATACAGTCATCGTTAATACCAAAGCAGACGCATATGCCATTTTTTGAGACCGGATTTGAGGGGTTGGCGGTTTACGAGCCGAGGATATTCCATGACGACAGGGGGTATTTTTTTGAGAGCTTTAACCAAAATGTATTTGTGGACGCAGGTCATACCATGGCCTGGGTCCAGGACAACCAGGCCCGCTCTTCTTATGGGGTCATCCGGGGTCTGCACTTTCAGCACGAACCCCATGCCCAGACAAAACTGATCAGGGCCCTGGAAGGGACGATCCTGGATGTGGTGGTGGACATGCGAAAAGGGTCTACGACTTACGGGAAGGTATTCACGATCGAACTCTCGGCCTCCAATAAGCGACAGCTCCTGGTGCCGAAAGGGTTTGCCCACGGGTATTCGGTCCTTAGCGAGAAGGCGGAGATTTTTTACAAATGCGATAACTTTTACCATAAAGAGAGTGAAGGCGGGATCCGTTTTGACGATCCGGCGCTGGATATAGACTGGAAGGTGCCCAGGGCGACGGCGGTATTGTCCCCCAAGGACCTTATCCTGCCCCTATTGGCTGAAGCCATCAACCATTTTGTATGAAGCCGGCGATTCTGGTGACGGGGGCGGGCGGACAATTGGGTAGCGAGCTGCGTGTGCTGGCGGCTGGCCGCGCCGACCTGGAATGGCATTTTTTTGACCGGGCGGCCCTGCCCCTTGACCGGACCGATTTGCTGGCCGGGGTCTTTGCCCGGCTTCGCCCTGCCGCCTGTATCAATGCAGCCGCCTATACCGCGGTGGATAAAGCGGAATCGGAAAGAGAACAGGCCTTCGCAGCCAACGCCTACGCCGTCGGGGAACTGGCCCTGTTGTGCAAGCAATATGAGGCCCTCCTGATTCACGCGTCTACCGACTATGTCTTCGACGGGCAAGGGACAAGTCCTTACCGGGAGAGCGATCCGGTCCACCCGCTGGGTGTATATGGGGCTTCCAAACTAGAGGGCGAACGCCTGGCGATGGAGGCCCACCAAAAGGTCGTGATCGTCCGTACCTCCTGGGTGTATTCTTCGTACGGCAAGAACTTTGTCAAGACCATGCTCCGGTTGCTCAAGGAAAAGGAATCCATTGGCGTCGTCGACGATCAGGCGGGCAGACCGACGTATGCGGCGGACCTCGCCGCAGCATTGCTGAAGATCCTTGGCGAACCGATACCCGGCATCTATCACTACGCCAATCAGGGCGCGATCACCTGGTGGGAACTGGTAAGGACCATCGGAACGCTGATACAGTCTCCTTGTGTGGTGCGCCCCATTACCACGGCCGATTATCCCACACCGGCGCGTCGTCCCGCCTATTCCGTATTGGATACTACGCTGATCGAGTCCACCTATGGCCTCGCTATCCCTTCCTGGAAAGAAAGCCTGCAGCGGTGTTTGAACAAGCTCCAATAAAAGAGGCCGCCCCGGGAAACGGGGCGGCCTACTGAAAACTAACTGCAGGATATGGATCTAGAAATTAGGTCCGTTTACGTCCCACCATACCCGTGTGCCCCCATTGTCCGCTCCGCCGAGTAGCGTAACGGCGGCGTTGACGGCGGCCGCGTTGGTGGTGTATTCGTTTTGCGGATAGGCCAGCCGGCGAATCTGGGTCTGGGTGTCGATCGTCCCATTACTGTTGTTATTCACCACGGTGAACAGTTTGGGATAACCCGTGCGCCGGAATTCGGTCCAGGCTTCCTGCCCTTCGGGGAACATCGCGATCCATTTTTGGGTGATGATGCGCTCCAACTGTTGCTCGTTGGTGGCTGCGCCATCCCATTTGATCGTGATGGTTTCCACGGCGGGGGAGTTGTTGGCCGCGTTGGCTGGGTCTACATAGTCCGTCGGTTTGCTGCTGGCATCCGTCAGATAGGTGGCGCTGGAAACGCCCCATTGCTGCATGGAGGTGGTGATACCGGTCTCATAGTCGGTTTGGACCGTACCGGCGCCGGCGTAACCGCGGAGCGCGGCCTCTGCCTTCAGGAACCATACTTCGGCGGCGGTCATCAGCAGCATGGGCTGGCCGGTGGCCACACAGGTCACCGGGTTCAGGGTGGAGAAGCCAGTGTACCCTGGCTTTGCCGTGATCTCGGACCCGATGCGGATCCCTACATACTGCCCGGTAATGCGGGAATCGGTCGCGGGAGAACAGTACATCGGGAGGCGGGGGTCGTTGTAACCGCCCATGATCGAGCCGACATCGGCGCCCATGGATATGTCGGTCCAACTGGTGGTGATCACGAACAAGGGGTTATGATAGCCACCTCCGGAGATGGCGGCGTCGTCGGTAGGAACAGAGAGGAGTCCGCCGGCGGCGGCCATCGCTTTTTCCGCCTGGGCCTGCGCAGTCTGCGGTGCGATCTTTGTCAGGTGCATAGCCAGCCGGAGCCGGAGAGAATTGGCGAATTTGAGCCATTCGGTATAGTCGCCTCCATAGATCAGGTCGTAGTTGGCAAAGGGCTTTTTCCCGGGGTTGGTGGCAATAAACGTTTGAAGGTTGGTGGTGGCCGTGTCCAGTTCGCTGAAGAATTGTTGGTACACGCTGTCCTGGCTGTCATAGGGAGTCGACAACACCGAAAGCCCCACCTTGCTGTAGGCTATGGGTCCGTATTTGTCGGTCACCCGGTCCATGACCTCTACCTTCAGGATGAGGGCTACGGCCCAGAAGTCGGGAGCGGAGGTGGCTGTCCCGGCTTTGTTGATGTAGTCTACATCGCTCATCACGAGGGTATAGGCATCGCTGTAGATTTGCACGTTCCAGCCGTCAACGAGGCTGTAGGTGAGGTTATTGAGGTTGCCCCGGAAAGGGTCGGGGGACATCATATACCCGGAATAACAATCGGCGTTGAGGTTTTGGTCCAATTGATAGGCATTCTCTTCCCCAAAGATGGCGGTCTGTATGCCGGGGTATATCGCGCCGATGGAGAACTGACTGCTGGTCAGCCCCTGGTTGCTGGAGTTGAAGTTCTCGAATTTCTTGGTGCAACTGGCCAGTCCCAAAAGGGATATGAAGGCGAGTGCACGATATGTAAGTGGGATGTTCATCGCTGATGAGGTTTAAAAGGTGACGTTTAGGTTGACGCCAAAGTTGCGGGTGGCGGGTTGGTTGAATACGTCGACGCCGCTCAGTCCGTTCCCGGTGGACATGGTCAGCTCGGGGTCGTAGGGCGCTTTCTTATAGAAATAGATCAGGTTCCTTCCGGTAACCGAAAGCCGCAGGTTTTTGATAACGCCCGGTTTGAACGGGAAGGTATATCCCAGGGCGGCTTCCCGAAGCCGAACGACCGATGCGCTGTAGACGTATTCTCCGGAGATACCGGCGCGGCCGCCGATGGCGGTGTACCAGGTTTGCGGATCGGCCGTGGTGATGGCGGTCCCGTTCTGGCCTACACCGTTGATCTTCACGCCGCCTGCATCACGCGCCTGTCCGCTGACCTTGGAAACACCATACTGGTCCAGCATGGCCTGGGTCATGGACAATACCTGGCCGCCAAATTTGCCGTCCACCAGGAAGCTGAGCGAAAAATTGCGGTAGGTAAAACTGTTGTTCCAACCCAATTGGAATTTTGGATTGGGGTTGCCGATGTAATTGAACCCGGAGTTGGTGAGCGGGCCACCAGAGGATCCCATCATAATGCGGCCCTGGGCGTCCTTTTGGACGGTGACCCCGTAGATGTCCCCGTAAGAGCCCCCCTTGTTCAGGATGGATTCGTAACTGTTATTGGCATTACCGGTAATGACAAACTGGTTGATGCCGTCTTTGGAGTCTACGTCGATTACTTTGTTTTTGTTGGTGGAGCCGTTGACAGCCGTGTTCCAGGTAAAACGGGCATTCCTGAGGACGTCATACCCCAGCATAAATTCGATACCGGAGTTCTGGATGTTCCCCGCGTTTACGTATCCCTTTGCATAGGTGGTCGTAAAGGAGGGAGCCACCTGGATAAACTGGTTGATGGTATTGGACTTGTACCAGGTGAAATTGAACGTCAGGCGGTTATTCAGGAAGCGGAAGTCGGCGCCTAGTTCGGTGGACTTTGTCTTCTCTGGTTTAAGCGTCGGAAAGGGCGCCGTCGTGTTCAGGTTTACACCAGCCGTACCCAGGTTGGTGAGGGGGTTGGTTACGTATTGTGGGACGGTGTTGCCGACCTGCGCGTAGGTCCCGCGCACCTTTAGGTAGTCGATGGCGGCGGGTAATTTTACCAACTGACTCAGGATCACCGACAGACCTGCGGAAGGATAGAAATAGGAGTCGTTGGGTGTAAAGGCCAGGTTGGAGGACCAGTCATTCCTACCGGTAAGGGTCAGGTAAGCCCAATCCTTATAAGAAAGGTTGACGTTCCCAAAGATCGACTGGATCTGGTTGTGGTTGTTGGGAAGGGTGACGGCGTTGCTCCCGGCTTTGGACGTGGGAGAGGTCACCAGGTTTTGGGTAAGGAATACGTTGGGGATAAATAAACCGGGGGACGTATAGTTGCCGTTTACGTCCGGGCCGTTGGTGATCCCCACGGTGTTGGCATCGGTAATGCTGGTCCCCAGCACCCCGTCAACCTTGAAACCGGAGAAGGTGGGAGAATTAAAATTCACCAACACGTCCCCGTATTTCTGGGTCAGGGTCTGGGTGGTCAGGAAGAACTGGCCGTTGGGTTGGGAAAGTACCCCGATGGTGCCGGCGTAGAGGTCTTGTTCGTAGGTGTCGGCCGTTCGGTCCACGTTGCCCCTTACCTGTATATTCAGCCAGGAGTTGAAGTCGTATTTGAGGCTGGCGTTGATCAGGACGCGGTTGCGTTTCCCGTCGTTGGGGTTCTTGTTGACGATCCACCAGGGGTTTTGCTGGACGTCCTCGTTAAAGGGCCAGTTCTGGGTGGGTACGCCGGGGGTGGCGGAGTCGGGGATCGCATAGTTGGTTTTATAAGGGCTGATGTCCAGTCCCCTGGGGAAAAGGTAAAGGCCCGTCAGCGGGTTGAAGTATAGACCCAGCCCAGGGGTGTTGTTGATCTCCTGGGTAATGTAATTGATATTCGCGTCTACGGTCAGCCGGTTGTTCAGGAGGTGGCCGGTTTCCCTGAAATTGAAATTGTTGCGCGCCAGCTTGTTGCCCGGTTCCACGCCCCTGGCCGAGGTGTTGGCATAGGAGAAGTAGGTCTGGGCTACGTCCGAGCCGCCGGAAAGGCTGATCGAATTGGTAAAGTTGTTCCCGGTCTGGAAGAAATCACTCAGGTTGTTGGCCGCCGGGGTGCTTAATTTCGAGCCCCAACTGGTGGTCGCGCCCGCAGCCGTTTGGCCGTATTCGTTTTGAAACTGTGGTTTGTACGAGATCTTGTCCATTGACGCGGAGGAGGAGTACACGATCTGGGTATGTCCGGTCCTTCCTTTTTTTGTCGTGATGACGATCACCCCGTTGGCGGCCTGGCTCCCGTAGAGCGCTGAGGCGGAGGCGCCCTTCAGGACGGTGAGGCTTTCGATGTCGTCCGGGTTGAGGTTGGATATCCCATCGCCCCCGTCCACGTTGGTGCCGCCCCCGTAGGTGCTGTTGGGCTGCATGTTGGAATTGGACGCGTTGGACATGGGGATGCCGTCGATGACATAGAGCGGCTGGTTGCCACCCGCTGCGGAACGGCTTCCCCTCAGAATAACTTTGGCCGATCCACCCACGCCCGAGGCGCTGGGGGATATGGTCACCCCGGCTACTTTGCCGTCAAGTGCGTCCATCAGGTTGTCGGTCCTGACCCTTGTCAGTTCCGCGCCGGATACCTGTTGGGTCGAGTAAGTCACGGATTTCTCGGACTTACGGATGCCCAGGGCCGTGACCACCACGTTGGACAACTGTTTGGTATCAGGGAATAGGGTCAGGTCAAAGGTGACTGCGGAGGCGTCTACCGAAAATTCTTTTGTCAGGTAGCCTACCGATGAAATCTCCAGGACGACGGCCTGGTTGGGAAGGGTCATGGCAAAATGGCCTTCGGCGTCGGAAAGAACGGCCGTTCTGGGTTTGCCTTTGATCTGGATGGTAGCGGCGGGGAGGGCTGTATTGGTCCCTCCGTCTTTGATCGTACCCGTGATCCGGTGGGTGGATTCCTGGGCGTAGGCACTGCAGACAAGCAATAGCAACAGCAGGCCCGTGAGAATTTTTCTCATGAGTAGTAAACGATTTAGGTGAAATAAGTAGAGTGCCTGAATATGAAAGAATGTAATCAGGAAATCTTACTTATTTTCCACTAGATACATTGGACTACTCGGATCGTAAACTTTTTACCGGATTGGTTAAACCGGCTTTTATACTTTGATAGCTGACCGTCAATAATGTAAGGGCCAGAGCGCCCATACCGGCTCCTGCAAAAATCCACCAGGGCAGCCCGGTTCTGTATGTATAGTGGGCGAGCCACTTCCCCATGGCGTACAATGCAATAGGGGTGGCGATCACCAAGGATATGCATATCAACAGCACAAAATCCCTGGTGATCATTTGCCAAATGTGTAATAATGACGCACCCAACACCTTTCGGATACCGATCTCCTTGGTCCGTTGTTCGGCGACAAAGGAAGCCAACCCGAAAAGCCCCAGGCCGCTGATGAATATCGCCAACAGGGCAAATACCAGGGCCAATTTCCCGATCCGTTCTTCTTCGGCGAACTTTTTGGCATATTCCTGGTCGACCAGGGTATACTCAAAGGGGGCGCCGGGGTTGTATTTTTTGAAAATGGCTTCGATCGTTTTCAACGACGCTCCACTGCTTAGACCCGGGTTTAACCGGATATTGATAAAATTGCCACCTTCCCGCAACAAGGCGTATGTCGTGGGTGGTATGTTTTCGTAGGGGTTTGCCATGATCATATCCGCCACCACACCGATCACGGTAAAGCTGGTTCCGTTTTGTTTGATGACCTCACCCAGCGGATGCCGGAGCCCCATCGTCTTCACCGCCGTTTCGTTGAGGATAATCGCGTTCGTGTCGGTGGAAAATTCTTTTGAAAAGTCCCGCCCTTGTTTGACCTCCCAGCCTACCGTTCGCCCATACTCCTGCCGGGCCCAGATCGAGGCAAAGCCCACGTGTTGACCTGTCGGCTTCCCCCTCCACTCCACGTTGTCTGTCCCGGCCCAGATGTCGGTCACCGGGCACTGGGTCTCGGCCATCTCCACGGCGGCTCCTGAACGGAGCAATTCGTTGTGGATCACATTATAATTAGTGTAAATCTCCGGAGTCGTCATTTGCAGGGAGACCAGGCCGGCGCGTTCATAGCCTACGGGCCGGTCCTTTGCATACTGGATTTGTTTAAAAACGATGATGGTGCCGTTGATCAGCAATACGGAAATGGTGAACTGAAAGACCATCAACACTTTGCGCGGCGCGGCAGCAAATCGGCCCAGCCGGAATGTACCTTTTAATACCTTGACGGGTTGAAAGGAACTTAGGAAAAGGGCCGGATAGCTTCCGGAAATAACGCCGGTCAGGAGGGTAAAGACGAGGCCGGCCAGCCAGAACCAGCCGTTTGTCCAGGGCATCTCCAATGCTTTGCCCGACAGATCATTGAACCAGGGCAGGCTTAGTTGGACGAGGAGGAGGCAAAGGATAAACGATATACACACGACCAGGATGGCCTCACTAAAAAATTGCTGTATCAGTTGACCCCGTACAGAACCCAGGACTTTCCGGATGCCTACTTCCCGGGCCCGCTTTTCGGACCTGGCCGTACTGAGGTTCATAAAGTTGATGGAGGCCAACAGAAGTACAAATGCGCCGATCGTCCCAAACAACCAGACAAAAGTGATCAGCCCCCCTGTATTGACCCCATTGTTGAATTCGCTGTATAAATGCCACTTGCTCATGGGATGGAGAAATAGCCGGACGACGCCTTCTTTTGGGGCATGCTTGTGCTGGATCACCCCGGCGATTTTGGCGGACACCTTCGTAAAATCTGCATGTGGGGCCAGCTGTATGAGAATATACATGGATTGCCAATCCCAACTCAGGTTCATATTTTTGACCCAGTCCCATGAGTTGATAAAAAGCTGCCAGGGGCAAATAAATGTCAGGTCCCGGAACCCGTCGTTGGCTGGAAAATCTTTATACACGCCTGTTACTTTCAACACCATCGCTTTGTTGTTGTCCATTTTGACGGACTGACCGATGGGGTCCCTGTCGCCGAACAGTTTTTGCGCCGTGGTCTGGGAAAGAAAGATGGAGTTCGGTTCTTTCAAACCCGATCGGGTCCCTTTGAGCATGGGGAGGCTGAGCATGTCGGGCGCCTCGGGATCCATAAAGTTGCCTTGCTGGGTAAACTTGTTGACCCCGTATGCCAGGGTATGGCCCCCGGGCCAGCTTCCGCGAACGACGTAGGTGAAATCGTCCGGATAGTCCCGCCGAAGCACCTCGGCCAGCGGCATCGGGGTGGTCTGGCCGGCGAAACTGTTTCCGCTTTTGTCCGTATAGTGCTCCCATACCCGGGCGATCCGCGCATAGTTTTCATGGCTGCTGTTAAAAGAGAGTTCGTCCCAGATCCACAAGCCGATCAGGATCGTCACGGCCATGCCTACCGATAGGCCTACCACGTTGATGATCGTGTGCATCTTCCCCCGGCGGAGGTTACGGAAGGCCATTTTTATATAGCCCGGCAGTAAGTAAACAGGGCCCGACGGCAGGGGTGCGGGCGTCCAGCGATTTTTTGATTTTTGGCGGATCCGGGCATCGATCTTTTTCCAGATCGCGTCTGCCTGCTTGCTGTCGCGCTCGGCTTCGGGCGGAAAATATGCCAACAATTGTAGGGCTTCCAATGCGAGGAGGCGATTGGCGTCACTGGCCGCTATCCAGGCGTTCCAGATCCTTACCTGCTCGGGGTCGGTTCGGCGGTACCAGGCCAGGAAACCGTCGTCAGCGAGGAGTTGCTCAATGGATGTATATTTCATGGCTATGGGCAGTAGGTGCAAAACCGTTGCCATTTCATAAGCCATTTATTTTTAGTGGCTTGTGGGATGGGGCAGGGGGCAAGGTGTCTATTTTTGATACAGCGGGTGTCCGGTACTGGACGGTTTTCCGCCGGCTGGATTATAATCGATTGATTAATATTGGAATAGCAAGTTGGTATCCCTTTTGGTCCTGGTCCCTAGTCAAAACCTTTTGTCTATGCTGCTCAATTACCTCAAAGTCGGTCTCCGGAATGTCCTGAAGTATAAGGTCTTTTCCTTTATCAACGTATTTGGGCTGGCCGTAGCCATGACCATCTGTATGCTCATCCTGCTGATGCTTGCCGAACAACGGAGCTCCGACCGGTTCAATAGTCAAAGGGACAGGATCTATCGTATCCTTTGCGACAAACCGGATTTCCGGCACCCGTACGCGACAAGTCCCATCCCCTTGTCTACCGAGCTAAGGGCGGAATCTCCGGTCATCGCCGCGACGACGCACCTGGTTCAGGGCGTGGGCGGAGACGCGATCTACCAGCAACGGTCTTCGGAAATGCGCGGGTATTTCGCGGATCCTTCTTTTTTCCGGGTTTTCAGTTTTGCGCTGGAGCAGGGGGACAGGGAAACGGCGTTATCCTCACCCAATTCGATGGTGATATCCAGCGAGGTGGCGCACCGGTTGTTTCACAACGAAAACCCGGTGGGTAAAAGCGTTACCTTCAAGGATCGGGCCCTGAATTTTATGTCCGATGCCGCGGCACAGTCTTCGGCTTCCTGGGGCCAGTTTACGATCACGGGGGTCATCGCAGATAAAAAATACAAGTCCCATTTGACGTTTGACGTGCTGGTTTCCGAGTCTTCCATGCCGGTGCTTTATGCCCGGAAAAGCATCCCGGATAATAGCGCAAACTGGTCGGATTATTTTCAGACGTATTCCTATGCCTTGTTGGTACCCGGCAAATCCCAGGCAGACCTCGACCACGCATTAGGGCAGTTGGTGAGGGAGAAATATGCCGGTATGGCCGACCAAAAGGGGTTTACCATGGTGGGTCAGCCCTTGATGAGCATTTCGCCGGGTATCCTGCTCGGGAACGAACCCAATATTATTTTACCGAGGGTGGTGTATTATATCCTGTCCGTCCTGGCCCTGGTGATCCTGATCTCCGCCTGTTTGAATTACACGAATTTATCCATCGCCCGGGCGCTTACACGGGCGAGAGAGATCGGGATACGCAAGGTCAACGGGGCGGGGAGAAAAAGCCTGATCCTCCAGTTCCTGAGCGAATCGGTCCTTACGGCGATGTTCGCCCTGCTCATGGCCATGGTTTTCCTGATCGCCGTGCGTGCCGCCTTTCTTCACCTCTGGGTCAACCAGTATTTGAATTTCGACCTGCAGGTGGGCTATGGCATTTATATCGCCTTTGCCGGCCTGGCGCTGTTGATAGGGCTGATCGCGGGGATTTACCCTGCCCTCTACCTGTCCAAATTCCGGCCCATCAAAGTTCTCCGGAGTTTCGAAAGCATGCGTCCGGGAAAACTTGGCCTGTTAAAGACGTTAAACGTCACCCAGTTTGTCATTTCGTTGGTCTTCATTATCTCCTCCATCCTGATCTACAACCAATCCGCCCATTTCCTAAGGTTCAAGTACGAATACAATTCCCGGAATATGGTCAATGTGGACCTACAAAGCAACGACTACAAGCTGGCCATGCGTGAACTCGGCACGGTGCCGGGCGTGGCTGCCGTCTCGGCCTGCGATTACATACCGGTTACCGGCAGGAACGAAGGGAACAGCATCAAGCAAGTTGGGAGTAAGGAGGACTTCAAACAGGTGACGGTATTGACCACGGATGAGCATTTTCTCTCCAATTTGCAGCTCCGGCTCGTTGCCGGCCGGAATTTCCTCTCCGGTAGGGCGCCGGCCAGCGAGGTGGTGGTCAACGAAGTCGCGGTGAAGGCTTTGGGGTATACCTATCCTGCCCAGATCGTCGGTCAGCAATTGGTGGCTCAATCCAATGACACGGCGTTTATGCAGGTCGTCGGGGTCGTCCAGAATTTCCATATGAACCTGGACCACGACCAGATCCAACCCCTCATCCTGCAAAACAACCCCGCCCTTTTCCGGTACCTGAACATCCGGATCGCCGCCACCGGTCAGCAGGCTACGATTGCAAAGTTGGAACAACGATGGAAGGCGATAGACCCCGTCCATCCGCTCAAATACCGATTCTTTGACGAACAACTGGCAAGCACTTCGGAAGGTTTTTTTGATGTCCTCTCCATCCTTGGTTTTATCGCTTTTCTCGCCGTGTCGATCGCCTGTTTGGGCATGTTGGGCATGGCCTCCTATACGACGGAGCGGAGGACAAAGGAAGTCGGTATCCGCAAGACCCTGGGAGCCGAAAACCTGGAGATCGTCCTGTTGCTCTCCAAAGGGTTCCTCCGGATCCTGGGGATCGCCATCCTGATCGCAGGCCCACTAAGCTATATACTCAATACCCTCTGGCTGCGCAAATTCCCCAACCGTGTTGACTTTGGCCTGGGAACCATCCTGTTGGGGTCGGGTATGCTGCTGGTGCTGGGGCTGATCACGATCGGGTCACAGACGATCCGGGCCGCGAGGCGGAACCCGGTGTGGGCGCTCAAGATGGAGTAAGGCCGCCAGGGGGTTTCCCTGGGGGTGATACTATTCCAGTGAAAAATAAGCATCTTTTGACATTTAGGGTCAAGGCATAGTTACAGATAGCGTAGAAAAGGTACATTTAATGTACCATGGTCGTTTTGCTGTCCGTGGTTCATGACTAAAACTATTGCTATGCGTATCAACACAGAACCCATCGGCAGCATCCCAAGGCCTGCCGAACTGATCCAAGGCATGAAGGCACACGCCGAAGGCCAGATAAAGGACAAAGACCTCGAACACTTGTTCGCAAGGGCGCTGGCAGATACCATCCGGCGATTCGAGGAAACGGGATCGCCAGTCATCACGGATGGGGAACAAACCAAACCCAGTTTCGCGACGTATCCGATCAGCGGAAGCAAACAATTAAACCCGAATGGGGTTGTCATTCCGTTTGCGGATGGTCATACCCGCCAGCTACCGACCATCACGGGTGGTCCGTTCCGGTATCAGGCATATGCGAGCGGTTACCTGGAGAAGGCCATGCAATTGACCAGCCTGCCGGTCAAACAAGCGGTCATATCGGTGTCGGCGATCAGTCTTTTATACCCTCAGGGGGGGATTGATGGCTATACGCAGGGGCAATTTATAGCGGATCTATTGAATGAGGCGGAAGCGGATATTAGACGCTGTCTGCGCGCCGGGGCCTACAACGTACAAATTGATTTCACAGAAGCCCGGCTGTCTTTAAAACTGGACCCCAGCGGAGGGTTGCTCAAGGCCTTTATCGATTTGAACAACCAGGTGCTGGACCGGTTCACCGCCGAGGAGCAAAGGCGGATCGGGGTGCATTCTTGTCCGGGTGGGGACCACGATTCTACACACAGCGCGGACATCCCGTATTCGGCTCTTTTGCCGTTGCTTTTTCAATTGCATGCGGGTAATTTTTACCTCGAATTTGCCGGGGAAAAGGATAAGGGGGCTGTCCTTGCCTCGATCAAAGAAAACCTGCGACCTTCGCAGCATGTTTTCCTGGGCGTCACCGACGTGCTCCATCCAAGGATCGAGTCGGCCTCGGAAATACGGGATTTGATCGTAGAGGCCGCCGCTGTGTTGCCCGTGGGTCGACTGGGCACGACGGATGATTGTGGTTTCTCTCCCTTTGCGGATGATACGTCCACGTCCAGGGACATTGCTTTTGCCAAAATAAGGGCGCGGGTCGAGGGTACCAAGTTGGCGGAGGCCGTGCTGGACCGGACGGCGGTGAGTGTGTGACAAAAAGCATACATTAGTGTATGCCACACATGGATCATTGACGATTGGGATTTTTACATATGGAACCAGGGGGGATGTGCAGCCCTATGTGGCTTTGGCGCTAGGGCTTATGGACGGGGGGCACAGCGTCATGATCGCCGCCCCCGAAGACTTCAAAGGCTTTGTGGAAGGTTTTGGGATCCCGTTTCATCCCCTGTATGGGAACGCGGAGGAAGGGATGAATGCGCCGGAGGGACAGCGCATCCTCAAAACCGAAAACCCCATAAAATTGATGAAGTACTTTTTTAAGGTACTTCGCGATATTAAGATCCCGTTGAGAGAGAGTTATATCAGGGGCGTCGATAAAGTCGACGCGGTCATTGCCAATGTGGCGACCCTGACGATCATCGGAGCCATTGCGGAAAAGCAGCGTAAAAAGGTCGCGCTGAATTACTTTATGCCCCCGGTCGTGCCCACGGGGGAGTTCCCGTTGAACGACCTGGATTGGTTGGATTTTCCCTGGTACAATAGACTCACTTACCGCATCGCCCACTTTTTCTACTGGAAATTTGTACGAAGAGAAACCAACGAGTTCAGGCGGGAACTTGGTTTGCCAGTGTTGCGGGAAAACCTGATCCGGCACCTGGACCGGCAAAAACCCCTCGATCTTTACTGCATCAGCCCGAGCCTGATTACACAGCCGAGGGATTGGGAGCCCAACCATAAGATAACGGGCTTTCTGACCGTTCCTTCGGCGTACAGAGAGGAGACGCCTCCTCTTCTGGCCGAATGGCTGGAAGCGGGGGAGCGGCCGTTGTACATCGGCTTTGGCAGCAATGGGGTAGGCAACACCGCCAAATTTATCGATATTATTAGCGAGGTTCTGGATCGAACCAGCGAGCGGATTTTGTTCGCTACGGGCTGGTCTGTCTTTAAGGACCTGCCGGCACACCCCAACCTGTTTGTGGCAAAATATGTCAACCACGAGGCGGTGCTGCCAAAGTGTAAAGTGGGGATATTTCATGGGGGCGCCGGTACCCTGGCGGCGATGCTCCGGAATGGG
>Ga0206896_1103_pt1 | contig 18577 bp, 9 predicted proteins | sample Alteio_BWOrgHeat_52_FD_152969 | JGI IMG/M metagenome (GOLD analysis project Ga0206896, IMG submission 152969) | Enriched cells from forest soil in Barre Woods Harvard Forest LTER site, Petersham, Massachusetts, United States -... | ecosystem: Environmental > Terrestrial > Soil > Temperate forest > O... | reverse complement strand
TTCTGATAGAGCATGCACAGGGTGTGCGACTGGTCGTAAGCGTGGAAGAACTCTTCTCGATTGTGAATGTGGTAGACATCGCGCCAGCCGCCGCCATCGACGGGCTTCATGAATCCATGCTCGCCGACATAGTTGAAAACTCCATCCCAGTTGAGGGGGTATTCGAGGTTGCGCATGGAGCGCTCGTTTGTGCCCTCGGGGTATTTCTTGTGCGGCAGAATTACGGTTGGAGGAATGGCGACACCCAGCTTTTCGGCCAGGGTGTAGTTGAAGAACTTGTCGTCGGCAGACCACCAGAAGGGATTGTTGATGATGACGGTGCCGTTTAGCGCGGCGTGCTTGAGATAGGCCCGGTAGAACGGAATGTCGTGACTAATGCGGTCCACGATCACGGAGTACGGCGACGGTTTGTCGAGGTGAACCGCTCCGGTTTCGACGAACTCGGCGGTGATGCCATCCACGTTGAGCGAGTTGATGCGTTCAACCAATGCTCCGGGGAAGCTGTTTTCCATCCCAAACAAGACGCCGATCTTCTTCATTACGCCCTCCGTCACCACAGTTTACCGGAGGGTGCTCTGGACCTGTTGCCATCTTTTGCTCGCGCTGCGCCCGGCCGGTTCCGAAAACACTTGCTGAGGGCGACGAATCCTGCACTAGCTGGCACTACTGGACCAGTCGAGGGAGTAGGTGGTCAGCAGTTGCTGGAGGGAGTCGACGGTGGCTTTCCTTTTGTCGGTTAGTGAGGCGGTTTGCTGACGGTTGGATTCGATGGCATCTTCGGTGCGATTGAGCAGGTCGGCGAATCGCTTTGATCCTTCGCCACCTTTGAGGGCAGTGAGGTTTTCGCGGGCGCGGGCTTCGTCGGTGGTAAGAGTTGCGGCCTTGGCCTCGAGGTCTTTGAGCTGGCGGTTCATGTCCTGGATCGACTTCTGGGCGGTGATGATGGGTTGGAGTTTGTCGGCGGTGGCTGGGGCTTGCCTGGCGAGGTATTCGAGGGCCTGGATCTGATCGGCTTCAGCTTCGATCTTCCAGCTCTCGTAATCCGGGCCTTCGTCGGCTACGAGCACTGTAGCCGATTGGTGGGCGGGGACGGGAAGGCGGAAGCGGTAGAGGGTGGCGGTGGTCTCGGCTGCCTTGCTCTCAGGGGAGAGAGTGCGGTGGGGGCGGCGAGGGACTTCAATGATGACGGTGCGCGCGTCTTCGGCGGAGTTGGAGGCGATGTAGCTGGTTTTGGACTGGACTCCGTACTGCTTCAGCAGGTGCCCGAAGGGCATGATCTTGACTGAGCGAAGCTGGCGCTCGTTGTGGGTTTCTTCAGGATGGATGCGAATGTGGACGGCCTGGTCGATGGCATAGGAAAGCAGCCGTTTTTCGCCGGGATGGATGGGGTCGAGGAGGCCCTCGCCGGCGAAGGCTCCGCTCTCGAAGACGGAGAAGTTGCCGTTGTCGAAGGTCAGCCTGGAGTTGTTTTCGAGCCACAGAGCGCGGAGGGGTTTGGGTTCGGATTCGCTCCAGAGGGTTACACGCTCGACAGGGAGGGTTTGCTGGAGGATGGGGACCATGGCGGACTCGTTTTTGTGGATGGTGACGGGCTGAGCGAGGGAGTACTGGAAGAAGTCGTCGAAGGCGTTGGTGCTTACGTTTTCTTCTACGTTGGTTTCGGTGGTGCCGAAGACGCCGCCGGCACCACCGCCTACCGTGCCGCCTGAGGCCATGCCCGCAACGCCGTAGCCATAAGCCTTTGCCTCTTTCTCGGTAGCCAATTTTACGCTTCGCGGAACGCGCATAGGCGCGGCGAGTGCTCCGCTTGATACGACAACGCTCTCCGTGGCGGAGGCAACTGGTACCTGGGGCTGAAGTCTGTCAGCCATCTCGGCTGCTTCATGAGTTTGGGGAGTGGACTGGGCTTCGGTGGAAATAGGCACTTCGGGGCGGCGCAGATAGAGCGGGTCGGAGAGTGGCTGGATGAAGCTTTGCGGGGCTCCGGCGACGAGCGAGAGCTGGACGTTGTCCCAGTCAGAGCCGATGGTGTTGTCGACGACCGCCCAGCCCTGGAAGATTGCACTCGATTCAGAAGCCTTGGGGAAGACTATGCGGTAGGTGGATTTCCAGACGGGGATTTCGCTGATGTAGCTGACGCGGAGTTGTCGGGCTCCCGAGCCTACAGCGTCGAACGTGAGATGGCGGAGGCCGGTGGAGCGTGTGCTGCTGAGGAGTTCTAGGTAGCGGTCGAGCTGGCCCTGGAGGTTGGCGTCGAGTGGGCGGACGCTGAGGGTGGGTGTGAGCTCGATGACGCGAACGGCGCTGGTGGTACTGACGAGGGTGAGGTAGAACCGGGTTTGTGCGGGTTTGGCGGTGTCAGTGTCGACGTCGGCGGGGCCGGGTGTGACTGAGCGGCTCTCGATGGACATCAGGCGGCCGGTGATGCTGCCGCCAGGGGCTCCGGTTACTTCGACTCGCTGGCCGCGGAGGGCCTGAAAGAGTTCAGAGGAGGTGGGGTCGTCGCTCATGGCGAGGGAGAGGGATTTGAGTTGTTCGGCAAGCGGGGTGGTGGAGTTGTAGTTGACACCCCCGATGCGGCCTCCGTTGTTGTCGAGGACGGTCAGGGACTGGAGGACGTCGTTGAGTTGCGACGAGGTGAAGTCGATGGTCACGCGTTGATTGTTGGTGACGCTGCCAAGGTGTTCGAAGTAGCCAATGCCGTTTTTGTAGAGAATGACTTGCGTGACGGGAAGCTGGCGGATGGAAGGCTGCTGGACTGTCGCCGGGAGAGTGGCTGACACTGCGGGGATGGGTTTCGATTTAGTCGCAACGCTTTTTGGTGCGGCAGGCGCGATGGATGGGGACTGAGCGGAGAGAGACGGTGCCAGGCAACAGGATATAAAGGCGCACAGAAGTGCAAGTGGATGGCGCATGAGGCCTCCTTGGTGGCGGTCAGTCGATAGGTCGCGTAACTGCTACTGACTTGGACAACGAGGGATAGAAAATGGTTCCCGGTGAGATAAGTTTTTCTGCAGATTAGGGTGTGATGGACTTTCTATCCCGGTACATCGAAGTTTGTTGCGGTGGCATCGAAGTGGGAGAGTGGAGGGGCGATGGCGAAGAGTGCTGCGGAAGTAATCGTTGAGACGCTGGTGGCTTCGGGAGTGAAGCGGATTTACGGGCTGCCCGGGGATTCGCTGAATGGACTTACGGATGCGATACGCGCGCGTAGTGAGATTCAGTGGGTGCATGTGCGGCATGAGGAGGTGGCTGCCTTTGCGGCGGGGGCTGAGGCGCATCTCACGGGCGATCTTGTCGTGTGCGCGGGCAGCTGCGGGCCGGGGAATCTTCACTTGATCAACGGCCTGTACGATTGCCACCGCAGCCGCGTTCCTGTGCTGGCGATTGCTGCGCAGATACCGAGTGCGGAATTGGGGACCGGCTATTTTCAGGAGACGCATCCTGAGATTTTGTTCAAGGATTGCAGTTACTTCTGCGAGCTGGTGAGCGACCCGGAGAATGTGCCGCGCATTTTGGGGATTGCGATGCGCACGGCGATTACCCGGCGCGGAGTGGCGGTGGTTGTGGCTCCCGGAGATGTGCTGCTGGGCGATTGCTCGGGCTCGGTGCATGCCGTGAGCGCGATCAAGCTGTGTGACGCGGGCTCGGTCTTTCATCCTTGCGAAACCGATCTGGAGACAGCGGCGGAGATTCTGAATGCGGCTGGGAAGGTGACGATTCTAGGTGGTGCGGGTTGCGCGGGGGTGCATGCGGAGTTGATGGCGCTGGCTGCGCATCTGAAGGCGCCGATTGTGCATGCACTCCGCGGCAAGGAGTATCTTGAATACGACAATCCTTACGACGTGGGCATGACTGGGCTGCTGGGATTTTCTTCGGGATACTACGCGATGATGAATTGCGATACGCTGCTGATGCTAGGGACGGATTTTCCGTACACGCAGTTCTTTCCGGAGAAAGCGAAGATTATTCAGGTCGATGTGCGCGGCGAACAGATTGGACGTCGGACGCACGTGGATCTTGGCCTGATCGGGACGGTGAGGGATACCGTTCGCGCACTGATGCCTAAGCTCAAGAAGAAGAAGGATACGAAGCATCTGGATGTTTCGGTGAAGCACTATGCGGAGGCGCGCAAGGGGCTTGAGGAACTGGCTGTGGGCGAGCCGGGGAAGACGCCGATACATCCGCAGTATGTGGCGAAGCTGGTGGATGAGCTGGCCTCGGAGGATGCTGTCTTTACGTGCGATGTCGGTTTACCCACGGTGTGGGCTGCGCGATATCTGCGCATGAATGGGCGTCGGAGTCTGATTGGGTCATTTGTGCATGGTTCGATGGCAAGCGCGCTACCGCAGGGAATTGGTGCGCAGGCTGCGTATCCCGGACGGCAGGTCATTGCACTGGCGGGCGATGGTGGGCTGGCGATGTCGATGGGAGATTTGCTGACACTCAGACAGATGAAGCTGCCGGTGAAGATCATAGTCTTCAACAACAGCGCGCTGGGCTTTGTAGAACTGGAGATGAAGGCGGCGGGTTTTCTGGACTTTGGGACAAACCTTGTCAACCCATCGTTCGCTGAGGTTGGTACAGCTTTCTGCACGGCTACTACGACCAGGACCTCTACTACAACACTCCGCCGGCCTATCTCGCCAACCTGTCCGATCCGTGGTTTTTCGAGCGCTACCGCCGGAACACCTACATCCTCGCCACCGGCTGGGACGACCAGTGTCTCGGCAGCAACCAGCACCTCGACCAGGTCCTCTCCAGCAGACACATCCCGCACAAGCTCTACATCTGGGATACATACAACAGCCACGACTGGCCCACCTGGATGAAGATGGTCAACGAGTACTTGTGAGCTGAGAACATATGCCCGCTTACATCGCTCTTCTCCGCGCCGTCAACGTCGGTGGCACCGGCAAGCTGCCCATGACCGAACTCACCGCCATGTGCCAGCAGGCCGGCTTCAGCAAAGTAAAGACCTTCATTGCCAGCGGCAACGTGGTCTTCGAGAGCAAACTCACTGAAGCTAAAGTCAAAGCCGCCCTGGAAGCGAAACTCGCAGCTTACGCAGGCAAACCTGTCGACGTGCTCGTCCGCACTGCAACAGAGATGGCTGCGGTTCTGGCCGCAAATCCCTTCCCAGACAAGGCGCCAAACAGCACCGTTGCCATCTTCATCGACCAACCTCCGCCGGCCAATGCACTCGAAGCAGCTACCGGACAAAAGGATGAAAAGATGCGCCTGGGTGTGCGCGAAATCTACGTCCACTACGGCCTAGGCATGGCCGACTCCAGACTTAAGATCCCCGCCGCCAAAAACGGTACAGCCCGCAACATGAACACTATCGCCAAACTCGCCGAAATGGCGCTTAAGCTTTAGCTTCTACCGCATTCAGAATCGATGCCAGATCCGAATCCTGAGGGCAACTTAGCCTTGGCTGCACTTTCAATCCACGAAATTAGATTTGATGTTAAGCTGTTTTGATCTAATCCACTATCGAGAGTGAGACTCGCTTGCCCACGCAGACATCTGTGTACAAGACCTCCGTCACGACCACTCTGCTTATTCGGTTTTGCTTCGTTCTCTTTCTTCTTTCTGCGCGCTCCCTATCGGCCGTCACCTGCAGTGTTGTACATCACGATGCACCGAGTGACGCAGACAAGGCACTTCTCGCCGCAGATTACGACAAAGCCGTGAGTCTCTATCAGGCTGAATTGGCAAAACATCCTGCAGATACCAGACTTGCAGATGCACTGACGACCGGCCTGGTGCATGCCCTGCTCCACCAGCAGAAGGTGAATGAAGCCGCCGAAGCAGTAAGAGCCGCGCTCGCCGCGAATCCAAAGTCCGCACCCCTGATCACGCTTCGTGGCGAGGTCGAATTTCGCCAGGGGGAACCTTGGCTCGTCGAACAAACTGTCATCGACGCTTACAAGCTCGATCCATGCAATCCTGGCACCCGGCTGCTGTTCGCACGCCTCTCCACTATCTCCTCGCGCTACGGGACCGGGCGGCAGCAGATTCTGCTCGCTCACCAATTCGATCCCGAAGACCCCGAAATCCGTGCAGCCTGGATAGGCACTCTCCCTCGGAAGGAACGTATCTCTGAAACGGAAGCTTTTCTGTCTATGCCCAACGGCTTCGATGCAGATCGCCTTATGCGGTGGAAAAAATCTCTCGAGCGTATGAAACAGGAAGAATCCCAACCGCATAAGCCCTGCAGAATCGTGTCAACTGTCACCGCGACACAAATACCCATCATTAAGCTCATGTATAACCAGGATCGCGTCCGCGGCTTGGGGCTCAGCGTCGACGTCAATCACGTCACCAACCATCTGCAGATTGATCCCAGTGTTGGAGGTTTGGCGCTATACAAGGACGCCGCAGAACGAGCCGGGCTCAAACGCGATCCCACGGCAAACCTGCCTTCTGCAACTAACAATCAAAATCCGAAAGAGGGCTACACCGCCTATGCGGACTCCATTCGCGTGGGCGAACTCGAATTTCAGAACTGTTATGTCCATGTTATAGATGCCAAAAGTCCGTATGACGACGGAGAAGGAATCATCGCACTGGAGGTGTTCTCCCACTTTCTTGTGACACTCGACTACCCAATGCGAAATATCAAACTCGATCCGTTGCCACCGAGGCCAGAAGCCCAGATGCCAGACAAGCTGGCTTTGAAGACCGACAACGGCGATTCTGCGACCGGCGAAACTTCCCAACAGGACCTCGAGAAAACTCTGCCTACGGCGCCTGATTCGACACAAGTCTCTTCGCAGCCCACGTCCGCCAACCCGCCAAGCACGCCAGCATCGCCGACCACCCGGCCTCTTTGCCCATGTGATCGTTACATTGCTCCCGAGATGAAGGATTACACTACCATCTACCGCGTCGGTCATCTCCTACTGGTTCCAACCTCAATTGATGGCAACAAGGTAAGACTCTTCGTCCTCGATACCGCAACATGGAATGATTTTCTTTCCATTTCTACTGCCAACGAAATCATTAAGACAGAAAACAAAAAGACCCACACGCTATCCACCCCTAACGGAAAAGTGAACATTATCGACGAAATCAGTCTCAATTTCGCTCACATGTCACAAACTGAGCATGACGTATCGACTATCGATCTTAATAAAATGTCCCAATACCAAGGCATGGATATTGCCGGATACATCGGCGGCACGACACTCAGGCCACTTATCATTCACATCGACTACCGAGATGGCCTCGTCAAGTTCGAATATATCCCTGATCGCGGCTACAAATTCTAGTCGGCCGCGTTAAGTACTCCCGTCAAATCATCCCGAGTGGATCATCCATCTTTCGCTACGATCCAAGACAATACTCCGAAGATGTAATTTATTTGTCATCGATGACGATCACTGGAAAACAGCCACATTGATACTCTTTCGAGCGCGATAGACTGCTCTGGATACCAATGGGGGCCGATATATTTGTGCGAGAGACTAGTGCAATACGAGACTCGTTGGAGCTTACTCGCAAGACCTCTATTGACATACGAGAAAAGGCACAAATACGACCCGTCTTGTTTGCCGCGGTGGCTGCGTGCTTTACCTTCGTCGCCTGCTACCTTCGCGACTTCGCCTTCCCAAACCTGCCGATCATGCTTTGGGGCGATCAGCTGCTCTATGCGACCAATGGATACAGAATGGTCTCGGGACAGATGCCTTACCGGGACTTCTTCGAGTTTCTGCCGGCAGGTACAGATCTTTCCTATGCGTTTCTGTTTCGATGCTTTGGCGCGTCTCTTTGGATTCCCAATCTTGCAATGGTCGTTCTCGCGTCGATAAGTATCTTCCTCGTCACTCTAGCTGCTGGCAGAGTCCTGCGCAACGCATGGGTCGCGCTGCCTGCAATCTTTGCGGTTGGCTTCGCGCTGTATGGCGGCCTCGACGCAACCCATCACTGGTTCAGCACTCCTCTCGCTCTCGCGGGCATGGTTGTTTTGCTTCGAGGTACCGATGCAAGACATGTTGCTGCCGCCGGAGTTCTCAGCGGCCTGATGGCATGCTTTACGCAAAGCAAGGGAGTCACTGTCTCACTCGGATTCCTGCTGTATCTCATCTGGAATTCGATACAGCAAAACGAATCGGTCAGGACGCGTTGGAATAAGTGCCTTCTATTCTCAGCATCCGCACTCGTTACTTTTCTACTCATCAACATTCACTACATCATGCAGCTTGGTCTCGTGGAGTGGTGTCGCTGGGTCATAGTTTTCCCTATGCGTTACTACCCGACGATGCCGAGCCAGACCTTTCGCTCGCCTATTGACGATTTCCAGCACCACACCGGTTTCCTCAAATGGATATGCGTGCCCTTTCTCTACATAGGCGTACCTTTGATCTACGCAATATTCCTGTGGATCATGCACCGCAAACGTCGTGTGGAGTCGAGCCCCCGTTGGCACCAACTATTCCTGATCGCGATCACCGGCATCGCCATGTTCCTGGCAGTAACGCCAAGCCTGTCCATCATGCGAGCTTCTGCGGTATCTCTCCCAGCGACGATCCTGCTTGCATGGCTGCTCGCGCGAAATTTCCGCACTCTCAAGTGGGTCCCGATGGCCGCATCGACACTTTCAATCGCATGCGCAATCGACCTCGCCGTCAGCACCCAGCGGATGCCATGGAACTATCTCGATCTTCCTGCCGGCCGCACCGCGATTCTCGGGCAGGGAAAGTATGACCTTTATCTCTGGATGAAAGATCATACCCATCCCGGAGATACATACTTCGGAATCGCTCCATTGTCGTTCCCCTTATGGCTCGAGTGCCCCGCGCCGATCCAGGCTCCAGGTCCATGGGAGTACTATCGTCCCGAACACATCGCCAGATCGATCACGGCAATCAAAACCAACCGCATTCCATACCTCGTGCTTCGCTCTTACGACGACTACAAAAATACGCCCGGATACGAAGCAGAACACGTACGGTCGCTGCAGGATTATGCCAGCCTTCACTATCGCAAAATCAAGGTCTTCCCGACCGGCGACGAGATATGGCAACGGATCGCAGATGAATAATAAGTCTCGCGATCCGAATCGCAGAGACATAAGTCACAGAAAAGTGCTAAATCTATAGTCCATGCCGAAGATTGACCCCATGCTGACGCCCCGCGAAGCCGCCCGCCTCATCGGGATAAGTTATGTCACCATCAAGCAATGGATCCTAACAGGACGCCTCAAGACAATGACTACGCCGGGCGGACATCACCGTATCGCCACATCTGCCTTGAAGCCTTATCTCGCCAAAGACAGTGCCAAAGCTCCCGCCGAATCACGCGCCCGCTTCCGCCGCGTCAGCGGCAGAAATCAATTAGCCGGCAAGGTCGTAAGCATTCGCATTGAAGGCCTGCTTGCAGAAGTTGTGCTCGCCGTGGAGAATTCGCACATCACCGCCATCATCACAGCCAGCGCCGTCCGCGAACTTCAATTGAAAAAAGGCGACACTGCCGCAGCCCTCATCAAATCCACTGACGTAATGATCGAGCGCCTCGACGACCTCTCCTGAACGACGCCAATCATCTGCTTCTCCCAACGTCTCCCATTCCACCTCCCCGCGTCACAAATGTCTGCCTAATGACCTCTTTGGCCCCATCGCATTCCATGCCAGGATAGTTTGACCATACGTTTTTAGTCGTATAGATTCGTTATAATGCCGATATTCGCAGATGAGTATGTGTAGAACTAGTCCTGCCGCGAATTCCTCCCCCAGAAATTCGCCCTACACGTAACGCAACTCCTTTCGTGATGTGAGGACCTTTACCGATGAAGCCTCTCCGCCTTCTTTGTCTCTCGATCCTGATTGCGGTTTCAACGGTTGCAGTAAACGCTCAGATTGCTGCCGATCTTCAGGGTCGGGTACTTGATCCCTCGGGCGCAGCCGTTGCAAGTGCCAACGTGGAACTCACAGAACAGGCGACCAACGTCCATCAGCAGTCCACAACCTCCAGTTCAGGCGACTATTTTTTCAGTCATCTCAACCCCGGCACGTACAAACTCGAGATCGATGCGCGCGGCTATCAACGTGAGATCCGCGAGGGCATCACAGTTGCTGTTGGCCAAACCGCAGTCGTCGATTTCTCTCTGCACATAGGCGGCGTCTTCGAGATACTCACCGTCAATGCCGACGCTCCGTTACTGCAAGCCGTCACCAGTAACATCCAGACCAACATCCCCGGCACAACTGTAATCGCAATGCCGCTGAACTCGCGCAACTTCATCCAGCTCGCAACCCTTGCGCCCGGTGTCGAATTGCCGCCAGGCACGCTGCTTCCCCGCATCAACGGCGGCCGTCCGCGCACCAACGAATATCTCTACGACGGCATCTCCGCCCTGCAGCCCGAACCCGGGCAGGTCGCCTTCTTTCCGATCCTCGACGACATTCAGGCGTTCACCGTCGAAGCCAACAACGTTTCGGCAGCATTTGGCCGCTTCAACGGAGGTGTCGTGAACGTTGCCACGCGCTCCGGTTCGAACACCTGGCACGGCAGCCTCTTCGAGTTCTTCCGCAACGAAGATCTGAACGCGCGCAACTACTTCGCCACCACCGGTCCTAAACCTGAATACCGGCGCAATCTCTACGGCGCTACCCTCGGCGGCCCCATCCTTCCCGATCGCCTTTTCTTTTTCGGGGACTATCAGGGAATCAAGGCCCTCATTGGCCGCACCGTCATTTCCACGATCCCCACGCTCGCCGAACGACAGGGCATCTTTACCGGTGTTTCGAAGATCTACAATCCCAACGAAACAATCATCGTCAACGGCAAGCCCGTTCGTCCTGAATTTCCAAACGACGTGATCGATGAGCCGCTTGATCCCGCCGCCGTTTCCCTGCTCGAGCGTTTTCCTACGCCGACGAGTGCCGGTGCAGCCAACAACTACAAACGTACCGACAACGATGCTGACCATCAGAACCAGTTTGACGCCAGGATCGATGGAGCCTATCGCACGCGCGACCGCGCCTTCGGCCGCTATTCGTACTTCAGCGACGTCGAACAGCCCGTCACCCCCCTGCCCGACGGCAGCGGAGCCATCACTGGCTCGGTCATCGGCACAGGAGCCGTCGCAGGCCTCTCTCATGTCCTGGGCCAGCAGGCCGTCTTCAACGAAACGCACGTCTTCTCCAGCCGCCTGCTCAACGACTTTCGTCTCGGCTACACCCGCCGCAGCAACAACATCGTTGGCCCGACCCTCCCCGAATCGGCTTCGGCAGCACTGGGCATTCCCGGCATCCCCACCAACGCTGCATTCAACAACGCGCTACCGCTCTTCACCTTCACTGGATTTCAGCAGCTCGGCCCCTCTGCGAGCACCTTCGCGAACTTCCAGACCGGGGTGTGGCAGGTGCTTGATACAGTTGTCTTCACTCGCGGCCGACACGCCCTCAAGGCCGGACTCGACTTCCGCTTCTATCAGCTCAACACGGTGGCTCCGCCAAACCCGCAAGGCTCCTTCGCCTTCACAACAACAGGCACCAATCAGCAGGGAGTCACCAATAGCGGCAACTCCATGGCCAGCTTTCTACTCGGCCAGGTCGACACGTTCACCATCGATCTGCAGGAAAGCAAGATTCGCCCGCGTGACCACATACAGGAATACTTCGCGCAGGATGATTGGCGTGCCACCGATCGGCTCACGTTCAATCTTGGCGCGCGCTACACGCTGCACTTTCCCTCGACAGAAAAAACCGATCAGGGCGCAGTCTTCAATCTAGGCACGCAACAACTGGACTATCTCGGCAAAAACGGATACTCGCGCAGCGCCCGCGAACTGCACTACGGCAACGTCGCTCCGCGTCTCGGCGTCACCTACATGGTCACGCCAAAGACTGTGGTCCGCTCCGGATATGGCATCGTCTTCATCGATCAGTCCGGCATCACCACACCCTTCACGACACCGCAATTCCCTTTTATCCAAAACGTTTCGCAGAAGACTCAGGACAGCGTTGTCGCGACCTTTGTGCTATCCCATGGCCCGACCGTCGCGCCCATTCCCTTCACGCCTGACGCGGGCCTGGGCCAGAGCGTTTACACGGTAAAACGCACCGCGGGCTCTGGCTATTCGCAGCAATGGAACCTTGCAATACAGCACGCCATCACCAGCAATCTTTCACTCGATCTGGCCTACGTTGGTTCGCACATTGTTCACGTCGGCATCCCCGACTCCAACCTCAATCAACTTACCGTCGATCAACTGGCGGAAGGCTCACCGCTGCTTGCCAAGGTACCCAACCCGTACTACGGCGAGATTCCTATTTCCAGCTCTATTGGTGGCAAGACCATCACGGAAGCGCAGTTGATCAAGCCCTATCCGCGCTTTCTCAACGTCGCCACCTATCGCAACAACAGCGGCCAGACCAATTACAACGCCTTTGAAGCCAAGCTCGAACAGCGATTCAGTCATGGCATCTATCTGCTCGCCGCCTACACGCATTCCAAGCTGATCGACGACGCATCTTCGGTCTTCTCATCTACTGTGCTGTCGTCGCCCAACAGCAGCAGCCTTGTCGCTGCCGACACGTTCCGTCCATGGCTTGAGCGCGACTCGTCGAACGGCGATATGCCCAACGTCACATCAATCGCCGCTATCTATGATCTCCCGGCTGGGCGCGGACATCGCTTCGCGTCGACAGGCATCGCCAACGTACTGCTCGGCAGCTGGTCGTTGAATAGCATCGTCTCGCTCCAGTCAGGCATGCCGGTAACTGTGACCCAGGCGACAAATAACAACGCGTTCGCAGGCTTCGCATTGCAGCGTCCGAACATCGTTGCCAAGACATCGCTCTCGCCCGGCGATCGCACCCCCGCACGTTTCTTCAACACCGATGCCTTTCAGACCGCGCCTCAGTTCGTCATCGGCAACGCTTCGCGCAATCCCGTACGCGGACCCGCCTATCGCGACCTCGATCTGGCTCTGGTCAAGCGCTTTCATCTGCCCGGCGAAGCCCAGGCTGAGTTCCGCGGAGAGATGTTCAACTTCACCAACACACCCGCCTTCGCTCAACCTAACGGAAGCTTTGGCTCCGCGGCTTTCGGCAGCATCACCGCTACAACGACAGAGCAAAGAGTCGTTCAGTTTGCGATTCGCCTGAGTCGATAATTCCCGACCTCATACAGGGTCTTAACTCGCTGCAATTTCGCGATTGACCGCAGGCAGGTTGCTTGAATACCTTCGAAGCAGCCTGCCAAGCCGGAGTCAAATCATGCTCGAAGTCAATCCCTACGCCCGCTTCCTCGACGGCCGCCAGGTCGTAGAAGTCCTCTCGTCGACCGCTGCCACTCTTGAATCCCTCTCCGACGCCATCGGACCGCAGCGTATCGCTGTCGCGCCCGCGCCCGGCAAATGGACACCCGCCGAAATCCTCTGCCATCTCGCAGACTGCGAAGTAGCCTTCGGCTTCCGTCTTCGCCAGACACTCGCGCAGGATCATCACATCATGCAGCCCTTCGATCAGGACCGTTGGGCCACGCTCTATCCCCGCATTACAGCGCAACAAGCCCTCGCCGCTTTCGCAGCTATGCGCGAGTGGAACCTCATCCTCATTCGAAATGTCCCTCCCACCGCTTCATCCAAGCCCGTCTCGCATCCGGAACGCGGCACAATGACCTTCAGCACCATCCTCGAAACCATGGCCGGCCATGACATCAATCACATCCAGCAGCTTCAGAAACTGGCGTCAGAGTAGAACCCAACGATAGGTACATTGCACTCCACACTGTTTTCACCGAAACAGATTCGTCTTAGCCAGATCGATCACCTCGTCGGCACGCCCATTCATCACCGCCTTCATGATGTAGAGTCCGAAACCTGTAGCCTGCTTGAACTCGATCGCAGGCGGCAACGACAGCTCCTGCCGATTCACTACGACATCCACCAGCACTGGACCGTCGTGCGCGAACGCCTGCGTTAGTGCATCCCTCAACTCTTCAGGCTTCTCGACCCGTATCCCGAGCAATCCGCAAGCTGTACCAACCTCAGCGAACGATGGGTTGACAAGGTTTGTCCCAAAGTCCAGAAAACCCGCCGCCTTCATCTCCAGTTCTACAAAGCCCAGCGCGCTGTTGTTGAAGACTATGATCTTCACCGGCAGCTTCATCTGTCTGAGTGTCAGCAAATCTCCCATCGACATCGCCAGCCCACCATCGCCCGCCAGTGCAATGACCTGCCGTCCGGGATACGCAGCCTGCGCACCAATTCCCTGCGGTAGCGCGCTTGCCATCGAACCATGCACAAATGACCCAATCAGACTCCGACGCCCATTCATGCGCAGATATCGCGCAGCCCACACCGTGGGTAAACCGACATCGCACGTAAAGACAGCATCCTCCGAGGCCAGCTCATCCACCAGCTTCGCCACATACTGCGGATGTATCGGCGTCTTCCCCGGCTCGCCCACAGCCAGTTCCTCAAGCCCCTTGCGCGCCTCCGCATAGTGCTTCACCGAAACATCCAGATGCTTCGTATCCTTCTTCTTCTTGAGCTTAGGCATCAGTGCGCGAACGGTATCCCTCACCGTCCCGATCAGGCCAAGATCCACGTGCGTCCGACGTCCAATCTGTTCGCCGCGCACATCGACCTGAATAATCTTCGCTTTCTCCGGAAAGAACTGCGTGTACGGAAAATCCGTCCCTAGCATCAGCAGCGTATCGCAATTCATCATCGCGTAGTATCCCGAAGAAAATCCCAGCAGCCCAGTCATGCCCACGTCGTAAGGATTGTCGTATTCAAGATACTCCTTGCCGCGGAGTGCATGCACAATCGGCGCCTTCAGATGCGCAGCCAGCGCCATCAACTCCGCATGCACCCCCGCGCAACCCGCACCACCTAGAATCGTCACCTTCCCAGCCGCATTCAGAATCTCCGCCGCTGTCTCCAGATCGGTTTCGCAAGGATGAAAGACCGAGCCCGCGTCACACAGCTTGATCGCGCTCACGGCATGCACCGAGCCCGAGCAATCGCCCAGCAGCACATCTCCGGGAGCCACAACCACCGCCACTCCGCGCCGGGTAATCGCCGTGCGCATCGCAATCCCCAAAATGCGCGGCACATTCTCCGGGTCGCTCACCAGCTCGCAGAAGTAACTGCAATCCTTGAACAAAATCTCAGGATGCGTCTCCTGAAAATAGCCGGTCCCCAATTCCGCACTCGGTATCTGCGCAGCAATCGCCAGCACAGGAACGCGGCTGCGGTGGCAATCGTACAGGCCGTTGATCAAGTGAAGATTCCCCGGCCCGCAGCTGCCCGCGCACACGACAAGATCGCCCGTGAGATGCGCCTCAGCCCCCGCCGCAAAGGCAGCCACCTCCTCATGCCGCACATGCACCCACTGAATCTCACTACGCGCGCGTATCGCATCCGTAAGTCCATTCAGCGAATCCCCGGGCAGCCCGTAAATCCGCTTCACTCCCGAAGCCACCAGCGTCTCAACGATTACTTCCGCAGCACTCTTCGCCATCGCCCCTCCACTCTCCCACTTCGATGCCACCGCAACAAACTTCGATGTACCGGGATAGAAAGTCCATCACACCCTAATCTGCAGAAAAACTTATCTCACCGGGAACCATTTTCTATCCCTCGTTGTCCAAGTCAGTAGCAGTTACGCGACCTATCGACTGACCGCCACCAAGGAGGCCTCATGCGCCATCCACTTGCACTTCTGTGCGCCTTTATATCCTGTTGCCTGGCACCGTCTCTCTCCGCTCAGTCCCCATCCATCGCGCCTGCCGCACCAAAAAGCGTTGCGACTAAATCGAAACCCATCCCCGCAGTGTCAGCCACTCTCCCGGCGACAGTCCAGCAGCCTTCCATCCGCCAGCTTCCCGTCACGCAAGTCATTCTCTACAAAAACGGCATTGGCTACTTCGAACACCTTGGCAGCGTCACCAACAATCAACGCGTGACCATCGACTTCACCTCGTCGCAACTCAACGACGTCCTCCAGTCCCTGACCGTCCTCGACAACAACGGAGGCCGCATCGGGGGTGTCAACTACAACTCCACCACCCCGCTTGCCGAACAACTCAAATCCCTCTCCCTCGCCATGAGCGACGACCCCACCTCCTCTGAACTCTTTCAGGCCCTCCGCGGCCAGCGAGTCGAAGTAACCGGAGCCCCTGGCGGCAGCATCACCGGCCGCCTGATGTCCATCGAGAGCCGCTCAGTCACACCCGGCCCCGCCGACGTCGACACTGACACCGCCAAACCCGCACAAACCCGGTTCTACCTCACCCTCGTCAGTACCACCAGCGCCGTTCGCGTCATCGAGCTCACACCCACCCTCAGCGTCCGCCCACTCGACGCCAACCTCCAGGGCCAGCTCGACCGCTACCTAGAACTCCTCAGCAGCACACGCTCCACCGGCCTCCGCCATCTCACGTTCGACGCTGTAGGCTCGGGAGCCCGACAACTCCGCGTCAGCTACATCAGCGAAATCCCCGTCTGGAAATCCACCTACCGCATAGTCTTCCCCAAGGCTTCTGAATCGAGTGCAATCTTCCAGGGCTGGGCGGTCGTCGACAACACCATCGGCTCTGACTGGGACAACGTCCAGCTCTCGCTCGTCGCCGGAGCCCCGCAAAGCTTCATCCAGCCACTCTCCGACCCGCTCTATCTGCGCCGCCCCGAAGTGCCTATTTCCACCGAAGCCCAGTCCACTCCCCAAACTCATGAAGCAGCCGAGATGGCTGACAGACTTCAGCCCCAGGTACCAGTTGCCTCCGCCACGGAGAGCGTTGTCGTATCAAGCGGAGCACTCGCCGCGCCTATGCGCGTTCCGCGAAGCGTAAAATTGGCTACCGAGAAAGAGGCAAAGGCTTATGGCTACGGCGTTGCGGGCATGGCCTCAGGCGGCACGGTAGGCGGTGGTGCCGGCGGCGTCTTCGGCACCACCGAAACCAACGTAGAAGAAAACGTAAGCACCAACGCCTTCGACGACTTCTTCCAGTACTCCCTCGCTCAGCCCGTCACCATCCACAAAAACGAGTCCGCCATGGTCCCCATCCTCCAGCAAACCCTCCCTGTCGAGCGTGTAACCCTCTGGAGCGAATCCGAACCCAAACCCCTCCGCGCTCTGTGGCTCGAAAACAACTCCAGGCTGACCTTCGACAACGGCAACTTCTCCGTCTTCGAGAGCGGAGCCTTCGCCGGCGAGGGCCTCCTCGACCCCATCCATCCCGGCGAAAAACGGCTGCTTTCCTATGCCATCGACCAGGCCGTCCACATTCGCATCCATCCTGAAGAAACCCACAACGAGCGCCAGCTTCGCTCAGTCAAGATCATGCCCTTCGGGCACCTGCTGAAGCAGTACGGAGTCCAGTCCAAAACCAGCTACATCGCCTCCAACTCCGCCGAAGACGCGCGCACCGTCATCATTGAAGTCCCTCGCCGCCCCCACCGCACTCTCTCCCCTGAGAGCAAGGCAGCCGAGACCACCGCCACCCTCTACCGCTTCCGCCTTCCCGTCCCCGCCCACCAATCGGCTACAGTGCTCGTAGCCGACGAAGGCCCGGATTACGAGAGCTGGAAGATCGAAGCTGAAGCCGATCAGATCCAGGCCCTCGAATACCTCGCCAGGCAAGCCCCAGCCACCGCCGACAAACTCCAACCCATCATCACCGCCCAGAAGTCGATCCAGGACATGAACCGCCAGCTCAAAGACCTCGAGGCCAAGGCCGCAACTCTTACCACCGACGAAGCCCGCGCCCGCGAAAACCTCACTGCCCTCAAAGGTGGCGAAGGATCAAAGCGATTCGCCGACCTGCTCAATCGCACCGAAGATGCCATCGAATCCAACCGTCAGCAAACCGCCTCACTAACCGACAAAAGGAAAGCCACCGTCGACTCCCTCCAGCAACTGCTGACCACCTACTCCCTCGACTGGTCCAGTAGTGCCAGCTAGTGCAGGATTCGTCGCCCTCAGCAAGTGTTTTCGGAACCGGCCGGGCGCAGCGCGAGCAAAAGATGGCAACAGGTCCAGAGCACCCTCCGGTAAACTGTGGTGACGGAGGGCGTAATGAAGAAGATCGGCGTCTTGTTTGGGATGGAAAACAGCTTCCCCGGAGCATTGGTTGAACGCATCAACTCGCTCAACGTGGATGGCATCACCGCCGAGTTCGTCGAAACCGGAGCGGTTCACCTCGACAAACCGTCGCCGTACTCCGTGATCGTGGACCGCATTAGTCACGACATTCCGTTCTACCGGGCCTATCTCAAGCACGCCGCGCTAAACGGCACCGTCATCATCAACAATCCCTTCTGGTGGTCTGCCGACGACAAGTTCTTCAACTACACCCTGGCCGAAAAGCTGGGTGTCGCCATTCCTCCAACCGTAATTCTGCCGCACAAGAAATACCCCGAGGGCACAAACGAGCGCTCCATGCGCAACCTCGAATACCCCCTCAACTGGGATGGAGTTTTCAACTATGTCGGCGAGCATGGATTCATGAAGCCCGTCGATGGCGGCGGCTGGCGCGATGTCTACCACATTCACAATCGAGAAGAGTTCTTCCACGCTTACGACCAGTCGCACACCCTGTGCATGCTCTATCAGAA
>Ga0206896_1102_pt1 | contig 18683 bp, 16 predicted proteins | sample Alteio_BWOrgHeat_52_FD_152969 | JGI IMG/M metagenome (GOLD analysis project Ga0206896, IMG submission 152969) | Enriched cells from forest soil in Barre Woods Harvard Forest LTER site, Petersham, Massachusetts, United States -... | ecosystem: Environmental > Terrestrial > Soil > Temperate forest >... | reverse complement strand
TGGCTGTCGGATGTACCCAGGAAATTGGCGGTTGTGGTGTTGGCGTTTCCTTGCAGATTCCAGGTCGATGTAGCCACGGCGTTTCCCTCCAGAGAATGTCTCTATGAGGTACTGTGAAAAGGATTGCCGTTTTGGGTCATCCCCGAGACATTTATTTTTTGGAGGATCTGCGTATCCATCACGAGAGTGATAGGCATTAACACCCCTGCGGGCAATCGACTAACATCGTTCCAGAGGAACCTCCAGCCATGGACCAGGCAGAGATGATCGCTCGCTGGGACGAGCACATCAGCTATGAGTTTTCTACTCGCGACGTCTCTTCGACCATTGACACAATGGTGGAGGACGCCTACGTCAACCACGTTCCTGTGATGACCGGAGGTTACGGCCATGAAGCCCTACGCCGGTTTTATAGGGAAGACTTTATCGCGCCAATGCCCGCGGACACCTCCATCCAGCTTGTCTCCCGTACCCTCGGCCAGGATCAACTGGTTGACGAGATCATCTTCTCCTTCACCCATACCGTAGAGATGCCCTGGATGCTCCCCGATGTTCCGCCTACTCACCGTCATGTCGAGATCCCTCTCGTTGTAGTTGTCGGCTTTCGCGACGGCAAGCTGGCACACGAGCGTATTTATTGGGACCAGGCGTCCGTGCTCAAACAAATCGGTCTGCTCACGGATTCGTCGCTTCCCGTATTTGGAGCCGAGACAGCACACAAGCTCCTGGATCCGGCGTTGCCTGACTCATCGAGGTCGTCTGATCGGAATTAATCTTTCCTTTGTATACTAGCGGCATGCATTCATCGCGAGACCCGGATCAAAGTGCCGGTTCGCGCCCAACCTCGGATAGCCCGATCATCGCGCGCCAGGAGCCAAGTGATCAAACAGCAACTACTCGCATCCGAAGCCGCCAACTTCCCGTCCGCTCGAATCCGTTCGCTCTTTCCGGCGCTCAATCAGAAACCTGACTTCATCTTCTTCGATAACGCCGCAGGCGCCCAGATTCCTCAAGTTGTCTTCGACGCGATCAACGGGCATCTCCTGAACGCCAATGTGCAACGCGGCGGACGCTACCCCAAGAGCATCGAAGTCGACGCCGCGATTGCGCGCGCTCGCGAGAGTGTGGCCGATCTGATCAACGCACGAGACCCCAACGAAGTTGCCTTCGGCATGAACGCAACTTCGTTCCTCCGCCTGCTCAGTCTCGCCATCGGCCGCACGCTCGGGGCCCGACACGAGATCGTCGTCACCGACCTCGATCACGAAGCCAATATCGCCACATGGTTGCAGCTAGAGCGCGAAGGCGCCAGGATCGTCTGGTGGAAGATGCGCGAAGACAACAACCTCCACGTGGAAGACCTCGCGCCGCTCCTCACATCGAAAACTCGTCTTGTCGCCTGCACGCTAGCCTCCCACGCTCTCGGTTCCATTATCGATGTGGCCGCCGTAGCCAGGCTGGCGCATGCCGTTGGTGCAGAGGTTGCTCTCGACAGCGTTCACTATTCTCCTCACGCCGTCATCGATGTGCAGGCCTTCGATTGTGATTACCTCGTTTGCTCCGGCTACAAGGTCTTCGCTCCTCATATGGGATTCATGTGGGGACGCCTCGAGCTTCTGTATGCCCTCCCAACATTCCGCGAAGATTTCATCCCGGACGCGCCGCCCGGCAAGATCGAGGCAGGCACCTTCATCTATGAGAATGTCGCCGGTATGGCGGCCGCGGTCACCTATCTCGAAACCCTCGGCCATAGCTTCGCCGCAGAGAATGGAAAGCCCAAGCCCGCATCGCGGCGCGACGCTCTCATCCGCGCGATGGCCTCTATTCGAGATTACGAAGCAACGCTCTCTTGCGAAATGCTCGAAATGCTGCAGACTGCAGGGGCGATCATATACGGTGTCACCGACCCTGCTCGCCTCAGCGAACGTGTTCCCACCTTTTGCTTTGGTCTTCCCAATATCTCGCCCGCGCTGGTCACCGAAGCGATGTCGGACCACGGTATCGGCATTCGCGATGGGCACATGTACGCGCCGCGATTGATGAAGCATCTCGGCCGCAGCCTCGACATCGGCGTCAACCGTGCATCGATTCTGCACTACAACAACATCGAGGAGATTCGCGAGTTCGGGAAGGTGCTCCGTGACATCGTTCGAAGTCACTAAACAAGGCGCTGCCGGCGGAAGTTCGATAGCCCACGCAGTCGGCCAGGCAGGCGCGACCGAGAGACCTCCCGAACTTCAGCGCGGGCTCACGCAACGTCAGCTGACAATGATGACGATAGGCGGCGCGATCGGAGTGGGGCTCTTTCTCGGCAGCTCCCTCACCATTCGACTGGCCGGCCCAGGCGTCATCCTCTCGTATATCTTTAGCGCCGTCATCGCGGTTATCGTTGCTTATTCCATAGCGGAGATGGCCGTCGTTCATCCCGTCGCCGGCTCCTTCGGCGTTTATGCCCGGACATACCTCAACGACTGGTCGGGCTTTGCCGTTCGCGCGACCTACGCCTTTGTCCAGATCATTGCCATCGGCGCTGAGGTGACAGCGGTCGCGATCTACTTTTTCATGTGGTTCCCTTCGGTTCCTCAGTGGATCTGGGTTGCAAGTGTCTCAACGGGCCTCATCGCGATCAATGCTATGCAGGTTGGAAAATTTGCCGAATTCGAATACTGGTTCGCCATCATCAAAGTCATCGCCATCGTAGCTTTCATACTCCTCGGCCTCGGACTCATCTTCGGCCTTGGCCCGATGCACGCCCTAGGCTTCTCAAATCTCACCTCCCACGGAGGCTTCCTCCCGCATGGAATGAAGGGTGTCTGGCTGGCTATGACGCTCACGCTAACAAGCTACATGGGTGTCGAGATCATTGGCGTCACCGCTGGCGAGGCTGTGCAACCCGAAACGACCATCCCCCGCGCCATGCGCACCGTATCCCTTCGGCTCATTCTCTTTTACGTACTCTCGATGATCGTGATGCTCTCGATTACACCGTGGGACCGGATGGGCAGCGGTATCACTGGCAGTCCGTTCGTATTGACCTTCGCAGCCGCCGGCGTTCCCTTTGCTGGGAGCATCATGAATCTGGTGGTCATCACCGCCGCCCTCTCAAGCGCCAACACAAATCTCTACCTCACGGCCCGCACTCTCTTCTCCTTGTCGCGCGATGGCTACGCGGGAAAAGCGCTCGGACACCTGGGCCAGAATGGCGTTCCATACTTCGCACTGTTCGCATCCACCAGTGGGATGGTAGCTGCCATCCTGCTCGCGATCTTTGCTCCGGGACGAGCCTTCCTGTTGCTCTATGGAGTCGCCGTCGCCGGTATGTTCTTCGTGTGGATCGTTATTCTGCTCGCACATCTTGCCTTTCGCCGCTCAATTGGCCACGCGCGCGTCGCTCTGCTGCCGATTCGCCTACCATTCTCGCCCTACTTGCAAAGTATCGCTCTGAGCGGTCTCGCAGTCATCGCGATCAGCACCTTCTACGTGGATGGCCTGCAATACTCGGTCCTGAGTTTCTCGGTGTTCCTCCTCGTGGTCACAGCGTTTTACTGGACGCTGTCGCGAAGAAATCGCGGCAAATTACAGGACCGATCTGAGTGCAATCTCGTCATGCCTCAAGGTGACTAGCTGAAATCGCGATACCCGATTACCGCGCAACCCGCAATGTTTATAGAATCGAGATCGTGCCTAACCCGAGTGCTCCCCGGGGGCTAGTCAGCGCATTAAGTTATTGATGTTATTGGAGCACCGGGCGGGAATTGAACCCGCGAATACTGGTTTTGCAGACCAGCGCGTTAGCCACTTCGCCACCGGTGCTCATCTTGCCGCCAATCGCTGAGCCAATTAACCCGCGACCGGCGCGTAAAAGAACTGAGATCATCCCAAACAAAAATCCCACCTCGCACATTGAGCGGGTGGGCCAGGTGGTCTCGATTCGAACGTCGTTGAATCTATGCCATCTGACACGCCCACTCAAGGCCGCTGCAACAGCAGCGACAGCAACTGGACGTGTTGTAGGCAGTCATTCTCATCGAAATCAATTGCACTCATTCACAGCGGCAACCACTGCGAATATCCGTAGACTAGAGACATTGCCCGGAGGTGTCAAGTGGAACGCGCTCTCGATTATTTCGTTCTGGATGTCTTTACCGCAACACGCCTGCAAGGAAACCCTCTGGCCGTTGTCCTCAATCCGGGGACACTGACCACCGAACTGATGCAGGCCATCGCGCGCGAAACAAACCTCTCGGAGACCACCTTCATCGAGCGCAGGCTCCCTGAAATAGAGCAGCGCGAAGGCGTGCGAGTCCGCATCTTCACCACCGAAGAGGAACTGCCCTTCGCCGGCCATCCCACCCTGGGAACGGCAAGCCTGTTACGAACCATCGCACCGGAGTGCGTGATCCGAAATTCAGTCACTCTTGCGCTGAACGTAGGTCCAGTCACCGTGCGCTTCGAACCGAATTCAGAGGATGCGCTAGCGTGGCCGGTCCAGGGCGAAATGACGCAGCGTGATCCGGAGTTTGGCGAAGCCCTCGACCCAAAGGAGGTCGCCGAACTCACCGGGCTCACCGTCGAAGATTTTGATCCGGATCAACCAATCCAGATTGTCTCTACCGGCACCGCCTTCGCCATCGCCCCGCTGTGTTCAGCCAACGCCCTTGCACGTCTGCGCGTGCGCCAGGATGAGGCCACAGCCTATCTTCGGGCCCGTGGAGCGCGTTGGTTCTATGTGCTCGGCCCTGAACAGTCACCCGCATCCGCAGGGCCCTCACAACCGTCGTGGCGCGCGCGCATGCAATTCAACGGTGGCGAAGATCCAGCCACTGGCTCTGCAGCCGGCTGCGCCATCAGCCATCTCGTGCGATGTGGCACCGTAGCCTCGAATGAAACATTGCATGTGCGACAGGGAGTCGAAATCAAGCGTCCGAGCGATCTCTACCTGGCGGCATGCCTCGATCAAAATCGCGATTTGAGTGGCTTCACAAGTAAGGTCACAAATGTGCGCGTCGGTGGCAGCACAATTCTAGTTGCAAAGGGGCAGCTTTTCCTGCCGTGATGCACATGCTTTCAACAGGTATTCATAAAGCCAAGTAATTGCGAACATGAGACGTAGCTGAATTACCCGCAAGTGCTTTAATTATTCCCTGTGATTATTCGCCTTCTATTCCCCATTGCACGCCTGCCTTCCGACCCTTAGTCTCGGAAAGCGTTGCAGCAGTCAATCGAATTAAGCGCACTGCTTTTGCCTTGGAGTTTAGTACGAAAAACTGATTGCCGACCACAACAAATTCAGTAGCCTGGTCTTCCCGATCTGGGCAGGAAAATGTGCAATGGCTCGGTCCGAATGCTTCCCTGATTCGGCGAATGCCAGACGCACCTGCTCGTTAAAGGTCCATTCTCCAGTACTCCTGTTTTTCCTGTGTTCACCGCATCTTTTATCGGGTTCGCAAACTGGTTCAGGCTTTGCCGCACTGCGCCTCCTTTGCGCACCAGGAGATTCCTGTTTTTGGATAAGGCGCATTGCGCCAACTCCGAGCAGGCAGGACTTTCCGCGTTTCTGAATCGCGATTTGTAGCAAACGATTTGCCATGTCTCAGTCTGCCGCTGTTTGCGAATGCGAAGCGAGCCAGCACGACATGTACCTATTTCGACTCAAGGAGTACCACCGATCTCATGCGCCCCAAGAAGACGATCCTATGCGTTGACGACAACGAACAAACCCTTTCCGTGCGTAAGTTCTTGCTGGAAACACGCGGGTATCGCGTGTACACCGCCATCAACGGACAAGACGCCATCGCCCTCTTCTCCTCCACGCAGATCGATCTCGTTCTCACCGACCTCGGGCTGCCGCAGATGGATGGCAATGCTCTCATTGGCCATCTGAAGGAAATCTCTCCTGAAATCCCGATGATCCTGACCAGCGACACCGTGCGCGCCGGTGAACGCCCTCATCGCGCCGACGCTTTCCTCGCCAAAGGCTGCTGCACCCCTGCCGAGCTGATTGAGCGCATCCGCGTCATGAGCGCCCGCAAGCGAGGGCCACGCAAGCATGCGCAACCAGTAGCCCCACAGACCGCACTGGAACCGCTGACGGCCAAGGCTTCGTGAATGCACCGCTTGCAACTGCGGCTGCCATTCGTGATAATTCCGATAAACTTCGATGTGGCAAGAGCGCAATAGATCTTCGATCGCAAGAGGATAAGCAGCATGACGTTCGACGCGATTTATCACCACGTTGTACTTGTGCTGCAGGCTTCGATCCTCGTGGTAGCCGCGCTCTTTCCTATCGTCAATCCCATCGGAAGCGCCGCAGTCTATCTTGCGATGGTCGAGAATATCGACCTTGAATTACAACGCAAGCTCGTCTACCGCATCACCATGTACAGCTTCTTTCTGCTGTTCATATCGATGCTCTTCGGCGGCAAGATCCTCTCCTTCTTCGGCATCTCGCTTTACTCTGTGCAGATTGCCGGCGGCTTCATCGTCGCCGCCAACGGCTGGAACCTGCTCACCAAAAGTGAGCCAAAAGATCGCACCGCAACACCCAGCCCTGAAGAGGTTCTGGGAAAGGCCTTCTACCCGTACACACTGCCGGTCACCGTTGGTCCGGGATCAATATCCGTCGCGGTAGCGCTGGGCGCGCATCTGCCGAACCAGTTACACGAACCGTCATTCGTCTCTCCCGATCTTCTCGCCGCATCCATCCTCGGGACCCTGGTCATGTGCCTTACCATCTACATCTGCTTTCGCTGGGCACGATCAGCAGCGACGATGCTCGGCAAATCCGGCACAACAGTATTGATGCGACTCTCTTCGTTCATCGTGTTCTGTATTGGCGTACAAATTCTGGCCAGCGGAATTCGGAGCTACATCCAGTCCATGCATTGATCGCGAGGTATTTTAATCGGGAACCTTCGTGCCCTGGTGGAAGACTACCTGCCAGGCTCCGCCTCGCAACATCCATACGGAACTGCGCAACGTCGCTTGTTGTGAACGCACGGTGCGATAAGTCGCCAGCACAGCTTCCGCAGTGATTCGCCTTATCTCAAACTTCTCCACCGCCGGCGCAGGCTGAGGTGGTTCCATCGTGAGCAAATCAAGAATCGACGCTTTGCTCCACACACGCCCTGAAGACCCAAACTCACAAAAGTCCTCAGCCAACAACGCCGACACTCTCTCCCGGTCCTTGCGAAAGTCAGGGTCCATAAGTTGAAGCTCAAGCGTCAATAGCAACGTCTTCAATTCCGCATCCCGAAGCTCGTTGTCCTCACAGGTCATGCATTTGCCCCGTCGCGCAGCACAGGCCTGCCGCGATCATTCATCTCCACATAGCCGAATGGCCTGCGATGGTCATGCGTAAACAAGACCAGCCATCGCTCGGCAATCGCTCGCGAGTAAAAACGCTTTCGCTCTTCAATCACGCGAAGGGGATCAAGATCGTAGCCCATGCCCCACGTCAAATCAAGATGGGCGCTCGTAGGAATCAGATCAGAAATATAGCATGCAGTGCTTCCGCCGGAGCTGATTATCACCGCCATCATCTGCGCCGTGTGTCCCGGATACAGCTCGACAGCAATGCCCGGCAGTATCTCCTTCGGCCCCTCAAGCAAGGTCATTTGCCCGCTGGCGATGAGCGGCTCGTAGTTATCCGCCGTGTAACTCACCGCGTCGCGCTCCAGTTGCAGGCGGCCGTGTTCTACCTCGCCACGATGGGCGTAGTAACGCGCATTGGAAAACGTCGGTATAACTGAACTATCTTCGCGCAGCGTTGTGTTCCACCCGCAATGGTCAAAGTGCAGGTGTGAATTGATCACCACATCCACCTCATCCAGCCCAATCCCCGCCGCTTTGAACGACGCTGGAAGCATCCCCTTGGACTGGAAGATCTCGCGCTGCTTCTGAGCCAGCTTGTTGCCGATTCCAGTCTCGATTACGACCGTGTTCCGGCCGTCGCGCACGACCACCGTATTAGTTCCCAGCAGTATGCGATTCTTTTCGTCTGCGGGCGCACGCTTCTCCCAAAGCGGCTTAGGAACAACCCCGAACATCGCCCCGCCATCAAGGTAGTAGCTTCCGTCAGTCAGAACAGTCAGTTCGAAATCACCAATCCTGGCGCGGCCACGAACTAACTCGTCATCACTTGGGAAAAGCTCACTCACTTGCCCGCTTCTCCGGTCACCGGCGGCTTGAGATAGGTTTCGAACTGCGCCAGGATACGGTTGTAAAGATGCGGCCGCACCTCACTTCCAGCAATCGAATGCGTCTTGCGCGGATACAACTGCAGGTCGTAAGGAATGTTGTTGATGATAAGCTGTTGCACAAACTGAATCGTGTTCTGCAAATGCACGTTATCGTCGCCCGTGCCATGCACAAGCAGCAGATGACCTTTAAGTTTCGCCGCCGAATTAACAACGGAAAAGTCCTTATATCCAGTAGTGAAATCCGCCGGCTCGCTCATATACCGCTCCGTGTATATGGAGTCATAGTTACGCCAGTCCGTCACCGGAGCCACAGCCACTCCAGCCCGAAAGCGATCCGAGTGCGTCATCGCATACAGCGTGAAAGTCCCGCCCCAGCTCCAGCCCCACCATCCCTGCCTCTTGGCATCCAACTGCGGATACTTAGCCAGCGCCGCATCGGCCACAGCCAGCTGATCCTCTAACTGCACAGGGCCGAAGTTATGATAAGCAGCCTGCGCAAAGTCACGCCCTCGTCGTCCGCTGCCACGGCCATCCGTATGCAAAACAGCAAAGCCATGCTGCGCGAGTAACTCATCAAAGAGCAACCCATCGCCGCCCCATCGATTCTCCACAGTCATGGGCCCAGGCCCGCCGTAAGGGTTGAGAATCAGGGGCACGCTCGCCGGATCCGTCTTGCCCTCCGGCAACAGCAGCGTCGCATACAGCGTCGTTCCATCGCTGGCCTTCACCTCAAGCTGCTCAGGAGCACGCAGGTGATACGCCTCCATTGCTCTCGTTGACCAGAAGAGATGGCACAATCCTCCCACCTGGCACAGGCTCATCGCCGTCGGATTTAGCCGCGTCGAGAACCGATCCACATACGCCCCGCTCCTCGGTGCAAAATCACCGGCGTGCACACCTGCCTCCGTGGTCAACGCTTTGCGTTCACCACTAAAACTTACCTGCCATATCTGCTCCTCCAGTGGATTACTCTCGTTCGATGAGTAATAAACAACCTTGTGCGCACGATCTATTTCAAGAATCTTGTCGACATCGAAGGCGCCCTGCGTAAGCTGCCGCTCCAGCTTCGCCATTCCACCCATGGGGTTGTTGCCATCGTAGCTATAGAGATACAGGTGGCTATGCCCATCTGCCCAACTAGTCAGAATGATCTGTTGCTCAGCTACCGAGATATCGTACTTCTCATCGAAGAACTTCTCGTCCTTCTGCTCCAGAACGAGTTTCGCCTGACCCGTCCCCGCATCGGCAAAATAGAGATTCAGATGTTTGTGGTCGCGAGTTAGAGTCTCAATCCAGATCGTCTTGTGATCGGCCCAGCCAAAGCGCGGAATGTAATCGTCACCAGCCTTGAATGAGTCACCCGGCAGTTTGATCCACACCGTCTTGCCGCCACCGGCGCTCACCACTCCCACGCGCACCTCCGGGTTCGGATCGCCCGGCTGAGGAAACCGCTGCCTGTCTACCGTCGGATGCACCGGAATCCAATCGGTGATCGGATACTCCGGCACGTTTTTTTCTTCCATCTGCAGATACGCGAGCTTGGTCGAATCAGGCGACCAAAAATAGTTGCTTCGAACGCCAAGTTCTTCCTCGTAGACCCAGTCCACCTCGCCATTCAGTGTCGCGGCATTGTTCGACGGAGCGGCAATACTCATCGGAGTTCCCGCCTCGCGCAGGTGAATCACCGCCAAGCCATGCTCCTTAACGAACGAAAGAAGCTTGCCATCCGGTGAGAACTTCGGATCATCTCCAGACGCCGCATCGCTCGCCCCAATGTTCAACCCCGTCCCGGTCTTCAGGTCATAAATCCACAGCCGGCCACTCGTATCAAACAGCAGATGCGCTGAGTCCGGAGCCCAAATGTAACTCGCCATGCCGTAACGGGCACGGTGGTCGCGGTCCTTCTCATTGACCGCGTTGCTCGAAAGTGCGGAGAGCTTCGCCCGGCTTACAAGAATATGCGGCTTGCCGGTTCCCGGATCGAGATCGACCAGCTCCCCGCCATCCAGATAGGTAAGATGTGCCCCGTCCGGAGACCAGGTCAGTCCCTGCGGCGCGCCCCCGGCAAGCGTCCCGTGCGCAAATATATCTTCGACCGTGAGCGCCTTCGTACCTTGGCTCGCGCCATTGCTGACGTCCTGCGCTGACACGCGCGGAGTTGCAAAAACAACGACAATAACAGCGGCGAAAATCGCCAGGAAAATTCGAACGCGGAAAGATAATTGGGTCAAGTATTGGCCTCTGCGGGAAGACTCAGACAACCGCGCAAAAGCCTTGGCAGAACGAAGGGATTTTTTGCGATGTCTACGAAAGAAGTGTATCGCAGCGGCATTGACAGGGTCGCCTGCTGCTTCCAGCCGCAGTCTAGTGAACTCCGCCTCCACGCCCGCCTTTGACCTTTCGCATCAGGAAAACAAGCGGCACCATCATCCCCATGGCGATGGCAAAGCACTTGATCACATCCAGATACGCAAGCATCGTCGCATGAAGAATCAGCTGCCGCATCACCGTTCCCTGCGCCATTAATCGCCCCTGCGCCAGCGAATAAGCCATGCCCGCCTTGTCATGCAGGTAGCGGGACATCGTTAACGCTTCATTTTGAAGGGGCAACGAACTCCCCGCCAAATGATCGCCCAGCCGATGCTGATGATATTGTGCGCGGCGGGCCAGCACCGTCACCAGAAATGCCGTCCCAACACTGCCCCCGATGTTACGCGCCAGATTCGTAAGTCCGCTGGCGTCGTTATTCTTGTTCGGCGGCACGCCGGCAAATGAGATCGTGCTGATCGGCACAAACAGAAACGCCAATCCAGACGCCTGAAAAACGCGCAGCCACGCAACATAGCTATAGCTCACATTCAGATTCAAAGTAAGCATCACAAAGAGCGCCACCGAGCAGGATGTGAACCCATAAGCAACCAGAATTCTCGCGTCCACCTTCGCCACCAGAAAGCCTACCAACGGCATCAACAGAATGATGCCCAAGCCCCCAGGGCTGATCACCAGCCCCGCCTGCTCAGCCGTATACCCAAGCAGCGACTGAACAAATTGCGGAATCAGCACCGTCGACCCAAACAGGCAAAATCCGAGCACAAACATCAGCCCAAATGCCACCGCGAAGTTACGCCCCTTAAACAGCGTTAAATCCAGAATCGGCTTATGTCCAGTGCGAATCTGCCGCATCTCCCAAAAGATCATCGTGATCAACGAAGAGATGCAAAGCACGCTGAAAATCGTAATCAGCCGCGAGCCAAACCAGTCATCTTCCTGCCCCTTATCGAGCACAAACTCCAGCGAGCCAAACCCGAGCGCAAGCAGAAAGAAACCTACATAATCGAGATTGAGCCCCTTCTTCTGTTGCTCCTTCACTTCCTTAACGATGTGCGGCGGATCCTCAACAATGCGGTTAGTCAGGAACAGGCTGACAATGGCCACAGGAATATTGATAAAGAAAATCCAGCGCCAGTCGAAGTTGTCCGTGATGTAACCACCAAGGGTCGGCCCGATCGCCGGCGCGCAGACCACCGCAATGCCGTACACCGCGAACGCCTTGCCGCGATCCTTGGGTTCAAAAGTGTCTGCCAGAATCGCCTGTTCGCTCGGCGCCAGACCACCACCTCCCGCACCCTGCAAAACGCGAAAGAAGATCAGCAAAGGCAGCGACGGCGCCAGACCGCACAACGCAGAACTGATGCCGAAAAGCATCACGCAGATCATGTAAAATCGCTTCCGGCCCATGAACGTCGTGAGGTAAGCCGACGCCGGCAAGATCACCGCGTTCGCCACCAGGTAGCTCGTCAGCACCCACGTAGCTTCGTCCGCCGAGGCTCCCAGGCCGCCCGCAATGTGCGGCAAAGCCACATTGGCGATGGAGGTATCGAGAACCTCCATAAATGTCGCAAGGGTAACGGTCAGTGCCACAGCCCAGCGATTGGCGCGCGGCTTCCAGACCGTCGTAGCAGCTGTCGCCGCCGAGCCTTTGGAAGAAGCCCCCATCGGGAGCGGCGAAGTCTGAGAAGCAGCACTCATCCGGGACTCAGTATAGAGTCTGCACGAGGCCCCTGCGATTCAGAATCTGCCGCAGCTATTGCCAGATCAAATCACCAACCTTGGCTCTTCAGTACCGGCGTTAGATCCCACTCGCAATTTGAATTTCGCCTGTCCCGATCCGGACATCACGAATCGAGACAGACAATACGCTACTCCGCCCGCAACGCATTCACCGGCTCAACCGTCGCAGCGCGCCGCGAAGGCAAATAACAGGCCACATACGCGATCGCCACAATGACCACAGTGATCGTGGCGTACGTAACGGGATCGATAGGACTGACGTTGAACAGCAAAGACGACATCAGCCGCATGATGAAGAAGGACGCCACCAGCCCGCAGACAACGCCAATACCCGTCAGCAACAAACCATGACGCACAAACATCGCCGTGATCGCCTGCCGTTGCGCGCCGAGCGCCATGCGTATTCCTATTTCCCGCGTCCGCTGCGAAACCGAGTACGAGATCACCCCGTAAATACCAACCACGCCCAGCAGCAACGCCATCGCACCGGCCACTGATAGCATCACCAGCGTGAACGACGTCCGCGCCATTGATCTGGTGTAGAAGTAGCCCAGTGTATGAACATCCGCCAGCGGCAGGTCGCCGTCAATCGACCACACCGCCTGCTGAATCTCCTTTACGAGGGCCTGCGAACCAGCGCGCTGAGTGCGTAGAGCAAAGGAAATTCCCCGCCGCGTAGTCGTCGGCTGCCCCTCAAATCGATCCATCACGATCGGCCAGTAAACCGAGGCGGGCGCAGCGATACTAACCCCATCGTCGCGCACATCCGCCGCCACGCCTACGATCTCTCGCCAGTCATCGTTCGATCCGACGCGAATTCGCTTGCCAAGCGCGTTGCGTGCATCATGCCAGTATTCCCGCGCCAGATTATCTGAAACGATAGCCACAGGAATCCTGTTATATGTGTCATTCCAGCTAAGGTCGCGCCCGGCAATCAGCGGCGTTCCGACAGTGCTGAAGTATCCCGGCGAAATAAATTTGAAGCGGCGAATCGGAGGCAGCGCCCCCTCTGCATACGTGCGGTCCTGCGCAAAGATCGGGTCGTTGGAGTTACTTCCGCTTAGAGGAATGGCCGTCGTGAATCCCACAGAGGTGACGCCCGGAATGGCCGCCAGCCGGTCGCGAATCGCCTGCTCCATATGCACCAGCCGGTCAGCATCCTTATCCGGCACTCGAGCCTCCGGGATATACAGCCGGAAAGTCTGCAGCGAGTCCGGCCCGCTGAATCCTGGATCAACCCGAGTGAGCGCGCTGAAGGTCCGAATCATCAGCCCCGAACAGATCAGCAGCACCAGAGCCAACGCGACCTGAAGCACCACAAGAATATTGCGCGCGCGATGCTGTTCGCGGCTCTGACTCTGCCCGCGTCCCCCTTCACGCAGGCCCTCGTTCAACCGCCCGCCCGCATACTTCAGCACAGGAATAAACCCGATCAGCAAACTCGTAAAGAGAGCCAAACCCAGCGTAAACAGCAGCACCGGCACATCGATTCCAATCTCATGAATGCGCGGCAGCCCGGTTGGAGCCATCGCCACCAGCGCCCGCAAAGCCGCGTAAGCCAGCCCCAATCCCAGCAGGCTGCCAAGAACACCAAGCACCACACTCTCCAACAGCAGATCTCCGGCAATCTGCCTCCAGCTCGCGCCTAACGCGGACCGAACCGCAAGCTCCTGCCGCCGTCCTTCCACGCGAACCAGCAGTAAATTGGCAACATTGGCACACGCGATCAGCAGCACCATTGCGATCGACCCCATCAGCACCCACAGCACGTTGCCGATGTCCCCAATCACGTCCTGCTTTAGCGGCCGCAGATTCATCGCGAGACCCGCCTTGTCGAAGATTTTCGCGCTGAATCCCTCAGGCGCTGGAAAACTCCGAATTGCAATCGGAATCAACCGCCCCAGATCCACACTGGCCTGCGCAAGCGTCACACTCGGCTTGAGCCTGGCCAGAGCCTCGTAGCTGAAGTTGCCCAGCTTCGTCTTGTTCCGATCCCATTGAAGCGGCAGAACCAACGACGGATCTTCATAGTCCAGAAAATGAAATCCCTTGGGCAGCACGCCGATCACTTGCTTGGGCTTTCCATCCACCGTAATCGAACGGCCAACGACCGACGCATCGCCGCCAAATTTCTGCTGCCAATACCCGTACGAAAGCATTACCGTCTCAGGCGCTCCGGCAGTATCGTCCGCCTGCGTAAAAACGCGCCCAGCGACCGGCGTCACGCCCAAAATCGGCAGCGTTCCGCTGGTCACATCCAGCCCGGGTACATGCTCTGGATCGCCCGCACCCGTCACCGTCAGCGAATCGCCGTTATACACGCCAATATCCTCGAGCGTCGTACTCTGCTCGCGATCGATGAAGTAGAGAAACGGCGACATATTCAGGTCTTTGATATTGACACCAGGCGCTGTATGCCACACGCCAATCAACCGCTCCGCGTTTGGGTAAGGCAGCGGCTTCAACAGCACGCCTTCCACCACACTGAAGATCACCGTATTCGCGCCCACACCCACAGCCAGCGTCAGCAGAGTAATGGCAGTGAACATCGGCGTTCTGCTGAGTTTGCGAAAGACATGCTTGAGTCGATCCGTGAACAGCGCCATAAACTACCTCTTCAAGTCTTGGAAATATCGAACTTGCGGACGTTGATTTCGGAGTTCGTCCAGCCCTGAATTCATCCGGCGAACGCGATTGAGGCGCTCGAGGCACCCTGGAACCCAGTTACGTCACTTATTCTCGAAAAGTTCAATGGGCCGGTTAGTTTTTGGGAGTGAACCGCTGACTGCTCGCTTCTTGAAGCATCTCGGAAGCCTCAATCTCCGGAAAACCCGATTGCCCATGCAGCAGCCTGATCTCATCCAGATGAAGCACATCCTGCAGATACTCCCGAATCGCCATCAACACAAAGGCAGCTTCCGCAAATATAAATATCCCAAGATACGTCGCAGCCAGCGTCCACGCATAAGGAATCTCAGAAAAGTCAGTCCCCTCCAGCAACACGCTGGTTGGCGCCATCACACCCCGGTCGCGCATCGGCTCAAACGAAGCCAGCAGAGTCTCGTGGTACGCCAATATGCTGCCCAGCGTCAGCAAAATGAACAGAACCGGCAATGCTCCGATAACCCATGACCATCGTGTACGCGTAAAGAAATGCCGGCTGAGAGAGTGTCGAATGGAAAACACAAACGCCAGCAGCAGAAAACAGAACAGCGACGCATACACCGTCAGAAATGTCTTCTGCTGCGCATAGATCGGAATCAGCTTCCAGCTCGCAATCGGAATAGGTATCGCCGCGGCCACAACGGTCGAGACACTCATGTAACTCTTGAAAAAGTTCGCGAACGCCCTGATGCGTAAACCTTTCCCTTCCGCCGCTGTAGTGGTCTCATTCATGGAATAGGCAATTGAACATCGACAGCCGATTTCAATCCAACAACAATTTTCACCGGATCTACCCTGACGACGAGCCCACCCGGATTTTTCTTTTCAGCTCGTATGACATACTCACCCGGAGGCAGTTCCAAATTCGCCGGACTAGTCAACTGCGGGGCTCGCACTTCATCGCCTTGAAAAGTACTGGCGCCCGACCACTTGTAGAAAACCTCCCACCCGTGATCCTGTGCAGACCCGCGCAGCGTACTCACCCGAACCGGAACCTTGCGCCCCATGCCAAACTTGCGGCAGTCATCACTCTTCAGATTGATATCCCGTATCACCGAATTCATCACGTCCTGGCGCACCGCCTTATCCTGACTCTTTTGGGCAAACGTGCAGGCCCTGATGTCCTGATCGAGAGTGTCGAGATATTCGCGCGGCGGCGGATTGATAAACTGCGTTCTGAGCGAGTCAATCGGATCACCCGGTTGCTGTCTTCCCGTTGTGCCCAAACCTCCGGCGCCCGGCTGATCGCTTCCTGTCTGGTGCCAGCCAAGCAGCCCTTGTCGCAGGCCATCAACCGCAGTGTTCCCCTCGGGCCAGAGACATTTGCGCAATGTATCCAACCGTTCGCGCGTCGGCTCTAACTTATCCTGGAATGCGCCGGCAGGCCCAGGCCAACTCAGCAACGCGGAAAACAGTCCAGCACACAGAATCGCCGTCCATCTCTGAAACGCTGGCCTTCGCATTCGTACCCCCTTCATCACGCGTTGCAAGCAGCTCGAAAGGTGCGAACAGTGTACGCCAGTCCGCGATGTGCGTCAGGCGCCTACATCTTGCGCCGCAACCAGAACCGTAAATCGCGCAGCGACCAACGCTCTTCAGGGCGGCCGACAATCAGCGCGACGAAACAAAGCGCAAAGACCGACCAGTCCAGCGAAGCGCCCCAGTAACGCCAGAAATCCGCATGCGCTCCTGGATAGCCCCCTGCAAGCCATATCAGAATCATCAGAAGAAGCCCGAACACACTAGCCAGCCGCGATAGCACGCCAAACACCAGCGACAAGCCAATCAGCAACTCTCCGTATGCCACAAGAAACGCCACTGGATGTGGATACACCAGAATGACCCGCTCAATCACCGGCGCCATCCACGGGTAAGTCTGGCCGCCATGCAGCATGCCGGCCACATACGATTCAAAGCCCCCATGCAAGGTGAAGGCCGTACCAAAGACCTTGTATTCCCCAAAGACCACAAAGAAAAGCCCCACAACAATCCGCACCAGCGTGATAGCAAACGTGTTGGCATTCTCAGAATCTTGCATTTCAGATCTGTTCATGCCGATGAGTGTACAAGGCGCGATCCGTGACATGCGTGCGGCAGTCATCGCGTTTTGTTACACTTTGTGGCACTCATGAATGAAACGACACAGGATACGAAACAGTTGGTCCGATTGCAGGCCGTCGAGCTCGAACGAGCCCGCCTGACAGCTGCCCTCAAGGCCCTTCCCGGCGAAGTTACCGCCGCCGACAATCAGTTCAAGACCGCCCAAAAACGCATAGCCGACGCAGACGCCGGCCTCAAGCGCGAAGAACTGTCGCGTAGTGCGCTCGAGCTCGAAATCGCCACCCTGCGCAGCAAAGCCGCTCGCCATCGTACCCAGTTGGACATGGCGCAGAATGCGACGCAGGCCTCCGCGCTCGAACACGAAATCGCCTTCGCCGAGACAGAAATCACGCGCCTCGAAGACAACGAACTGACCAGCATGGAAAACACCGAAGTCCTCGAGGCCGACCGTGCCAAAGCCCTCGAACTGGCAGCGAAGCTCACCGAAACCCTCGGCCTCATCCGCGCGCGCGTCGGCGAACAGGACCTGGAATTTCGCGAGCAGTTGGAAGCGCTCAGGATCGAGCGGGAGACGTTGCGGACCGCCGTCTCCGCCTTCGATGATGGAGCCCGCCTGGCCCACTTTGACCGCATAGCCGCCGCCAAAGGGACGGGCGTAGCGCGCGCCGCAGCACAGCAGTGCGGCGGTTGCCGGATGGGCATTCGCCCCCAGGTCTGGAATCAGTTACGAGATGGCCTCGTGCTTCCTTGCGAATCCTGCAGCCGCATCCTCTACTACGACCCGGCAATGGAGCCCGAGCCCGCTCGCCCTAAGACCGCCCAGGGCGTTCCCGGCGATTTAGGAGGAGTCAGCATCCAGCGCAAGCAGGCGGGAGGCTGAATCGTGCTACGCATCTGCGTCGATATGGATGAGGTCATCGCCGATACGCTCACCGAGCATCTGCGGCGCTACAACGATCATTTCGGCGAAAACATTACCGTGAACGACCTATGGGGCAAGGGCCTCTGGGACGTAGTCTCCCACGATCGCCAGGAGCAACTCCGTGCTTTCCTCGATGAAGGAACCTTTTTTGAGGACCTTCCACTAATGCCCGGCGCGCAGGAAGTCATGCGCGATCTCACGAAACGGTTCGAAGTATTCATCGCCACCGCAGCCATGAGCGTGCCAAACTCCTTCGGACCCAAATACCGCTGGCTGCAGCAGCACTTTTCTTTTCTTCCGCCCAGCCATTATGTCTTCTGCGGAGACAAGAGCATCCTTTGCGCCGACTACCTGATCGATGACATGCCACGCAACCTTCAGCGATTCAAGGGAACGGGCATCCTCTTCTCGGCTCCCCACAACCAGACCGCGCAGGGCTTCACCCGCGTAGAAAACTGGCAGGAAATCGCAGCCTACTTCTCCGACAAGCAGGAACCACTCAAAGGCCTCGGCCACTAAGGCGGTTTCACAGTACATGTAGCCGTTTCTGGCCGTCATTCCAGGCGAAGAAACGGGGTAATTCCGCTACATAGGGAGGGGAGGGTCGCGTTTTCTGCTGTAAGTTGCTCATTTCATATTGGGTTATGCGAAATAAAGGTGTCGTTATGGGACGATATACCGTGCATTTGTGCATGTTTTGAACGCTTCTTGCAAGCAAAATCTGCGCCGATCGGGTGAGCGTGGGCGGCCATGGTTTGAGTTTG
>Ga0206896_1100_pt1 | contig 18866 bp, 21 predicted proteins | sample Alteio_BWOrgHeat_52_FD_152969 | JGI IMG/M metagenome (GOLD analysis project Ga0206896, IMG submission 152969) | Enriched cells from forest soil in Barre Woods Harvard Forest LTER site, Petersham, Massachusetts, United States -... | ecosystem: Environmental > Terrestrial > Soil > Temperate forest >... | reverse complement strand
CTCCGGTTTGTCGGGAGCCTTGTTGACGAGTTGGTAATAGTCCTTCGCTTTATTGACCGACTGAAAGAACCGGTCAAAGGTGATGGGCTTCAGGAGATAGTCCAGGACATTGAGTTGAAACCCTTCCAGCGCATAGGTAGGGAATGCCGTGGTGATGATGACCATGGGTGGCTTTTGGACGATTTTCAGGAAATCGATGCCGCTCATTTTCGGTGTCTGAATATCCAGGAAGACCAAGTCCACCGGTTGCTTGTTGAGCAGTTGCATGAGCTCCACCGGGTTCTCCAGGGTGGCCACGAGGTGCAGGAAGTCTACTTCCCGCACGTAGTCTGCGATCCCTTCCCTGGCCAGGGGTTCGTCATCGATGATTACACAGTCCATCATGTTTCCATTAGTTGAAGCCGAAGCCGGACGTCAAAACTGTCCTGTCCGTTTTGTATATCCAGGTCGTATTGCCCGGGGTAGATCAGGTCCAGCCTCCGGCGTACATTCTTCAGGCCGATGCCGCTGTAGTGAACGGCCTCGGAGGCGGGTTCTCCCGAGGCGCTGTTGGCGATAGAGAAGTCCAAATGCCGTTGGTTCAGGTCCAGCCTGATGCGGATCCAGTTGTCCCTCTCGGCGTGTTTGGAGACGTGTTTGAAAGCATTTTCTACAAAGGTCATCAGGACAAAGGGCGCGATCCCCAGGGGGCCGGGCGGAGGCTGGTTGACGTCAAGGCTGACGCTGACGTTGTCGTTCTGCCGGAGCTTCTCCAGCCCTACAAAGTTCTCGATGTAGGCGACTTCGTTCCGCAGGGGGATCTGCCGGTCGTTGCATTCGTAAAGCTGGTACCGGAGCAGTTCTGAAAATTTTGCCAGGGAATCGGAGGCCTTGTCTGGATTTTTGTGGATCAGGAAAAATATCGAATTGATCGTGTTGAACAGGAAATGGGGGTTAAACTGGTTCTTTAAGAAGGTCAGTTCCGTTTCCAGCTTTTCCTTTTCCAGGGCCTGCTGGCGCTGTTTGGCCTGGATCCAGTTCTTCGTGAGCTTGATGCTCATCCCCAGGGTCACGGCGGCCACGACGGAGGGGAAGGTGGTGCCCCAGAATTGACGGAAGTATCTAAAATCATCGCCCCACATCTGATGTAAGGTCTTCCCGGATATATAGGCCGTCCCGTAATAAGCAACGAATACGACCAGGGCGGTCGTTATGAATACAGTGGCGAGTAATAGTACGGTGTAGGTGGCGAGTTTGTTCTTCTCCAGAAACCTGGGGATCAGCACATACAAATTGAAGCACACGGCAAACATCTGTCCGGCCAGGTAGGCGGAAAACTTGAGGGCCATGGGGGTGGTCGTTATCGCCCTTAGGTTCCCCACCGCGTCGCCGTCATAGAAGATCCACCAGATATACCCATACAGCGTCCAAAAGAGGAGGTGGTGGAGTTTGTATCGAAAGAAAAACGTTTTCATGCCCTTCGAAGGTACACAAAGTTCCCTTCAGCGGGTGTCGCCGATTGACCAACGACAGCTCCTGGTATATGAACGACAGGGCTGCATTTGGTCAATTATATCGCACCGGATAGCAAGTGTTTTTTTTGAGGTACGCCCGGCCGGCTTTCTTTGTCCTATGAAGCTATTCCTGCTATTGCTGCTCATACAACAGACCCCGCCGGCCAAACCCGACACCGTCTCCAAGCCCGACACCCTGAGGACGGTCCGGCAACTTGGGGAGGTCATTATCAAGCCGGAAAAGCCGGTATACCAACAGAACGCCTATGGTACGGTGGTCAATGTCGCTAACAGCATCATGACCCCGGGCAGTTCGGCCCTGCAGGCCCTGGAACGCTCTCCCGGTGTGACCGTCGATCACCGGTATAACAGCCTTATGCTCAATGGAAAAGGCGGGGTAACGGTGATGCTCAATGGCAAACTGACGCATATGTCCCAGGACCAACTGCTCACCCTGCTGGCCGGGATGAGCGCCGACGATATAGAACGCATAGAATTAATGACCACGCCACCCGCCAACTTCGACGCAGAAGGCAGCGCGGGCATCATCAACATCGTCCTAAAGAAGAACCGCAGACGGGGAACAAGCGCCTCTTTTTCGCTGACGGGTGGTTACGGATGGGCGGAAAAAGCAAGCGGGTACGCTCGGATCGACCACAATACGGGGAAGATCGGGATGCACGCGTCTTATTCCGTGAACCATAACCGGACGCATACCCGGTTACTGGCCTGGGGATCGGAGATCGTCCCCGAGTGGGACGGAGAAACCGATTTCGATTATGACTCGCAGGCGCAGGGCGTTTGGAACGGACAGTCGGTGGACCTGGGGTTGGACGCCAAGCTCAGTTCCAAAACGACAGTCGGAGCGAGCCTCATGTACGACTACGGTCATTATACCACCCATTCCGACAACTACGCTTCCTACGCAGTGTTACCGGACTCCCTTTATGTATTCAACGGGAAGGTCGCTGGAGACACACGCTCCAAAAATGCGGTCAGTTCGGTGTATGTGGAAAGGGAGTTTCGAAAGGGTGAAAAAGTGAACCTGGACCTGGACTACATTCACTATACGCAGGTCGGACCCAGCTCGGTGCAGGGTTCTTTTTTGGATAAGAACGGCGTACAAATCGGGGGGCCGAACGACAGTACTTTTTCGCCTTTGCAAAATGGCTTTTCCAATACCCTTTTACAGGTGGGGGTTGTCAAAATGGATTATACCGGTCAGCTCTCCCGGCGCGTCAAACTGGAGGCGGGGGTAAAAGGAGACTACACCTGGAATACGAGCGCTTCCGGGATCCTGAGCCTGGTAAACGGACAGTGGGTCAGCCGGGGGGGCCTGGAGACCGATATAAGGATGCACGAATATATCGGGGCCGCCTATACGTCATTCCATATACAGTTGGATACCCTGACCACGCTGATAGCCGGCCTGCGATATGAGCATTCCAGAACCTGGGCGGCCAATGCGCAGACCGGCAACGACACGGTCGACCGGGTGCTAAACGGGTTGTTTCCGGATATTTTCCTTACCAGGCAGATTGGCGAAAACCAGACCTGGGCGCTGTCCTACACTACCAGGGTCCGCAGGCCTTCTTACACCGAGCTGGCGTCTTTTATTTCCTACAACGATCCTGTATCGGTTTTCTCCGGGAACCCCTTTTTACAACCGACGATCACCCACAACCTAAAACTCGCCTATACCGTAGCCGGATACACGGTCTCCCTGCTGGCCAGCCGCGATAAGGAACCGATCGCGGGTTACCAGATCACCAAGGGGGCAGGCAGCGGGCTCGTCTTTATCAGTCCGCAAAACATGGACTTCGAAAACAGCCTGGTGCTGGAAGCGGTCCTGCCCTGGAAACTGACGAAATGGTGGACGGCCAACATAGACGTGACCGGAGGCTGGAGACAGTACCGGGTGAGCTACACCCCCCAGCCCTTTGAAAAGGCTTACTGGCGAGCAACCGGGACGATCAATCAAACCTTTACCCTTCCCCATCGCTGGGTGATTGAAATGGCAGCCAACTATAATACCCGCACCTTTGACGCCAACGGCCTCAATTTCTCCAGCAGTTCCATAGACCTGGGGCTCAGAAAAGACCTGGGGGAGCGCGGGGGCAACCTCGGGCTGAGCGTGGGCGATTTGCTCCGGACCCGGTACCGGGGTTTTATAGGGGGACTGACCGACGATGCCTTTAATACCCGGGCCAATGTCAATTATGAACCGGAAACGTACTTCTCTCCGATTGTCAAGCTGACCTATACCCGGTCGTTTGGCGGATCTAACGAACGCCAGGAGCGGCGGGGGCCCCAGGAGGAGCGGGAGCGGATCAAATAATTTTTGTATTTTACCCGTACGTATGAGCGTTTCCAAAGAGACATCGGAGAAGACAGCCGCTTCCCGCAGGCAATTTTTATGGAATTCCGCCAGGGCGGGTCTGGCGACCCTGATAGGGGTAAATGCCGCCCGGGCGGGCAGCGCCTGTCGTGGCGACTCGCCTCAGGGGGCGACCTGGCTGGAGGCCGCGCGGGCAGCCAGGGGCGACGCAGACCGCGGATACACCATCGATCACCGCATCCGGAGCACCCCGGAGAACATGGTCTGGGGATACTATGGCGCCGACGTGCCGCCGATCGCCACCGTAAGGGACGGAGATGCGGTGGAGCTCCAAGCCGTGAACATGGCGGGACTCAGCCGTAAGGATCCCAAAGCTTTTTTTCAACAACACGGGCTGCCCATAGACGAGCAGGCCCAGGACATGTTCGACATCATCGAGCGGGTAAAACCCGAGCCATCTGGCCTGACGGGACACATGCTCACGGGACCCATTTATATTGACGGGGCCGAACCGGGGGATGTGCTGGAAGTCCGCATCCTGGACATATTCCCTCGAAGCGGATATGGCGTAAATGCCGTCTGGCCAAAGGGAGGCGACCTCCCGGATGACGTCAGCCAGGCGGAGACGTTTGTATATACCTATGATATCGTCAAACAAACCGCCTCTTTCAAGCCGGGACTGGAAATCCCGATGCGGCCTTTTTTTGGGGTCATGGCGGTCTGTCCCCCGGCGAGCATGGGCCGGGTCAGTTCCATCCCTCCCGGCTTTTACGGGGGCAACCTGGACCTCAAACACCTGGTCAAGGGGACCCGGCTTTTCCTGCCGGTTTCGGTCAAAGGCGCGCTGTATACCGCGGGGGACAGCCACGCGGCCCAGGGCAATGGAGAGATCAGCGGGGTGGCGATAGAGGCTTCGCTGACCCAGGTACTGCGGTTTGTCGTACACAAGGGCAAAACCCTCAAACAGGTCCGGGCCGAAACACCCACCCATTTTATCGCGATCGGGCTTGACCCCGACCTATCCAAGGCCATGCAGGATGCCGCTCGACAGGCCTGCGCCTTCCTCCAGGAAGAGCTGGGGTATACCTTTAACGAGGCCTTATCGATCGCCAGCACGGGGGTCAATTTCGAGGTGACGCAGGCGGTGGACCGCACGCTGGGGGTACACGCGATGATCCCCAAATCACTTTTTACCAACCGGCAATTCGATTACTGGGGATGAAGTATATTTTGCTGCTGCCCCTCCTGATGGCCTGCGCCACCCGAACGGTGGTGGGGAAATACGTGTCTTCGGTTGCGTCTGCCGAAATGACCCTGCGGGCGGACAGTACGTTTGTCTACCGCTATCAGTACAGCGACAGGGCGGCTTTCCACTCCGAAGGCCGCTGGCGGCTGTCCGGCCGGCAAGTGCTGCTCACAAGTGACGTCCGGTCTATGGATGACCTGATCCGGGGGGTCGAGTCCCACAACGGGCGTCTTCCGGCCGGCATCCGGAGGATCACCCTTTTCGACGAGAAGGGCAAACCCGCGGAGGCCCTGATCGTACCGGACCCCCCCGATCCCAAACACGTAAACGGGGGCATGTCGAACCTTTCAGAGATGGTGGATGTAAAAAAGCCCATTCACCGGGTGGCGGTGTTACTACTCGCTTCCAGCCCCAAGTTTCTCTGGTATACGGTGAGGGATACCAGCGCCAACGACCTGGCGCTACATATACGTCTTTCCGCGACGGACCGGTACCGGTATTTTGACAACCAGCCCTGGAAGATCAATGGGCGCAGGCTAACCGACACGGCTCTGCACAAAAAAGAAGTATTCCAAAGGCTACCATAAGCTGACCAGGATGATTACATTTGGACCATGAGACAACCTGCCTGCCTACCGCTCTGCGGCTTGCTGGTCCTGATTGCTTCCTGCGTCAGCGAACCTCCCCCAAGCCCCAAACCCGCCTTCGACGCCTCCAATCCATTCTTTGCGCCCAGCAGCCTGCCTTTCCAGGCCGCAGCCTTCGACAAGATCAAGGACGCCGATTTCAAACCCGCCATCGAAGAAGGGATTCGGGAGAATGAAACGGAGATCCAACGGATCGCCGACGACACCGCGGCGCCCACTTTCGCCAATACGGTGGTGGCCCTGGAGAAAAGCGGGCAATTGCTGACCAGGACCTCGCTGGTATTCAGTATGCTGACCGGCGCCAACACCGACGATACCCTGCAAAAAATAGAAGCCGACGAAGCCGCCGGCCTGGCCGCCTTAAACGACACCCTGTTCCTGAATAGTAAATTGTTCGCGCGGGTGAAGACCGTGTATGACCAGCGTGAGCAATTGAACCTCGATCCCGAATCCAAACGCCTGATCGAGTACTACAAACAGAAATTTGACCTGGCCGGGGCCGGACTCTCGGACGCCGCCAAGGACACCCTCAAGCAATGGAACAAAGAGGAGGCCGGCCTTACCGTGGCCTTTGAGCACAAAGTGCTCGCGGCTAACGAGGCCGGGGCAATGGTGGTCGGTGATACCACCGCACTCGCCGGGCTGAGCTCGTCGCAGATACAATCGGCGGCGGATGCTGCCAAGGCAAAAAAACTCGATGGAAAATGGTTGATCCCGTTGCAAAACACCACCCAACAACCCGACCTGCAATACCTATCGGACAGGAAAACCCGCCAACAGTTGTTCGACTCATCCTGGATGCGGGCGGAAAAAAGCGACAGCAATGATACCCGAAAAGTGGTTGCACGCATCGCCCAACTAAGGGTTAAAAAGGCCAAACTGCTGGGGTATGCCAACTATGCCCAATGGGTCCTGATGGACCAGATGGCACACGACCCGGAAACCGTCGGTCATTTTCTGGACAGGCTGGTGCCCGCCGTCACCAAAAAGGCAGCCGGCGAAGCAGCCGATATCCAAGCGCTGATCGACCAGCAGAAGGGCGGGTTTAAGTTGCAGCCCTACGACTGGAACTTTTACTCCGAACAGGTACGCAAGGCAAAATATGACCTCAACGAAGCGGAAATAAAACCCTATTTCGTCCTGGACAGCGTCCTGAAAAACGGGGTGTTCTATGCAGCCAACCTGCTCTACGGACTGACGTTTTCGGAGCGAAAGGACCTGCCGGTGTATAACAAGGACGTACGCGTCTTCAATGTCATCGACGCCGATGGCAAACCCCTGGGTCTTTTTTACTGCGACTATTTCCAACGGGATAACAAGAACGGGGGTGCCTGGATGTCTAATTTGGTGGCTCAATCCAAATTGCTCAACACCCAGCCGGTCATTTACAATATCGCCAATTTCGCCAAACCCCTCGAAGGCGAGCCCGCGCTAATCAGCTTTTCCGATGTCACGACGATGTTCCATGAGTTCGGACACGGGCTCCACGGCCTGTTCGCCGACCAGCAATATCCGTCCCTGTCCGGGGCCAATACCGCCCGTGACTTTGTAGAATTCCCCTCTCAGTTTAACGAACACTGGGCCCTGGATCCAAAAGTATTTGCCCACTATGCGCACCACTACAAAACCGGCGCTCCGATGCCCCAGACGCTGGTGGACAAAATAAAGAGATCGGGTACCTTCAACCAGGGGTACGACTATACCGAACTGTTGGCAGCGGCGACCCTGGACCTCCAGTGGCACGAGCTGACCAACGATTCATTGGTCACGGACGTCGACGCCTTCGACGCCGACGCCTTGCACCGGACCCACCTGGACCTTCCCCAGGTGCCTTCGCGCTACCGGTCGAGTTACTTCCTGCACATCTGGTCCAATGGATACGCGGCAGGTTATTACGCCTATTCCTGGACAAAGATGCTGGCCGACGATGCGTTTTCCTGGTTCGGGGAACACGGGGGGTTGACCCGGGCGAACGGCCAACGCTTTAGGGAAATGATACTGTCCCGGGGGAACACCATCGAATACGGAAAAATGTTCAGGGACTTCCGGGGACATGACCCGGACATAAAGCCGATGCTGCAGGGTCTGGGGATTCAGTAAAATAATATGCAGACAAAAGGCTTTATCCTGGCCCTGATCGCGGCTATTTTTTGGGGCGTTTCGGGAAATTGCGCCCAATTCTTATTCCAATGGCGGGGCGTCAACACGGAGTGGCTGGTGACGGTTCGGATGCTCGTCTCCGGGTTGACCATCCTTGTCTATGCAGGGACCCGAAAGGAGTTGCGTCTTTGGGATATCTGGGCGGACAAGCGCGATGTCCTGAGCCTGGTGCTGTTCGCGCTGCTGGGTCTGGCGGCCGTCCAATACACCTATTTTGCTGCGATCCGGGCGTCCAATGCGGCCACGGCTACCGTGCTTCAGTATACCGGGCCGGTGATGATCGCCGTGTACCTTGCGGCGCGCAACCGAACCTGGCCTACCCTCTCGACCAGCCTTGCGATACTGGCGGCGACCCTGGGGACATTTTTGCTGGTCACCCACGGCAGTTTTCACACCTTGTCGATCTCCGGGGCGGCGCTCTTCTGGGGGCTTGCCTCGGCGGTGACGATGGCTTTCTATAACATCCAGCCAGAGGGCCTGCTACGACGATACAACACGTTTGTGGTCATCGGTTGGGCCCAGGTGATCGGGGGACTTGTCTTCACCGCTGTCCATCCGCCCTGGGTACTGAGCGGCTCCTGGGACGTTTGGACCTGGCTCAACCTGGGTGGCGTCGTTGTGCTGGGAAGCCTCCTTGCCTTCACCCTCTATATGGCCTCGGTAAAGTGGGTAGGCGCCCAAATCGCCAGCCTGTTGACCTGCGTGGAACCTGTAGCCGCGGCGCTGATCGCCGTGTGGTGGCTGGGGGTTCCGTTTTTTATGGTCGACTGGGTCGGCACGGTTTGTATCTTAGCTACGGTTTTCTTATTGGCTCAACCAACATCCACATGACCGTAAACGACGTCATAACCGAACTGAAAGCACATGGCAGCGAAAGCGTCAAAAAGATCTGGCTGAACCACGGGATCAAAGAGCCCTTCTTTGGCGTGAAAATAGAATACCTCAAGGGGATCCAGAAAAAGGTAAAAAAGAACCATGCCCTCGCGCTCGGTCTTTTTGCGACCGGTAACGCCGATGCCATGTACCTGGCGGCATTGATCGCAGACGATGCGGCAATGACAAAGGAAGATTTACAGCGCTGGGTTCGGGCCGCCGTCTCCCAGAACATCAACGAATACGCGGTGCCCTGGGTCGCGACCGGCAACAAGCACGGCTACACGCTCGCGCTGGAATGGATAGACGCCTCGGAAGCGCACATACAGGCGGCCGGGTGGGCGACACTCTCGGGGATCGTATCGGTGACACCGGATACCTCGCTGGACCTGACCGCGCTCCGCGGACTGCTCGTTCGGGTGGCGGCCTCCATACACGGGGCGGCGAACAGGGTCCGGTATACGATGAACGGATTTGTCATCGCTGTGGGCTCCTATGTGACTCCGCTGACGGCCGAGGCAATGGCTGCGGGGCGGAAGATGGGTGTGGTAACGGTGGATATGGCCGGGACGGCTTGCAAGGTGCCGGATGCGGCAGTGTATATCACCAAGGTTTCGGAGAAGGGGAAGTTGGGGGTGAAGAAGAAGGGGGTGAAGTGTTGAGGGTGGGTCCGACACCAAAATATACTGGTATCTGCATTTTCTGTTTTCTCAAGCCACTCGACCTGCCTTAATGATCCTTGCAATTTGAAAAATCAGATAAATAACGACCGACCATACGCTTAGAAAAATGGAATACTCCATCAACAAGAGCCATAGCGGGGTTTTAAAACGGGCAGCCCAAAGCGACCGCTTATCAAAAGTATCCGTGAGTTTTAACGCTGCTCCCCAGGGCTCCGATTTCTCCACCCGAAGGTTTCCATAGGTGTCATTATCTTCCACTTTAGCTACCAGGGTCAGAAGACCGTTTTTATCTCCCGGTATTCCGGCCCGGCTGAATTCCGCGCTAATTGTACCGGTCGAATCCGTGGTATAACTATCCTTATCCCCGACAGCAAGGTCGCTGCCCGACCGTTTTATGGCCACTTTTATTTCGACCGCTTTTACGGGCATCCATTCGCCATTTTTCATTTCGAGGATTTTCGCAATAATTGTTTTTCCCTGCCCCGTATCTATTTCCAGGTGCGCCTTAACGATGGCTGCTTCTGTCCTGGATGAATTAAATCCTCCCTCTTGGTCAGATAAGGCGACAAATCTGTGGGTGGTCGCGCTATTCCACTGATTCTTCAGAGAAGGTGGAAGGATGGCAATGGCGGAGCCTTTGATATCGGTAACGGCATCGCCGGCCAGACATGCCGAAGAATCCTTATCGAGATAAAGACGGAACCGGACTCCGCCGACCGGTTGAAATTTTCCATTTTCCTTCGTTTTGGCGTGTACAGATAAATACATTGCTGCATTATTGAAGGAATGGTAGCTAAGATCGACAAGCAGGCTTTTCCTGGAGGAGTCTTGTGCATAAGCCGAAAAACTCACGGATAGTTGCAGGAAAGGAAGAAAAAGGAACGGATAAAAATTACGCAGCCTTTTCATGTTGTTCGCTTATGGTTTCCTGAATGGGGATAATGGGAAAGATCCTTGCTAAATAAGTAATGACCAGTAAGGCTCCCGCCAATGAACCCATCACAATGGCCCATTCCTCCCAGCTCGGAAAATAATGATGATACCTTTGCGGTACGTCCTGCATGGGAAGAAAAGGATGAAGCATTGTTGGCGTAACGATCAGATAACGCTTGAACCACGCGCCCACAACCACCATCAAACCCGCAACGAACATCGGCAAAGGTTTCCTCCCCTTCTTGAATAGCAGGATAGCTATGGGGAGCACCATTCCAACCAGTATGGCCGACCAGAACAGCGGAGCAAATTCACCGGCGAAGAGATCCATCAGATGTGCCGACTCGGGCTTCCTCATTTTAAAGGCGGGCACCAGATATTCATTTATATTGAAATACAGGTATAACAGGGCCAGCATAACCAGCACCTTGCCCATTTTATCAAAATGTAGCTCGGTGATGTATTTCTCCAGGTGATAGGCTTTTCTAAAGACGAACATTGCGACGACCACCGCCCCTGCTCCTACCAGGAAGGCCCCAGAGATGAAATAAGCACCAAAATTGGTGCTATCCCAGCCCGGTCTATACGTCGTGGCGAATAACCAGGATGTTACGGTGTGTATGCAGAAGGCGACAGGGATGATGGTAATACACATGATATTGATCGCCTTTTCGCTTAAGCGAACCTGTTCAGGAGTACCTTTCCAGAAAGAACCGATGAACCGATAGAACCTATTCAGCCTGGGTTGGTTTCTTTCGTTCACCTGGATCAGTATTTTCAAATCCGGCAATAGCGGGATATACAGCAACAGCAGGCTTAGGATGAAATAGGTACTGATGACGATCACATCCCAAATGATGGGCGATTGCAGGCGGCTGTGGAGCATGAGATAGAGGAAGCGTTCCGGGCGCCCCATATCCACTATGATAATGAGAGACGCGAAGATGATTGCGGAAACCGCAATGATCTCCGCTATACGAGTAAGGGGCGTACTCCAATGAACGTTTGCCAGCCTTAATACAGCGGTGATCAGCGAACCAACCAGGCTTATCGCTACAAAAAATACAAAGTTGGAGATATAAATGCCCCACGATACATAGTCACCCATTGCGGTAACGACCAATCCATTCTTCAACTGAAGGAAATAGGCGTACGCACCGATCGCGCAGAACATAAGGAGGATAGCGGCCCATATCTTACCCCAACGCCCAAATCGCATAGGCAGCAGGTCCGTGATGACGGAGTTCATGTTTATTGAATTTTCCATAGCATATCATTTAGCCGGAATAACATCGCCGGTGCTGTCTTTTTCAAGGCCCGATTCAAAAGGGAAATTGCGGTTAACCGGTGGAAGGTAGTAAACACTGGGTTTGGTGCCCAGATCTTCCATCAAACGGTAACCGGCTTTATCCCGTATCAGGTCGCTGAAGCGCCACGTTTCAGAGCCGTTGGTCACCGAATCCTCATTCATATCACCAAATGCAAAAACGCCGTTAGGGCAGGCTGACACGCAGTGAGGTAATTCCCCCATCCGGGCCATATCCGGGCAAAAGTCGCACTTAGACACGGTACCCTTTTTTTGAGGTATACTTGTTTCACAGGAGTAGGGCTGCGCTGCGACCTCTTTCTCAAGGATCGGCTCATCCCAATTGAAAACCCTACTGGAATAAGGGCAGGCTGCCATACAAAACCGGCATCCGATACAACGATCACTATCGATCAGGACGATTCCATCCTCTCGCTTAAAGGTGGCATCCACGGGGCAAACCTTTACACAGGGCGGTTCGTCGCAGTGCATGCAGGTGGTAGGCTCCCAGTAAGGAGCCGTTGTGACCGCTTCCTGCATTTCCAGTATTTTTATCCAATTTTGCCCAGGGTTTAGCTGGTGGGCGTGGTTGCAGGCTTTTTTACAAGCGCCGACATTTTTACAACGCGACAGGTCGATGACCATCACGAATTTTTTCCCCTCAATTCCTTTCCGCTCTTCGCTATTGGAAACATGCGGAAGGTCAGGGATAGGTTTTAGAAATGCCTTATCCATTTCTATGACCTCTCCATCCACCGACAGTAACTTTACCATTTCGCCGGATGGTTTCACCTCATTGCCTGCATATTCTCCAAAAGGGTTCTTTTTGGGTGAGCAGCCGGCACCTAGACCCACAGCGGCCAGGCCTGTTAAAAGGAACTCTCTCCTGGAATTGCTTTCCTGGTTCATCGATGCGGGTTTAGCGTGAGAACTTCTTTTATTTTTTGACCCAATTCTGTAGTTCGCCGGTGGTTACCTTCTTCCCCCTTGAGGAGATTAACGATTCGTCTATTTCCACGAGCTGTCCCTCGTGGGTCAGCATTTTTACCATTTTCTTTTGACCCGGTGGCTCACATAAAATGATGTTTCTTCTTTTTGGAAAAAGTTTTCCCGTAAAAGCAGCCAGGGAGGTGCATGAGGATACTACGGCGACGGCCCATAGGAATTTTCTGCGTGATTCACTCATCGGGTCATTTTTTTAACGTGCGGAAGAAAATCACGAGACTCCAGATATCTTCTGCGTCCGGCAGTTTCTTTTTGAAACTGGGCATGTCACCACGGCCTTCCGATATCTTATAAAAAACCGACCCATCAGTCTGCGCTTGCGGTGTTGACGTTGACAAGTCCGCCGGTTGTGTCTTCAACTGAGCGGCCTTGGTGCCGTCGCCCAGGCCCTTCTTCCCGTGACATGAGGCGCAGTGTGTGTTCCACAGTTCTTTGCCGGCAGAGATGGACTCCGCACTTGACTTTACGGGATTAACGGCTTTTGCGGCTGCATCAGGGACCGGCCATGGTTTAGGCTGCTGTGCGATGGTAAAGGCTGTGCCGAAAAGGCATACAGATAGAAAAGTAGCAGTGGAAATTAATTTAATTTTCATCGAACATAAATTTTTGTTTGTTGCGTTATTTTTTATTTCAGAAATTCCATAGCCTGGTAATATTGAACCCGATCACAAACTGGCCCTTTGTGTAGTCATTTTGATTGAAAAGGATGTTATTCTCCGGCAAAATATAGTCGTAATTGCCGGCGAAAATCTGAAACGTATGCCCGCTGGTGCTCATCTCAAGACCGAAACTGATATTAGGGTGCGGATTGTTCATGGCATTTTGGGTCAAGGGCTGATCGTAGTTGACAATTACCGCCGTCTTAGGTGAGATTTTATACCTTCCGCCAACCGCTATAGCCAATTGATCATTCTTTTCCTCTGACTGGATATTTCCTTTGGCGTCTACGTACCCGGCGACATTATTGAAGTGCGATAAGGAGGGGCTTACCTGCACCGAGAACTGGTTGTTTATCTTGCAGGCGATGATAATTTCATCGAAGAACGAAAGGCGATCGGCTGTCGTTACAAACAGGGTCGTAGCGTCTCTTTTCCTCGTGTCCATGACTATATTCCCGAAGTAGGTAATGCTGACCGGCATGGAGCGGTCTTTAGTTTGCCTCAACAAGGCGTATTTGGCATTCACATCTACCTGCATCCTATCGTTACTGGCCCCGAAGCCAACTTGTAGGTTCTTTATCGGAGCGTAAGTGAACCCCAATCTCATATTTGCACCGGAAAAGATGCCGAACAGATCCGTGAAGCCGTTGTTGACTGTTCCGAACCGGTGTTGGATGTCAAACTCCAATGTTCCTTTTATGGGTACCATTACGGTTTGATCGTCAATCAAAAAATTACCTTCAAAAGTATTCTTTACGAACGATCGCTTCTTTGTAACCGGCGCTTGGGCCGTTGTTGAATCCTGCGCTTGTATCTCGTTGATTCCGATTGTTTCCTGCGTTAGTGATACCAGCAGACAGGGCAAAAGGAATGAAAACTTTATTTTCCTCATATTGCGGAGTTTAGTTGTTGGCGGCGCCCTGGGTAATCCAAGCCAGCATATAACCATTGATATTGGAAGGATTATTGGAAGCACCAAGGGGCATGGTGGCTGATTCTTTTCCGGTCAGCCATAAATACACGAGGCTATTGGCCGGTGTGGTGATGTCGATAAAATTTCCATCGACCAGTGAGCTGTAGGCACTGGCCGCACTTAGATTTGGGCTGATCGTACCGTTATGACACCCACTTTTTGCACAATTTGTCGCTAGAAGAGGTACGATATCGCTACTAAAGTGTACCGTTGTCGTTATAGCAGGTGCATCATTAACCAACAAGGTTGTCCTTTTGTAGCATCCGATCATCATGGCGAAAATAAGTAGCAGGATCAGCGAGAGTATTTTTAGTTTGTTGTTTGACATGTGCCTGTTTTGATTAACGAAAGAACAAGTCAACCCTTTATCGCTGAAAATGCAACGTCAGGCCCGGTTCAATGGCATGGGCCGTATTGGCTTTGTTAAATACGGCAATACCGAAATTGACGTCATTCAATGGCGAGAAATCGACATCCTGTAAAACGGCCGCGTCACTTGTTTTCAAGGCCCTTTTTAGTTCCAATACCCAACCTGCGCCGGCATATACCGCCTTGAACTGGATATCGCTGCGTCCGTTCTGATATTTCTGCATAATCAATCCGGGAATTGCTTTGGGTCCGACGCCGACGATTGTCCCATTTGCATCGAAGACGGTATTGTAATCCGAACTTGCCGTCGGGTCTAACGTTGACGCATCGGATAGGGTCAACACTCCATTTGAATCGACCGCGGTCACGAGCAGGGCAGCTGTCGTGCCGTCTATTGCCGTCACCCCGGTCAGCGCCGCAGCGGGGTGCCCGCAACAATATTGGATGTTATCAGCGCAGTGGCGTCGCTCTGCCCCGGCACGATCCAGGCCGGCACCGTCACAGTTGGGCCAGTACCGCCGATCTTCAGCGTCTGTGTATTCGTCACGGAACCTGGAACGGCGGAATATGACGGAATGCCGTTGGTCGTGGAGGAGATCGTAGCGCCATCCGAATGTCGACCATTAGGATTCAGTTGACCGCCCGCATAGTCGATATAATCATCATCCGCATATCCGTATACCTGATCCTGCATTAAGTGGATATGCCAGAGGTCGGCCTTTTCTTCAGGCCCATTCGTAAAATGATTGCCGCCCGCTCTGGCTGGAACGGTTACCAGGGAGGGAGGATTCGTATGGTTGTTAATCGAATCGCTAGTCGGGTTTATATGACAAGTGGCATAACAGCTCAATGAAGCAAAGCTGGCAATGGAATTATTGATGTTCCATTGAAAACCAAATTTATCTTCGTTGAATGGGATGGATGTAGTGTTTCCGTTTACATCGAACGTATAATTATTGGATTGCCTCGCCCACAATTTGGTCGTCGGGTTGTAGGATATGGGCGTGTTTGCCAGGCTTTCGTCAGGGTCATTCCATTGCACCAGAATATAGAGGTTGTTGGCATCATATAATGAGCGCAAGGTTACATTGTAGCTTAGCCCGATATAACCCTCAAAAGTGCCGTTACCTGGATTGGGAACGGTTGCCGTCACGTCTAGTTCCGTTGCTTTACTCCAAACCGCGTCGATAGAACCATCGATAACAGGTGCGGTAGTTGTCTTAACAGCCGTCAATGTCGTTGAACTACCTGAATCGGAAGTAACGACCTGATTATTTTTTGTACAGTAGGTAAGGGCGATGGCTGATGAGACAATCACCCCGGTTGCCAAAATGGTTTTTTTCAGGCCTCTCATATATACATGGTATTGGGTTTAATGTCTATCACGATCAAATCAAATATCTATACGAAGGCCGTAAGCCGACAGTCCTGGCCTGGCGCAGCAGTCGATCAAATCAGGCTTTTACCATAGAAGGTTAAATAGGAAGGAGTATTCCTTGTTACAGGCTATTAGAATGCAGAGGCTGCTTGGTATAATGATGCACCGAAATTAAAATAGTTTACTTGATGAATTGTTACAGCTTTTACTTTAACTATTATACAATTCACAGGTTTGAATTAAGAGGATCTCTTCAGGGGTAGTTTTGAGGTTTATCGCGCGTTTTCTGTTGGGTCATTGGTTGGGTTTTCGGGGTAGGTATTTTGACCGGAATACCCGGTATATGTGTAGCCAGGACATAAGTTCGCTATCTTTGCAGAATGAGGTTTAAATGGCCATTTTTTGAAAGGGAAAAGGTTGTTCCATCTAGGGACAAATCAGATTATGAATTGCTTTGCCAACCTCCCAAAGTAAAAGGCCAACCGTCCCAATTGCAGTCCACGTCACCCCAATCACCGTATAACGTTCGTTCCGCCTCCTTAGTCTTTCGTCAGTTTCGAGACGTTCCTGATTAAATCGATCAATTCTAAGTTTCTCTTGATATCCACCGGCTTCGTGGAATAACATACCGGCCCAGGTTATTATATATGTGTAATCGGATGCCCGGACAGTATAGTCATCATTGCGTATAGGCTCAAAATATTTAATCTCCCGCATATCTGCGAATCCATCCAAAACCAGTTTGTCTAATATCTTATGATTTTCCGTTTGCTCTATTGCCGGTATTCCTTGGGTAACTCCCTTTATTTTATGTTGGAATTGGGAGTTAATGTATAAGAATGTCAATACGGTGTCGACTTTTTGTGTGGGGGTAAGCTGGCTCATTTTTTTGCCAATAAGGTATAAATAACCACTGGCATTTTCTTTATGACGTGAGGTAAAAAACCCACAAATATGGGAGGTTCTAACAAAATACCGTTAAATCACCCTTTCCAAATCGGATTATATTTTTTATAATTATCGCTAATTGAGCCCACATGCCCACTAACGCGAATACCGACTTACTAACCAGGTTACTAGAGCTGTACCCTATTAAAGTCATTAAAGACTATTTCAATATAAAAGGGACTTTTGCTAAGATTTCTGAGTCAATAATAGCGGGATATACGTCAGGTGTAATTTTCAAATTTGCTACAGAAAACAGTAATTTTACAAGGCAGCATGTGCATATCTTCAACCTGCGCCCGAAGTTTACAGCGAAAACCCTGAACTTAACCGATTTTCCGTATAAACTCATTAATTCGGCGTATGTGAATGGAGAGTTTATCGTAGACTGTCTGCCGTTAGTTAAATTTGATGTTATGGCCGTCCCTCCCTATGAAGAAGCGTCGATAAAATTTCATCTTCCTGTTAAAATAAGGATATTAAACAATCACGTTATTGTGCAAATGACAATGTTGGAAAAGAATTTATCTAGATATTTTAGTGAGGACGGGGTTAGGAAAAAAGTAGTTAACTCAGAAAGAAGTGTTAGCGAGGATGATATTATTCAAGAACTAAGCGACTTTTTAAATAATAGACATATGACAATTTCTCGTTGTGATATTCACAAGGGCATTAAAAAAATGTTGACAGACGATGTGATAGATTTGTCATATGTTAAGGACAAAAAAGCTAGATCGACTGATACAATAACTATGGATGAAGATTTCACTGTTAAAGAGACTTATCCAGACGCCTTTGAGAAAATAATGAAAAACCCTCTAATAAAATCTCTATTGATATATAAAATTAAAGACGATAGATTATGCAAACAGTTTACCGTAGAGGCGGATAGCGGTAAAATTGCGATTAGTTCCTTTCAAGAAAATATAACCCAAATTGAAAACCTAACCAATGAGATTATCGGGAATAATTGATAGAAAGGCCGAAATATTATCTCAACTTGATCCAAATAGAATTTACGTTGAGAATATCCGTAGCTTTTTTAATCTTCCTTATAGGGCGGCTAAGTTCTTATGTGAAATGGCTGTAAGGCAGAAGTATTTTCGTAAAAAATATGGAATCATTTGCCCTAATGAGGAATGCAGTAGACTTATCAGAAGTTTTGATAAAAAATCAGAAATCCCCAGTCATATTGCTTGTAACCACTGTGAACATTTAGAAAGGGAGAATTACGAATTTGATATTACAAAAAATAACATCCGTGAATTTTATCAACTAACTGATAGGGAATGACAACGGATGATCGACTTAAAGTAATAAAGGTGATTTTCAAGATGTTTTGGCAAAGCGCTTTTTCTGCGAGTTGTTTGGTTGCTTTTTTTATTGTTCTTATTAGGTATATATACTCCCCTACAACATTTGATGCAGTTAAATTAGGTGCTATGGAGGCATTCCTTGCCGGCACGGTATATTTAGGATTTAAATTTTGGTTGCCGAATAAATCTTCTTCAAAGGACAAAGATGACTAACAAGAAAAGTAAAATATCAATGGATAAGCTGACCGAAAATCATGAGCAGTTTATAAAAGGGAAAGAAATAAAAAAAGACGGTAAAGCCGCCTTCAATAAGGCCATAAAGAAGGCCGCTAAACCACGTGGGCCAAGATAATCTCAAACATCGTGTCCTGCTTATCCCTATTCATGTATCTGAATGCAACTTCGTCGGCGTACTTTTGTAAGTGTGCAGGTGATACGTGAATATGGGTACCTTTGATAGTTCTCTTTAGCTGGCTCCAAAATCCCTCTATCGTATTTGTGTGCCATTCGTCCCGTTTGTATTCCCCCTTGATATGATTGAC
>Ga0206896_1099_pt1 | contig 18971 bp, 26 predicted proteins | sample Alteio_BWOrgHeat_52_FD_152969 | JGI IMG/M metagenome (GOLD analysis project Ga0206896, IMG submission 152969) | Enriched cells from forest soil in Barre Woods Harvard Forest LTER site, Petersham, Massachusetts, United States -... | ecosystem: Environmental > Terrestrial > Soil > Temperate forest >... | reverse complement strand
TAGGCTTAACGCATCGGATGGGACCGAGATAGTTGCCGGACCGCCTGATGGCGACGCCAGCGTTATCGTGGCCGATCCGCCGTTGACCAAATCGACGGTTGTGCCGCTGCCATCATCTTGTGGGAGAGCCTGGAAGGTGTTGGAGGGTGTCGTGAATTGCTCGGTCAGTTGACTGCCAGGATGGATCGAACCGTGGAGTAATAGCGTTCCATCCAGCGTGGGAGTCATGTCCTCAATATATGTGGCATGACGCGTGCCCATCGAATCCATGCTCATAACCGCCGACACCATGGTGCCGGTTGCCAGAACGATGTCGTTCGCTGTGTTGCCGGAGAACACGGCACCGTTTTCGACGGTCGAAGTTACCGTTCCCGCATCGTTCTTCGGATCGGCCCACAAGGTAACATTTAGGCTCGTGTAGAGATTGGGCGCACCATTGGTTCCAAGGATGCCAGAGGCGTCGATGGTAAGATACAGCCCATATTCCTGGTCGAATCCAGGCGGCGTGACCGGTTGACCATTATTCTCGAAGCCGGTCACCGGCAGTTTCCATTGCAGGTCGAACGAATTGTTGGATTGGACGACCGAATGCAGGTAGGTGGTGGCGTCGAGTGTATCTACCGGCGTGAACAGTGAGTGCATAGTTTGCCCCCAGGGTATTGAAGCCCAATTTGATGTGCTAGCCAGCGCGGATTTCATGTACTCGCCAGCCTGGGCGCTCGCCAAGAGTATCCAGTGCGCCCGTTGCTGACCCAACCGCCACGGCTGAAATGCGGCTTGCGCTGATTGCCACCTCCTCTGCTCGCAAGCATTCGACTGCCGTCGCACGTGTCAATTAGGCGGCTGCCCAGGTGCTAAATTGCAAGGAAGCAACAGCTAAAAGGTGCTAAAATTGGCTAAGGCCAGATTTATCAGGCACTTGGACGAAGTCGCAAAAGACAGGCAATGACAGGATCAGGAGTGCGAGTGACCCAACGCCATCAGCTTCATGATGGCATTCGTGAGGCCGCAAGCAAGCGGGCATCGCGCCAGGGCGGAAGCCAGGAACGCTTTTTGGTCGTGTGCCCACCGTTCGGTGGCAGACTGCCGAAGTCATCACTCTCAAAGGCGTGTATCGCGTGCTGGGCACACAGACCGCCAGCGACCAGTGGAGAGCGGGTGTCGTCAATGCCGATGGACGTGAGCGGCCACTTACATCGGCAGTGATTGGATATCCCTCGGTGTTGCGGATGACGTCCGATAGCGTTGATCGGCTTACAACTGATCCGACAGCCACACCACTGCGCCGCACACGGTGAAGCCGATAATCGCCGCTCAAGCGATCACCACACGTCAGCCCCGCCGTATTTGGTGAGGGACGTTTGATCTATCCCTCACATTCAATCACCAGTGAACGAGCCTGTCAGACTTCAGTCACCGACTCCAGCCACCCACACAAGCGCGGGTCGCTTCCGGCCGGTCCCCTATTTCACCGGTATCATCAGGTGCTCATAGGGCGAACTCGGCCACATCAGGTAAGGCTTCGTGGGATCAGGATCAACCGTCTTTTGATAGCCTGCACGTGCCATGGTCTTAGCGGCTGCCCCGACGATCATCACGTGAGAGCCGGTCTCGACCCAGTGGTTGTCGGCGGTCTTCGCGGTTGCCCAGGGATCGGTGTTGCTGGCGCCCGTGTCACCGGCCAGCATGTAAATGAACCCGGTCTTGTCTGTTGCCGGGCCGTGGGTCATCCACGCATGTGCCCACTCCATCGCATTCGGGTCCAAACACATGGGCACACCAGCTTGAAACATGCAGGTCCATTCGTTGGTGCCCTTCTTGAGGGTCGTTATTTTTTGTCGTTCTGCATACGAACCACAGTCGCGTCAGAGACGATCTGTGGTGGCGCTGCCTGCATTACTCGCTTCATGTAGTCATCGTTGCTGACCGGTTCCGTCATCTTTTGGGCATGAGCCAATCCACCCACGCCGAGGGTAAGGCAGGTCGCTGCAAGGATCATACGCATGACTTTTCTCCCTACGTGTTATTGCATTTGTTAGACACCGGCAGAGGTGACTACTGCGCCAATTACGGCGAAGCTCCAAAAGAGAATGGGTGCGCAGCCTGCTTACGCTAAGCCTGCTCCCTGGACGGCGCAATGGAGCAGGTCTCATCGGTTCCCTAACGTGGCGGCAATCACCTTCAGCAGCCGTGCGGTTTGCTGACACCGCGAACTTCCTCCGGACGAATCCGCCCCAACTGGAACGGCGTCGTCCGTGGCCTGCCCAGGCGCTTGCCGGCGATCTCGCGCGTTCAAGTCCAGCTAGCACCCGGTCGCGGAATCATCGCTCGCTCGAACTCGCTGAGCACCCCAACATCCCAAACAACATCCTGCCGGATGGCGGGCTGGTAGGGCCTGTTGGTTGAGATAGAGGTCGATGTCGCGAGCCTGTAGCTCACTCAGCAGACCGATCAGGTCTGAGAGTTGCCGCCCCAGGCGATGCAGCCACGATGTCGGCAGCCAAGCCGCCCAGCGGCCTCCTGGAGCGGTTGTAGCTGGTTCTTAACGATCTGGCCGCGCTCACTGGTCGAGACCCGGACATACAGGCCAGCGCGGCGGGTTGATCTTGCCATCGTGGCAAGCGTTGCACGGATCGGCAGTTCGTCAAGCAAGATGTCAGTTGGGTCTTCCAGTTTGCGGTCATCGACCCCTGCCAGCAAGAGCACCACCATCCGACGTTGCGGAATAGTTGGCAATTCCTATGAGTGGGATGACGTTGGACTGAAGTTTCGCGTGCAGGTGGGGCTAAATGGGTGCATGGTTTGGCCGCGTTCGTACAACTTGATCATTCCTGCGGGGAAGGGACCCGATGGCCAAGCAGACCAAATGGTGGCATCTCGCCCTCGCCTGGGGCTTCGTCGGTGTCCCGCTCACCTGGGGGTGATCCAGACGGTGCTCAATGCGATGAAGCTGTTTACCTAGCTCTTAATCTCACCGTCATTTCCTTGGCTATTCCGATCGACCCTGTCCGCGTCTCTTGCGGCGGCAGCGTTACCGTCTGGCTTCTAGCTTCTGGAAGTCGCTGTAAACTTGGAGAGTAGCGGGGCTGCCATTAACAATGCTCCTGGACGTAATCCCATGTGCCGAGCGGCCGTTGTCCGCGATCACAAGTTGGAGAAATCGCTCGTTGCCCGGTCCGAGCACGATGTGAGCCGTACCAGTGCAGTCACCGTTGAGGGTGTAAGTTCCTGTCTCCCCTGTGTGAAAGCCACTCTCATCTGTGGCGCCGCCCGGTACCAGTGTTCCGTTCTTCACGATGTAATCGTGCTGTGTGAGGTTGCCATTGCCATCAAAGTTGATCTGGCCCACACCATCGATCAAACCGGTGCTGGTGAAACTTGAGCCATCGGCAGCCACGGTGACCGATTGTCCGTGGACGGTGAAGGCATAGGTACCATTCAAGGTTGAGTTGCTGCACTGTGCCCAGGACGTAGTTGCTGTAAGAGAAAGAGCCGTGAGACCCAACAGTGACGCAAGATATGCTTTCTTCATTTCAAATTCTCCCCATTGTCGTGGATCAACTTGGCTAGAAGCCCGTGAACCGTGCGAACTGGCCTTGTAACCCGGCCGCGACGGCTGACGTGCGACTGTAATAATTACCGCATCCTTCCCCAACTCAGTCAACGCTTAAAGCTGGTTCGCTACATGGTGATCCGTGCGATCCGTTCATTGCAGGAAGCAACACGTCGCGGAGCACCGCTGTCGGTGGTCGCCACTGGTCAGGCGCGTCGTAGTTACCAGCGGTGATCGCCACAACCAAATCCAACCGCGGCAGCAGGAACAGGCGCTGTCCGCCATTTGCCATGGAGATCGCCGCGAGATCAAGAGCATCATGCGGACGCTGGGCCGACGACAGCGGCGGATGGCCGATAATGAGTACCAAATGCTCGGCTTGGCGCTGTTGAAGGCACGACACGAGAAGGTCTGGCAGTCAGCCATCGCCGCCACGTGGTTGATCATCCTGAGGGGATGGCGACGCAGCGAAGTGCTGGGCCTGCGATGGTCTGAAGTCGATCTGCCGCGACGAACTGCACGGCTGGCAGACACCAAGACCGGCGCGTCGCTCCGTCCCTTGTCGGAACTGGCCTGCTCCATGATCCAGTCCCAACCGAGGATCGGCGATATCGTGTTCGCCAGTCGATCCGGCGAGACGCCGATCGTTGGCTATCGCAAGATGTGGCTGCGGATCGCCAAGCTCGGTGATCTGCCGGCGGACATCACCCCCCATGTGCTGCGCCATAGCTTTGCCAGTCTCGCCGCCGATCTCGGCTACAACGAGCCGACCATCGCTAGCTTGCTCGGCCACAAGACGCACAGCATCACCAGCAGGTACTTGCACTCCGCCGATGCCGTGCTGGTGGCAGCAGCCGATGCCGTGGCCACCATGAAGCTGATGACCTCGGATCAACCGCAACCTCAGTTGCCGCAGCCCGCGCCGTGATCAGCCCTGGTTGCGGATCAGCGGGGGGATTTGGGAACTCAGTTCCTATTTCCGGTTCAGCAACATCTGGTGGTTACCGAGCCATGGTCCGTTTCCTATAAGCATCGAACACGCACCGCTTGCGCGTTCCTTTCGGGGTCGCAGCGAGTCCGCATTCGCCTGGATCAATCTGCACCCAATGGAGCCGAGGCCGCCGACATCCGCCTAACTTCGCTTACCTTGGCGGCGGATACCTTCAGCAGTCGCGCCGTCTCTCGCACGCCACGGCCCTCATCCAGCGCAGCGCGGATACGCTGCACCTGGAATGGCGTCGTCCTCGGCCTGCCCAGGCGCTTGCCAGAGGATCGAGCGCGATCCAAGCCGGCCAGCACCCGATCGCGGATCATCGCCCGCTCGAACTCGGAGAACACCCCTAGCATCCCGAACAGCATCCTGCCCGATGGCGTTGAGGTATCGAGCGCCTGCTGGTGCAAGTAGAGGTCGATGTCGCGTGACCGAAGCTCGCCCAGCAGCCCGATCAGGTCTGACAGGGATCGTCCCAGCCGACACACCGACCATGCCGCTACGACGTCGAACTCTCGACGGGCAACCCCCTTGAGCAGCGCATCCAACGGCGCCTGTCACGGCCCCTGGTACCGCTGATCTCCTCTTCATCGCCACGACCGTCCAGCCAAGCCGTCTGGCGGCCTCTTGGAGCGGCTGTAACCGTTTCTCAACGGTCTGGCCCTTGTCGCTGGTTGAGACCCGCACATACAGGGCGGCGCGGCGGGATGTTGCCATTGCAGAAGGGTTGCACGGATCGGCAGGGCGCCAAGCAATGCTCGTGGGTCGGGTCTCCCAGGTCGCGGTCATCGAAGGCGGGGGGGCAGGACCGGATCAATCTGCCGCCCAACCGCCATCAACAACCATAGCCGAGCCAGTCATCAGAGATGATGCATCGGACGCCAGGAACACGACCGCCCCCATCAAGTCCTCGACTTGCCCGATCCGTCCGAGCTTGATTCGGCCCAAGACCCAGCTACGGACGGCCTCATTGGCAAGGAAGCGACGTGCGAGGGGTGTTTCGATAAAGGTCGGGCAGATTGTATTCACGCGAACCCCGTGTGGGCCAAGGTCAATTGCCATAGCTTTCGTCATGCCTTCCATTCCGTGCTTGGTCGAACAATACACGGTACGGTTGGGACCGCCGACCAAACCCATGTCCGAAGAGACATTGATGATCGAACCTCGTTTACCCGACTCGACCATCCGACGGGCAACCGTCTGTGCCACGAAGAATGCCGCCCGCAGATTGAGTCCCACCACGTAGTCGAAGTCTTCCACCGTCACGTCGAGGAACGTCACCGGCCTGTTCGTGCCGGCGTTGTTGACTAGAATATCAAATGCCTCAAGACCTGCTATAGCATCGGTCGCCGCGTTGATATCGGTGATGTCGAGGGTAATGCTCTCGGCGGTCCCACCGTCACGGCGAATGCTTCCAGCCACCTCATCTATCTCGGACGTGGTTCGCGCGGCGAGAACCACATGGGCGCCGGCTTGCGCGAGGGCCGCTGCACATGCCAAGCCAATGCCTCGCCCGGCTCCGGTCACCAGAGCGCGACGGCCATCCAGTCGAAGTGACGGTGTACGCGGCAGTTCCATGTGACGGTGCCTTTCTTTCGTCCATACTAACCACGGCTGGAACCTTCATAACCAAGCAATCAGACTTTCTCGCGATCCAAACGATCGGTCGAAATCAGTCATCATACGGCTATTTCTGATCCTGCTCGTCGGCCTCACTGCGCAGAATAAGCACCAGAAGCGTGATCCACACGGCGACGCACCGAACAGAAGATTTGAAGGAGGAAACTACCTAGATGACTTCTGAACCCAAAGCGCGATCGACCGAAGGCTGTGACAGTCGTCATACTTCCCCCGCGCGCTTGTGCCTCCACATTGCAGGCTCGTTAATAGAGAACACCCGGTAGCCAAGCTCCATCGGGTTCGTTGAACAGGCCGATAGTCATGTAGGTGGCCTGTGCTACGAGGCGTAGCCCTTGCCCCAAGCACCAATTGAACACTTCGAAGTTCGTCGTTGGCAGGAAAAATCCCGGCCCAGGAAACGAAGGTGCGGTAGCGATCAATGTCATAAGGGATCGGTCCGAGTCCGCAACGGTGTGTGTGAAGAATCCCACTCCATTGGTGTAACCTGTGATACTGCCAAGGTGTTCGACAACCATAAGGCTGTTCTGCCCGACGGACTCCTCAACCTCTTGCCTACGGTCCATGCCATGGACTCTACGACACAATGCGTTGCAAGCCTCGGTGTCGGCCAAGGTAGCCGCTCGGACTTCATAGCCTGCAAATCGCTGGTTCAGCGGCTTGCCCTGCATGATCGATAGTGGAGTCCGTGACCGAAATCCGAGCGTGGTGTAAAGACACAACGACCTGTTATGATAGGCCAACTGCACGAGGCGAATGCCGGCACAGCCGCGTCTCTGCGCCTCTTCAATCTCGGCGATCATGAGTTGGCGGCCAATACCCTTGTTCTGCACCTCTGGGTCAACAGAGATAGGTCCCAGACCGACGATAGGCGAGCGCAGATCGATGAAGTTGCTGCCAAGAATGCGACCAGCATCCTCGGCGACTACCCCGTGGAACTGCGGATGGTTCAGCAGAAGAGAGGCAACCTTGTGGGCCGTCTCGGGCGAATCGAAATCTGGCGGGAACCGATGTTGGTCAGAGATGCTTCTGAAAGCCGAGTACAACACCGGCGCGACTGCGGCCAAATCGTCTCGTTTTGCCGACCGAATAGTCATCGACATGACACCGCTCTCCCGTGGCTTTTATTCAGTCTAGTCCGGCTTAACCGCACTGAGTCAACAGCAAACTGGGAGCAATTCACCATCGATTGCTTTGCCACCTCAGCCACCAATGACCGCCCGGAGCCATGAGTGTCCGCAGCGTCGGCTACTGCCGGGAGCGCGCCATCGGCGGAATGCATGCTGTAGGTCTTGAGGGCCGAGCAAACTGCGGCCGTAGCGCTAATTGTTCCTGTCGAATTGAGCCGGATAAGTCAAAAGAAGAGATGAGTATGCCCAAGGTGCCTTGTGGATGCTTGTGGTAGGCATCCACCTTTTTGGCCTAGAACATAACAATTTCGGGGGAATTTGATGGCACGGCTTTCCATATTTTCGCTGTATTGGCACCGGTACGTGCGGGATCACAACAATCGCAGGCACTCAAGTGAACGCAAACCGAAGAGCGACGCCGACCTGATCGCCAACGCAATGTTAGCGCCGTCCTCGACTTCCCAATTTTACCGTTGGAAAGCCCCAATCCAAATTGCCTAGCTCAGCATCAAAATCAGACGGCCGAAACCATGTGCTGCCGCAGCATGATGGTAAACGTTCCGCCGACTAGGAGAGTCAAGTAAGAGACCGTGATACAAGTGCGCTTACGTGCAGGAGGATGTTCGCAAGAATGCCGATGTCATCCCCGTACCGCACCAAAGTTCTTGCTTGATTCGACCGATGTCTATCACTACGCTCGCCTCAATCCAAAAACAGAGGGGAACATCGTGCATTATTGTCTAACAGCAGACTACGCGCCGCAGGCGGTCAGCGCTCTTAGGAGTAATCCCAATACCAATCGGCGTGACGCGGCGCAGCAAGTGTGTGACGCCGCTGGGGCCAAACTTGTGGCGTGGTTCGGCCGCACTGCAAACGGCCCCGGTGCAATGGTCATCTTTGAGACAAATGATTCGGCTGTTGCACCGGCGATGGTTAGTGTCGCTGTGTCATCGGGTATCTTACAGAACGTCCGTCTGGAGCGCCTCTTGACGCAGGACGAAATCATCAACATCCGAGAAAATGCGCAGAAGATCGCCGGAGTGTACAAGGGGCCGGGTCAGTAGCGCGAGCAAACAGGGACAGCCGCTTCTGTGGAGCCGACTAATCGCTGCTCCTGGCATAAGCCGTCAACAAGGGAGGACGCCGCATGCTGTACTTGGTACAAACGCATGCCGAGATGAAGACGGCCAACGCAATTGATGAAGGCACCGGTCCCGGACCATTCTTCTCTAAGGTTCTTGACAGGTTTAGGCCAGAGGCAATTTACGGTTCACCTGACCGCCGCTCGGTCATCATGGTCGTGAGTCTCGATACGCCAGCGCTGATAGCAGAACTGATGTACGCCTTGACGTGGTTTTCGGGTAACGAGCCGACGTTCACCCCAGTGATGAAGCCAGAGGTGTATGGCGAGGCGATCGCGAATGCGAAGCGCATCATAAGTCCTCCAGCATCATGAGACGCTGTCCTTCGGGCCAGCCCAAGCGTCCATTGGCGGCGAAGGAAAGCAGGGGAGTGAAATGCCATACGTGAATAATGCTGGAATCCGAATCCATTATGAGGTCGAGGGAACCGGCCCGGCTTTGGTCCTTGCATGGGTTCACGAGTTGCCTTGAAGATTGGTACGAGTGCGGCTATGTCGCTGCCCTCCAACCGAAATATCGATTGATCCTGGTCGATGCGCGAGGGCACGGCGACAGTGACAAACCGCACGACGAGGCATCCTACACGTTAGACCGGCGAGTGGCCGACGTGACAGCCGTGCTTGATGCCGCGACTATCGAAAAGGCGCACTTTTGGGGCTACTCGATGGGTGGCTGGATCGGCTTCGGCATGGCAAAATTTGCGCCTCAAAGGGTCAATGCCTTGGTCATAGGCGGCCAGCATCCATTTGCGCATGACCAGAGCGGATTTCGGGAATGGGTCCGCGAAGGGATTACCGGAGGGGTAGACACCCTCGTCGCGGCGCTTGAGAGAATGGCCGGACCGATATCAGACTCCTACGCCGCGCGCCTACGCGCCGCCGATCTTGAAGCCTATTTGGCAGCCGCACACGATCGGGTCGGTATGGAGGACATGCTGGAGGCGATGGCAATGCCGTGTTGCCTTTATGCCGGAGAGGCCGATCCAATTTACCCGCTTGCGAGATCGGCGAGCGAGCGGATTCCGAGTGCGCGGTTCTTCTCGCTGCCCGTCCTTTCACATCTACAGGCTTTCGTTGAAAGCCACCTCGTGCTGCCACAGGTCAAGGAGTTCTTTGGTAGTATCCGGTAAAGCGGCACATCATTGCTTGGACGAATTGCCGATTGCCAGTGATCGCGGTCAGACCGTCGAGAACTAGTCTAGCTACAGCCCTTGCAGGAGGCTGCTGGACGGCTCGGCTGGACGGTCGATGTCCCGTGCCTGTAGCTCACCCAGCAGCCCAATCAGGTCGGAGAGCTACCGCCCCAGGCGACACACCGACCATGCAGCCACGATGTCAGAACTGGCGACGGGCAACCCCCCTTGAGAAACGCATCCAGCCCAGGTCGCTCGTCGCGTCCCTTGGTGCCACTGACCCCTTCGGAATGGCGTTGTCCTCGGCCTGCCCAGGCGCTTGCCGGATGATCTTGCCCGTTCAAGCGCCAACACCCTGTCGCGGAAGACTGCCCCAGCGTTGAAAGAAGTGAAGCCTGCATCGCGCGATTTCAGAGGAATTGCGGACGACACGACGCGCGACCTCAACCTCGTCGCTGCCGAGCTAGGCTATACATTTGAGAGTGCGAAAAGAACCTTAGAACGGAAGACGGCGGAATGCACGAAGCGAAAGCCGCACATTGAAGCCGTGATCAAAGCGGCGCAGACGGAGGCGGTGGCATTGGGGGATTCGACGTTATTCGGCCAGTTGCATCGGTATGCCGAGATGCGGAAGGCCATCGCAAGGAAGAAGCCGGTGCGCTCCGGAGCGCAGCGCAATGAGGTGATGCGCGAGACATCATCGACTCGCGCGAAGGGAAAGCGGCACGTTGGGGCCGCGATCAAAGCGGCGCAGAGGGCGGCGGTGGCATTGGGGAATTCGACGTTGTTCGGCCAGTTGCATCGTTATGCCGAGATGCGGAAGACAATCGCGCTTCCGGAGACTGGGCTAACCGTAGAGCAAGCGCGAGCGGCTGCACTGCTGTCCAGTACGTATAGAAACGCGCAGGATCGCTTGCAAACGCTTGGGCTGAAGCCTTTACCTCAAGATCGTTTGGCTGCCGATGCGCGGCGGCTAGCGGCCGCTTTCTATCGGCAAGCGAGGAAGAAATCGACGGCCTCTCACGCTGCATACCGAGTTGGCAGCCCGGCTCCGGCTGTCTCACAAACCTCGCTGTCCAATAGGAAGACGGGATGACGATCTGCGCCAAGGCGGCATGACAGATCGTGTAGTTCGGTACAAATCGGCCGGACGGCAAAGCGCTGCTGCAATCACAATACCATTCCTGGGTGGGGATGTGGTCATGGACGAACGGGCCAAAGATGAAGTGCTTGCCGCCTACGCGGCCTACGTTGCAGCCTTCCGTGCGAACGACATTCAGGCGATCGACAGTAAGCGCGAATTTCGGTACACGCAGTGGCGAGTGCCTCCGGCTGGAGCGTAATGATGCCCTCGGGCGAGCCTGGATTTTCGCATTGAGGGCGCTGTTTTCGAGCGTCAGCAGGTGTTTTGGTGCGGAGCGCGTTCAGCGAAGTTGAACGGCATCAGATCCTCGATGTCGTCATCTGGTGGGCGCAGAGGTAATTCGGTGAGAACGTGGCGTAGCCAGGCATAGGGCTCGACGCCGCAAGCGCGGCATGTGAGCACCAGGCTATAGATCACGGCGCTCGCTTTGGCGCCTGCGACTGTGTCACTGAAGAGCCAGGATTTTCTTCCGGTTACAAAAGGCCTGATGTCGCGTTCGAGAACGTTGTTATCGATCGGAGCGAGACCGTTGCTGGTGTAGCGTATCAAATAGTACCATTGGTTTTGCGCATAGGAGACCGCCTTGCCGGTGAAGCTTTCGGGCAGGACCTTCGGCGCCAGGTCGTCCAGCCATGTCTTGAAGGCGGTCAATACCGGCAGGCTGTGCTGCTGTCGCAGACGCAAAGTGTAATCGGCGCGTGTTTCGCCTTCGCTCGGCGTTTGCCGTGCCAGTCTCTCGACCTCGTACAGGGCCTCGAAGAACTTGAGCGCCTGCAACGGAGGGCCACCGGGTTTCTGTCTCGCCTTCAGCGCGTCGGTGAACTTGCGTCGAGCATGTGCCATGCAGCCGAGATGGATAGCGCCGTCCAGCGTGCGCCAGGCATCATAGCCATCGCTCATCAACAGGCCGCGGTAGTCGCCCAGAAAGGCCTGCGGATGCTGCTGGCCGCGCCCGGGCTGATAGTCGAACACGACAATCGGCTGCTCGCTGTCCTGGCCGCTGCGGTAGGCCCACATGAAGGACTTGGCCTGTGCGCCCCGGCCATCCTCCTTGAGAACCTGAACCCAGGTCTCGTCGCCGTGGACCAGGGGCTGCGACCTGAGCTTTTGCTTCAGCGCCTCATACAGCCGCAGCAAATGCAGATCGACCGACCGGATCACCCAGTTGCCCAGGGCACCGCGGCTGATGCTGACATTTGCGCGCGCCAGCGCCTGCTCCAAACGATACAAGGGGGTGCCGTCGACATATTTGTTGGCGAGCACGAGCGCGAGCGTGGATGGCGTGGCGACGCTGCCCGGCAAGGGCTGTGCCGGCATCGGCGCGATCACGATCGGCGTGTGCAGCGCGGTGCGCTCGCAGTGGCGACAGGCATATTTGAACCGCACATGCTGCAACACCGTCGCCGTCACCTCGATATGCAGCTGCTCGCTGACGGTCTCGCCCATCCGGTGCATTCGGTTCCGGCAGCACGGGCAGGCCTTGTGGTCTTCGGGAAGGTCATGCTCGATGCGCTCGCGCGGCAGATCTTCAGGCAGCGGCTTGCGGCCCCGCTTCTTTGGCTCCGGCTTCTCCGCATCCGGCAACCCCGTGTCCGCAATGGGAGCCGCCTCGACATCATCGGTTTCCTCGCTTTCGGCGGCGGCCTGCTCGGCTTCGTTGAAGATACGCTCCGTCAGCTTCTCGCTGCGTGGCGCGTAGCGATGCAAACGCTCCAGGCGCAACTGTTCCTCAAGATGCACGACCCGTTGCCCGAGCCTCTCGTTCTCGACCTTCAGCGCAGCGATCTCGGCTGCGTGCGCTGCGATCAGCGCCTTCAACGCCTCTGTCGTGGCGGTGCGATTCATCGAATCCTTGAATCGAAACCCACCCACCTTGTCCAGAACAATCTGCGCCCTTTAACAACCCGCCACGGTATCTCCCCGATGGTCAGCCCACGCTCAGATACTGCCGCGCCGGGTGCCGCCGCACCGCCTCGATGTCGATGCCATCGAGCAACCAGTGCAACTGTTCGGTCGATAGCCTCACCACCGCCTGCTGCTGGCCCCGCGGCCAGGCGAAACGATCAGCCTCGAGCCGCTTCATCAGCAGCCAGAACCCTGAGCGGTCGTAAAACAAAAGCCGGATCCGGTCGCGGCGTCGGTTGCAGAAGGCGAACACTGACCGGCCGAACGGATCCAGATGCATCGCCTGTTCGACCAGGATCGCAAGGCCGTTGATGCCAATCCGAAAGTCGATCGTCTCGCGATGCAAGTAGACCTGTACTTCAGCGGCCAGCCGGAACATCGTAGCGTCCCAGAGTTACGATCATCGCCGACACCAGCTCCACGTCCTGCCCGCCGCACTCAAGCCGCAGCGTGACGCCGTTGGGCATCTCCACCGTCAACCTTGGCGCAGGCGGATCCGTGTGGCGCCCGGCCTTGGCTGGGTGCACATGGTGCTGGATCGGAGGCGGAGCTGGCGGTTCCGGCCGACCAGCCACACCGCACAGCTCGACAACCGGCACGAACACGTCGTCGATAGCGCCCACCGCCACGCCATGCGCGCCATTCCTCTGCCGCTCTTGCTGCCCAGTGACCCATTTGCGCAGCAGGTTAGCGTTCACGCCGTGCCGCAGCGCCACACCCGCCAGCGACACACCAGGCTGCAGACAGGCCTCGACCAGCCGTTGTTTACTGGCCGGATCATAACGTCGCCGGCCGTTCCGCAACACGCCGACGACTTCAAGTCTCAAAGGGTTTGAGGGATCGCTCATCTGTGGTGTCCACTTCGTTGATGGTGGACACCATCCCTGTCCTATCTCGTCGCAACATACTATGTGCCGTTAATTGCGCGCTTACGATCGACAAGCTTATGCAGTATCCGCTCGCGCATGTCGGCAATGGTAAGACCACGCTCCTTGATACCTATCCCGTCAAACCGGCGGAGTTGATGGCCGCCAAGCAGTGGCATGATTCCAAGGACATCGCCTACGAGGTGGTGTTCGCCTCCGCCGACAAAGCCCATCTCATCTTGCGCCAAGCCAACCGGGTTCGGATGGACGGATCGCCCATCGAGACTGTCTCGGTCTTCTACGCCCTGACCCGCACAGCATCAGGATGGAAGCTCTTCGCCGTATCGGACATCATTATCCCTGCGTGACGCGAAGGTTCCTGGCGCGGCTTTGGCCGGGGATGCGTCTGGCGTCGGGGCCAGGACACCATCGTTGGCCATCAGGCTCGAATAGGACCCAACAGGCTGACCCTCCCACGGCGACCGCAAGGAGTTCACACGCCGCTCTGAGACGAACAGATGCGTGAGGCGTGCAGAGCCGATCACCCGAACGGGATCAAGCCGCCGATCCCACCCGATGTGCCAGAGGCTACATTGGCGTCGGAGGAGAGGGATGAACAAATGGCTGAATTGAATGGCGGCTGCCTCTGCGGCGCGGTTCGCTATACATCTAATTCGACAGGAGTAGGTATGCGGCTCATCGATTGCCGACGAGCCAACAGTGCGGCACGGGATGGTTAATCTCAATGCTGGCACCCTCGATGATCCAAGCGTGGTCGTTCCCACGCTGGAGGTTTATTGCGACAGCGCTCTGCCCTGGGTCCAACTAGCACCGCTCGCCCTGAACTTTGTGATGCGTCCGGGGCTGAACCATCAATCGCGGCCAGACCGTTGAGAACCCCAGGAGGCCGCTGGAAGGCTTGGCTGGACGGTCGTGGCGATATACTGCGACGAGGCCTCATGGCACCAGAGGCCGCGACAAGCGGCTGCGATCTATCTGACGGACTGGATGCCGCATGCCCCTCCTCCAGCCGGCTCAGCGAGTGCGTAATCTGTCACCCCTGGCTGCGCCCTGACGTGAAAGTTGACCTGCAAGAGCATAGACACGCGCATCAATTCCCCACTGCCGGTGCGACGCGTGCTGGTGCGGCAGGCAATACTCTGGCAGTGGGGATGTGCAGGAAGAAGGCGCAGACAACGGCGGAAATAAGCCCGAGCAACGCCAGTCCGTAAAGACCGCCGGAGAAGCTACCAGTCGCATCCTTCATTACACCGACATACCAAGGGCCAAAGAAGCCGCCGAGATTGCCGATAGAATTGATCCAGGCGATCGCCGCAGCGGCGGCCGTGCCGGTGAGGAACATCGGCGGCATCGCCCAGAACGGCCCTTTGGAACCGTAGAACCCGACCGCTGCGATCGACATTCCGACCAGTGACCACCACGTGCCCATCGTCATGCCGGCCATAACTAGCCCAGCCGTGGAGACGATACAGGCGACCAGCAGATTCCACCGTCGTTCGTTCATGCGGTCAGAGAGGAAACCCCATACCACAAGGCCAACGCCGCCGCAGATGTAGGGCACCATCGTCAACCAGCCAACCGTCATATTGCTGGTGACGCCGATCGACTTGATGATCTGCGGAATGAAGAACAGCATCCCCAGGCTGGCGGTCACTATGCCTAAATAGTTGAGGGACAGCAGCAGGACCTTCGGATCGATCAGGCTCTGCCATAGTGTGAAGGTACGGACTGATTCCTTGGCCGTCCGTTCCGCATCAAGCCTCGCACGCAGCCAAGCTTTTTCGTCCTGCGTCAGGAACTTTGCCTGCTCTGGCTTGTCGGTCAGCACAAACAAGGTGACGATCCCGATCACAAACGTCGGGATGCCCTCAGCGAGATACATGATCTGCCAGCCCCTGAGGCCCAGCAACCCATCCAGTTCCAGCAGCGCCGTCGAAAGCGGGGCGCCAGCGGCCACCGCAATCGGTAGCCCGATCAGAAACCCCGATACGATCCGAGCATGATGGTAACTGGGAAACCAGTAAGTGAAGTACAGGATAATACCCGGAAAGAAGCCAGCTTCGGCCGCGCCTAACAGGAAGCGTAGCACGCCGAAGCTAGTTGCGCCGGTGACAAAGGCGGTTGCTCCAGCTAGCAGGCCCCAGGTAATCATGATACGGGCAATCCATAGCCGCGCTCCGACCTTTTCCATGGCGATGTTGCTAGGAACCTCGAAGATGAAATAGGCCCAGTAGAAGGTGCCGAGGGCGAAACCGTAGGCGGTAGCGGACATCTGGAGGTCACCGCGCATGGTCAGCGCGGCAAAACTAACGTTGATCCGATCCACGTAAGAGAGGAAGTAGCTGAGAATCGCAAATGGCAGCAGGCGAATGTAAATTTTCCGCATGGCCGACTTTTCGATATCCGCATCCATCCTTTTCCTCCCACGTGCGTCTAAAGCGCGGCTTCCATGGTCATCGCGCCGAGTTTACGCTTTCCTACGAATCCAGCCAATCACGCCGCACGGAATCCAACGTGCTACGTGCCCCCATCACCCCCCAATTTTCCACGGTCGATATCGCCCACAGTCCAGCCAGAGACATGTAGCGCCGTTGCGGCGTATCTCGCGACCTATCGCTCGCGCCATCGGCGTGAAGGCGCTCGATATTGGAGCGCCTCTGGCGCGACTTCGTGTGCTCGCTCATTGACCCGATCTACACCGTGCATCACTCGTCCAGCGCTTCGCGTACCTTCCTCGTTAAGTCAGCGAAGCTGAAAGGCTTCACCATCAAGGACACGCCTCTCTCCAACCTGCCGGTATGAATGACGGTATCTCCAGTATATCCGGTCGTAAGCACGACCTTCAGCCCAGGCCGACGCTGACGTGCCTCGTCCGATAATTGACGGCCGTTCATGCTACCCGGCAATCCTATATCAGTGAGTAAGAGACCCACGTCCGGCTGGCGATCCAATATCTCAAGTGCTGCGCCGGCGTTTGGCGCTTCCAGTACGTGATACCCGAATTCGCGCAGCACATCGGTGCAATATCCGCGAATCGCGTCATCATCTTCGACCACCAAAACCGTCTCTGTTCCCTTCTGTTCATCGGCCGCTGCGCTTTCGTCCGCCGGCTCCGGTTCCTCAGCATCGTCCGGTAATCTGGGAAGATAGATTTGGACAGACGTGCCCACGCCGGGCTGGCTTTCTATCTCGACCTGACCGCCTGATTGCTGAACAAAGCCGTAGACCTGACTGAGGCCAAGCCCAGTGCCACGGTCTGCCTCTTTGGTCGTGAAGAATGGATCGAACGCCTTCGCAAGGGTCCGACGATCCATGCCGACGCCATTGTCCGCAACGGTGATCAGAACGTACTGTGTGTCTCCCTCGTCGCGCGACCCAGTTGCCAGTTTATCAGCATCAACTCTGCCGGTCTCGATTGTGATAGTACCGCCCTCAGGCATCGCATCTCGGGAGTTCACGACGAGATTCAGGAGCGCGTTCTCAAGTTCGGTTGGGTCGGCTTCGACAAGGCCAGTATCGAAGCCGAGCACGGTCTTGACTTTGACTCGCTCGCCCAATGTGCGACGAAGCATTTCGACCGAATCGTGAACTAAGCGGTTGGGGTCGATTTTCTTCGGGTGCAGAGGCTGCTGGCGTGAGAAGGCCAAAAGGCGCTGTGTCAATGTAGCTGCTCTTCTGCTGGCATCTTTCGCCGCAGCGATCGCGGCGGGTGACCCTGCTGGGCGGCGCGGTATTGCGGGGTGCAGACAGCCAGCGGGTCAGTATCTCCAAGCTACCCATGATGACCGTCAGAAGGTTATTGAAATCGTGCGCGACCCCGCCAGTGAGTTGCCCAAGGGCGTCCATTTTTTGTGATTGGCGGAGCCTCTCTTCCATCTCGCGGCGTTCGGTCATATCGCGGGTAACCTTGGCAAACCCAACGACTTGGCCTCGCTCATCATGAATGGCATCAATGACCACGCTGGCCCAAAACCGCGAACCGTCTTTGCGGACCCGCCAGTTCTCCTGTTCGAAACGCCCGCGGCTTCTGGCAGTGGCGAGTGCTTTCTCAGGGACTCCGGCGAGCCGATCTTCTTCCGTATAGAAGCACGAGAAGTGCTGCCCGATGATCTCCGTACGCGAATAGCCTTTGATTCTTTCTGCTCCTGGGTTCCAGTTGGCGATATGTCCTTCAGCATCGAGCATGAAAATTGCGTAGTCGATGACACTCTCCACCAGCATCCGAAACGACCGCTCGCTCGTCTGGAGCTTGTCAGCCGGGTTGCTGATGTTCTGCGTCCGGCCTTCGGGTGATGGCTCCGCTAGTTGACAATCAGCCTGTTCATGCTCGGTGGTGAACACCAGCCCGTTGACGGTCCCGTTGATCTGGCCGCTGTCGTCGAATACCGGTGCTGAATGCACTGTGAAGGTAATCCGCGTCCCGTTCGGACGATCTGCGATGATCTGTTTACGTACTGGTCGTCTCTCCCGCAAGGTCACTGCCGTTGGGAATTCAGCCTTCGGCAGAACCGTCCCGTCCAGGTGGAACAGTGGCCAACTGACCCAGTGGTCCCAGTGGAGGTCGGGTCGGTCCCCGACAAAAGCTGCGGCGGCTTGGTTGAAGTAGGTGATTGTGCCGGCAGCATCAGTCGCATAGATCGCCACCGGAACAGCTTCGAGCAGTTGGTGGTAATGTAGTTTCTGCCCGTGCGGCAATTCCCTGCTCACGCTCATGACCATATCACCATCGTTCGGTGGAAGACCCGTCATGAACCCTATGCGTTGCCCTGCCGAAACGCTAGCCAATCGTCCCGCAATCCATGGTCACCAGTCAGAGAGTGCCGGGTCGGGCAAAATGGCGTTGCGTCTTCCGGCCTAACTGCGGAGCGTTTGTGGTTGACGCCAAGGGTCGAACGCACAGGAGCGTGAACCCTAGCAGCCCACCGGGCATAGAATCGTACTCAGCGGAGCAACAGTGACGTGCCTTGGGTCGGGCGTCGAGGGAATGCGCAAACCCGTCCACGAGGCCAGCCTGAACCATGTGCTGAGGAGAATCTGGGGCGGCGCAGCGCCCCAGAGTTCAATCCGGCCAACTCCCGTTGGCGCGAGGTTATCCCCGCCGACGGCTTAGCCAAGGCCGCCGCCCGGCAGACGAGCTACGAATTGGAAGTAGCTGTCAGTTTTTGCCCCCGCCACCGCCACCAGATGGCTGACTGCGGTTAGGATTAGTTGCGTCAGGTTGTGTCGATCCCGTCGGGCCAACAGTGGCAGGGTAGGTTTGATTGGCTTGGTTGGTGGTGACAGTCGCGCCAGTCGGTCCACCCCCGGTTGCCGGGGTCGGTGCTTGCTGGCTGCCTGTTTGAGTCCCGGTAACGCTCTGGCTGCTACCACTCTGCCCCGCATCGCCGGCTGCCATGCCGGCTGTCGCGATGACAGACAGACAGACAAAAAGCCGCACTGGCGACAGAGA
>Ga0206896_1098_pt1 | contig 19074 bp, 12 predicted proteins | sample Alteio_BWOrgHeat_52_FD_152969 | JGI IMG/M metagenome (GOLD analysis project Ga0206896, IMG submission 152969) | Enriched cells from forest soil in Barre Woods Harvard Forest LTER site, Petersham, Massachusetts, United States -... | ecosystem: Environmental > Terrestrial > Soil > Temperate forest >... | reverse complement strand
TCGAAATTTGGAGTTAGGAAGACCTGAAGCGACGATTCTTAGGCGTGTCAGTCTATCGCTCTTGAGCCGCCGTTTCGGCCCAGTCACACGTATCACTTTGACTGAAACGCGAGGAGCACCTTGTCGAAGATGCGTTCGGCAAAACTGTTTTCTAATGGAGCGTGTCCCTGAAGCCACCGGAAAAACAAAGGACCGTTGAGGGCGTCAATCAACAGTTCAGGATCCGTCGTACGCTTGAGTTCGCCCGAGGCGATAGCGTCTTCAATGATGCCGCGTTGGATCTGACGTCTTGGGTTGACATATCTCTCTAAAAACATCTGCCTGAGTCGCTTGTCTTCGTGGATACCGGTAAGGACACGTGCCATGACCGCACCCTCTTCCGACACCAGGAACTCACGCGCTCGCAAGACGTAGCGACGGAGGCGCGTCAACGCGGAGCCGGTCTCTGGAATCGCGAGAACAGGTTTCATGTGTTCAAAGCACGCGTCGAACAGGATTTCTTCCTTCGACTTCCACCAGCGGTATAACGTGGCGCTGCTCACGCCCGCTACCTGTGCTATCTCGTGTGAACCGACAGCGTTGAAACCTTTGTCTCTCAGCAGTTTGTAAGCGGTTTCCAGGATTTCCTGCCGGGCCTGCTCACTCCGTGGCCGACCGCGGGGTCTTGGTTCGATCTTGGTTTTAACTCTTCTCATCAACACCATTCCAATTACGAAAATAACTGTTTCGTTTTGCTTTGGCAAAGCATCTGTTCTAGTGTATAAACGAAACCGCTGGTTTCGTATTTCGTGGTGGGCTATTTACGCACGCGCGGTAAGCCCACAAGGGAGGAAGAAGTGGTTAGCACAATGACGAACATAGGACAAGGGAGCATCATGAAACGGCTCGACAGTAAGGTTGCGATAGTGACAGGCGCTTCAAAAGGAATCGGAGCGGGCATTGCAAAAGCTTTCGGAGTGGAAGGCGCGGCGGTGATCGTGAACTACGCGCGCGATCAAGCGGGCGCGGAGGGGTTGGTGCGAGAGATCACCAGCAAAGGCGGCCGAGCCATCGCCGTGCAAGGCGACGTGGCTCAGAGGTCCGACGCGCAACGCCTCGTCGTGGAGGCGAAAAAAGCCTTCGGCCGCCTGGATGTGCTCGTGAACAACGCAGGCGTCTTCTCCTTTGCGCCCTTCGAGCAGTTCAGCGAGCAGGAGTTTCACCGTCAGTTCAACACGAATGTGCTGGGCACGTTTCTCATGATCGAAGCCGCTTTACCGGCCTTCGGGGCGGAAGGCGGCAGCATTATCAACATCGGATCGACGGCCAGTATCGCTGCCTACCCGACCCTTTCGATCTATGTGGCGTCCAAGAGCGCTGTAAATGGCTTGACGCGAGTGCTGTCAAAAGAGTTAGGCCCCAGAAAGATCCGCGTTAACGCTCTCAGTCCCGGCGGAACCGGAACGGAGGGTGCGCACGCGGCGGGCGTCATGGGAGCGGAGGCTAAGAAGCAGATAATCGCGAGTACGCCGCTGGGCCGCGTCGGCCAACCTGAGGACATCGCGCGGGTGGCCTTATTTCTTGCCTCGGATGATGCGGGATGGCTCACGGGAGAAATCATCTACGCAAACGGCGGCAACATGTAAGCAACGCGGACTACTGCCCAAGGGTTTCCATGGGAATTTCGGCAATCGATTAACAAAGAAGGAGAACGATCATGTCCGCATACGTTGTCTTCACGAGAACTAAAACCATCGATCAAAAGGAGCTCGAAAAATATCGGGCTGGAATCAAAGCAACGATGAAGGGTCATCCTATCGAAGTGCTCGCAGCCGATGGAAAGCACGAGGTCCTTGAAGGTGATCCGATTGAGGGAATGGTCATTGTGAAATTCCCGAGCGCAAAAGCCGCAAAGGATTGGATTAACAGCGAGGCTTACCAAGACATCGCCAAGTACCGCAAACTCGGGGCGACCTATCACGGACTCATTGTTGAAGGTCTCAGCTAACGGAGAAGAAATCAATGCCCGATGACGCCATCACGACGGCCGGCCCGGTTCAGGCTTCAACAGAACCGTGATCGGGGCTGTCAAAAACAAACGAAAAGAGGAAGGCCATGATTATCGACCATATCTATCTCCCCGTCTCTGACCTGAAGCGGTCGAGCCAATTTTACAAGAAGATGCTTGAGCCGCTTGGCATCGACATGCCTTACGAGTTCGATCAACTGCTTGGTTTCGCAATCAATACCGAGCCTGGTTTCTGGCTGAAGAATGGCGAAGTCGCCAAAGACCTTTACGTTGCATTCACCGCCAAGAGCGCGGACGCTGTCAGGGCCAGCTACAAGGCGGCGATGGACGCGGGCGCTACTTCAAACAAGGAACCGAGCCTTCGGCCCGAATGGCGCGCCGACTACTTCGCGGCAAACATCGGCGACCCCGACGGATACAACATCGAGATTGCCTATAAGCCTTGGCTCTACAAATAAAAGGTACGAGCCATCTATCCATCTGAAGCCAGCCGCCATAAGCCGGCCCTTGGCCTTTCCGTTGCGGATCAGCTTCGTAAAACTCTGAAGAACCTGCTGCGACGTAAAAAATATTCTGTACCGATTTTGTACCAGATCCCTGCCGTTGGTGCTTTTGACGACTTCAGCGACTTTTTAAAATCAATAAGTTGTGAGACTTCAAAATCTTGTCAAGTTCGTGGTTCGAATCCATGCCGGGGAGCCATTCATTCTGAAGGACTTATTCTCTCCCCGTTAGCTAATTGCAAGAGCCCTCCGGGCTTCCAAAACTGCCAAATATCGCGCATTCGCGCCCAGCGTCTCTGTCTAGGTGAAGTATGCCCGCATGAAGCCTGCGTACGCCGAAAAAGCGGGAATTCTCCGTTTCCGGATTTGAGGCATCCCGTTATTTAACGGCCCTTGCCTGAGGCCTCGCGCGGTAAAGCTCGAAGGGTAGGTCGTGCCTGTGTATTGTCGATTTGTATACTGGCAATCGCCTCCTAGAGTACGCTGATGCCACCAGGCTGATTGCTAGAATCAATCCATGCGTAAAGATGAACCGGACCGTCGCAACGCGGAGCTAAAAGCACGCATGCATCGGGCAGAGGAAGAAACACGCCCAACAAACGCCGTCCAATAATGCTACTCAACCAAGTTCTAGCTACTACACCTCAAGTATTGTCACAAATGATCGTTGGCCTATCGAGCTAGATAAGACTTGCTAAAACCGTTTCGACCGTTCATTACGGTGAATTTGCCATTATGCTCAACAGTTACCTTCAGCCAATACCCCTTGCACTCGGGTGTCGACCCTAAGTTGGCAATCATGTCCGGAGCAGTGTTATGTTGGGCGTCGTTCGCCAATGTGAGATGACCCTGCCATATACCCTCGATGCCTGGTATCTTCGTTATCCGTTCATACAAGGCTGGTGTCGTTAATCCTTTACTAGGACCATTGTTGACGATGACAACCTGCGGCTGAATAGCGAACAAGTGTGGTGGCGCTCCCGAGCGATCACCGAAAAAGCCATGGTGCGTTGCCTGGTAGAGAGTAACTCTGCCCAATTTGTTCACAGGGCACGCTAGTTCAATCTCCTTTTCCCATGTAAGGTCACCAAGGTCAAGAAACTTGAACTTTCCGAACGTGAGCAGGAAGCCTAAACTGAGCGCGTTCTCGGTCTTGTCCGGGTCTTTCTGCTGGGCGTCTTTGCAGAGCGCTTCATTTGACCGACCCCCATTAATAGGTCCGGCCAACACTTGTCCGTTTGACGACACAGCCTCAACCTGCAGTCCCTTTAGCGGAACTCGGTCTGCCACCCTCATACTCGTGCGTTTGCCAGCCGCGACTGATAGGTATCCCTCCCATAACCGCGCACCTTGGGGGGTGCCAGCTTGAATTGAGTCTCCGTGATCCAGAAACTTTCCGATCGGTATCATCTTCGCCAGCGCCGGCGCGCCGCCCACGTGGTCGCCGTCGAAATGAGTGATTAAGAGATAAGTGATCTTTGTCAGGCCGGCATCCTGCGCAGCTGCGTAAATTCGTTTGGCATCCCGGTCGTCATTACCCGGATTGCCGGTATCGACGAGCAGGGACTCACCCGTCGGCGTTACGATGAGAGTAGCTCCGCCGCCCTCCACATCAACGAAGTAGATCCGCAGATCTTTTGAGGCCGCGGAGAGAAGTCCAACACAAAGCAGGACGACCGCAGCGGCAGAGAACCTCTGCATCCGCCACCTCCAAGTTTGCAAATTGAGCGATGGGCCCGGCAACGTCCATGAGATAGCACCCAATTTCACCACAAGATCTTGGCCCCTATCTGACCGTATCGGGGATTCTGGGCCGACGTGATCTTACCAAACGCGGGCGAGGTTGGGTCGACATTTGGAAACCCCAGTCCATGCCGATTAAAGGCGTTGAAGAAGCTGAACATCAGCTCCCCCTTTACGCGCTCCCGAATAGTGACACGCTTGATAAGGTTGAGATCTTCGTTCGCGGTGCCGAACGCGCGCACATTGGGGAGCACACGGCCGAGGGTGCCGATTGTGAATGGCGCCGGAATGGCGAAGCCAGCCGGGTTGAGGTACCGATCTGTCGCCGGATTGAAGCTTTCCCGATTTGTGCTGAGAGTCATGGGCACGCCCGGTACGGCGTTGGCTGTCTGCAAGCCATTAAAGATGGGCAGGGTGTTGGGTGCGTCCACGTATAGTGGTAGACCAGACCGGTACGTGGTGAGGCCGGAGACGATCCAGCCTCCGGTCAGCTTTCCGAGAACTCCGCCCCGGGTTGCAAAACGTTTGCCTGGACCGAACGGCAACTCATAGAGTACACCGGAGACCCATTGCTGCGGCGTGTCGTACACGGAAAGACTCTTGTCCAGTTTGCTATTGTACGTATTCGTATCTTGTACATAGAGCAAACCGTAACCATACATATCCGAGTCCGTGAGGGTCTTGGAGAACGAGTAGGCGCTGGAGACCTGGAACCCGCTCGCGAAGGTTTTCTCCACTTTGAGCTGAAAGGCATTGTAGGTAGAGTGACCCACAGCCGCACCGTAATCCGTGAGGGTCAATATTTGCGGGTAGGGTCTCAGCGATTGGGCCACTGTCCCCTGAAAGCCTCCGTAGGGTGCATGGTAGCCGGCGGCGGCAGCCGCCGCCGAGTAGATGTTCTGATTGAGAAGATTGCCCAGCGCAAGGTCACTCACAGGCAGTTGGTTTGGGTTTACATCCGTGAAGTTTGATAGATGGTTGCCCATGGTACCTACATAAGCGGCATCGATTGAAATCTTGCCGGGGAGCACGTGTTGGATCGCGAACGTGAATTGATAGACTTGATCTGTGCGGCCATCGGAACTCTGGGTGAATGGCGCATTCTGACCGTTGAGCAAGTTCGGATTGGCTGTGCCGCCGAACCCAATACCGCGCGTGATTGCAGACGCAGGAAAGCCCTGCGATAGATAGAAAGCGGGCGTTACACTTTGGTTGAGAGTGGTTGCAAACGCATTGTTGTCAAAACCGTTCTTAATCGGAATCTGAAGGGTGTCGATGAACCGAAATGGAGCCCACAAGATGGCGGCTCCAGCGCGTACCACGGTGTTTTTCGCAACTTGGTAGGCCAGACCAAGCCTGGGCCCGAATTCTTTATAATTGGGACTATCAAAGTGGGGGGTACCCACACGGCCTGGTCCGCTGCCGTAATAAACGGTAGCCCCCGGCAATCCTCCTGCCCCCGGATTGGGCGTGGTTAGATTAAATTCGATGTTTCTACCCTCTACCTCATAGAAAGGAATATCCAATTCCCAACGTAATCCGTAGTTTAATGTCAACCGCGATGTGATTTTGTAGTCATCCTGGATAAATAGAGAGTAATATTGGGTCCGCCACCCGCGGCCGGGATACTGTTGAGCCGAGCCAGTATCCGTAAAGCCAAGCAGCATACTCGCCCAGGCATTGCCGGAGTTGCCCCGATTAGCGGCGTCGGGCAAACTGGTGCCCAAGCTGGAGAAAGTGTACGTGCCAGCGCATTGCCAGCAAGCGGCGTTCGGAGCGGCGGTACCAGACAGTGACGCTGTAGGACGCTGGTTGAAGCCGTAGCGCCCGATGCGGCCTCCCCATTTGAAGGCGTGCTTGCCTACATACTTGGTCAAATTGTCAGTGACGTCCATGTCATAGTGTCCTTCCATCCGGTAAAAGGTGGAAAAGCCACATTGGTTACTGCCTACATTGTAAGTGTAGGTATCTGTGAAACATGGGTCAGGCCTGCCGGGTCCGAAAGTTCCCGGTACAGTAATTGTGGGCGGGTTCGTACCGCCGGGTTGTCCAATGAGCCGGATGCGCACGAATCCAAGTGTGAAGTGGTTCAGAAAGCTGGAAGAAATGATATGGTCGTCAGTGATGTTAAGGTTTTGCGAGACCGGCGGCGGCGGATAGCCGGTGCCGTCCAGCGCCAGACCGAGTATGCCCTGATTCTGGGTCAGATCTGCTTTATATCGATAGCTCGCCGACAACCGATTGTTGTCGGTAAAGTTATGATCGATCTTAGCGAAGTAAGCGTTCACGGATTCGCTGAGAATCTGAGTGCCATTGTAGTTGTTGACTACTCCCGGCAAGTTGGCGTGCGGGTACAGGGCTTGGATCTGCAAGGCTACCGGGTCCAACCGGTTTATAGGGATTATGTTCCCGCTGAATGGAAGTCGCGTGATCCCTCCGTTCCCGTCGGGCGCATTGGTTAACGGGTCGTAGACTATTTTCGGCCACGCCGAAAAGTTCCCGGCACGCATTGGGTCTGTGGGCACGGTCTTGATATTACCGGTATTATGGACCGATTGGCGAAACGCGTTGTAGTCGAAAAAGAAGAAGGTCTTGTCAGGCTTGGTATAGATCTTGGGAATGTAAACAGGCCCACCCAAGTAGGCGCCGAATTCGTCCTGCCGGACGCGGGCGCGAGCCGCGGCGAAGAAGGGTCGGGCATCGAAAAAGTCGTTGCGCAACAGCTCCGAGGCTCCGCCGTGTAGTTGGCGAGTCCCGGATTTCGTGGTCATGGTGATGACTCCCCCGGTCGTTCGCCCGTACTCTGCGGAAGGGATCGAGAGGATCACCTTAAATTCAGCTATTGCATCGAGTTGTGGCTGATCGGCGTCGGAAGCCTGAGAATTAGGATATCCGGTGTTTGGGCTGCCATCGATCATGACTTCTTCTTCGTATCCGCGGCCACCGCTGATGACAGGGTAATTGTTAGTATTGTTGGCGAAAGTACCGATGCCACCATAGCCGGCCCCGGTTACGCCGGGAGTCAATGCCGTCAGAGCTACGGGATCTCTGAATCTGCCGTTTACCTGCAAGGGCAGGTTCTCCACTGCCGCGTTATTCACCACTTGACTGTCGGTGACGGTTTCGGATAATAGCAACGGTGAAACTGAAGTCACTTCCAGCGTTTGGGCAGTTCCCGCTACTGCGAGCCCTACATCCACACGCAGAACACTCGCGGTATTAACCACGATCTGATTTGCCACGAAGGGGCTGAACCCTTCCTTTTGGGCGGTTAGCTTATAAGTTCCCACGGGCAACGGGCTGAGCCGGTATATCCCGGACGCGTTCGACTCCGCAATCAGAGTCCCGCCAGTATCGACATTCGTCGCGGTCAGTCGCGCACTGACGACGACTGCTTTGCTACTGTCGGTTACCACACCTGTTATCTCCCCACTGATGGCCTGTCCCCGCGCCAGCGTAGCGGTAAGAAGCAGGGCAAATAGCGTTAGCAATGCTTTGCGATTCATTTCGTCCCCCTTCTGGATGAGCATCCACTCCCGCTCTTTCAGAGCGTCAAGTGCAGCACTCCTTCCATGTACTTCTTACTGACAGCGGCGCTCTCTTGGCACGTGGTGTCGGTCGAATCGAGCTCCACGTCGAGCCAGCCGTCCCAATTGTTTTTCTTCAGCACGGCCATGATAGCGGGGAAGTCCACACCACCCGTCCCCAATTCGTAAAAAATACGATTGCCCTTATCTCTGTAGTGTGCCTGCTCAGGCGTAGCGCCCTTGTGTCCGCCACGGTCTTCCGGTTTGGTGTCTTTGAAATGGACCTCTGCGAAACGGCTCCAATAGGCTTTAGTCAACTCCACTGGATCCATTCCCGCCATCGTCGCGTGCCCAGTATCCAGGGTCAAAAATACGTACTTGGGATTTGTCAGGTCCATGAGTCGCGCGATGTCCGTGCGGGTTTGAAGCTGGGTCCACAGGTGGGGGTGCGGCGCGAACGTCATTCCTTCGTCAGCCAGTCGTTTGCCAAGCTCATTCATGGTTTTCGCCATTACGGTCAGGTCTTCCGCAGTAGTGCCCTCGGGCCTGCGCCGGTCCGTGTTCGTCTTAAGATGGTCAATGCCGAACCATTTTTTGCCCCACAGGGCCAGTTCCATGTGATCCGCAATGAGCTGCGAGGCCACTGCGGCATCAGCGAACTGCATCCTCATAGGAGGACCACTGGAGATACAAGAGAAGCCCCGCAGGCCCATCTGTTGCATCTTGTCCTTCAACTCTTGTGGTTTGTCCCAATAGGGTTGTATGGTGGCCTTGAAGACTTCCATGTAGTGGTAGCCAAGCTTGGCAGCCTCGGGGAATGCCGTTCCAATAGGATCGGAGTTCCAATTTCCTGTGCCGACCGTGTAGTTAGAAATTCCAATCCCACGAATTCGGAACCTGGCTTCAGATGCTCCTAGCCTTGCACTTGCGGTTGCCGCAGCCGCTGAACATAGCTCCACAAATCGCCTTCTAGTGATCATTCATCCCTCCCCTGTTGATGCTTCTTGACAAATCGCTTTCTAGTAATCACTGGCTCCGCTCCCTGTCGCTGCTTCGTGTTTTGCGGGTGTGAACTGCGGCGTTCTTAAGCTGACAGGACCCAAACAAGGGCGAGCGCTTAGTTTCATGAATCGTGAAACAGGAGGATTGTAGAACCGTCTTAGGAAGAAACAAAGAGAATTACGCGTTCATACAAGTGAGTACATGTGATTCACTGTGGTCCGGTAATAGACCGAACTTACATGGGCGTCTCTAACTGAGGACCTTTACCAATTAGGAATACGTCAGTTCTTCGTGAGTCACATCTGATTCACTAATCTAACCTCAGTGGAATCAGCGGACCATCGTTCTCACCATGACTACTCTTATCGGGCGCGGAGGCTTTGGTTCAATTCACTCTAGGACTCTCCATCCGGCTAAACTGACAGTCGGCTGCTATCCCATATGCTTGTGGGGAGTCCTTGCGGAATTCAAGACCCGGAAGTAGAATGAGGTCGCAGTGACGGACGACACGGTACCGAGCAACTCGTCGACGCCTCCCGAGAAGTACGCCGGTGACCCGCGTTGGGAGCTTGTCGACCGAGTCGCCTCGAGTACCGTTTTCAGGAAATCGCCGCGGCTTCGTCAGTTCCTATTCTTTGTCACGGAGCGCAGTATAGCTGGCCACTCAGATGAAATCAGCGAGTACGAGATCGGCTGGAAAGTTTTTGAACGCGGGCCCAATTACAATCCTATGGACGATAGCATCGTCCGGAGCGCTGCTCGCCAGTTACGTTCCAAAGTGAAGGAGTACTTCGAGACGGAAGGTGTTAGCGAAAAACTGATCCTCGACATTCCGAAAGGCGGTTATATACCGGTTTTCGCCGAGCGCGAACACTTGGCCGCGTCACTGAATTTGTCGGAGTCGGCACAGCTAGTTGATGAACATCTTGCAGTGGTGTTGAGGCGCTGGAAAATTCTGACGGCGGTCCTCTCGATTGGAATCGTCGCCTTGGTAGGGTTTGAGCTGTGGAAGAACTCTGTTGCGTTCCCAACAACACGCCGGCAGAGCATTGTCTCCACTCTATTGATTAAAGATCACCCAACCCGAGTAATATTGGGTGATTCTGGAATCGCGTATGTCTCCCAAGCAACCAAACATCCGCTGTCGGTCGCTGAGTATGCGAACCACGCGTATCCTACGCTGGCCATCGAGCCTTCTTTTCAGCAAATCTGGGACCGACTAACGGATGGCACGACGACTTACCTTCCAGAAGTCAATATCGCCTTAGCCGTGATGCGGAGCGGCGAAGAGGGGAGAAATACTGTCCTTCTGGATTCGAGGCAGCTCAGCGCCGACGACTTCCGTTCGGGAAACATGATCGTGATTTCTTCACCTTCAGCATGTCCATGGATCCATCTTCTTGACGATAAACTGAACTTCCGCTACACAAGAACCTTCAATACTCCTGAGAGCGAATTTAGTTTCGTGAACTTACATCCCATGGCCGGAGAAGAGGAGTCTTATTCCGCCGGATCCTCAATCCCTCAGTTTGGGAAGAGCTATGCGATCTTAGCCCGCGTGCCTAACCTCTCTAACAACGGGAAGATACTGATCATCTACGGATTCAAGACCAGCGGAATTCAAGCCGCGGGTGAATACGCAACCGATCCACGCTTAGCTGCCGAACTAGTTCGCATTTTCGGAGTGAAAGGCATCAGAGAACTACCGGACTTTGAGGTTCTCCTCAGCACTGATTCGATGGCATCAACACCTCTGAACATACATGTTGTCGCCCATAGAATCATCAAGTAGGCTTTCTCAGTTGATGGACCATCCCGCGCCGTTGAGGCGCTGAAAAGGGAAAAGCACTTTTGGCGGAGATTGTCGCCGGCTCGGGACGTTTTTCAATTGGTTCTAGCGCCTGAGGACAGCTGGCCCGTTCCAGGCAGAGCATGTGACTCACTTGTGACTAACCGTGATTATCGAGCCAAAACATTGTTCGCAATAGAGAATGGTTCCATACTCAATGTGACCGGACGAAACCGGTAAGGCCAATCCTCAGGCTCGCCGAAGGATCCGTCTTAGGAGTAGGTTTGAATTGATATCTTTATGAAAAGAAAGCATCCACTGTTTTGGGGACTTGTGGCAGTGCTGGCTGTCGTGCCGTGGTTCGGCAGGGCGGACGAGCCGGCCTCGGGTTCCGAGGCCAAGTCGCCCGACTCGGCAGGTTTTGCTAAAGCGGTACAACCGTTTTTTGCCAAAAATTGCTATGCCTGCCACAACCCGAAGTTAAACACCGGAGGGTTAAACCTCGAGGCGTACACCAGCGCCATGCCGCTGTCTCAGGACCGTGACGAAGCGGAGAAGATCCTGAAAAAGCTGCAGGCGGGCGAAATGCCGCCGAAGGGATTGCCGCGCCCAAGCGCGGAAGAACTAAAGGTAGTTACGACCTGGATTGAGAGGGATCTGGACCGTCAGACCAGTCCTGCGCGCGTGATGGCGCGGCGGCTCAACCGGGTTGAATATAACAATACTGTGCGCGACCTGTTGGGCGTGGACGTCCGTCCGGCCGACGACTTTCCGCAGGATGATTCGGCCTACGGGTTCGACAACATCGCCCAGGCGCTTTCGGTATCCCCTCTGCTGATGGAAAAATACGTCGCGACTGCCGAGCGGATCGCCCGGATGGCGCTGTTCGGACCCAACCTGAAGACCTTGACCACCGTTTACCTGCCGCCTTTGCCGCGCCGGATGGAAACCACCAATCGCACGCTGGTCCCATTCCCTGCCTATTATTCAATGACCGATTATGATCGGTCCGGGCTATCGCAGCCGGGATCATTTCGCATGACCCACAACTTCCCGGCAGATGGAGAATACCTGATTCGAATAGCCGGAGCGGGCTTCCGGCCCAATGGTTCGGATCCAGGCCAAATGAGTTTTTGGCTGGATGGCAAGCTGGTGAAGACCTTTGACGTCGATGTGGATGTGGAACAGTCCGGGTTTGAGCGGCGGCCCGATCATTGGGACGTTCGCATGAGAATTGCGGCCGGCCCGCACGAGCTGGTGGCTGCATTCCCGAACCAATTTGATGGCTTGCCCACCATCTTCGGGGGGTCCAATCCGTCCAAAACGCCTTATGATCCATGCAAGATTCTAGGAAATGGCGCAGGCCGGTGTCTTTCGGAAATCCTGAAGCTGCCGGAAGAGACTGACCCAGAGAAAATCGAACGGCGGAGACAGATAATTGAGAGAGCCAAGGAAGCAGCTTCGCGCCCTCCAACTTTCGAAGGCATGTCGGTGCACGAAGTGGACATCACCGGTCCCGATGAGTTTAAGGAAGGGCCTTCGCTGGCGAGCCTGCGGAAGATTTACACCTGTGGTCATCTGGATGGGCATCATCAACCAGCGTGCCCGCGTAAAATTATCTCGAGCTTAGCGAATCGTGCATTCCGGCGCGCCGTTAGCGAGGCAGAAGTGGATCAACTCGTGGCAATCGCATCGGGAACTCAGAATCGAGGGGGTTCCTTCGAGGAGGGGATCTCACGGGCGATTGCAACCATGCTCGTTTCTCCTGACTTCCTGTTTCGGATCGAAAACGAGAACTATTCTGGAAGTGCTGTGCAGTACGCGTTAGCCTCGCGTCTGTCGTACTTCTTTTGGAGTAGCATGCCGGATGAGGAACTATTGCGCGCCGCGTCGAGTGGAACACTAAGCAAACCCAACGTGTTTCATGCCCAAGCCCGACGGATGCTCGCAGACCCTAAATCAGAGGCACTGGTGGAGAACTTCGCAGGACAATGGCTGGAGATCCGGCGGCTGGAATCGGCGCAGCCCGATCGGGAACGTTTCCCAGATTTCGATGAGTACCTGCGGGCCTCAATGATAAAAGAAACGCAGTTATTCTTCGAATATGTTGCGAAGCAAGATCGGAGTATCCTCGACTTCATCGACGGGCCATACTCGTTTCTGAACGAGCGGCTGGCACGGCACTATGGCATTTCCGGGGTTAAGGGAACAGAGTTCCGGAAGGTGGATTTATCGGGAACCGGACGCAGCGGGATCCTCACACAGGCCAGCGTTCTTGAAGTTTCATCGTATGGAAACCGCACCTCAGTCGTACTGCGTGGGAAGTGGATTCTGGATAATATATTGAACTCTCCTCCGCCCCCGCCGCCTGCCAACGTGCCGAGTTTGGACGAGGATAAGGTCGGCTCATCAGCGTCGTTGCGGCAACAAATGGAAGAACACCGGAAGAATCCCATGTGTGCATCCTGCCATTTGCGAATGGATCCGCTGGGTTTTGGCCTTGAGAACTACGACGCCGTGGGCGCTTGGCGGACCCTGGATGGGAAGTTCCCGATCGACCCATCCGGCGTGCTTCCTAGTGGCCAAACATTCCGGGGAGCAGACGAACTGAAGGTCATCGTAAGGCAACAGAAGGAAGCTTTCGCGGGAGGCTTGACCGAGAAACTTCTAACCTACGCTCTAGGCCGGGGCCTGGACCGCGCGGATCAGCCGGCCGTTAAACAAATAGTTGCTCGCATGGCAGCCGAGAATTACAAGTTCTCAAGCCTTTTGTTAGGAATTGTCGACAGTGCTCCATTTCAGATGCAGCCGGAAGGAGTAATAAAATGATAGTCACACGCAAGCGCCTCCCTAGGCGAACGTTCTTAAGAGGGTTAGGCACGGCGGTGGCGTTGCCCTGGTTGGATGCGATGGTGCCAGCGTTTGCCGCTCCGGCGGATCGGAAAGCCCCTGTGCGGTTGATCTTCGGGTACGTACCAAATGGCATGATCATGAAAGACTGGACTCCGACGGGAATAGGTAAGGATTTTGAGTTCACGCGCATCCTCAAACCGTTGGAGCCCTTCCGCGAAGACATGCTGATACTTACCGGACTGGCTCATCATAACGGAAGCATTGCGCCCGGCGACCACGCCGCAGCAAGTGCTACTTACCTGACTGGCGTCGCACCGAAAAAATCCAGCAATGCCGCGGAACTTCAGGTCGGAATTTCCATGGATCAGATAGCCGCGCAGGCTATCGGTTCAAAGACTCGTTTGCCGTCGCTAGAGTTGGGGTGCGAAGCGACGCGCTCGGTAGGCAATTGCGATGGGGGCTTCAGTTGCGCTTATATGAACAACATGTCCTGGCGGGACGCAACGACGCCCGTTCCTCCAGAAACCAATCCGCGCGCTGTTTTCGAACGCCTCTACGGAGGGCTCGATACAGATCCTGATCCTAAAATCCGAGCGCGCCTTAACCAAGATAGAAAGAGCATGCTGGATTACGTGAGTGAGCGGACTCAACGACTGGTCAGCACTCTCGGGCCGTCCGACCGCCGGAAGATCGACGAGTATCTTACCTCGCTTCGGGAGATCGAGAAGCGCATTGAGCGCGTGGAGGATGAGAACCGCGAGTTGACACCTGAGACCGAAAAGCCGACTGGTGTCCCAACGAGCTTTGTCGAGCATGCAAAACTGAATAATGATTTGCTAGCTGTGGCTATGCAAGCTGATGTCACACGGGTATCGACGCTACTTTATGCCAAGGAAGCCAGCACACGCACTTACCCCGAACTCGGCTTCGCCGATGCGCACCACCCGTTGACGCATCACCGGGGCAGAGCGGAGCTGATCGAGAAGGCCACCAAAATCGAATGCCACCATATGGAGCAGTTTGCTCACCTGGTTCAGAAGCTCAAATCGATTCAGGAGGGTGACGGAACCTTGCTCGATCATTCGATGGTGGTCTATGGCAGCAGCATGAGCGACCCCAATCAACACTTCCATTACAATGTGCCCTGTCTGCTTCTGGGACGTGGAGATGGCAGCATAAAGCCTGGACGGCATGTCGTGTACCAGGATACGCCCCAAACCAATCTTTGGTTAACCCTCCTCGACCGTATGGGCGTTCAGGCGGAGAAACTGGGCGATAGCACCGGCAAAATCGAACATCTCACCGACATCTGAGCACCAAGCGCCGAACTCACTCTCAGTTGCATTGCAATCTTTCTATTTTTGCTCACGAGTCACGCCCGTTTCGTTGTCCGCGCGCCATCAGCGAAGTGCGGGCGGTCCGCGAGAATGTCCAGGGCCACAGAGCCCTTGCGAAGTTCGAGAGGTCAGCAGTATAATGTGCCCGCAGTTGGACATCGCTAGCTGATGGACAAAACGATTCCGGGCGTTTCATCGACGCCTACTGAAAAGTACGTCGGTGACCGACGATGGGAGCTCGTCGAGCGAGTAGCATCGAGTACCGTTTTCAGAAAATCGCCGCGGCTGCGTCAGTTCCTCCTTTTCGTCGCCGAGCGCAGAATCGCCGGCCATTCAGACGAAATCAGCGAGTACGAAATTGGTTGGAACGTTTTCGAACGCGGGCCCAATTACAATCCCGTCGACGATAGTATCGTCCGGAGTGCCGCCCGTCAGCTGCGCTCCAAAGTGAAGGAGTACTTCGAGACGGAAGGCATTGACGAAAGTCTGATCTTCGATATTCCTAAAGGGGCCTATGTCCCGGTCTTTTTCGAGCGCGTACACCTTGCTGCGCCACTGAAGTTGTTGGAGTCGCCATCGGATGGTACGCTTGCTGTTGAATTGCGGCGTTGGAAAATCCTCGCGGCAGCTCTCGCGGCTGGAATCATCGCATTGGTCGGGTTTGGATTGTGGAAGAACTCTGCTAATTCCTCCGTCGCAAGACGCCGTGAAGCTATTGTCTCGACGGTGCTGACGAAGGACCAAACTACCCGCGTAGTATTAGGTGATGCTGGCCTTTCATACGTTTCCCAGGCAACCAAGCATCTTCTGTCGGTCGCTGAGTATGCGAACCACTCGTACCCTAAATTAGCCGTTGAGCCTCCTTTTCAACAAATCTGGGACCGACTAACGGATGGGACCACGACTTATCTTCCAGAGGTCAAAGTCGCGGCTACCATAATGCGGATGAGCAGTGAAGAAGGGAAAAATGCTGTCCTTCTGGATTCGAGACAGCTCAGTGCCCAGGACTTCCGTTCGGGAAACATGATCGTGATTTCTGCACCTTCGGCATGTCCATGGATTCATCTCCTTGAGGACAAATTGAACTTCCGGTACATGAAGACCTTTGATGCGCCTGGGGGCGCATATGAGTTCCGGAACTTGCGCCCCCAGCCAGGAGAAGAGGCCTCCTATTCCGCCGGCGCTTCCGTTCCCCAATTCGGGCGAAGTTATGGGGTCTTGGCTCGCGTGCCCAATCTCTCCAATAATGGGAAGGTACTTCTCATCTACGGTTTCAAGACGAGCGGAGCTCAAGCTGCAGCTGAGTACGCAACCGACCCACGGGCGGCTGCCGAACTAGCTCGGGCTCTTGGAGTGAGACGCGTGAGTGAACTGCCCGACTTTGAGGTTCTTCTCAGCACAGATTCGATGGCGTCAACCCCGCTGAACGTGCACGTGGTCGCCTATAGGATTGTCAAGTAAACTCACCGGTCCGCGGAACCTTCGTCCTTTGCGACGAATACTTCTTACAAAATTTTAGCGGATCGTGCCGCGCTAAATACCGGTGAGATGCTCAACTTTCCCGGTGCTATCGCCAAGCTTTTCCGCCTGGACGCCCATTCGATCCAACAGCGTAAGCCAAAGGTTGGTCTGGGGCGTTTCATTGTTTGGATACACAACGTGCCGCCCAGGCTTTATGCTGCCGTCCCCGCGGCCCAGAAGCAGACAAGGGACGTTGTAATGTAGGTGTTGGTTTGGGTCGCTCATGCTGCTGCCATAGACCACCATCGAATGATCGAGCAAGGTTCCGTCACCCTCCTGAATCGATTTGAGCTTCTGGACCAGGTATGCAAACTGCTCCATATGGTGACATTCTATTTTCGTGGCCTTCTCAATCAGTTCCGTTCTGCCCCGATGATGCGTCAGCGGGTGGTGCGCATCGGCGAAGCCGAGTTCGGGGTAGGACCTGGTACTGGCTTCCTTAGCGTAAAGTAATGAGGCTACCCGCGTGACATCCGCTTGCAACGCCACAGCTAGCAAATCATTATTCAGTCTTGCGTGCTCGACAAAGCTCGTTGGGACTCCAGTCGGCTTGTCGGTCTCAGGTGTCAATTGGTTTTCGTTTTCCACGCGAGCGATCCGCTTCTCGATCTCTCGAAGCGAGGTGAGATATTCGTCGATCTTGCGGCGGTCGGCTGCTCCCAGTGCGCTGATGAGCTGATGAGTGTCTTCATTGATGAAATCCAACATGCTCTTTCTGTTTTGTTTTAGCCGTTCTCGCACCCTCGGATCCGGATCCGTGTCCAGAGTTCCGTACAAGCGCTCGAAAACCGATCTTGGATTCGTTTCTGGAGGCACCGGGGTTGCGGCGTTCCTGAAGGACATGTTATTCATGTAGGCGCAGCTGAAGCCGCCATCGCAAGCGCCCACGGCGCGCGTCGCTTCGCAGCCCAGTTCCAATGACGGCAAGCGTGTCTGGGAGCCTATTGCCTGGGCCGCTAGTTGATCTACGGAGATACCCAGTTCGATGGCCGCCAGATCACTCACTCTTTTAGGGGCAACTCCGGTCAAATAGGTCGCGCTGGCGCGGGCGTGGTCACCGCCGGAACCCTCGCCGTTGCGATGGTGCAGTCCGGTAAGTATCAGCATGTCTTCGCGGAAGGGCTCCAACGGCTTGAGGATGCGCGTGAACTCAAAATCCTTACCTACGCCCGTCGGCGTCCAGTCTTTCATGATCATTCCATTCGGTACGTACCCGAAGATCAACCGCACAGGTGCTTTTCGATCCGAAGGGGCGGCAAATGCCGGGACCATGGCATCTAACCAAGGCAGCGCCACCACTGTGCCCAGCCCTCTCAGAAATGTGCGTCTCGGGAGATGTTTGCGAGTTACAATCATTTTCTTACCTCTTCCGGCTGCATCTGAAATGGAGCGCTATTGACAATTCCTAGCAGAAGGCTTGAGAACTTGTAGTTATCTGCCGCCATCCCGGCAACGATTTGTTTGACAGTCGGCTGATCCGTGCGATCCAGGCCGCGGCCTAGAGCGTACGTGAGAAGCTTTTCGCTCAAGCCTTCCGCAAAGGTATTCTTCCGTTGCCTTAGGATGACCTTCAGTTCCTCCGCTCCCCGGAATGTTTGGCCGCTGGGAAGCACACCGGATGGGTCAATCGGGAACTTCCCGTCCAGAGTCCGCCAAGCCCCCACCGCGTCGAAGTTCTCGAAACCGAAGCCAAGAGGATCCATTCGCGAATGACAAGAGGCGCATACTGCATTTTTTCGGTGTTCTTCCAACTGCTGCCGGAGCGATGCCGCGGAGCCAACCTTATCTTCGTCCAAACTGGGCACGTTGGCCGGCGGCGGGGGCGGGGGAGAATTCAAAATATTATCCAGAATCCACTTGCCCCGCAATACGGGGGATGTGCGATTTCCGTACGACGAGACCTCGAGAACGCTCGCTTGGGTGAGTATCCCGCTGCGTCCGGTCCCCGATAAATCCACCTTCCGGAATTCCGTTCCTTTGACTCCGGGAATCCCATAGTGCCGTGCCAGCCGCTCGTTGAGAAACGAGTACGGGCCGTCGATGAAATCCAGAATACTCCGGTCTTCCTTCGCAACATATTGGAAGAACAGCTGCGTTTCTTTCATCATCGACGCTCGTAGGTACTCATCGAAATCCGGAAAACGTTCTCGGTCTGGCTGCACTGATTCCAGGCGCCGGATCTCTAGCCATTGTCCTGTGAAGTTCTCCACCAATGCCTGTGATTTGGGATCGGCTAGCATCCGTCGGGCTTGGGCATTAAGCACTTCCGGCTTGCGGAGTGTTCCCTTCTCGGCCATGCGCAATAATTCCTCGTCCGGCATGCTGCTCCACAGAAAGTACGACAACTTCGATGCCAACGCGTACTGTCTCGCCGATTGCCTGCCCGGAGAGGTCGCTGCGGTGGCGTCTTCGATCCGAAACAGGAAGTTAGGCGATGCCAGCATGGTCGCGATCGCCAGGGAGATCCCCTCCTCGAAAGAACCACCTCGCTTTTGAGCCCCGTCCGAGATTGCTACAAGCCGAGCCACCTTCTCTGGACTCACTGGACCCCGGAAGGCCCGGTAAGCCAAACTAGCAATTATGCTACGTTGACATGACGGTTGGTGATGACCATCAAGATGACCACAGGTGTAAATCTTCCGCAGGCTCTCCAGCGAAGGCCCTTTCTTAAACTCATCGGGTCCGGTGATGTCTACTTCGTGCACCGACAGTCCATTAAAGGTTGGAGGGCTCGAGGGGCGCGAAGCCGCCTCCTTGGCTCGCTGGATGGCTTCATTCCTTCTCGCTATCC
>Ga0206896_1095_pt1 | contig 19117 bp, 17 predicted proteins | sample Alteio_BWOrgHeat_52_FD_152969 | JGI IMG/M metagenome (GOLD analysis project Ga0206896, IMG submission 152969) | Enriched cells from forest soil in Barre Woods Harvard Forest LTER site, Petersham, Massachusetts, United States -... | ecosystem: Environmental > Terrestrial > Soil > Temperate forest >... | reverse complement strand
GCCATGGGACGCTCCTACGAAGTGGAGGGCGTAGCCTTTGACTATGGCGCCGGTATCCGGCAGGTGGAAGTCTCGCCCGATAACGGAGCGCATTGGACGGATGCCCGCCTGGATCCAGAGCTCGGTAGGTTTTCGTTTCGGCGATGGCGATATCGATGGTCGCCATCCGCGCGTGGGCCGCAACGTCTCATGGTGCGCGCCACGAATAACGATGGCGCCGGACAACTGACGCATCACTGGAATCGCGGCGGCTACATGCGGTGCGTGATCGAAGACGTGCAGGTGAGGGTTGTATGAGAGCCATGCCGGTGTTTCTCCTGATAGTCGCTCTGGTTGCCGGAGCCGGCTGCAAGCGTTCTGGCTCAGCGGCGATGGGTTACGGGGAAATGGAAGCCATGACGCTGTCCCGTCCGTCATTGCCCCCCAGCCATCCGTCTTCGCCTGTCCATAGCATTTCTTTGCCTCACGATGAGACATACGCGCCTCCCGGCCCGGGCCGTGACGCCTTTGTCACAGCCTGCATCGTGTGTCACTCGCCCCGCTATATCACCTCGCAGCCGCCGTTCTCCCGTGCGGTCTGGAAGGGAATCGTACAGAAAATGATCGATACCTATGGAGCCCACATCGCGCCGGCGCAGGCTGCGGAGATCGTGGACTATCTCGTAGCCGCCAATGGCGCGCACTTGGTGGGAGGCGAAGGTGACTGACAACAGGCCGGCTCGCGGGCTCTACCTGCTGACGGGGGGAGTTCTGCTCCTCGGAACCCTGCTGGTGGTTGTAGGCACGCGCGGCGAGGTCACCCGCTCGAATCACGCGCGACAGGACAGGGGCCTAGACAAAATGTGTCCACCGGTGTCAATGACGCCGGGATTGCTGGAACGCGGTGCAACCCTCGAACGGATGGAGTGCGCCGGCTGCCACTCAGGTGATCGCCGCGAGATCGGCCCTTCGTATGAAGTCATTGCCGCGCGCTATCACTGCCGCCCGGACGAGTTGATAGCGGCGATCGGCCATCCTACGCCGGGTTGGGCAAACTATCCCCCGGGTCCGGAAGGCCCACCGCTGGCGCGTGACGATCAGGCTGCGCTAGCCTCTTGGATCCTCGACACAGGAGGCAGCGCAGATGAATGATCAGAGAAGCGAAAGCGCGCTTGTAAGAGTGCACGGTATCGCGGCGCTGTCGATGGTGTTGGTCTCGGCCTTGTTCGGCGCCCTGGTGGCAGTGAAGTTCGTGCTGCCGGACTTTCTCGGCCGAGCGGCATGGACGACATGGGGACGTTTGCGTTACAACCACACCCAAGGCATCCTGTTCGGGTTCCTCGGCAATGCCTTCCTGGTTTTTCTCTACCACGCAGTGCCCAAACTGGCTGAGCGGCCCGTTTTTAGCCGCAGGCTTGGATGGTGGTTGTTCGGAATCTGGAATTTCTGTGTCGTCCTGCCGGGATGGATTCTGGTTTTTGCGGGATTTGGACAACCTCTCGAGTGGGCCGAGTTCCCGCTCATCGTCGCGTTGTTTGTAGTACTCGCATTCATTCTTTCGATCGTTCAATTCGTCACGCCCTTCGTTAAGAGCGGGTTTTCCGGGCTGTATGTTTCGGCGTGGTACATCATTGGCGGACTGATATTTACCACCTTGGCGTACCCGGTAGGAAATCTCGCGCCGCAACTGCTGCCAGGTGCGATCGGCGCCGCGTTCAGCGGCCTCTGGATACACGATGCTGTCGGCTTGTACGTGACTCCGCTGGCACTAGCAATCGCTTATTTCGTAATCCCAGTGGCCAGCGGACGGCCCATCTACAGCCATTTCCTTTCGATGATCGGCTTCTGGCTGCTGTTCTTTGTATATCCGCTGAATGGCACGCACCACTATGTGTTTTCCTCGATCCCGATGGATGCACAGAAGGCCGCCATCGCCGCCTCGGCGTACTTGGGAATGGATGTCATCTTAGTCTTCACCAACCTTCTCCTGTCCTTGCGGGGAAGCGCGAGGAAGGTGATGCTCGACACGCCGCTGCTATTCGTATGGACCGGAGTTGTCATCTATCTCGTGGTGAGTTTGCAGGGATCTCTGCAGGCGCTGATGCCGGTGAACCGATTCGTCCATTTCACCGACTGGGTGATCGGACATTCTCACCTGGCGATGCTAGGCTTTGCCGGTCTCATCGCCGCGGGAGGGATCGCCCACGTTTGGCAGCGCACCCCCGGTGTCCACTATTCTGCGCGCGCGATGCGGTGGAGTTATTGGCTGCTAACGACCGGACTTGTTTTCATGGTGGTGGACTTGACTGTAGCGGGATTAGTCCAGGCCCGCTACTGGCAGACGGACCTTCCCTGGACGGCTTCGATTGTCGCGGCGCGAAATTATTGGTGGGTGCGGTCGGCCAGCGCTGTCCCTATCATTCTGGGATTTCTCTGCTTCTGCGTCGGTATGTTCACGGGTCCGGTAAATGAGCCAAGCGATGCGCGGGAAGAGCAAGCAGAAAAGGCTCCGTCCATCGTCGCGGACGTTCGGGTCGGCCGCTGGCTCGAAACCGCCTACGTGATGGCGTTCGTTGCGGGAGTGGGATTTTTTGTGCTTTCGTTTGTGGTTCTGGGGATTTTGCCGGGACGCGCTCTGGCGCGCGAGATCCAGCAGACAGCTCCTTCCAGCATGCCGGAACTGACGGCCAGCGAGGCGCGCGGCCGTATCATTTATGGTCGCGAAGGTTGTGCTTACTGTCACACGCAACAGGTGCGCTTTGTCGCCGCCGATCGGGCTCGCTGGAACCAGCCGACAGAAGCTTGGGAGACTCGATACGAATATCCGCAACTATGGGGCACACGGCGCATCGGTCCGGACCTGGCGCGCGAATCAGGCGTGCATTCGAATGATTGGCAACTGGTGCACCTGAATGATCCGCGGGCCGTAGTCGCCGAATCGAACATGCCCCCGTTCCCGTGGTTATTCGCCGGTTCGGCCGACCATCCAACACAAGATGCTCTCGACTTGCTGGCCTACATTCAGTCGCTGGGGCGAGCGCGCCAGCTAGCCGGCTACGATTCGCTCCGGGAGCCCGCAAACGCACCCAATCTCCAGGAAGGCACAGATCCGGTCCTGATCGAGCGCGGGGCGCGGTTGTTCCGTGAGAACTGCGCTTCGTGTCATGGAATCTCCGGGCACGGCGACGGCGCTGGAGCGGCCGGCTTATTTCCGCGGCCGGCGAATCTGACTATGGTCGAGTATTCTGGCGGCCGTCTGAGCCATATTCTGTGGAACGGCGTCCCGGGGTCCGCTATGCCGCGGTGGAATCGTCTGAATGCAGCGGACCTTCAGGCGGTCGCGGCCTACGTCCGGACTATCGAGGCTCGCGGCCCCCGCGTCGCAAGCGCCGACACAAGCGCAGTAGAGCGCGGCCGAGATCTTTATCGTCAGAACTGCACAGGATGTCATGGGATGGAGGGAAGTGGAAATGGCCCGGCTGCCGCGGCGCTGGCGCCGAGCCCGACGAATTTTCACGACGAACGGGCGGCAAAGGTGCACTCGCTCCAGGTCCTGAAAGAAGGTATTCCGGGAACGGCGATGCCGCCATGGGAAGTGCAAATGAGCGACGCTGAGCGGGAGGCGGTGGTCGCCTACCTCGACTCGCTGTATGAATCGCCGATTCAATAGAGGAATATGTTCAACAGCTTGATAATAACAATGACCCTCATTGCCCTCGGCTTCATATTGGCATGGTGGCTTCGCCCGGATATCCGTGATTGGATGGAGGCCCCTAAGCGCCGAATCCAAAGCGGCAATGCACGCTCTCAATCTAAGCCTGCCAGCGAGGAATAGCTTTACCGCTTCCCGCAGGCAAAACGGCCCGGCTTCGCTTTCGCGCCTATGTCACTTTAGCCACGCTCGATCCACTTGATCGAATTGATTTCCTCGCACTCGCGCTGTACCTCGACGTTTTCGTCGTCTCCGCAGCCCGGCGGTTCCGCGATCAGCCGGCGCCCGAAGCATCCGCAGCGCGGGGCGGGACTGTGATCCACCTACCCACGAAGTCGTGGTGGGAGCCGTGATATGTCGTGGTACCAGGTAGGCTGCGTCCTTATATTTCAATCACGTCACAATGGCGCTCGGCTTGCACTTTACATGCGACGAGGTGATCCATGTCGATCCGTATTGAGATCCTTCTAGTGGAGGATGACGATATAAGCGCGCAGGCTGCGCGCACTTTGCTTGAAAGACTGGGGTGCGAGGTGGACCACGCGAGCAACGGCGCGGAGGCGATTGAGCTCTTCGGCAAGAAGAGCTATGACCTGATCTTCATGGACTGGCAGATGCCACAGATGGACGGCCTTGAAACCACCGCCAGAATTCGTTGCATGCCGCAAGGCCGGGTGACACCGATCGTAGGCACAAGCGCCAGCATGAGCCGTCCGGAATGCGTGGCGGCTGGCATGAACGATGTTATGCCGAAGCCCTTTCTGTTGAATTCTCTGAAATTGGGTTTGGCAAAATGGACTCTGTGGAAAGACGACTTCACTATTGCATCCGCAACTTGAGCCTGTGAGTCAGGCCGGTATTCTGAAAATCACGTGTTTGCAGAGGGATGACGACTCGACTAGAATAGCCTCGTAGCCACGCTCTGCGGAGGGGGCGCGCACAATGAGTGCAGCTGAACCCGCTGGCGATTTCGAGCAGGTCGTTTTCGGGATTGCCAAAGGGGTCTGGAGCGATACCGGCGAAGACTTCTTCCGTTCGCTGGTGCGGGAACTATCCCACTCGCTGCAGGCCGATCTGGTTCTGGTGGGGGTCCTTCAATCTGGCGGGAAACGGATACGAACCTTGGCGGTGCACGCACCCGGCAGGGAGGTCGCAACCTTCGAATATGATCTCTCCGGCACTCCGTGCGAGGGGGTAATAGGTAAACAGCTCTGCTGCTACCCTGCAGGCACTCACCGGCTTTTCCCGAGAGACGCTGCATTGGTGAAGATGGGCGCCGAGGGATATGTAGGAGCGGCTTTAATGGCGTCAAACGGGAATCCGCTGGGACTGCTTTCCGCAATCACCTGCCTCCCCCTGGCGAATCCTAAGCTAGCCCAAGCTGTGCTCCAGATCTTCGCGTCCCGCGCCAGCGCGGAGATGGAACGCTTGGAACATCAAGAGACGGTGGCGCGCACCGAACAACGTTGGCGCGAATTTGTCACGCACGGCAATGAGGCCATGGTACGTTTGGCCCTAACGCAGCCTATTGCCCTCGACACACCCGAGGATCAGCAGATCGAGCACTATTACCGTTACGCCCATGTCGCCGATTGCAACGATCAGGCCGCCGCGCTCTTTGGTTTGACAAGCGCGTCGGAGTTGATCGGGGCCGGGCTGGAGCTCCTCAGCCCGCGTTCGGACCCGGAACAGATGGAGCGTCTGCGCGCCTTCATTAAGGATGGGCACCGCTTTTCGCAAGTGGAGCGCACGTTCGCCGACCGCACTCTTCTGATGTCGCGCGTGGGCATCATTGAAGATGGGAATCTACTGGGGGCGTGGGTCACGGGCCGCGACGTCTCACCGCTCAAACAAGCCGAGGCACAGGTGCGAGCGCTGAACAGGGAACTGGAGGGTCGTGTAGAGGAACTCACTCAGCTGCGCGCGCGTTTGGAGCAGGACAATGCCTACCTGAAGGACGAAATTCGCGCGGACCACCCCTCTGACGAAATGGTCGGATCTAGCCTGGCGTTCCAGGAGCTGATAAACCGGATTCAACTGGTGGCTTCCACTTCGGCGACAGTACTGATTCAAGGCGAAACAGGAACCGGCAAGGAATTGGTAGTGCGTGCGATTCATAATCTCAGCGACCGCCGCGAACGGCCTCTGGTCAAAGTGAACTGCGCCGCGATCTCGGCGGGACTGATCGAGAGCGAACTGTTCGGCCACGTAAAGGGAGCGTTCACTGGTGCGCTGGAGCGGCGGATCGGGCGCTTCGAGTACGCCGACCGAGGCACCCTATTCTTGGATGAAGTGACCGAGCTGCCATTCGAAAGCCAGGCTAAGCTGCTGCGCGTTTTGCAGGAACAGGAATTCGAGCCGGTAGGTTCGAATCGAACCACGAAAGTGGACGTGCGGCTGCTGGCCGCGACCAACCGAAGCCTGGCCGAGGCCGTTCGCGAAGGACGTTTCCGCATGGATCTCTACTACCGTTTGCTGGTAGTCCCGGTGGAGGTTCCGCCGCTGCGCGAGCGGCGGGAGGATATTCCGCAGTTGGCGGCGCACTTCATCCGGCGTTACGGTCGCCAGTTTGGCCGGCGAGTGGAGGGGATTTCGCCTCCGGCAATGCAACAGCTGCTGGACTACCATTGGCCGGGAAATATACGGGAACTGGAAAACGTGCTGGCGCGCGCAGTGGTACTATGCCAGGGTTCGCAATTGGATGCGCCATTATTCGCGCCCGGCGCCGAAGCCGCAGGAGCTTCCGAAGCAGCTCCGCGCAGCATGGAAGAGGCCGAGCGAAGGCACATCCAGAATGCGCTGGCTGCGACGCGCTGGATCATCGAAGGATCGCAAGGCGCCGCCGCTGTGCTTGGACTAAGCCCCAGCACGCTGCGCAGCCGAATGAGGCGCCTGGGCGTCCAGCGCCCGGTTTAACAATATGAACTTACCAGCGATTCCGTCCTCTAACACTCCGCTTCTTGCTCTCAAATTCCGCTCGGACCCTTAGGCCGTGCTTACATCGGTCTTTCCGGAATTAACCCTGGTAACCACCTCATTGACACCAAATTTCAGTCACTTTTGCGAGACGCGAGTTATTCGTCTGGTCGCCGCGCGTGCGCTGGGCGCGTCATACCTTGCAAGACGTTCGAATCTGAAGGCAGGCTTTTGTCGAATGTAACCCTCACCCTCAATTGAAGGGTCCATCAGTGTTCTGAGTCATGGCCGAATCGCGTCGCACTTTTGCCATCGGACTGCGATTAGTGATGCTCGTTTCTTTTGCGAACTGCAAGATCTGCTCATGCAATCCCCGATGTAGCGACAACGCCACCCCGAACGGCAGCAGGTAAGGGAGTACATTGGGCACAATGTATAGGCCCAGATGTCGACCCCATTGAAAGCCGGGGTCCCCTTGGATCCGGGATATCGCGTCATAGGCGGTAAGGTCGACGAAAGCAAGCAGCAGCGCAACTTCAAGAGCCGCCATAACAGCCGTGCCGATTAGCAGCGAGCGCAATTTCCGTTTTGAACCCGGCGCGGCCAGAATAATCGCCCAATACACCGGAAGACTAAAGATGAACCTAGAAGCGTCGCTGCGGGGCATGTCGAAATTAACGGAGTGAATCTGTCGCGCCACAGGACGCTGAGCAGTCGGGGGCAGAAGTTTTTCAAGAGGCACCCGCACGGTCCAGTCGCCCGAAGAGTTCTCCCTAATTTGCAAGAAGACTCCCGCCGCACTGTGGAGTAGGTCTAACATAGGGGCCCGAAGTGCGACCCACCATAGTGTGAGAATACCGATGAGCAGCGCAGACCCGCTCATCAGGAAGCGGGTCGTTGGCTTAAACTGGAGCACAGGCGGCGGCATCCAGCCGCACGACGCGGTTCACCCAGAGCCAGAAGATCACCATTGTGTCGAGCACCAGCATGCTTTCCCATAGATAAGTGTGAGCAAAATCGAACCACGTCAAACTGTATTGTCCAAGATAGAAGAGACTGATGAAACGAGCGATGTTGAGCACCTGAATGATCAGACTGCCAGCTATCAACCCGATGGCCTTCATTCTCCAGCGAGCTGGAAATGCAAGGATCGCCGACCAAAGTAAAATTGTCACATTGATCCCATTGCATCCTTCGCGCATCTCCACTGCGAAGCCACCGGGAGCGCGCAAGATCGCGTCATCGCGAGTAGCGTAACCTCCACACCCCACCAACACCCCATGAGCGACTTTTACCAGAGCCAACGACAATCTGGCATCTAAATACTGAGCGGGGCCTGTGAGCAATACGCCGAATGCAGCCAGCAAAGTCCCCACGAAGATGAGCACAAATCGCAAAGTGCGGTGATTCGCGCCGGCGACCGCGCTCTCTTGGCTGACGCCTAAATTGCCATTCATGATCGTAGGCGCGGTGTTGGTGCGTTGCTCATGACAGCCTTTATCCCGAACAGGAGCAGGGCGCCTCCCAAGAGGATCATTCCCCAAGTAGAGAGTGCCGGCGTCGAGATCCCGACCGGTACGCCGCCCACCGTAACGCCGTCTAGCGCAAGCCCCGAGTCGTAGCTCACGTCCTGCCAGTTTGTGACCCCTATTTTAAGGTAGTAAGTGCCAGCCGCCGGGATTGTGTACTTCGACTGGACCCAGCCCGTGTAGCCGCAGCCAGTGTCGAAGCAAACACCCGAATAGCTACCGAGTGGTACCCATGCTGGCGCACCGCTGATGATGGGTACGGAGGAGGGCGTGAGCGTCGCCAGGGGTGCGGGCAATCCAATGCCTGGAACAATGGTGCCACTCGTTGAGGTTCGTGCCGTGAACAGCAGCGAAACCGGGGTGTTGGATGCGCTAAAGAGCTCCGCCCAAGCGTAATCGGCGTACCCTGCTCCGTCGGACGTCACATAGTTGAAGTAGAAGTTCAGGGTGGTTCCGGCGGCCGCCGCGAAGACGGGCGTCGTGAGCGTAGATCCATCTGTCTCGTTGCCTAGCGCTCCTGTCGGAAGCGCACCGACCCCTTGCGCTCCTCCGGATGTCGAGACCCACTCATACGCAGTGCTAGCCGCTGGTGAGAGCGGCACCACGCCATCGGCTCCGTCTGTGCCGCAGTTGCCGCTGCACGTCCAGCCTGAGGGAATCGGGCTGGGGTCAACGAACGTCCCTTTGCTGCGAAGCAAGTGACCCGGAACTTTCGGTGGCCGGCGGGCCGCTATCTTGCCTGGCGGCGGACTGGCTGGGGACGATTGATCTGCGGCAAGTTCGGAAATGAAAGGGGAACTTGCGAACAGGACAATGATGCGCACTCCTGTCGACGATGTAGCGATAAATCTGGAAAGCTTCACTCTGTTCTCCTCGAACAATGCGAATCAGTCTGCTCGTTCGGCAACGCGTCTGGCAGAATTTTCGCTTTCAGCTACCACGCTAGATGGCCCAACCGCCCTGGTTTGTAGCACTGAATTTCACCAAGTATACACCTAAGTAACCAGCGATTACGAATGTGACGACCCCTTAACTATTCGATTTGCAGCGATTCGCGGAAGAGCGGGCCGACTGGTTCGGTCTAGCCTTCGAGAGACCTAGCTTGGTGAAGTCGACATCGGTCCAAAGACGAGGCCCAAAGTGACTTCCGTTAATGTGACACAACGGACCTTGTGGACCTACGGGATTACTTCCACAAGCCGACTTCTGAAGACTGATCTGCGTTCAGACTTCGGTTGGGAGTTCGGCTGCCAAGGTTCAGAGGCTCCGTGGAAATGCGACCAGCGCCGCGTTCGTTGCATCGGGGGCTTCCAACTGTGGCCAATGCCCGACGCCGTCCAACATGATGAAGCTACGAAGATCTCTTCGCAGCGAGATACCTACACAAGGAACGAAAGGAATAGGTCCTCAAAAACACACTTGGAGGAAGTTACGATTCCAGCCTCCGCGACTTCCGATAATGGTGGATATCGGGCGTATCTGGTGGGGAATCGCAGGCAATTCCGTTCCGGATGAGGGCAACTCGCGGAGCAACGTTCCAAACCGTCGGCCCGGATGGGACTTACTGCCGCTCGACCACCAGAACTGTGAAAGTGCCCGCCTTCCGCTTCGTGCGTGCTCTTTGTCCGTCCGTGGAGGGCACGGTTTCCATTTCAGACGCAGAGAGAAACAGCCGCTTGGTTTTCGGATCAAACGCCATAGTCTTTGCGCTGGGCTGAGTTGAAATTGCCCCGACCGCCTCGTATTTGTCGGGGGTGTCCTGCCGGACGACAGAGACGGTGCCATCCCCATTCGATGCGAAGATCAGTTGGTTATCGGAATCGAATGCAACGGCATCCACTTTGTCGCCGATGGGCAGGGTCGCGATGACTTTGCCATTAGTCAAATCCATGACGGCGAGAACTTTGCTCCTGCACCCGATGAACAGCCGGGAGTTCGCCGCGTCAATCGCAAGTCCTGTCGGAGTCTTGCAACCCGCAATCGGCCATCTTTGCTTCACACTCAAATTCTGTGGATCAAAACTTACCACCGATGACTCCTTCTCCAGATTCACGAAGCCGCCGCCCTTCGTATCGACGACCGCCGCCTCCGCACCACCACCGAGATCGATCTCTCCCGCGACGGCCGCTTGCTCTGGGTTGATCGCCGTAATCTTCGCCGCGTCCCCATGACAAACAAACACGCGTCCAGTCTGCGGATCGTAGAAGATGAAGTCGGGATCTTTAGAGACAGGGATCTTCGCGATGGTCTCGAAATTATTGGTGTCAAATACCGTTACGGTCGAATTTCCGCCGTTGCTTGTGAAGCCACGGTGCAGCCGGGGAACGATCGCGATGCCGTGCACTCCCGGCGTGTCTTGCACGGTACCGAGCAATTTCCCGGAGTCTGCTTCGAGAACGTTAACTTCGGTTCCATGCGATACGTAGAGACGGTTCATCGAAGCGTCAAACACGATATAGTCAAAGGTGCCGTCGCCTGGCACCGCATATTTCTTAGTTACCTTGAATCCAGGGGCATCCGCCGCGATGCAGAGTGCCGCTACTCCAAGCAGAGTTAAACAGCTTGCTAAGATTCTTTTCATAGTTGATCCGCCCTTCCCGCCTAGTGACCCAGGTCGGCGCTGTCCAGCGTGTCCCCGTTGGGTTTCCTGGCTTCCACATGCGCTTTCTTTCCGTCCACGTTGACGATCACGAAGTTTTCGGTGCTTTCAACCTTGATGGTCATGCCTTCCGGCGGCGTACTGACGTCATACAGCGGCGCACCACCTCCGCCGGTGATGAAGTAATGCAGGCCATTCTTTTTATAGTGTTGATAATTGTGATCGTGGCCGAAAAAAGCGGCCGCCACGCCGTACTTTTCGAACACAGGCTCGAGCGCGGTCATGTGCGGATTGTCGCCCTGGCGCCGCTTCACGGCTGTCATGGGGGGATGGTGCGCGAATACAAAACGGAAATCGGCTGTTTGAGCGGCTTGCAAGTCGGCTTCGAGCCAGCGCGTTTGTTCCTGCCAAAACGCATCCCGCTCTACCTGCGACGCTCTCACGTTGGCGATGTCGCTATTGATCACTGCGAAGTGCGCTGTGCCCCAATTGAACGAATAATAAGGCTTAGCGTCCATGAAGTCATAGTAGTTTTTGGAATTATGCTCATGATTTCCGAGTGCGGGGAAGTAGGCGGCCCTACGCAGCAGCTCGCGCTCGGCATCGAAAAAAATCGGCCATAAGGCGGTAGAGTCGGCGTTTTCTACCAGGTCACCGGTCTGCATGACGAAATCCGGATGGGAGTACTTTAGAACCGCTGCGATGACCGCCCTATGCACATCGTGCCGCGTGCGCGTGTCGCCGTATACCACGAACTGAAAGGCCGAGGGTCCCAGCGGCGCGGTCTTGACAGATCCCTTCCCGGCATCGCCGGCGAACGATTGGTAAAAATATTCGGTCCCGGGCTTTAAGCCGGTCAGGAGAATTTTTTCCGCGCGCAGGATTGGCACGGTGTTGCTCATCTTGTCCTGCGCGAGGCCGACCGAGGCCTGACCGGTCTCGACGACCCACATGATGGTCGCCGATCTGGGCCCCACGTGAACGGCGTACGGCCCGCCGATCACTTTCTCGGCAGGCGCAGCCTGCGCGACAGCCGGCCTTGCTCCTTCGCTCAACATCCAAGCCACAGCTCCCGCCAGCGCCGGAAGGGACAAGGCGAGCAGCAAATTCGCGGTTTTGATTCTGGCGGTTTTGGTTATTGATTTCATCACTCACTTATTCCACCGGGCCGGAACCAGCTAGAACTGCGCGCGCAGCATAAACTCGATGCGCCGCGGAGCGCCGGAGCCGGTCGCGCCGGTGTTGATGATGCTAGTGATACGTCCGAAGCTGGACGATGACGAGTTGCCAGACGGGTTGGAATAGATCGGGTGATTCGCGAGATTGTAGGCTGTGGCACGCAGATCGAATTTGACTTTTTCGGTGACCTGGAACTTGCGCTGGAGGGACGTATCGAATTCCAGCGCGCCAGGACCGCTGGCGGCATAGCGCCCAAGATTGCCCCAAGTGCCTGCGGCCGGCGTGGCAAATGCCGCCGGACTAAACCAGCTCACGATGGTCTGGTTGGTGGCGTAGATGTCTTGCCCTGCGACGTAATTGGGACGCTGGCTGGAGGTGTTGCCATCGGGCAACGCGGCAGCTTTGCGCGAAATAGTGATGTTCACTGGCAGCCCGGTGCGCGCGGTCGCGAGGCCAGCCAGTTCCCAGCCTCCGAGCACTTTTGCGCCGAGGCCATTCTGCGCGAAACTCTTGCCCTTTCCAAACGGCAGTTCATAGATGGCGTTGGTCGTGAAGTACTGGCGCACGTCGATGTTCGTGCTGCTGCGGTCGCAGGCCCGGCAGGCCATATTCTGGAACGTCACGGACTCTCCGGCGCCAAGGGACGCGTCAGTGATGCCGTGCGACCACATATAGTTGCTTTGTAGCATCAAGCCGGTCTTGAAGCGGCGATGGATTTGTGCCTGCAACGCGTTGAATTCCTCGTTGCCGGTATTTTCCTTTTCTCCGAAGGAGCCAAACTGCGCCAGCGTGCGCGCGCCGGTGGCGGGGTTGATAAGGTTCACCGTGTACCTATCGAACATGTGCGTTCCCTTGTTGCCCAGGTAGCCGATCTGCGCGATAAAGCCCTGGCCAAAGTCGTGCTGAATCATGAAATCCCAGTTGCCGTAATATTGGTCCTTGCGATCGCGGGCAATGGCTTTGGGCGAGAAAAGCTGATTGGCAGGATTGAGGAACGCGGTTAAGGGGAAGCTGAGCGCGGGGAAATCCGCATTAGTGAGCGAATAGCGGGGCACGAAGCTTTCCGCCGGATCGGAGAAGTCGTCGTTCTGGTTTGCGCCGTAGTAGATGCCATAACCGCCACGAATCGTAGTCTTCCCGTGAAACATAGCAGGTGCCCAAGCCATGCCCAGCCGGGGTCCGAAGTCTTTGGTATTCGGGGCGTAGTAGGGTGTACCGGGCGGGCAGTAACCGCCACAGCCGATGATGTCGACCACCGCGGAGTGGTTGTTCAGTTCACGCACGACCGAGTAAAACTCATAGCGCAGGCCCACGTTCAGGGTCAGGCGTGGAGTCACTTTGAATTCGTCCTGTACGTAGCCCATATACATCGTGTGGCGGCTGTGCGCGATGCCCTCTCCCTGCAGGTAGGTGGCGGCGGAGGCCGCGTTGTTGATGAAATCCTGGTCCGAGGCGTAGGTGATGGATTGCGTCGTAATGGTGTTTCCGGAATTATCCAGCATTACCCGGCGGATTTCGATGCCGGCTTTGAAAGTGTGACGGCCGACGTTCTTGGTCACGTTGTCGATGAACGACAGCGTGGTGCCGATTTCGGTATCGAGAGAGTTGCTGTTGAGTCCATCAAAGCTGAACGGGCTGGTTGCGACCGGAGCCGTGCCATAGGTCCAATTGTGGTAATCCACGTGGTTCCAGCCGAATTTGACTTCATTAATGAGGCTCGGCGAGATCAGCCTCTGGTATTGAACAGCAATGTTCTGGGGAATCACCGGCACCACGGAGTGCGTACCGAGAGCATCCGCCGGAGTGTCGGCGTACGCATTGTCGATGTTGTAGCGGAAAAACATCGAATCTTTATCGTTGATGCGGTAATCCAGGCGAGCGAGGCCGGAGTCTTCGCGAATCGAATCGTTTTTCACCAGGGTGACCAGATTGTTCGTGGTGCCGGCGATGGGAATTCCGCCGGTAGGATAAGGACCGATCAACGGCGCCATCGCGGGCGACGCCGCCAGGACTTGCGCGCGGAACGCGGCGTCTGGCACGGTGTTCTGGAAAGTGTGGCCCAGGTGCTGATCCAGCCCTTCAAAGTTTGTGAAGAAGAAGAGCTTGTTTTTTAATATCGGGCCGCCCAGGCTCGCGCCAAATTGATTCAGTGTGAACGGAGGCAGCGTAGCGCCGTCAAACGGCGAGCGCGAATCGAGCGCGGCGTTGCGCACGGCATAAAAGCCGCTGCCATGCAGGTTGTTGGTGCCTGTCTTGGAGACGACGTTGATCTGCGCGCCGCCGGCCGCGCCGCTTTCGGCAGTGTAGACGGCTGTCGTCACGCGAAACTCTGAAATCGCGTCGATAGCGACCGCCAAGCGCGTGTCTGCCTTCATGGTCTGTTCCTGAACGCCCGTGGCGTCGATGCCGTCGAGCGTAATATTGCCATCGTCCAACGAGTGGCCGTTAAAGCGCACGTTGCGTTGCGACCCGTCGCTGTAGTTAATCGCGCCGTTAGCAAGCAGCGCCAGCTCCGCCCAGTTGCGTCCGCTGATCGGCAGCTCCTGCATTTGCTTGGTATCGACCACTTCGCCGACTTCGGCGTTGGCACGATTCAAACCCTCTGTCTCGGCGACCACCGCCACGGTATCCGCCGCGGCGCCAACCGCCAGCTGTGCATCCACCGTGCGAATCTCGGAATACTGCAGGGTGATCTCACTCACTGTGATCGGACGAAACCCGGGTTTCGCAATCGACACCTGGTAGGATCCGACGGGCAGAGAATCGAACTCGTAGATGCCCGAGTCGCCCGTAAGTGACTCGCGATGCAGCCCCGTTATAGGCGATTTCAGATCGACCTGCGCACCGGGCACCAGCGCGCCGCTGGGATCGCTAATCGTTCCCCGAATGGAAGCGCGATCCTGGCCGTACGACACCGAGGTCAGTAGTAATGCCACTGCTAAACTCAGAAAGATTTGGCTTTTCATTTTCGCTTAACCCTTTCATTTCCGCTTAATACATGAAGACGCTAGTGCTCGCCGAGAGCACGCCAAAGCGCCGGGCTTGAGACCCAGCAATTGCTATCCGCCTCTGCAGCCTCGGGCGTGGAGGTCGAGAAATACCGATTATTCGGCTTTCAGATCGAGCGCCATTGTTGTGGTGCGGTTACGACGACTCACCACATTAAATCAGGCGAAAGTGAATATACCGTGTGAATGGCGTTACAACGAGAGACGCTGTTTTTATTTCAGCGAAGTGGATTCGCCCTTGTGCTGTAATTGGAATTTACCAACGATGCAACCAATGCGACAGCGTGGATGATTACTTGGCAAGACCAAGCCGCAGGGCTCCAGGTTCGGTACAACACTTGCCGAGCGGGCCCCGACCCGCTATGGTGTCGCATCTTAATAACTCGCGCGAACGGACTCGCACTATCATCAAGTGAAATCCTGTGCCGCATTCGCTTCATAGGTAGCGGTCCGACTGAGTTCCGTTAGTGCTCCATATCGGGAACGGTCTTGTGGGCGGCTGCCCCTGCGAGGCTCCTGTTTTGACGCCCAAACCGGCCGTCGCTTTTCATAGTTTTCGCCTGCTGCACCTAGGCAACCGAGGACCGTTTAGCTATCGTTGCAATTGGGGGATGTTTTCTTGTGGAAGAACAGATTCGAGGAACCCTAAGAGTATTGAACCTCGGGCCTGAGGGTTACGATTTAGTCTTCTGGCCAAACGGGATCGACACTCATCGTTTCTGCCATGTCGCAACACATGACAGATTGCTTGTAATCATGGATGAACTTCAGATTGAGGCCCCCCGTGGAGGCCACGACAAACTTTTGGCGATAGACCAAAACGTTCTGGATCGCTACTTCCCCATCTAGACCCGTGGGTATCCAGCGTGTCGCGGCTCCCCCAGCCGCGGCCGCTCCCAGGACCGTGCTGGCGTAACCGCAACCGAGTGCCGGATTCCGCGCTAATCGACAAAACTCACCTGGCATTCGCGAATCGCCATCGAAACCATAGCCTAGCATATTCTCCTTTTGTTCGCGAAGCTTCCACGGTTCCACCGCCCATCTAGTTTTTGCGCGTCATACTCTTCGGCTTTTTGTCATCACGCACTGCGACAAAACGGCTATGCCGAAGGTGTGTATCCTGCGATCACGAACTCCTGCCCTTGATTGACGCGCATTTTCTGCCAGGCGCCGGAGCGCACACCGGGCTCATATTTGCTGTCGCGTCGTTTTGCCACGAGCTCCTCTAGCCCTTGGGCTTTGACGGATGGAATCAAATGTCGATGGCTCGCCTCGAGCTCGGGCGAGTATCGGACAGGCTCTGACAGTTTCGGCAGAATGCGCTTCTCCAGCAGTTCGCGCCGTTTCACGAGAGGCTCTGCCATCACGTCTTTGCCATTCAATACGAGCAAGTCGAAAACGAAGAAGTGTAGAGGCACCCCCGCCGAGCCGTAATTCTGCCGCATGTTGAAAGAAGGCTTTCCGTTCAGCATCGAGAGCCACGACCTCGCCGTCTAGGTATCATCCGGCAATCCAGCAAGCGCCGTGGCGATCCCTGGATAACGGCGTTGAAGTCGTTGTCGTTTCGGGAACGCAGCCGCACTCCACCGCCCCTTTTTATCGCTAAGGCGCGGTAGCCATCGAACTTCAGCTCGTACAGCCAGTCGCGGCCTTCGGGCAGCTTTCAGTTCGCAGAAGGAGCATCGGCTCGAGGAATGCTGCTATGTGCTTTCGTGCTCGAACCGGCTGCTCTAACAATTAGCTTTTCTTCGAAACTTCTTTGTACATGATTTCTGTCAACGTGGCCGCGGGCGGTGCACCATTCGGGCCTGGCTGTGGCGCGGCAGTGGGCTCACCAAATGAGGTCTTGATATCGTCGAGTGACTTGCCTTGCGCGACCATGGCCTTGATCTTGTTGTACTTGTCCTGAATGAGATCGAGCTTTTTCTGCACGTCGGCTTTGGTCATCATATTGCCGTGCCCGGTCAAGTAGGTATCAGCATCCAGGCCGAGCATCCCTTTGGCATTTTCGATCCAGCCAGCGGCGGAGCCATTCTTTTCCAAGTGAATATTAGTATCCGGGCGATTGGTGACCAGAAGATCGCCACCGAAGACAACTTTTTGGTCCGGGAGGTACACGACGGTATCGCCGCTCGTGTGCGCGGGCGCCCAGTGGTAAAGACGGATGTGTACGCCATCGATCGTCAGCTTATCTGTCTTGTTGTAAGTCTTCGTCGGAAGGCGATCCTGGGGCGCCGGATTGCGGCTGCCGGCGGAGGCTTCCAATTCCCTTTTACAGTTCTCCTGCGCAATGACAGTTAAGCCCGCCGGGAAAGCGGCAAGGCCGTTGGCGTGATCGCCATCGCTATGCGTGATAATGGCTGTGTTCACGCTCTTGGGAGTGATTTTGGCGATTTCAGCGATCACTTCCTTCTCGGAATCCGGTGTTGTCTTGGTGTCCACGACTATGACGCCCGTGGTACCCACGATGATGCCGTCGTTTGAACCCACGCCACCTTGAGCCCAGTAGACGTTGTCTTTGATCTTGGTTACTTTGAGTGGGGGAGCCGGTTGCTGCGCCGCAGCTAACATGGCAAACGAGACGAAGGCCGCAAGTATCGCCGGCCTTAGAGTGAGTTCATTCACTTTGTTCATAGTTACCCTCCTGAATCTTCCGCGAGCGGTGCTGAGCCGCCGGATACACGGCCTTATGATACATCCATCGCCTCTCCGTATGAACCACCTAAGAGCGTCTCGTCCCAGGCCCGTCCTGCCTAACTAGGCCGCTCTGGCCGAGTGACGATAATGCCGCATATCGGGCACTTCTACGGTTTGCGCGCTACATATCCAAGTGGATCGTTTCCGTGTCGCTCGGGAGCTATCAGTCCGGGAACTTTCTTTCAAACGTGTCGATCAGAACACCATCGAGCGGGATACCCGCAGGAGTGGAACGATCACCGTTCATCGGCACATTGAACTCTCCAGAGACGGAAGACGATGACGTTGGCCGCTAATGGCACGACCGAAGGCGGACAGAAGTACACAAACGATATCCGTGTCTACGGAAAGAAGTAGTCGGAGGTCATACTGCGGGCGGAGAAAAAATCGTTGTTGTCTCGTACTAAGGTTTTACTCCTGGCGAGAGCGAAGCCGGGGATACTCAGTCTAACAGCCCTGCTCTTGTCGCTGACGATGCAGTGCTGCTTCCAACTGTTCCACGTATCTAGTAGCTAGGATCACTTCCGTTGCTTATACCGTTTGGGTGGGACCGTAAGCGCCTCAAATTGAGCCACTACCTCCGTTCGAGGCCTAATGACTGAGTAGCTGCAACCCGTCCTATAATCGAGCATTTAGTTGGTTTCCGATAATGAGTATTATCAGGCAGTGAACGTGGCCAGTCACTTCGACGGTTTGCCGACTACTCCTGGATATAATGGTCGTGCGAGGTGCCCATGAAGCTGCTGACTCTCGCTGCTTTATCCGTTGCGCTTGGCTTTAGCCAGAGTACCGACTGCGATACGTTGGACAAGTGTCAGGAAGTGCTCAAAACGAATCGGCGGAGTTCCTTGGTCCACTTCCGAATCGGTGAGTTCTACTTTCAAAAAGGCAACATGGACAAGCCGGGCTCTCCGACCTGCACGTCAGCCTCCGGCACCAACCAAGAGGTAAACCGGGAGAAACCGCCAAGTTGGATTTATCCACCCACGATTTTGGGATGCAATAGCAAGCATTACCGGAGCGCAGCCAACGAATTCCGCGAAGTGCTCATCGGCGATCTGGAGCCCAAGTGGACCGAGGTCTGGGCGCACGTCAATCTGGGCAAGATTTACGACGTTACCAGTCAGCGCGAGAGAGCGCTAAATGAGTATCGACGGGCCATCAGGACGCTGGATAACACACGAGGCGCGTTGGACGAGGCGATAAAATACACCGAAGCGCCGTACAAACCCAACTGACAGTGAATCGCCTAACGAAGGCGCAACGCAGCCAGCAACGAGAAACCTATCCCAACTTTTGCGCGTTAGTGTGATCGCCTGTTAGCAACAATTGGCATCGGATTGCCCGTCGCTAGCAAGATTTCTTCGGGCTGAACCTCGCTCAGTCCTCTACGTAACCTCCACGAACTTGAGTATGGTGTTTTGGTAGTATGGCGGGCAGAAGTCGGAACCAAAAATTTGGACAAACAGGAGGAAGGCACTATGAATGAAACAAATCG
>Ga0206896_1097_pt1 | contig 19171 bp, 16 predicted proteins | sample Alteio_BWOrgHeat_52_FD_152969 | JGI IMG/M metagenome (GOLD analysis project Ga0206896, IMG submission 152969) | Enriched cells from forest soil in Barre Woods Harvard Forest LTER site, Petersham, Massachusetts, United States -... | ecosystem: Environmental > Terrestrial > Soil > Temperate forest >... | reverse complement strand
AATAGGGCGTCAGGTCGCTGCCTCCTCCGAACCAGGTGTCGCTGACGCGGCCTTCGGCGTCGTAGAGTTCGAAGTACCGCCAGTTGGCATGGACGGTGGGGACGTAAGGGTTAAGGGGATGGATCACCAGGGAGAGACCTGCCGCCATAAAGCGGTTTTGGGTAACCTTTAGGTGTTCGCGCATGGCCTCGGGCAGTTCTCCAAATACGACGGAGGTATTAACACCGCCCTTTTCGATGACCTTGCCGTCAGCAATCACCCGGCTGATGCCCCCGCCTCCGCCTGGTCTTTCCCAACGGTCCTCCTGGAAGGAGGCTTCGCCGTCGGCCCGCTCCAGGGACCGGCAGATCTGGTCCTGGAGGGTGTGGATATGGTGGATGAACCGGTCTTTTACGCTTTCCATGATTGAACGGTTGATACAAAAGCCCTGGCGTGATCGACGGGTACGTTTGGCAGTATACCGTGACCCAGATTGGCGATATGCCCCCGGCCCCCAAAGGCGTCGAGCATGGCGCGCACTTCGCGCTCTATAACGGGGATCGGGCTCAAAAGGTGGGCGGGATCATAGTTGCCCTGGAGGACGACCTTGTCACCCGCCAGTTGTCTGGCCATCGCGGGTGTGATGCACCAGTCGATGCCAAGACCCTGGGCGCCGGTGGCTGCCATGGCGCGCAGGGAGTGCCAGGCCCCCTTTGCGAATATAATGACGGGGCAGGCATCCCCCAGGGCGGTCACGATTTGGCGTATATAGGACAAGGACCAGGTTTCAAAGTCGTCCGGGCCAAGAAGACCGCCCCAGGAGTCGAAGATCTGTACCAGGTCCGCCCCTGCCGAGGCCTGGGCACGCAGGTAGCCGATTGTGGCATCGGTGACCATTTGCAGCAGGGTGTGGGCGAGCTCGGGCTGGGTATAACAGAATGCTTTGGCCTCGTCAAAGGTTTTGGATCCCTTGCCCTGTACCATATAACAGAGGATCGTCCAGGGAGCCCCGGCAAAGCCGATCAAAGGAACCCTCCCGTTCAGCTCCTGTTTGATCATCCGTAGCGCATCCATGACATATCCCAGTTCCCCGCTTGCATCTGGTATGTGCAGGCGCTTTAAGTCTTTTATGGTTCGGATCGGCTCAGGCAGCAGGGGGCCCCTGTTCTCTATGAGCTGGACCTCCAGCCCCATGGCCTGGGGGATCACCAGGATATCGGAGAACAGGATGGCGGCGTCCACGCCGATCTGGTCCACCGGTTGGAGGGTGATCGCGGTGGCGAGCTCGGGGGTTTGTACGCGCTCGAAAAAAGAATATTTATCCCTTAGGACCCGATAGTCCGGGAGATACCTTCCCGCTTGGCGCATCATCCAAACGGGGGGCCGCTCTGTTTGCTCTCCACGAAGGGTACGGAGGATTAAATCGTTCTTGGGGTTCATTCGTAACATTGCTGGTTATCGTAATAAAAGCGTACACAGGCCAGCAGGTCTTTCTGGGTGGGAAAGGGACTGATGACGACGCGTCGGTCCGTATAGCCCCTCACCGCCCCTGCGGTAGTCTCGCCAATAGCGAAGCAGACGGCGCCGGGGGGCAAGGTATTGATGGCGAAAAAACTATCCACGGCGCTGGGGCTGAAGAATAGGATGGCGTCAAAAGCTGTATCGACGACCATAGGCGTACCCGTGCTCGAATAGACCGGGACCTCGGTCAGGACAATACCGGCCTCGCGCAGCATTTGCGGAAGCTCGGGCCGGTGGTCGAGGGCGCAGAAGAAAATGGCTTTTGAAAAACGGCCGTCGGCGATGATCGCACGAGCGAGGTCTTTTGCATTTTTTGCGGTGCAGACGACCTGGGCCTCCTGGAATTTTTCGCGGACTGCGTCAAGGGTTTTTCCCGGCAAACAGGCTATGGGCGCTCCTGAGAGGTCTATGGAAGGGAGAAGGATCACGCCGTTTTCACTGGTGAAGATCAACAGGGTTTGAGGATCGGGGCTGATAGGCCCCCCGAAAGGATGCCGATGGATCTCGATAAACGACTCCTCCCTCAGTTTCCATCCGAGGGAGCGGACAAGGCCTCTCTCTTCTTCGCACAGGGGTTTGGTGCTTAATATAGATGGAGCCGCCCGCATCAGGTAAGGCTGTTTGAGATCTTTTGAATAAGCGAGGCCGCGCCCTGGTCCAGGAGTTCAAGAGCGGCTTCCCGGCCTATGTCTGCCGCCGCCGCCAGAGATACGGTCCGCTGGACGTTTATGCAGGTCTTGCCGTCCAGGCTGCAAATATTTCCCTTGAAGTGGAGCTTCCCTTCGCGGATCTCGGCCAGGGCCCCTACCGGTGTGGAACATCCGCCCATCAGCTCGGACAGAAAGGTTCGTTCAATGTGTACGCAGGCCGCCGAAGGCTCGTCGTGGAGGGGGTCGCAGGCGACACGCAGGTGCTCGTCCCCTTCCCTGCATACGACCAGGATGGCGCCTTGGGCGGGGGCGGGCACGATCCAGTCCATAACAAGGCTGGAAGAGGGTCTTTGTCCTATGCGGTCCAGACCGGCGGTGGCGAAAAGGGCGCCGTTCCAGTCACTCAGGGCAACTTTTTTCAACCGGGTATTGACATTACCCCTGAGCACCTCGATTCGGTGGTTCGGATAGCGGTGCAGCCACTGTGCTTTGCGGCGCAGGCTGCTGGTGGCGATGGACGCGATCCCCTCCCGGTCGTCCAGGAAAGCCGCGTCATTTCTAAGGACCAGCAGGTCGCCGGGGTCCGCGCGGGGTAGGACGGCGGCAGAGCGGAGGCCCTGAGCCAATTGCACGGGAACGTCCTTCATGGAATGGACGGCCAGGTCGATTCGTCCACTTAAGAGAGCCGCGTCCAAGTTGCGTGTAAAAACGCCCTGTACGCCGATGGCGTAGAGGGGGGTGACCAGGTCTATGTCTCCCTCGCTTTTGATAAATACCAGTTCCGCCGGGTGACCGGCGGACTCCAGTTGCTCCATGACAAGGGTAGCTTGCCACACTGCCAGCCGGCTATCGCGTGTTCCTATGCGGATTTTACTTTCCATAAGTAGAGGGCGGGTTCGGCTAAGAGCCGGCTGTAATATAGTCATGGAGCGCCTCGAGGTAGCAACAGCCCTTCGGGTTGTTGCGGCGTATTTTGGCGGCCAGATTATTGATCACTTTTTGCATATGTTCTGCCTGGTCGCACTCCACCAGGGCCATATGATCCGAGGGGATCTGGCTCAGGGTGTGGCGGACGGCGCTGATCACCCCCAACTGCTGGCGCATGGCATACCAGGCCTTGAACTCTTCCACGAATTCGGCTACGATCATCCGGGCTTTGGGGATCTCCGCTTTGCGGCGGGTGATGGTGGCGTCGGTTTCTTTGGAAAGGTCGTCGACATTGATGAGCGTAACGTCCGGGAGTTGGGTGGCGATACTAGGATCGGCATTAAACGGGATGGACAGGTCCATCACCAGACGAACGCGGGTCGAGTCAATGTCAGCCGCCAGGACGGTAGGCATCTGTGCGTTGGTCGCGACGATGACGGCATCGGCATCCGCCAACTCCTCCCTGAGGCAGTTCATAGGGGCATACCGGATGCCCTGTTCCTGCGCAAATGCTTTGGCTACCGATTCGGTCCGGTTGAGGACGACGATATGGGTTGTATCCAGGTGGGCGAGTACATTCTTACAGGTACTGCGCCCGATCTTGCCCAAGCCCACCAGGACGATCTTGGAGGAGGGACCGGGTTGCAGGTGGGTCTTCAGGTATTGAATGGCGGCAAAGGCGACCGATACGGTCCCGCTGCTGAGTTCGGTATTGTTCTTAATGCTCTTGGAGAGTTGGAGGGCGGTATTGATCAGTCTTTCGGTAAAAGGACCGAGGCTGTTCCGCTCTTTGGAAAACCGGGAAGCCACTTTGATCTGTCCATTGATCTCGTAGTCTCCGAGTATTTGGGAGTCGAGCCCCGAACTCACCTCGCAGAGATGATGGACGGCTTGCCACCCCTGAAGGATAAAGGCGTCTTTTCGGAAAGTGGCTTCGTCGCCTTTTGTAAACCGGCACAACAGCGCTATCAGCTGACCCGCATCGGGCGCGAAACCATAAATTTCGGTGCGGTTACAAGTGGATAGGACAAATAATTCGTTTAGGCCCCTGGAGCGACCCAACTGGATGAGCTGACCGTATTGTTCCTCTTTGATCGCAAACAAACTCCTGATGTCCGCATCGGTTTTTTTGTAGCTGATCCCTGCAACGAAGAATGGAGAGGCAGTTTTATTGGATTCGGATGAGATTGGTTCACTCATGGCTGCAAAGCTAGTTTTGAAGGGCGGTTTGATGAAAAATAACCAGTCATTGAAGTGTCATATTTGTTAGACGTGTCGCGCATACACTGTTACATACGTAAAACTCATGACAACCGATGTCCGTATGTTTGTCCTACCTTTGTAATATGGCCTCCATTGCTGTCATCCTCATGAACCTGGGCTCTCCCGATTCGACCAAAGTAAAAGACGTACGGAAGTATTTGCACGAATTTTTGATGGACAAAAGGGTCATTGACTATCCTTATGTATTCCGGAAGTTGTTGGTGGACGGGATCATTGCGCGTTTCAGGGCCCCCAAGTCGGCCCGGGCCTATCGATCGATCTGGTGGCCGGAAGGATCCCCCCTCATAGTTTTGACAAAGAAATTACAATCGGCTCTCCGGGAGAAACTGGATTGTCCGGTAGAAGTGTCTATGCGGTATGGAAATCCGTCCATGCTATCCGCCTATGAACGGCTGTATCGGGAGCACAAAGACCTGAGGGAGGTGCTGCTGATCCCTTTGTATCCGCACTATGCGATGTCTTCTTACGAAACGGCCGTCGAGTACGCGCGGGAGGTGCACCGAAAAAAGAAATACCCCTTTTCGCTGAGGGTATTAAAGCCTTACTACCATGACCCGGCCTATATAGGAGCCCTGGCAGATAGCATAAGGCCTTACCTGGAAGAGGACTATGACCAACTCTTGTTCAGCTACCATGGTGTACCCGTGCGACATATAAAGAAAGGCGATATAACCGGTCACCACTGTCTGCAGTCCGAGGATTGTTGCTGGGTGCACTCGGACGCACACCGGTTCTGTTACCGGCACCAGGTTTACGCGACGACCCGCCACGTGGCTCAGGCCCTGGGCCTGACCCCTGACCAATACAGCGTAACCTTTCAGTCCCGGTTAGGCAGGGACCCTTGGATAGAACCATATACGGCGACGGAACTGGCCGCCCTTCCGCAAAAGGGTGTGCGGCGGCTGCTTGTGGTGTGCCCGGCATTTGTCAGCGACTGCCTGGAAACCCTGGAAGAGATTGCCATGGAAGGCAAACACACCTTTATGGAGGCGGGTGGGGAATCGTATACGGTCATCCCTTGTATGAATGTACATCCGGAATGGGTGAAGGCGCTTGCCGGTTGGGTGCGCGTCGCGGGGCCCGAAGACACAAGGTGGAGGGTGTTGCCATGAACAAACGAACGGAAGTGACGATCATAGGTGGAGGGGCGGCCGGTCTTACGGCTGCCTATGACCTGCACAAAAAAGGACGGAAGGTCGTCGTGCTGGAAGCTGCGGAGAGGACCGGGGGCGTCATCGCCTCCAGGCACGTCGAAGGGTTTGACCTCGACCTTGGCCCCAATTCTCTACAGGTAACAACCGCGCTTGAGGAGCTGATCAAAGCCCTGGGCCTCGAATCTGCCGTACTGGAGGCCGCACCGGTGTCCAGGAACCGCTACCTCGTCAAGCAAAAGAGACTTTATGCACTGTCTCCCCATCCGCTGGCCCTCCTAAAGTCTCCATACCTGTCCTTGGCGGCCAAGGGCCGCCTCCTCACGGAACGTTTTCGTCCAAAGGGCGGCAGCGAAGACCAAAGCGTGGGTGCGTTCTTTGCGCGGCGTTTTGGCCACGAGATTTGTCAGGCCATGGTCGATCCCATTTTTAGCGGGATCTATGCGGGCGACATTGACAAGCTTTCCCTGGAACAGGTTCTTCCCATCGCAGCGCGCTGGGAAAAAACCTATGGGTCGGTCACCAAGGGTTTGTTGCAAGAGAAGGGCGCCCTAAAGACGGGCAGACGGGTCATCAATTTCGAGGGCGGCCTGGAACGTCTTGTCTCCGCATTGGCGGCCCCCGTTTCTGCCTTTATAGAAACGAACGCACGGGTGACCGATGTTCGTTCAACCGCCGGCGGATATCGGGTGACCTATGCCCGAGGCGGGGAGGATCATGTTTTGGAATCCAGCCACCTTATCTGGGCGGCTCCCCTCAACACCCTGGCAGGTTTGTCGCTGTTCGAGGGACTTCGGGGTACTTTTGGAGAGGTAGACTATGCCTCGGTACGGGTCCTGCACGTCGCCCTGCCCCAGGATAACCTCAGGCTGCCGGCCGGTTTCGGGTTCCTGGTGCCCAGTAGGGAACGGCTCTCCCTCCTGGGCTGCATCTTTTCCTCCTCGGTTTTTCCCTCCAAGGCCCCCCAGGGCCAGGTCCTGCTGACCGTGATGACGGGCGGAGCCCATCAGGCGGCGGCTGTTGAATCTCAGGTCCTGGAAAGAGATGCCTTGAATGACCTTCGGGATATCCTGCATATCCAAGGGGAGGTACGCGTGTTGCACGCACATACCTGGAACCGGGCCATCCCCCAGAAAAACCTCGGATATGCCTGGCTCCTTCAAGTCCTGGAGGCCTTTGAACAGTCCCATCCCCGTTTCCGGTTTGTCGGGAGCGCCCTTAGCGGGGTTTCGGTGGGGGACTGTATGGCCTATGCTTCGCAAGCGGCGGCCGCGATTTTGTAGACGTCCGACAAGGGTTTTGCCTAAAAACTGATGCATTTTCAAAATTTGCTGGACTTTTTTCAGTCCAATGTCCCTATTTTTGACCAATTCTAATGAATATCCACTTATTATTAAATATTTCAATTTAAAACGCTCACTATGTCCCTCAGATTCCAGGCAATCAATAACCTCACAAAAGATGCCGCCCAGACGGCGCCGGGAAGCACCGCGCGTATCACCGACGTATTCGGTGAAAATGTATTCACCCTCAAGACGGCTCGGCAATTCCTGAGCGATGAAGGGTATAAGAGCCTGGTAACCAGCATCAAAGAAAGCAAAAAGGTGGACCGTGCGGTCGCCGGGCAGATCGCCAATGGGATCAGGGCCTGGGCCGAGGCGAAAGGGGTTACCCACTTTACCCACTGGTTCCAACCCCTGACGGGCACGACTGCGGAGAAACACGATTCTTTTTTCACCCTGAAAAGCGACGGGACCGCCCTGGAAGAGTTTGACGGAGCTGCCCTCATCCAACAGGAGCCGGATGCTTCTTCTTTTCCCTCGGGCGGCCTGCGCGCTACTTTCGAGGCCAGGGGCTATACGGCCTGGGATCCTTCGAGCCCCGCCTTTATCATGGAAACCGGTGAAGGCAAGACGCTTTGTATACCGACCATCTTTGTATCCTATACCGGAGAGTCCCTGGACTATAAGGCGCCCTTACTAAAGGCCCTGGAGGCCCTCAACAAGTCCGCCGTGGAAGTGGCTCATTACTTCGACCGAAACGTTTCCAAGGTCACGGCCACCCTGGGTTGGGAGCAGGAATACTTTGTCATCGACGCGGGTATGGCCAATGCCCGCCCCGACCTGGTCTTGTCCGGTCGTACGGTATTCGGGTCGGCGCCCGCCAAGGGGCAACAGCTCGAAGACCATTATTTCGGTTCCATCCCGGAAAGGGTGTACGCCTTTATGCGGGATTATGAACAAGAATGCTACAAGCTGGGAATCCCTTTGAAGACCCGGCATAACGAGGTGGCTCCTTCCCAGTTCGAGGTGGCCCCGATATTTGAAGAGGTGAACGTGGGCGTAGACCATAACCTCCTGCTGATGGACATCATGACCCGGGTCGCCAAGCGTCACGGGCTGGTGGTCCTCCTGCACGAAAAGCCTTTCGCCGGGATCAACGGGAACGGCAAGCACAACAACTGGAGCATGGCCACGGATACGGGGGTTAACCTCCTTGCGCCGGGGAAGACGCCGAAGAACAACCTCATGTTTCTGACCTTCTTTGTCAATACGATCAAGGCGGTGCACGATTATTCGGACCTCCTGAGGGCCTCCATCGCCTCTGCGGGGAACGACCACCGGCTGGGCGCCAACGAAGCACCCCCGGCCATCATCTCGGTTTTCGTGGGTCAATACCTATCCAAGGTGCTTGGGGAGATCGAGACCAAGGTGGGCGCCGACTTCGACGAGCAGGACGAGGTGGTCCTCAAGCTGGACCTGCACCGGAGCATACCGGAACTTCTCCTGGATAATACCGATCGCAACCGGACCAGTCCCTTTGCTTTCACCGGCAATAAATTCGAATTCCGCGCCGTCGGCTCCGGGGCTAACTGCGCTAACGCGATGACCGTCCTGAACGTCGTGCTGGCAGAGACCCTCAAGACTTTTAAAAAGGACGTGGACGCTTTGATAGAAAAGGGGGAGAAGAAGGAAGTCGCGCTCCTGCACGTCATCCGCAAATACATCACCGAGAGCAAATCGGTCCTTTTTGAGGGAGACGGTTACAGTGAAGAGTGGCAGAAGGAAGCGCACCGTCGCGGGCTGCCCAACGTAAAGACTACCCCGCTGGCCCTGGACGCCATGGTTACCGAAAAGGCAAAGCACCTCTTCGAACACAATAAAGTGTATACGCATTCTGAATTGGAGGCCCGTCATGAGATCGAACTGGAAAAGTACGTCAAGAAGGTCCAGATCGAGGCCCGTATCATAGGAGACCTCGCCCTGAACCATATCCTGCCTTCGGCGATCAAATACCAGAACGTCCTGGCAAGCAATATCAAAAACCTCAAGGAGGCCGGTTTGAGCGCGGCGGACTACTCCAGTCAGCTCCGCATCCTCAAAGAAATATCGGGGCATATCACGGTGATCGACACCAAGGTGGAAGAGATGACGGAGAAGAGAAAGATTTGTAACAACATGACCAATACCCGGACAAAGGCCATCGCCTACAATTCCGAAGTAAAGGAACCGTTCTTCGACGACATCCGCTATCACGTGGACAAGTTGGAGCAATTGGTGGACGATCAGTATTGGACCTTGCCCAAGTACCGGGAAATGTTGTTCCTGCGCTAAATATCAGACATGAGAGAACAGGAGGCCGCCCCTATTGGGCGGCTTCCGCGTTTTTAAACAGGTGCTTGACCTTGTAACACTTCAGTTGATAGTCGTACTCGAGGAGACGGCCATTGTGACCGAACTGGCAATCGAGGGCGTAGCAAAAGGCGGTCTTTTCGGAAAAGGCGGCTTTGAGGTTTGGGATGGTCAGTTCCGATATGTAATCCGAACCGGTTTTACTGAAGTAGTATTTGGTGCTGATGTGTGTGCCTTTGCCATTTTCGAGGCCGGTCCGGGCATAGATATAAAACCCGGCGGTATCGATGATCTGGAAGGCTTGGTTGTCGAAAAAACGGAAGTCCCGCTTCCCGTCCCGGTATCCGAATAACTCGACTTTCAGGAAGTAGTATTTCTGTCCGCCCGAATCGATGGTGACATGGGGGGCGCCCATGAATTCGTGGGTGCGAATCGTGACTTTGTGGGAGGAGGCAGGGGCCTCGAATAAAAGCCGGTGTTGGTTAAAATCGTCCTGAGTCCTGTAGATCCCTTTTGTACTGGCCACCATAAAAGTCTGTACAAATAGAATTAGCGCTACCTGCGTAAACATACATATGTTTTTTTTCTTCAATAATGTCTCAACTATGGGTTTCCAAAGGCGTACCAGAACCTAAATCCGAAAGAGAATTCTTCTATAGCCCGCTACTGACAAGGGTTTTTGCATTTTTTCCTTCAGACGACCCGGTTCTTAAAAAGATTACCATTTTGAAAGCCGCAATTTTCAAAATGGAAGAGAGAATCACCCGGTTCTATATATGGATTTTAAATATGTTTAATTTTTGTTCGATTTTGATCAAGAAACGTGTACTTTCATTAGATCAGTAACAAAGCGCGCTTATTCACCATTTATTTCTCGCCGCTTTGTACAGAAAATCCAATTCCGAGCGAAAAATCAGCAAAAGGCTGGTGAGTTTAGCAGAAAACATAATAGTTTAATTTATTGTAATATAATATGACCCCGTGGTCATAAGGGACCTTGTTTGCTCATTGCTCACCAAAACCAACTTAATCGTTATGCTCAGAAAATGGTTCATCCTTCCACTTGCCTGCTGCGGGTATGCCTTGGGCGCTCAAGCACAGACGGCGACTACGGCTGCCCCCACTCCCGTGGACACCGCTGCCAAACCACCGGCAGCGCCAGTCCTGGCCATTACGGGTTCCGCGGACCTTTATTACCGTTATGACTTCGGTCAGAACAAGGCCAATGATTTTACCAGTTTTACCCATTCGCACAACTCCTTTGAACTGGGCATGGCTACCGTGAAGTTAGAGCATAAAACGGACAAAGTGGATATGGTGGCGGACCTGGGTTTTGGCAAAAGGGCAGAGGAATTTTCCTACAATGACAATGGCATCCTGGCCGCCATCAAACAACTGTACATCAGTTACTCCCCCACTACCTGGCTGAAATTCACGGCTGGAAGTTGGGCGACCCACGTAGGATACGAGTTGGTGGATGCCTATGGCAACCGGAACTACAGCATGTCCTATATGTTTACCTACGGTCCGTTCTCCCACACAGGGGTTAGGGCGGATTTCACCTTTGGCAAGTCGGGCTTTATGATAGGCGTTGCCAACCCTACGGACTTTAAATATGTACCGGACGGGTACATGAATAAAAAATTCCTGATCGCCCAGTATAGCTATACGCCCAGCGATAATTTCCACCTGTACCTCAACTATGTCGGGGGGCAGAACGTCGACACCTCAAAGAACAACCAGTTTGACGCGGTGCTTACCGCCAAGCTGAATGGTAAATTCTCGGTGGGATACAACGGGACGGTAAAGCTCGTAAAACTGAACATGGGTAAAGGCGAGCTGAGTTCGACGCAAGATTGGTGGGGTTCCGCCCTGTACCTGAACTACGATGCCAACAGCCACTTCGGGCTGACGCTTCGGGAAGAGTACCACAGCGACCTTGACCAGTTGACGGTATACGCCGGCCTGCCCACCGGCGGTACGGTGTTCGGCAGCACACTGAGCGCCAACATCAAGGTGGACGGGTTCACCTTTATTCCGGAGGTACGGGTCGATGCGGCCAGTCAGCCGATCTTCCTGACATCGGGCGGGGGTTCGACCAAGACGGGCGGCAGCTTCCTTCTTGCCGCCATCTATTCATTCTAGCACCGGCACCACAAGAGAATTCTGATATAGGCAAACCAATTTTTTCAGCTTAAAAACGTAAAGAACCATGTTGTTAAGAAAACTGATCCCTTCCAGATACCAGCGAGCCATGGTATCGCACAAAGAAATGACCAAGGCGGAAAAGATACGGTTTGGCTTGACCGTTTTTGCCGGAAAGATGCTCGGCCTCACGGCTGTTCTATTCCTCATAAAGGTGTTGCCCAATATGCTGGTGACAAAGAGCTATGCAGGGGATACTTTCACGGCCCACGAGACAAGCATGATGAACTCCATCAACACGGTATGGACTTTGGTGGCAGCCTTCCTGGTATTCGGGATGCAGGCCGGGTTTGTCATGCTGGAAGCGGGGTTTGCCCGCACACGGGAGACCGTCAACGTGCTCATGGAGTGTATCCTGGATACCTGTCTGTGCGGGGTGTTGTTCTGGGCCATAGGGTATGCCTTTATGTTTAGCCATGGCAATGGTTTTATCGGTACGCACTGGTTCTTCCTGATGGGCGCACCGGATACGTATGAAACCACCGGCATACCGTTGCTGGCGCACTGGATATTCCAGTTTGCCTTCGCGGATACCTGCTCGACCATTACCTCCGGCGCTATGATCGGAAGGACGAGCTTCCGGGGCGATATCCTCTACTCCATCGGGGTCACCGGATTTATATATCCCATTATCGGGCACTGGGCTTGGGGCCCGGATGGTTTCCTGAACACGATGGGCAGCGCGGGATTTTTCCTGCCAAGCCTTGGTCAACCCTTCCACGACTTCGCCGGTTCTACGGTGGTGCACAGGATCGGGGGCGTGGTTTCGCTCGCGGGTGCCATGGTGCTTGGACCTCGTTTGGGGCGCATCTTTGCACGAGACGATAAGAAACGGGGGGGGGCTTCCGGCTCCGCACAACCTTCCGTTGGCAGCGGTGGGCGGTTTCCTCCTTTGGTTCGGTTGGTACGGGTTTAACCCTGGGAGTTCCCTGTCCGCTATGGACGCACAAGGGATCGGTCGCATCGCAGCCAATACGACGCTGGCGGCTTGTACCGGCGGTTTTGGCGCCATGCTCGCTGCCCTCTGGTGGGGCCCGACCAAGGGTAAATTCGACCTGGCCTTCTCTATCAACGGGATGCTGGCCGGTCTGGTCGCCATCACCTGCCCCTGCTATTGGGTGAGCCCCCTGGGCGCCATCCTGCTTGGGTTTGTGGCGGGCTTTGTGGTCTTTGCCGGTGTGTACCTCTTCGAATGGTTCAGGATCGACGATCCCGTGGGCGCGGTTGCGGTTCACGGGTTGGCGGGAATTTGGGGAACAATCTCCCTGGGCTTCTTTGCCTGCGGTCTCTATGGCGCCACCGGTCCGACCGGGGCAGATAATTCCGCACCCCTGGCAGGCTTGTTCTACGGAGGGGGCACGGCCATCTTAAAGGCTCAGGTCATCGGAAGCGCGTTCATAGTGACGGCGACCTTTGCCGTTGCCATTACTATGATGTGGCTCATACGACTCTTGCCTTATCCCTGGAACCTTCGTGTGGAAGCACATGGGGAGACCGGACCGGGCGGCCTGGATGTGTTCGAGCACGGCGCCAGGGCTTACGCGGATGTCGAGGACAGTGGCGTACCGGGTACTGTAGGGGTGAAGGATGGGGAGTTGGTGTTGGAGCTTTCCTAAGGATATTTTATGATAGTCAAAGGCCCGCCGAAACGGCGGGCCTTTTTTTTGGCACTCCCACCCCCTCATTTTGGCGTCCAGGGGTGCGTTTATGCCATTCCAAATGGGTATATTTGTTCAAACCGCTGGCTCATGAAGGAAATCGCGCTACTCATCCATGACGATGTCGTCATATCGACCGTTTCCGGCACGCTGGACATGTTGGAACACACCAACCGTTTTTATGAGGCCCAGGGTCAGCCCAGGGCTTTCCAGGTGATACTGGTAGGTGAAAACGAGTCCAACGATCTGTTTCAGGTAGCCGCCCCCTATGTCCGGTATTGCCGGTATTCGGAGTTGCAGACCGCCGATCTGATCATCGTGCCTGCATTTTTTGGAGACCCCGATGCGATATTCTCCAAACACCGGGCGATGGTGGATTGGCTGGGGGAGATCCATCGGCGTGGCTTTGAAGTAGCCAGCCTGTGTTCGGGTGCTTTTTTCCTGGGTGAGGCCGGTTTGCTGGCGGGAAAATGCTGCACCGCCCACTGGAGGGACATAGACGAGCTTAGGCGGCGGTATCCCGACACACGTTTCTTGTCGCGTATGGTGATGACCGACCAGGACGGTCTTTACACCAGCGGAGGCGCCTTCTCGGCTTTCCACCTGGTGTTGTACCTGATTGAAAAATACTGTGGACGGGAAATGGGTATTTGGGCCAGCAAGATGTTTTCTTTGGATATGGACCGGGAAAGCCAGGCGTATTTTGCCATCTTCCAGAACCAGTTCCGGCATCATGATGAACAAATCCTTACCGCCCAGGACTTTATCGACAAAAACTACAGCCTGCCCATTTCGGTAGAGCAAATGGCGCTTCAGATCAATATGAGCCTGCGTAATTTTATCCGACGTTTTAAAACAGCCACCCAAAACACGCCCCTGGAATACCTCCAGCGGGTACGGGTAGAGGCCGCCAAAAAGGCGCTGGAGGTGGGCAATCCGAGCATCACCTCGCTGATGTACGACTCGGGATACCAGGATATAAAGACGTTCCGTAAGGTCTTTAAACGTATCACCGGCCTGACCCCGATCGAATACCGGAAAAAATACTCAAGGACCATTCCCGAATACAACTGATGGTCCTCCCTTCTGCTTTCATTGCATCCCTGAGGGAACTGCCCGGGTTTGATGAGGCGGCGTTTCTTGACGTGCACAATCAGGGTGTCTTTCCCACTTCCATACGCCACAACCCTAGGAAGGCCGGCCAATCAGTAGGATTTGGGGCAAGTCATCCAGTCCCCTGGTGTGCTTCGGGTAGGTATTTGTCCAGCCGCCCCTCCTTTATCACCGATCCCGCCTGGCACACCGGCCAATATTACGTACAGGAAGCGTCCAGCATGTTCCTGGAGCAAGCGTACCTGCAACACGCCGCCGGGTTTGAGGCCCCTCGCGTGCTGGACGCTTGCGCCGCGCCAGGAGGTAAGAGCACCCACTTGCGTGCCCTGATGGGCGATTCCGGCTTGCTCGTGAGCAACGAGGTCATCCGTACACGGGTAGGGATATTGTCGGAAAACATGCAGCGCTGGGGCGGGGCAGGCGTGCTCGTGAGTTCAGCCGACCCCAGGTCGTTCGGAACCCTATCTGACTTTTTTGATGTCATGCTGGTCGATGCGCCTTGCAGCGGATCTGGATTGTTTCGGCGTGAACCGGAAGCCGTCAAGGAGTGGTCGCCCGAACAGGTGGAACTTTGCGGCGCCCGGCAGCAGCGCATCCTGGGTGAGCTGTGGAGGTCCCTGAAGGAGGGTGGGTTATTGTTGTATTCCACCTGCTCTTATTCACCCCGGGAGAATGAAGACATACTGGATTGGGTTTGCGGGACGCTTGGCGCGGAATCGCTGGCTCTTTCGCCGGATCCGGGCTGGGGCATTGTAGAAACGCGCGCTCCTTTATCGGGCGCCTTTGGATACCGTTTCTATCCGCACCGGCTGGAGGGGGAGGGATTGTTTATGGCTGTTTTGCGGAAGACGGGAGGGGCTGCGGTTCCTGCTAAGCGAACCGCAGTGCAGGGGCTTGTCCCTCTGGGCCATCGAGAGGCGGACCTCGTTAAGCCATGGATAAATGAGGGGGATCGATATATGTATGCGCGATTGGGGGAAAGCATCCGGGCAATTCCGGAGGCGGTCGCGGAAGACATGGCTTTGATCGCCGCTGCGCTGCCCGTGCGGGAGGCGGGGGTGGCGCTGGGACAATTGATGCGTCGGGAACTCATTCCCGATCAGGCGTTGGCGCTTTCCGGTCTATTGTCTTCGGTCGTGCCCACCCTCGCGCTGAGCCGTCAAGAGGCGCTCGACTATGTACGCAAGGACGAGTTGCGCCTGGAGGGCGCCCCCAAAGGTTGGGCATTGGTAACCTACGAGGGCCAGGGCCTGGGTTGGGTCAAAGTGTTGGAAGGCCGCATCAATAATTATTATCCGAAAGCATGGAGGGTATTAAAACGATGAGCCTACCTCACTTCCTCCCAAAATCCGCCGGATTCTCCCCCCCAGGCCTTAGTCTCCCACTTGAGGATGGGATTCCGGTAGGAATTGTTGTGCAACCACTGTTCGGCCCGTTCAAGGACCTGGAACAGCTCTTCGTTGCGGTGGGTGCGTTCGAGTTTGGTTTTTGCCTTTTTTTGCTGGACCCAGCCGATGGCGTTGCGGCTGTCGCTGTAGATGGGAAGGAGAAGGCCCTTGATCTTGCAGTAACCAAGGGCGTGGACGATGGCGAGGAACTCGCCCACGTTGTTGGTGCCGTCGGCAAACGGGCCTTGTTTGAAGATCAGGTCCCCGGTTTTGTAGTAAACCCCTTGATATTCCATGGCTCCCGTGGCGGTGTTCCAGGCGGCGTCGACACAAAGGCTGTCCTTAATGGGGCTGCCGACGGTCCTGGAACTGGCGGAGGGGGCGGCTTTGGCCCCCGAGCCGCGGAAGACATAGGCGGCGCTGTTCCCGCGAAAGGCGGCTTGGGCCTCCTGGGCGCTGGGAAAGCTTTTATAACGGGCCGCCGGAAAGCCGTCGATCTGGGCTTTGCAGTCGGCCCAGGTATCGTAGATACCTGGCTTGCGTCCCTGCCACACTACATAAAATTTTTTCTCTTTTGTCATACGCCAGGACCGCAATGTTACGTTCTCCTGGGGAAAAATAGATATTTTTGCGGGGAAGTTTAATCTTTAAAGAACATACTATATATGAAACAGTTTCGTTTGGCGATGATGGGAATGGTGCTGTTGTGCGGGGCTGTAGGGGTCAGGGCACAGACAAGTGAGCTGATCGTGCAGCGCGACGCCGGGGGCTTATTTCTGAATCACCAGGTAGCGCCGAAAGAGAACTTTTACAGCATCGGCAGGCTCTTTAATATGAATCCCAAGGTCATTGCACCCTTTAACGGGCTCGCCTTAAACGGAGGCCTAAGCATAGGCCAGGTCATCAAGATTCCGTTAAAAGATCAGAATTTCACGGCCGTCAGGAAAGTTGGCGGCCCGGAAGTGTTGGTGCCTGTGTACCGGCTCAGCGATGGGAAAAAAGTCGTGGCGGGCTATCTCAAAGTCCTTAAGGGACAATCCGCCCTGGCTAGCGGAGGCCCCGTTCCCGCACCGGCGGTCGTCAGTGCCGCACCACCGCGCCACGACGCCGCGTCTGCCCCGGTGACGTCGCCAAAGGCGACAACAGCCCAGACGACAGCCGCCGCCGCGAACGCCGACCAGTCCGCCACAAACACCGCTACGGATCCTTTGGCCGCTCCGCCGACCCAGGTCCACGTAACCGTTCCCTCCACCACGGCTGCGACCAAAAAAACGCACCAGCCGACGCCTGCACCGGTCGTAGAAGCGCCTGCGGTAACCACGACGGCCCCGACGTCAGGGGGTGCCCGATACAGCGGAGAGGGCGCCTTTCACCCGGACTACCTTACGCAGACGGACGAAGGACGCAAAACCAAGAGCGCCAGCGGTCTGGCGGGTGTATTCAAAAGCACCAGCGGATGGGACAACGGCAAGTTCTACGCCCTTATGAACAATGTCAGCAGGGGGACCGTGGTCAAGGTGACGAACCTCGCCAACAACAGGGTGGTTTTTGTAAAGGTCCTCGGGGATATTGCGGATATCCGGCAGAATACCGGGATGCTGATCGTCCTGAGCGACGCGGCGGTCAGTCAATTGGGGGCCGGCACAGACCGGTTCACGACGGAATTGAGCTTCGCGAAGTAAGGCTTCAGGGCCGGAAACCGCGCAGGAATTCTTCTACGCCCATCCTCTTTTTTCCTTCCAATTGCAAGTCCTTGACGACGATATACCCGTCAAGGGCGGTAAATTTCAGAAAGGTTTTGCCATTGGTCATATAGGTTCCGGGCTCGGGCAGCCGCATCGGGGGCACCTCTTCCATTTCTGCAAGGAATATTTTCAACACCCTTCCTTCCATTTGGGTAAACGCCGTGGGATAAGGCCCGAGGCCGCGGATGAGGTTGTACACCCGGTTAACCGGTTGGTGCCAGTCGATCCTGCAGGTCTCGGTCCCGATCTTGGGCGCGTGGTGCAGCTTGGAGGGATCGATCCAGGGTTGCGGCGTTTCTTCCAGGGTGCCGTCCCCCAGTTGTTCCAAGGTATCCAGGAGGAGGTCGGCTCCTTTAACCATCAACAGGTCGTGAAGGTCACCCGCCGTGGCGGTTGGACTAATGGGGACGGAGGCCCGGAGCAGTATATTCCCGGTGTCTATTTCGTGTTTCAGCCGGAAGGTGGTCACCCCGGTCTCTGTCTCGCCGTTGATGATGGCCCAGTTGATGGGTGCGGCCCCCCGGTACTGGGGTAAAAGGCTGGCGTGTACATTGATCGTTCCCAGACGAGGCATACTCCAGACCAGCTCGGGGAGCATCCGGAAAGCAACCACGACCTGCACGTCGGCTTTCCAGGCTGAAAGGGCGTCTATAAAGGCGGGATCCTTTAGCTTCTCTGGCTGTAAGAGGGGCAGCTCCTGTCGGATGGCATAGGTTTTCACCGCACTTTCGGTCAACTGCAGACCCCTCCCCGCGGGCTTATCGGGTGCCGTTACGACGCCCACGATGTGGGCGCCGGCGTGTACCAGCGCTTCCAGGGATGCGACGGCGAATGAAGGGGTACCCATAAAAACGATCCTAAGGTCCTGCCATATTTTTCCCATGGCGCGAAGGTAACAAATGTTCGGGAGCGGGGGGGCCTGCCCGTTCAATCGGGATAGAGCAAATACCTGACGCGGATGGCCTTGAAGGCCTTCAAACCGGGAGCCCAGGAACGGCGAATCTCCGCTTCGCTAAGCCCGGCCCTGACCTGGGCAGCCAGTCGATCGGAGCCGGCCAGTTTGTTAAAGAAGCCGCCCGCGAGAAAAAAGGAGTCCTTGCGGGGGAAGAGCCGGTAAGCTTCCAAGAGCCAGCGGAGTTGGATCCGACCGCCCAGGCTGTCCAACAGACCAGGGTCGGAGAGGTCGTATCCGTAACAGGTCTTGTCCAGCTGAGGCGGGTTTTTGGCTCCGGATGTGCTGCGGGGGATAAAGCGGTATCCTTGGGGCGGAAATCCTGGATATCCGAAACACTGAAAGGGTTTTGGGGTGCCCCGGCCGAGGCTGACGGGGGTGCCTTCGAACCAGCATAGGGAGGGATACAGATAGACGCTTTGCATCTCCGGAAGGTTCGGGGAGGGCCTTACGGGGAGGACATAGCGGCTGTGGTGGGTGTACCCGGCACAGGGGATGACAACGAGCCGGAAACCGGGAGCCGCGGAGGTGCTTAGCCATTTTTCCCCGATGAGCATACGGGCGTACTCCCCGAGGGTCATGCCATAGACGACGGGGACGGGCTGCATACCGATAAAGGAGCGGAACCGAGTGTCGAGCACGGGGCCATCCACATAGGACCCATTGGGGTTGGGTCTGTCCAAGAGGATCAGGGGCTTGCCATAGGCCATCGCGGCTTCCAGGTAATACTGAAGGGAGGAGATATAGGTATACCAGCGTACGCCCACGTCCTGAAGGTCGTAGACAAGGACATCCACGCCGTCCAGATCGGCTGCCGTGGGTTTGAGGTGGTTGCCATACAGGGAAACCACTTCCACGCCGGTCAGCGAATCCCTTCCCCCGGCCACTTCCTCCCCTGCGTCGGCATTGCCCCGGAAGCCGTGTTCGGGCGAAAAGATGCGGACCACTTGTATCCCCCTTTTGAGC
>Ga0206896_1096_pt1 | contig 19516 bp, 14 predicted proteins | sample Alteio_BWOrgHeat_52_FD_152969 | JGI IMG/M metagenome (GOLD analysis project Ga0206896, IMG submission 152969) | Enriched cells from forest soil in Barre Woods Harvard Forest LTER site, Petersham, Massachusetts, United States -... | ecosystem: Environmental > Terrestrial > Soil > Temperate forest >... | reverse complement strand
TCAGAATGTCAACCTGTTTTCAGATCTGGCTGTTCATCATATGGGGAGTAATTTGTCAGACGGTGTGACTCAGGGAAACGCTGGTCCAGATGAATTTCGCTCTGCGCCTTTGTGGGGGTTGGGCCAGCGGATCTTCTTCCTGCATGATGGCAGAACAAGCGACATGATACAGGCGATCCTTGCCCATCAAAGCAGTGGCTCGGAGGCTAACCAGGTGATTGCAAACTTCAAGAGTCTTTCTGCGTCTCAGCAGCAGGATTTGCTGAACTTCTTACGTTCGTTGTAGAAGTTACTCGTACGGAAGCGCTCGACGAGAGTCGGGTGCTTCCTTATGGGGCGCATAGAATTATGCCTTTGCGCGGAAGTTGAATCGGGCATAGTCAGGTTTGTTATGGAAGCGGACTTTCTTTTGTTCCACGAGGATTGTGAAGTAAGGTAATCTCTTCACGAGTTAGTTTATTGCCGTGAAGACATAGGTTCAATGAAAGAGGAAGTCATGAAAGAGACATCGTCTGACAATTCTCCTAATGGCCGAGTGTTGGGCCGCCGCGGTTTTCTTAAGACGGTTGCTGGCGCCTGTGCCTTCACTCCTGTTGCCGCATTGTCAATGCAGTTTGCCGGGGGAGGAAGTGCCTCGTTGACCAAGGAACAACGCGACCGCATGACTCCGGGTCAGGTTATCGATGAGTTGAAGAAGGGAAACGAGCGGTTTCGCGCGGGCAAGATGCATCCTCATGATTATCTGGCGCAGAAACGGTATACTGCGGCGGGTCAATATCCGGCGGCGGTGGTGCTGGGATGCATCGACTCGCGGGCCCCTGCGGAGATTGTTTTCGACACGGGCATTGGAGATACGTTCATCGCCCGTATCGCGGGGAACGTCGTAAACGACGACCTGCTCGGCAGCATGGAGTTTGCCTGCGCCGTTGCCGGCGCGAAACTCGTGCTGCTTTTCGGACACACGGCCTGCGGCGCAATCAAGGGCGCAATCGATGACGTTGAGATGGGTAACTTAACGGGGTTGTTAGCGAGAGTTAAACCGGCTATCACGGCGACCAAATTTGAAGGCGAGAAATCGAGCAAGAACGCGGCCTATGTCGATGCCGTAGCGCGGACCAATGTTGTAGTAGGGCTGGATAACATTCGGCGGCGAAGTCCTATCCTGGCGGATCTGGAGAAGAAGGGATCCATCCAGATTGCCGGTGCGATGTATGACCTGGCCACCGGCATGGTGGAATTTGTCGGCTAGCTGTTTCGGCTCACTTTTGAAGCGAGTAACTACCCTTTAGGCTTCTTTGGATAGAGCAGTGCAATCTGAAGCCGCAATCCCCAGTCTGACGCGCCTGGAGGATGCACTGAGTTGCCATAGAAGGCTGCCGAGATATTTACTGGCTGGAAGCCGAGACGCGTGATGCGTCCTGCACCTCCACCAAACGGTAATGTCCACCTGCCGCCGGGAGTTGTATCGTCTCCGTTGGCCGCGTCACCTGAGGCCTGATTATTCCAGTTCGCAACGACAATAGGCGCGGAGGTCAGATACCAGCCCTTGGGCAAGTTGTAGTTGACGAAGTACTGGAGCGTCATCTGGTTTACTTCGGGCCTGTGTCCTGAACCGGCTACGGACCAGACGTTATTGACCAACGCTCCCAATGTCCATTTTCCAGGCTGGACAAGCGCAACGACTGAAGGTCCAAAGCTCAATTTGCCTTGACCAAGCGCGGTACTGGTGGCTGTCGGAATGACCATTGCGGGTCCGACGCCCCAGATTAATTTGCCCGGCTTTGCAGGAGCCAGGAAGAAGGTTGGGTTCATATCGCCAAAGCCGAATTCACCGCCGCTGTTTGCGGTCGGGTATGGCTGCCAGACGATGGGTTGGATGATGCGAGTAATAAGCATCCAGTTATTGCCGAGATGGGCGGGGATCACCGGTTGGATGTTGAAGACGTCCTGCGTCCGGTCGTAAGGGCCGACGTTAAAGTTCGAGTTGTTCTGGAGGGGAACGCTGATCAGGCTGGCGACTGGATTTTGTGTGGCTTTGGCCAGAGCTTCGGTGTCGCTCGCGGCAGCGGTTGGAGCGGGCGCGTTTTGTGCTGAGATAGGGGCAGTACAAAACAACAGACTCAGACTTATGAGCAAACGGCAACGTTGCTGGGTCATCAGAAACCCTCCAGCTATGACCTTAGCCATGCGCGCATGAGGTGCCTACTAGTAGAACGTACAGTGTGCCGAAAAGAATCTATGCTGGATCACTGAGGAGGGAAGTTGTTAGGTGAGTTTCAAAGCGTGTGCAACGACATCGGTATATTTGTTGCCACTGCCGGTGTTGAATAAGACTACTTTGTCATCGGTGCCTAGAAAGCCGGTGGCGAGCAGGTGGTCATAGGCGGCGGTGGCGGCGGCGCCTTCGGGGGAAAGGAAGAGGCCTTCGTTGGAGGCCCAGTCGCGCAGGGAGGCGAAGATTTGTTCGTCGGTGAGTGCTACCACGGTGCCTTGCGATTGGCGGACGATGTCGAGGATCAGGTAGTCGCCGTAGGGCTTGGGGACACGCAGGCCAGACGCGAAGGTTTGGGCGTTTTCAAACATCTGGCTGACGGGTTGGTGCTGCTGCCATGCGCGGGCGATGGGTGCGCAACCAGCGGCCTGAATGGCAATCATTTTCGGACGCTTTATGTTGTCGCTGGAGTCGGGCTTGATCCAGCCTAACTCTTCTAACTCTTCGAAGGCTTTCCACATGCCGATGAGGCCTACGCCGCCGCCGGTCGGGTAGAAGACCGCGTCCGGGTAAGTCCAGCCCAGCTGCTCGACTAACTCGTAGCCCATGGTTTTCTTGCCTTCGATGCGGAAAGGCTCTTTCAGCGTGGATAAGTCGAACCAGCTCTCTTGCTGCTTTCTTTCGGCTACGATACGCGCGCAGTCGGAGATGAGTCCGTCGACCAGGGTCATGTGCGCGCCGTAGGCCAGACATTCGACCTGGTTGGCGAGTGGGACGTCCTTGGGCATGAAGATGTGCGCTTCGATGCCGGCCGCGGCGGCGTAGGCGGCTGCTGCTCCGCCTGCGTTGCCGGCAGACGGTACGGCGATCTTCCTGATGCCATAATGACGAGCCATGGTCATGGCGAGAGAAAGGCCGCGTGCTTTGAAGGTGCCGGTAGGGTTGGCTCCTTCTTCTTTGAGAAAGACGCTGGTGTTGCGGCGGCTGGGCAACATTGGCGTCCAGCCTTCGCCGAGAGTTACAGGATCAATGTCGGGGAGGACTGCCTGGTAGCGCCACATTCCGGACGATGGGCGGCCGGTCTTGCGAGTATCGATGGCGTCGCGGACGGCTGTGCCTTGGGTTGAGGACAGGTCGTAGCGGACGTAGTAGGCTCCGGCGCATTGCGGGCAGACGGTTTGTGGAATGGAGGCGTCTTGCGCGGTGTGGCAACGGGAGCATTCGAGGTGGGCAATCGGCGGCATAGACCCTAGAATAGCGAATGCTGGTGACTCTTCGATTTGCAAGGAATGCATGACTTCAGTTCGCTCTGGTTCGAGGACTTGGATAGTAACGGTTATCGTGTTGTTGGTTTATGCGGTTGGAGTGGTGTTGGCCGGGATGCCTGCGCTGGGGCTGGCTGCGAGAGTTGTCGCGCTGGTTGTGCTGGCCGTGGTTACGGTGAGGCGGCGCTCGCTGACGGCGTGGACTTTTTTCGCGATTCTGGCTGGAGCGGAACTGGGGGCGGATGCGCCTGGGGTCGCGGTGCATCTTCACGTGCTGGCGGAGATTTTTCTGCGGCTGGTGCGGGTGATTGTGGCTCCGCTGATTTTGGGCACGCTGACTACAGGAATTGCCGGGCACGGGCAGTTGAAAAGCCTGGGACGTGTGGCACTGAAGACGCTGGTGTACTTCGAGGTGGTGACTACGCTTGCGCTGCTGATTGGGGCGGTGGCGATCAATATTTCGCGCGCAGGTGAAGGCGTGGTGGTGCCGGCAGCTTTGGTGGCGCAGGAAGGCCCGGCGAATGCTGGCGCGCATGTGGGCTTTGAGGCTTTCCTGTTGAATGTGTTTCCAGAGAATCTGGTTGCGGCAATTGGGCAGAATCAGATTTTGCAGGTGGCGGTGTTTTCGATACTGTTTGGGACGGCGTTGGCGTTGTTATCTGAGGAAAAGCGTGTGCCGTTGCTGGCTGTGCTCGATTCGATTACAGCGGCGATGTTTCAGTTTACGAAGTTGATTATGTATTTTGCTCCAATAGCCGCGGGCGCGGCGTTGAGTTACACGGTTGGCAGCATGGGGATAAGTACGCTGGTGCCGTTGGCTAAGTTGCTGGTAACTTTCTACGGGGCCGCGGCTGCGCTGCTCTTAATAGTGTTTGTGCCGGTGATGCTGGTGATGCGGATTCCTTTGCGGGGATTTGTGAAGGCGGTGGGCGAGCCGACGGCGATCGGGTTTGCTACGAGCACTTCAGAGACGGCACTGCCGCTGGCGATGGAGCGGATGGAAGAGTTTGGCGTGCCGCGATGGATTGTTTCGTTTGTGATTCCGTCGGGGTACAGCTTCAACATGACAGGTTCGAGTTTGTATCTTTCGACGGCGGCTATTTTTGCGGCGCAGGTGGCGGGGATTCATCTAACGGTTTGGCAGCAGGCGGTGATGCTGCTGACGCTGATGTTGACGAGCAAGGGGATTGCCGGGGTGCCGCGCGCTACGCTGATGATTCTGATGGCTACGGCGGCTTCGTTTCATCTGCCGAGTGCGCCGATATTGATGATTCTTGGTGTGGATGCGCTGATTGATATGGGGCGGACGGCGCTGAATGTGGCTGGGAATTGCCTTGCGGCGGCGGTGGTTGGGAAGTGGGAGGGAGCTGGGAATGAAGTGCCAGTTTTAGGTGAGATGCAAAGTTCGATTGAGGAGTGAATATGGAACTGAAAGAGTTTTTTCTGGAGAAGTTGGAGCGTGAAGTAGAGGTGACGCGCAAAGCCATCGAGCGTGTTCCCGAAGGCCGCAATGACTGGAAGCCGCATGAGAAGTCCATGGGACTTGGTTACCTGACAGCGCTGGTGGCAACAATGGCGGGGTGGGTCTCATTCATGCTCGACCAAGATGAACTGGATCTTGGTGATCCAGCCAACGGCGGGCTCAAACCTAAGACCATGTCGACTCGTGCAGAGTTACTTGATGCCATGCAGGAGGCGTTTGCGAGAGCGCGCAATTCTCTTGAAAGTACGACAGAGGAACATCTCATGAAGAACTGGCGGTTCAAGATAGGTGGCCAGGTGGTGACTGAGGCTCCACGGCATGTGATGTTGTCGGACGCGGTGTTCAGCCATCTGGCGCATCATCGAGGGCAGTTAACTGTTTACCTGCGGTTGAATGACGCTAAGGTGCCGGCTATTTATGGACCGTCGGCGGATGAATTTCGTTGAGTGGTGATGAGGCGCTGTGGAGGTTTGTTAGCGGTTGTTCCCGGGGGAGGGTACGAATTTTCTTGTCACGAGGTACTGTCCGGGGAACTGGAGAAGCAGATTCCCTGAAGGGAATGACAAACAAGAGAAGCAAGTGCAACAACAGAAGCAGATCCTTCGCTTCTTCACTCCACGGACAAAGACCTGTCCGCGGGGACCCCGTTCGCTCAGGATGACAGCTTCTTTCTGAATGACAGCCTCTTTCTTGGATGCCAGGTTTTTTCTTGAATGATAAGTTTCTACGAGATTTGGGGTTGGGGGAGGATTTTGTCTAAGGCTTTTTTCAGGTCTTGGGAGAGATATTGCTGTAATTCTTCACTTAGTTTTTTGCCGAGCTTCGTCAGGTAGAAGACGTCTATTGCGGTTTCGCCTTCTGTGTCTACTAATGCTACTTCTATGTTGCAGTCGTGGCTGTGAAGGACTAATGCGATCTGGCGGAGGAGGCCGGGGGTGTCCTGGGCTACTACTTGCAATAGTGTGCTGTGGGCGCTGGATTCTGAGTCGAACTCTAATCTTGTGGGGATTTCTACTTTTACTGTTCCGTTGCGGTGTATGGACTGGCGGCGGCTGGCCAGTAGCTGTTCGATTTGATATTTGTTGGCGGTGATGCCCTGGGAGAGGATTTCGTGGACGTTGGCGGTGAAGCGATCTTTTTCTTCGGGATTGAGTTCGAGGGTGCGGAAGGAGTCGGTGAACTGAAAGCTGTCTACGATAACTCCGGCGTCGTTGGAGAAGGCATCGGCTTTGACGATGTTCATGCCCCATGCGGCGAGGGTTCCGGCGACGTCGGCGAAGAGGCGGCGGCGGTCGCGGGCTATGACTGTTAGTTCGAGTAACTGGCGGTTGGGGCGGAGTTCGAGCTGGATTGGGTCGAATTCGAGTTGAGCGGCGAGCAGGAAGTGTTCGCGGATTTGCTCGGGAAGGCGCGTTTGCAGGTAACGCTGCGGCAGTCCTTCGAGAAACTTGCGAATAGCTTTTTCCTGCGAAGCTACCAGCTCTTTCTTTCTGGGATGGGATTTGGTGTCGCTCGGTACCGGAAGCATGGATGCTATGCGATAGAGGAGGGTGGGATCGAGGTCGGCGTGATAGCGGACCTCATCGACGCTGCGGTCCATGAAGTTGGCGGTGGACATGTAGAGCTGCCAGAGGTTTTCCGCCTTCCATGGGGTCAGGGCGTCGGGGTGGACGGCCTTGATGTCGGCATAGGTCATGAGGGTCAGCATTTTCAGCAGCTGTGGCGAGCCAACTTTTTCGCTGAGCTGGCGCACATTGTCGGTGTCGAAGATATCGCGGCGCAGGGCGTTGGACATTTCTAGATGGCTGCGAATGAGCTTGCGTACGATTTCACGCTCTTCGGTATCGAAGTCGAGGCGGGCGAGAAAGGTGTCGGCTAATTCGACGGACGTTGTGGTGTGTTCGCCGGTGCGGCGGGCTTTGCCGGTGTCGTGAAGGAGGAGCGAGAGGAGCAGGAGATCGAGGCGGTCAATCTCGGGAAGCAACAGGCCCAGGCGGGCTTCGTAATCGTGAGCGGGACGGCGCAGGGCGTGAATGTTGTCGATGGTGAGGAAGGTGTGCTCATCGACGGTGTAGCGGTGGTAGCTATCGCGGATGACCAGTGCGTCAATGCCGTGGAACTCGGGGATGAGCATCTCGAGAATACCGAGGGCGTGCATGGTGCGGAGGGAGTGTGCGGCGTGGGGTCCGAGGAGGACTTCGCGGATGGCGTTCCAGAGATAGGGGCCTTCGGGAGAGTTGATGGCGATGACGGGGAGTGCGTCGGTGATGCGGTCTTCGGCGGCCTGGGTCAGGGTGTAGCCGTGGTTGGCGATCATGGCGAAGATGCGCAGGAAGGCCTCGGTGTCATTGAACTGGGCAAACTGGGCGCTGGGGGAGACGTCTATGCGTGCCTGGTCGAGTACGAAGTCGGTGCCCGGGATGGGCGCGCGGCGTTTGCGGAACTGCTTGTAGAAGCTGACTGGGGCGGGTAGATGCTCCATCAAGAGCACGGCGCGGCGGTAGATGGTGCGCGCGTGGCGGTAATAGGTGCGCATCCAGTAGGACGGGTCGGCTGTGCCGCGGGTTTCAAGGCCTACGCTGTTGGCTGCAGCCTCATCCTGCGATTGCCAGTCGAGCGTGTTGTCGTCGCGGCCGTGGCGGAAATGGAGGAAGCAGCGCGCGGCGGCGAGGAAGTCGAAGGCGGCTTCGGCGTCTCCGTGGGAGGACTGCCAGGTTGAAGAGGAGGCCCGGTCGTTAGGAGATGTGGTGCGCAGCGGGGGCCATTTTCGGGTTTCTTTGAGCTGGAAGAGGAGAGCGAACCAGGGCGCGAGATTGAAGTCACGGAGGCCGCCGGGACACTCTTTCAGATTGGGTTCGAGATGGAAGATGGTGTTGCCGTACTTGGCGTGGCGGGCGCGGGCGACTTCGCCGAGCTTTTGTGCGACGGTGTTCCAATCGCTGAGGATCACGCCAGGAAGGGTTTCGCTGTGGAGCTTCTGGTAGAGGGGGAAGTTACCGGCGAGGAAACGGTGGTCAAAGGTGGAGAGGGTGAACTCGAGATTGTCGGGGTCGAACCGGGTACATTCCTTGAGGGTGCGAGAGGCGGGGCTGGCGCGAAGGCCGATGTCCCACATGGCCTGAATGATGGCGCGGATGGCGGGGCGGACGGCCTTTTCGGTGTCGTCGTCTGCGAAGGCGAAGAGGACGTCAATGTCGGAGTGGGGGAAGAGATCTTTGCGGCCGTAGCCTCCCAGGGCGAGCATGGACACCTTGGCATTGGCGTCAAATCCGGGAATGCTGAGGGCGCGGCGCCAGAGCTCGATGAGCAGGCGATCGACGAGCGATGACCGGCGGCGGATGGCGGCGGTGCCGTCTCCGGTGCGTTCGTAGGTCTGGCGCACGTGCGCCATTTGCTGTGTATATTGATCGCGAAGGTCGTCGATGGGGATGATGGCGATTTCCATGAAGATACGAATGACGCTGCGTACGGATGCGACGCAGGTATGAATGAATTTCGAAACAACCAGTTTACTGAGGATAAGCGAAATCGGCGGCGTGGAGGCGGCGAATGTGGAGGCTGCAGCGAGATTCGAGGCGCGAATCAGCTGACGCCGGTGGATATGGCCGTTTGCATGGGGCAGATTTCAGGAGATTTTTGCCTTGGCTGTAGCAATAGTGTATTCAAAGACTTACGGGTTGACATGGGAGTGGTGCGTTAGGCGGTTTTTCTTCACCTCATGAAAGAGCGAGGATGCGTTTATGAATGTTTCTGAAGTTCCGATTCAAAAGATCAAAGAGTCGATGCGCGCTACGTGGATGGCGGGCGATTTTGGGATTGTCGCCAAGACGATTACGGGGCCGGCTGTGGAGTTCGTGAACCGGCTGCCGATCGCTGCCGGCGCGCGGGTGCTGGATGTGGCCTGCGGCACTGGCAACACAGCCATTCCGATGGCGCGCAGGGGAGCGGTAGTTACCGGGGTGGATATTGCTGCGAATCTGGTTGTTCAGGCGCGCGAACGGGCAGCTGCTGAAGGTGTTTCGGTCACATTTGATGAGGGGGATGCGGAGCAACTGCCTTACGCGGACGCGAGCTTTGACGCGGTGGTGACCATGTTTGGAGCCATGTTTGCGCCACGGCCTGAAGTGGTTGCAGCTGAATTTGCACGTGTGCTCAAGCCGGGCGGGCTGCTGGCGATGGCCAATTGGAATCCGGCTAGCTTTTCAGGGCAGATGTTCAAGGTGGGCAGCCGTCATGCGCCTCCGCCGCCGGGGATTGCGCCGCCGGTGCTTTGGGGCGATGACGCTACCGTTCGAGAGCGCCTCAAGGGCGATTTCGCGGATATCAGGACGGAGATGATTCCTATCGACTTCGACCTGCCTACCAGCGCTGCCGGGGCGGTTGCTTTCTTCCGGAAATACTTCGGTCCTACGCATGTGGCTTTCAGCCGTCTCGATGAAGCGGGGCAGGCAGCGCTGGCGGCTGATCTGGAAGCTCTTTGGGCTTCGGCTAATGTGGCTCCTGATGCGGAGAACCATACGCTGATTCGCAATGAGTATTTGCAGGTGATTGCGCGGCGGGTTTAGAAGCTAAGAGAATCAGCGAGAATCAGCCTCGACCGAAACCCACATCTCAGAAGCGAGATGTGGGGCACGCCCACCATTAGTTATGGAGGAGAAGTGAGATCTGGGCCACCCGCGACAATAGTGGGTTCGAGGTGACGGCTTTCTTCACTATTTTTTCGGTGTGGAGGTGCAGGTAGGATGGCTTCGCCTCGTCAATTGGGTTCTATTGCATTCTTGACCGTTTCAGGTATCGCTAGCGCGGCAGTTTCGCTCTTTGGTGTGTTCACCGGTCTCTGGGGTGGTTCCAAATCGCCCTATCCCGTTCTCTTTAGCTTCTTCTGGATACTTCCGGCTTTAAGCCTCCCTGCGTTTGGTATCTATTTCCTCTCTGGTAGGCTGGGCAGACTTTGCCAAGTGCTCCTTGTAGTCGGAATTTATGCCACTCTCTTCCTCTTGAGCTGGAAAGACTGCATGGCGGGACAGTGCAACACGAACAGCATGGCCAGGATCGCTCTCGGTCCATTCACATGGGTCAATCACCTATGGGGACAGGTCATTGCGTCGTTGTTTCTGAGCTTCGCATCTTGGAAGGGTCAGCAGGTGCGTTCGTAGACTCTGCGTGTCAGCGGTCCGTCGCTGGCGTTGTGGGACCCTCACTCTCAGCTATGGAGGAGGAGTGAGATTTGGGTTACCCGTCGGACCTTTCGAAAAATCTGGCTGTGCGATAGCGGCGCTGTCGCTGTGTCCGGAAACGGACGCGGAGTTTTGAGAATGGACACTGGCCTTCCAAGCGAGGAGCGCGTGTTTGCGTGGGGCGGGCAAACCTGAGGTTGGGATTTGGTGAACAACGTGCTGTGTTCCTGCGTATCAGTTTGGGCAGGGAGGGCTTCATGCAGACGGTCCTGGGACATCTTCGCTATGCTTTGCGGCAACTTTGGAGAGCGCGCACCTTTACAGTCGTCACGATTCTGACATTGGCGCTGGGCGTGGGCGCGAATACGGCGATATTCAGCGTTGTGCAGGCCGTGCTGCTGCAACCGGCGGGGGTGGTTGAACCGGAGCGCGTGGCTTCCTTTCATGTGCGTTATTTGCAACTGAACCTGCCCAGCATTGGGGTTTCGGCGCCGGATCTGGCGGATGCTGCGTCGTTGAACACGATTGTGGAATCGGCGGCGATCGTTAGTCCAAACAGCTTTAACGCGACCTTTGACGGGCGGACGCAACATCTGCGTGCGGGTATGGTGAGTTGGAAGTGGTTCCACGTCTTTGGCGCTGAGCCGATTCTTGGGCGGGTTTTTGTGTCCGAGGAAGATCAGAAGGGTGCGAACCAGGTTGTGGTGCTGAGCTACAAGATCTGGCAGGAATTGTTTGGCGGTCAACGCGACGCGATCGACAAGACTCTGCTGCTCGATGGCAAGTCGTACAGGGTGATCGGCGTGATGCGCAGCGATTTTGATTGGCCGCGCAATACCGAGTTGTGGATTCCTGTGGGTCTGGCGCCTAACGCTTACGGGCCGAATGAGCGGTTCAACGAGTTCTACGACTCTGTGGTGCGGCTGAAGCCGGGCGCTACGGTGGCGCAGCTGAATGCCGCATTGGATCAGAAGAGGCTGGAGGAGATTCGCAACGAGGGCAAGAGCAGCTTTGCGCAAAAGGCTGAGTGGGGTATGTTTGCCCAGCCATTTACGCAGGACGCCGCAGGGAGCCTGCGAAAGCCGCTGTACGCGCTGTTTGCGGTGGTTGCGATGATCCTGCTGATTGCGTGTGCCAATATCTCGGGACTGATGCTGGCGCGGGCCTCGACGCGGACGCGCGAACTGGCGATTCGCGCGGCGCTGGGCGCTTCTCTGAGGCAGATTACGACGCAGTTTGTTGTTGAAACCTCTCTGCTTGCAGGCACGGCGACGGTGATTGCGATTCTGGCAGGGCCGATGCTGGGGCGGTTGCTGATGCTGGCGATTCCGCATGATCTGGCGACGGGATTCGTGATTCACAGCAGCCTGAGAATGGTGCTGATTGCGGCGGGCTTTGGCCTCCTAACTTCGTTCCTCTCGGGCATTGCGCCGGTGTTGCAGGTGGCGCGGTCGTACAAGGATCTGCGGCTGTCGGAGCAGGGGAAGAGCTCTACGGCGGGAGTCGCGCGGCAACGCTTTCGGGGGTTGCTGGTTTCTTCTGAGATTGCGCTGGCGTTTCTGCTGGTAGCGGGGGCGGGGCTGTTTCTTTCGAGCCTTAAGGCGTTGCAGAATGTCGATCCTGGATTCAAGAGCGAGGGAGTGCTGGCGGGCAGCGTGACCTTGAATGATTCGAACTATAAGGACCAGGCGGCGAAGGAAGCGAACTTTCTGGAGAATGTGACTTCGCGGCTGAAGCAGCAGCCGGGAGTTGTGGCGGCGGCTGCGGTGTATCCGCTGCCGTTTGGCAAGGGGCAGATGCCTTCGGCGAGCTTTTCGATCAAGGAGAGGCCAATGCAGCCCAACGATCCCGGGCCGCATAGCGATCTGCGATGGGCTACGGCGGACTATCTTCGCACGATGCAGATTCCGCTGTTGAGGGGGAGATGGTTTACGGAAGAGGATCGAGATGGACACCCAAAGGTGGCGGTGATTGACGATATGCTGGCGCGTGCTTATTGGCCGGGGCAAGATCCGGTGGGCCAGTATGTGGGGAATGGTTCCAATGGACCGTGGTCTGAGATCGTTGGAGTGGTGGCGCATGTGCGCCGCGATTCGCTGGAGTCGGTAGAGAACAAAGGCGTGATTTACGTGCCAATGATGCAGAGCCCGGTGAGCGAGGCGGCGTTTCTGGTGCGGACTTCGATCGCTCCCGATGCGATGCGGGCCACGCTGATGGAGGCTGTACAGAAGGCGGATTCTTCTGAGGCCGTCTATGACATGCACACGCTGGACAGCCTGGTGAGTGATTCGCTGGCGGCGCGGCGGTTGATGGTGTGGCTGCTGACGCTGTTTGGCGGGCTGGCGCTGTTGCTGGCGGCAATTGGGATTTATGGGTTACTGAGCTTTACTGCTTCGCAGCGGACGACGGAGATCGGGATTCGCATGGCTCTGGGCGCGCAGCGGTGGCAGGTGGTTTCGCTGGTGCTAAGACAATCGTTTGTGCTGATCGGGACGGGAATTGCGGCGGGTCTGGTGCTGACGTTTGTGGCGCAGCGGATTCTGGTTCATGCCTTTGCGGCGATGGATACCGGGATGTCTGGATCGCTGTTTTTGGCGGCTCTGAGCCTGGTTGCGGTGGCGGTGCTGGCGGCGGCGATTCCGGCGAACCGGTCGGCGGGGGTGGATCCTGCGGCGGCGTTGCGGAATGAGTAGACACTCGACGCGATCAGCTCAGGGGCTGGCCGAGTATCCAGCCTTCGATATTGCGAATGATGTCGTCGGTGGGTTCGCTGTCAAGGGTGTAGTTCTGGACAGCATAGATCATGCCGAAGAGGCCAATTACCGCATCAAAGGCATCGTCGCCGCCTTCGGAGAAGCCGCACTCTATTTCAGACTTGAGGTGTGGAGTTAGTGCCACCCCTTTTTCCATAGACCAACTCAAGAGTTTGTCGGCCACTTTTACCCTAACCTGCTGATCATTCTTGGAGCCGACTAGCTTCTGAAACAGACCGGCATAGTATTGCGCGGGGTAGGTTTCGGCGACGACGGTCATTCCGGGCTGAAGCAAAGATGAAAGGTCGCCGTCGAAGGGCCAGAGCTTAATTTCATCTTTGAGCACGCCTGGAGCTAAGACGTCACGCCAGCCCACGATTGCACCTTTACCAACTTGATTTGCGCCGAGGGTCCAAAAGAGAGGGTTGGCAGCTCTTCGATCGTTCTGTCTCAGGTCACATTTTCTGCGAAGGTGGTCGAGATGCTCGGCGGCCAGACCTGTGAGAAGGTGAGACTGCCTTTTTCCTCCGGGAGCATAAGGATAGAAAGGACGAGTAAGCGAGATTTCGCTTTGGACATTGCAAACCTTATAAAAGTCTGACCATTTGTCTTCGCCGAGACTGCTCAGGAAGGAAACAAAGTCAGAGATCCGATTGGCGTTCGCAAACGAAATCGGGATTCCGATTGGAAAGTCGAAGCCAACTAGAGCAGAACCTGCGTTTCCCTGTTCTTTTCTGATGCGGAAAAGCAATGGTTCTTGAGGATCAGGTTGCTTATTCAGGTTTCCAACGAGTTCTGGTGCGTGGGCAGTATATCTTCCGCCGCGCAAGACGGCTCTCGCCATCCAGCGTTTATTGGGAGGAGTACCCCAATCGCAGTGAGCGATGAGAACGGGCAATGGCGATTGGCTTGTGGGCACCTGATCAGTGTCTCCCCTGGTTGCCGAAAACATACCTTAAGGGCTGGAGTCCTGTTCTATCTAAGCGGTCTTGATGGCGGGTTTAAACCCCGCCATACCCATCTTTCTCTCGGTAAGAAGGGCGCGGCCGAAGCCGCGCCCTTTCAAAGCGTCGGGATTTGTCTACGGGTGATTTAGAGGGCGGATTCGCCGTGTTCGTCGTTGCGGATGCGGATTGCTTCGTCGATTTTGGTGACGAAGATTTTGCCGTCGCCGATTTTGCCGGTGCGGGCGGCGCCGATGATGGCCTGGATAGTCTTTTCTTTGAGTTCGTCGGGGACGACGATTTCAATCTTGACCTTGGGTAGCAGGTCGACTGTGTATTCGCGGCCGCGGTAAAACTCGGTGTGGCCCTTCTGGCGGCCGTGGCCGCGGGCCTCGAGGATGGTCATGCCTTCAATGCCTGCTTCGAGCAGCGCGTCCTTGACGGCGTCCAGCTTAGAGGGCTGGAGGATTGCTTCTATTTTGTGCATAAACCGAAAGACCTTTCGCGATAGATCTCGCGTTGACAGCGTAACAGGTTGATGGTGGGGTACCGGAATCCCACGAATCGATCAGAGAAGACGGGGAATCCGAAACGGCACCGGGCTTAAAGTTGTACTTCGCCTGTGTTGGCAGGGAAAAGCAGATCCTTCGCTTCTTCACCCCACGGACGAAGACCTGTCCGTGGGGACCCCGTGCGCTGGGGATGACAAACTGTTCTGCTGAGGATGACAAGCTGTTCCATCCATTTCACTCCGGCCTTACTTGTTGAAGTCGTAGCCTTCTTCGCCGTGTTGTGAGAGGTCGAGGCCTTCGTTTTCGTCTTCAGGCGACAGGCGCAGGCCGATGGTCTTGTCGACGACGAAGAGAATAACCAGCGTGCCGACAATGGAGAGTCCCCAGGCGATGGCGACGCCGGTGGCCTGGTTGAGAATCTGGTGCCAGTTGCCATCCATGCCGCCGATCGGGAGCGGGTTGCCCTGAGCGTCCTTGCCGAGGATGGGGTTGATGGCCGACGTAGCGAAGACGCCGGTCAGGAGCGCACCGATGGTGCCGCCCGCGCCGTGAACGCCGAATGCATCGAGCGAGTCGTCGTAGCCGAATATGCTCTTAACCTTGATGACCATGAAGAAGCAGAAAGCGCCTGCGATCAGGCCGAGAGCAAGGGCCGGAATGGGTTTGACGAATCCGGAGGCGGGGGTGATGACGACGAGGCCAGCTACTGCTCCCGATATAGCTCCAAGTGCGGTGGGCTTGCCATTGTGGATCCATTCGGCGACCGACCAGCTCACGGCCGCGGCAGCGGCGGCGAAGTGGGTTGCGACGAAAGCCGAGGTGGCAAGCGAGCTGGCGGCGACGGCAGAGCCCGCGTTGAAGCCGAACCAGCCAACCCAAAGGAGGCAGGCTCCGATAAAGCTGATGACCAGCGAATGCGGCGGCATCGCGGTCTTGGGATAGCCGATGCGCTTGCCAATGTAGAGGGCCGCCACCAGGGAGGAAACGCCAGACGTAACGTGGACGACTGTGCCTCCTGCGAAGTCGAGGCAGGGAATTTTGCCGCCGAGGGCGGCGTTGAGCAGTCCGCCCGTTCCCCAGACCATGTGGGCCATCGGGTCATAGACGAAGAGCGACCAGAGGATGAAGAAGAGAGCCATGGCGCTGAACTTCATGCGCTCGGCGAATGCTCCGCCGATCAGCGCTGGCGTGATGATAGCGAACATGAGCTGGTAGACCATGTAGGTCTGGTGGGGGACGGTGGCTCCGTAATCAGGGTTAGGCGCCAGGTCCACGCCTTTCAGAAAGACGTGTTCAAAGCCTCCAATGAAGCTTGAGCCGTGTCCGAAGGCCAGCGAGTAGCTGACTACGGCCCAAGTGATGGTGACGATGCCCATCATGGCGAAGCTCTGCATCATGGTGCCGAGGACGTTTTTGCGGCGAACCAGGCCGCCGTAGAAAAGCGCCAGGCCGGGGCCGGTCATCATGAGTACCAGCGCAGCGCTGGTGAGCATCCAGGCGTTGTCGCCTGCGCTTTGGGCGGCGGTGACTGCCGCTTTAAGGTCGGCGATCTGGGCCTGTGTTGCTGGAGCGTTTGGATTGGGTGCGACCGCAAGAGCGGGTGTGGCCTGGGCGATGGCTGCGAGCGGCGCAAATAATGCGCCCACGATTACAAGTGCCAGAAGCAGAACGGCCCGAGGGCAACAACGGGACAATTGTCGGGTAATAGCTCGGAATGAGTGCAGATGTGTCATTTCGCTTGATTGTAATGCGAAGTTCGCGAAACGCTACTGGAAATTGTGCGGCTGCGCTTAGGGCTGGTGGCGAGTCGAGACGGAATGGACAGATTGGCAGAGACGATAGGATCAAGAAACGAACCATCCAGCAGACCACTAAGGGAACCAGCGTGGAGGAGCAGAATTGGGCGGGAGAATGGGAAGGCAGGCTATGGGCGCCTTACGCGTGTGTAGCAGCAAACGATGGATTTCCATCTTGGGCGTGCCCGTTTGGTTGGCGTCTACCTTGCGGACGATGAGCCGGAAGGAGGCCCGGTTTTCCATTCTGTCATGGCCTGAATGCGCTTTTATGCTGCTGATGTTTTTCATTACGGGCGGAGGTGGTTCCACCATGCGCGGCATGGGCTTTGCGGGTCCGGAAACGCGCGGGGCGAGCCCTGTTGCCCTTACCAAAGATACGCGCGTCTGCCGCAAGGTTTGAGTTGGCGGGGGAGGTTTCCGCGGGGCAGGAGTGGAGCGCAGCAGTTGGTGAAGGATGGATCTTCAGGGTCGTTCCGATTGCTCCGTCCGGCAATGGATATAGTGGTTGGGATCTTGTGATGGATCGTGCAGTAGGCGGTGGTTATCCCGATGCGCTGTTGCTGGCGACCCCACCATACGGCTCGTTGAATGAGCGCGAGATTGGAACAACATTCGGGATGCGCGCGCAGGACTCGATTGTATGGACGCCGCGACGATTTCGATTTTTGACGTCAGCGCATGATCTGGAGCGCTCCAGGGCTGCCTTTCATGTGGTGATGGCGGGTACTGGCGATGTTGCGATGGTTCAGAAGGCAGAGATTGATTTGTTGCAGCTGGTAGAGACGGCATCATCGGGACGTTTTGAAGTGCTGGACGCGAGGCTCACGGCGGGCGTTGCGGACCCTCCTGCATTTGCGCAGCAATGGGCGACGCACCTAAGCAAGGTACCCCATACGCTTGTACCGGCATCTGGCACGGCGCGTGCGCGTGGCCAATTGAATTGGATTCGATTCTCGACGACATTGTGGTTACCAAAGGAATGGTTCATCGCGAATAATGCGCATGCCGATTTGGCAAAGTGTGCACAATGAGGCACTCGCAAACATTTTCTCCACAATAAAGCATAAGGAATCATCGAGGAAGGTCTTTCGTTTCAGACGAATGCGTCGTATACTGCACGTATGTCGGAGATTGCGGGGACCTCAAGCGCGGATTCAACCGAGAGCATCGGCAAGGACCAATATTTGTTTGGTTCGCTTGAGAGTAGCGCCAGAAATCGCGCCAAAGTACGCGAAGTGAGTTATGGCTATGAGCAACCGGAGGGTGTCTTCATGACATCTCTGGACTTTGCCGTGAACTGGGTTCGCAAGAATTCAGTATGGCCGATGACTTTTGGCCTGGCATGTTGCGCAATCGAGATGATGTCCATGGGTGCTTCGAGATTTGACCTCGCCCGTTTTGGAGCGGAGGTATTTCGGCCTTCTCCGCGGCAATCGGATCTGATGGTGATCGCAGGGCGCGTGTCGCAAAAGATGGCGCCCGTGATTCAGCGTTTGTACGAGCAAATGCCTGAGCCGAAGTGGGTAATTTCGATGGGAGCCTGCGCCACGTCTGGTGGTGTGTTCAACAACTACGCGCTTGTACAGGGCGTCAATCAGGTAATTCCAGTTGATATCTATGTACCGGGCTGCCCGCCACGCCCGGAGCAGTTGTTATACGCCATCACGCTGTTGCAGGAGAAGATACAGCGCGAGCGAGGCAGCTTGAAGAAGACGCTGAATCTGACATAGATTTCGGCGATTGCAACTCATCGATTTAGTTAACAGGGCTCATCATGGGGCCGACGAAACAACCCTTGCAAGCGGTAACCTGCGTGGCAACTCCTTGAGAAATTTGTGTTATACAGATTTCTCCTATGGTAAGTTGAAGGTGTCGTGTTTGTGGTCTGTGGCATTTCTTTCACTGACAACTAATGCTCGCGTCCAGTCGAGTAGAACCAATCACAGTTGAATTCTTGAAATTCCAGGTTGCTTTTCAGCAAGATTTCGGAGGGAAATATATGAATTTTCGTGTCACGAAGTCTCTAGTTCTGGCTGTTGCGGCGGCGGCCTCGTTAGTGGCCGCGGGTGCAAATGCTCAGGACAAGCCGGCTGCGAAGGCCCCGGCAGACGCTGCTGCGTCTCGCTGGGATATCTTCGCTGGCTATAGCTACCTGGCGCCCCATGGGACAGTTCAGGTAGTCCAACCCGAGACCTTTGAAGTTCTGCCGGTTTCCTACCAGGCAGTGGATGTAGGCGGCCTGTTCAGCGGGGCCTACTTCTTTAACAGGCATGTAGGCGCCCAGGTGGAGTTTGGTCTGCACGAATACGGCAGCGCCGGCTCCGGCAAAAACAACGATGGCTTCCAGACCTATCAGGGCGGCTTGATCTTCCGTTACCCGACTGCAGACATCACTCCATTCGCACATTTTTTGGCAGGCGGAGCACTGGTTGGCGGCCCGGAACATGAGCCTAAGACCTGGGGTCCGGCTCTTACCGTCGGCGGCGGCATGGACTATAACACGCCACTGTTTAATCATCATTTCGCGATTCGCCTCTTCCAGGCAGATTACGAGTACATGCACGCTAACTTCGGCCCCGGTGTTTACGGTGGTCGGGCAAACATCAATGCGGCGCGTCTGAGCGCAGGTATGGTGTTCCACATCGGCTCGATCGTGCCTCCTCCTCCGGTCACCTATGCCTGCTCTGCCAGCCCGATCTCTATATTCCCTGGCGAGCCGATTACGATTACCGGCACTGCGGAAAATCTGAATCCGAAGAAGCCGGCCGTATACACCTGGTCTGGCGCTGGTGCTTCTGGTTCGGCAACGACGACACAGATCGCCACCGCATCGCTGGCGCCGGGTTCGTATACGGTGAAGGGCAGTGTTAGCGACGGCCCGAAGCCTGGCCGGTCTGCTGACTGCTCGGCTACTTTCACTGTGAAGGACTTCGAGCCACCGACCATCAGCTGCTCGGCTAACCCGACCACGATCAAGCCGGGTGACACCAGCGCAATCACCGCAACCGGCGTGAGCCCGCAGAATCGTCCTTTGACCTACGCCTATGCAGCTTCTACAGGTTCGGTCAGTGGCAGCGGCACCTCAGCGACGTTCTCTTCGGCTGGTGCATCGCCTGGTGCAGCAACCATAACGTGCACGGTAACGGACGATAAGGGCAAGACTGCAAGCGCGACCACTTCGGTCACGATTGAAGCGCCTTTTGTTGCTCCTCCTCCAGTGATCTCGCCTCTCTGCTCGATCACATTCGAGAAGGACAAGAAGCGTCCAACCCGCGTCGACAACGAAGCCAAGGCCTGCCTTGATGGCATCGCCCTCACCCTCAAGAGCAGGTCGGATGCGACGGCAGCTATCGTCGGATTCTCTACTGCCGATG
>Ga0206896_1094_pt1 | contig 19877 bp, 20 predicted proteins | sample Alteio_BWOrgHeat_52_FD_152969 | JGI IMG/M metagenome (GOLD analysis project Ga0206896, IMG submission 152969) | Enriched cells from forest soil in Barre Woods Harvard Forest LTER site, Petersham, Massachusetts, United States -... | ecosystem: Environmental > Terrestrial > Soil > Temperate forest >... | reverse complement strand
GCATCGGCCGCATCGGCCGCATCGTCCACATCATCCACATCATCCGCATCGAAGTGCTCAAATTCGTTCTCCTCCGCACGCGGTCACCGCGCGCATTGTCACACTTGGCAATGGTACGATCCTTTTCGCTTGGCGTAGTGCCTTGGGATGGCAATGTGGGCCACCAGCATTTCCCATCGGCGAGCGGACACCAAAGAGAAGAAGTCGTCGATGAAATAACGGCGGACCGAATATAATGTGCATCAGATATGAATTTGGTTCAGGTGAGGTGAAATGCCATGCCGATGCACGACTGGACCCGAGTGAAGGCCGGAACTTATCACAATTTCCATGTGTTATGGATGTCCTCCATCACCAACCGGCTGAACGCCGGGCTGCTGCCTTCAGGTTTTTTTGCCATGACGGAGCAGATTATCGGCCGACCGGAAACTGACGTGGTCACTCTGCAAAGCGGCTCGCGCCCGAAGCCTTCGAAAGATCGCGGCAACGGCGTCGCGGTGGCTGCGGCGCGGCCCAAGACCCGGTTTGTGTTGCCGATTGCCCCGGACCGCCAACGCTATGCCCGCAAGGCCAATCGCATCGCCATTCACCACGATTTGGGCGAAGTCGTTGCCGTGATCGAAATCGTGTCGCCTGGGAACAAGGACCGCAAGAGTTCCGTCGAGGAATTCGTGGCCAAGGCCGTGGCACTGATTGAGCAACAAGTGAACTTGCTCATTATTGACCCGTTCCCGCCCTGCCACCTTGACCCGCAGGGAATTCACAAGGCGATCTGGGATGAGTTCACCGGCGAACCATTCGAGCTGCCGCCGGACAAGCCGCTGACCCTGGCCGCGTACCAGGTCGAGCCAATCAAAACGGCCTATGTCGAACCAATCGCGGTCGGCGACCGCTTGCCCGACATGCCGCTGTTCCTCTGCGGCGAGTCGTACATCAACGTGCCGTTGGAGGAGACCTACCAGACGACTTGGAACGTCCTGCCTGTGGAATTGCGGAATCTGCTGGAGCCGCCGACAGCGGGTTAACTTGTTGGGCAACGTCAGCTCCCCTGTCGATTGCCCCGATTTTGCCAAAGAAAGAATAGCAAACCACGAGCTCCGAAGTTATAATAACCCCGTTTGCTGAAACGCGGAGCAAGACCATGACTAAGCCAGTAAGCCAGAAGAAACGCCCCACCAAAACCAAGGCGGATGAGCGCCAAAATGGTGCGATTCCGACCCTGCGAGTCAAAAAAGGCGCCAGCCTGAAAGTGATCTATGCCGCGGCGCGGCGAGCATTCACCGCGGCGGACTTGCAGAAATACACGGAAATCGAGGAAGGCATTCCCGCGCGACAGGTCCTCGCGGAAATGGAAGCCATCGACCGGGAGCAGCCCAAGCGACGGAATAGGAAGTCAAAGAATGGCCGCTCCCAGTAACGGTTCCCGCCGCAATGACGTTCATGTCTACGCTTCCATGGCTGCGGCCATCCGCCACGTTCATCGTCAAGCATCGAGCCAGGGCTGAGGCACGGTCGTTTCCAAGGCCTAAGGCGAAATTGGTCGACGCTTGGAACTCGATCCATTCCATGTCGGCGAGCCGGATTACCGCCTGCCCGGCCTCCAAATGCAAGTCCGCACCGTAATCGTCCGGCCCTTGGTGGTCGATTTTGCCGTTTGCGAGGATCGACCCCTCGTCTTCATCAAGGGCGTGAAGCTGCTTTCCGAAAAGAAGCCGTGACAGGGAGTGTTGACCGACGACGAGCGGATCAGGGATTTCCAAGTCATTGTGGCGGCGATCTCGAATACCATTGGGGATGCCGGCAATTGGCCCTTTCAACTCTTTCTGAAGAGCTTGATCCCCGCTGCCTTCTCAAATTCTGCGCAGATTAGTGCCAGCCGCTGCTGGCGGAATTTTTTGAAAGCCGGAACAACTCCGAAATCCCAAACACCGCTTTCGTTTCCAACTGGTATCAGATGGCTCTTCATGACTCGGCGAAATTGTTTTATTCCATATTTTTCGCGGTAAAACTCCAGATAACTGCGAGGTAGGCGCATGCCGATCATTTTGTTGTCGCGAGCCACTAAAAAGCATATGTTGCAAAGGCTATTGTAAATGCGCGAAGGGAAATGCGCCGCCAATTGTGCCTGCGGGAAAACGTGGTGCCGCTGTTTTCGGTTGGAGTGGCTTGCCACACCGGGTCCGACAGGAATCGCGTCGCCATTCTCAAGGTAAAGCGGTTCGAGGGAAGCAAGCAGACAAAAAAATGCGCGGGCGCGCGCCGAATGAGACGAATATTCGGTCCCTTGGATATCAAGGACAGGATCGAGAAGATCACGCAAGACAAATCGCGTTTTCTTGCCACCTGCGAGGGATACGAAAAACTTTGCATCGGCAACGATATTCCTGTGATAGCCCCTGCCGCTATAGCGTTGCGCCACGCCGGTTGCCCAGAACCACTTCCGGATCTCGCCCTTCTGATGCCGATCTGGCTGGCCAGGATGGTGGTAGAAAAACACAGCCAGGGTCGCCAACATGTTGGCTGAAGGGAGAAAGGTTTCATCGTGTACATGAAACCGGCGACGCAGATAGTCAACGGCGGTAAGGAAGGCGTTTTGGTATTTGTGCCACAGCTTTTTGAATTCATTCTTCTCGCCGTCATCTCTTTCGATGCGCTTGGACCAGCGTCGTGCCATGGTTTCCAACTTGGGCGGATCACCGTCAAGTTCGGGCTTGTCGGTAACCAGATTGAAGCCCATAAGAATTGGGTCGATTCCGCCCAGCCCAAATACTTCTTGCCGCACTCGTTGGCGAAGTTCCTGCGCCATCTCACGCACGTCTAGCGCGCCCATGAGGGCGATAGCGCGGTCGGCGGAGGTGATCCGCATACCCTGCGCGTTAACGCGAATAAAGACCTCACCAATCTCGTCGAGCGTCGCGGAACGGACTGTCACGACCGGCACCGGGTAGTTCAGCAGCCGTTGCCGACAATCACGAATTCTTTTCAGGAATGGCGCAGACTGACTGAGCATCCTGCTCTTCCAGTCCGGAGCCAAGATGTCGTGAATCGGAACGAACTGCCGATCTACTTTCTTGCGATACACAACCCGACGGGGATTTTCGTCGTCCTTGTCTGGCTCGACGACGAAGCAAAGCCGGCCGAAATCGATCTCACTACCAGCGTCATTCTCCCGAACTTGGGCCTCAAATGCTTGATAGATAACCGACAGGCGCTGTTGGCCATCGATGACAAACCAAATCCACTTATTTGCAATGTCAAATTGGGGCAATACTCCAGTCGATTGGCGAATCAGATTTGCCGACTTCCGGTCCATCTCCCAGAGGAACAGCGAGCCGATTGGCATGTTGTAATACATGCTATCCAGGAGCTTGGCTGCGCGCCCCGGATCCCAGACGAAATTCCGCTGCAGCTTGGGAACTGCGAAGCAGTGCGCCAGAAGATGGCGGCGGAGGCGTTTAATTTTCCAGGTTGCAAGTTCTGGTGGTTTCATCGGTCAGTACCTGGTCTGTAATGCTGGGCGGTTTTGAAAAGTGAGCCGATCACAAGTTTACTATCGACCGACACTTCCGACAATTGGGCTTGTCGTGAATTGTTGGGCAACCTGAGCATTCTTGAATAGTCTTGACTCTTGCGATACGACAAGAACTATTCAACATTGTCCCGAATGCCCACATGTTTTCCGCCACTGGGACCGGCAAATTCGACGTGCCAAAGGAGGGCCGCACATGACGCCAACACAGCTTTCGGCCCTGCTTGTCGAACTGCTCGCCTTGCCGCACGAAACCGAGTGGGTCGAGTGGAAGCACAATAAAGCCGACCCGGTCATGATCGGGGAGAACCTGTCGGCCCTGGCGAATTCGGCGGCTCTCCATTGCCGCGAGACCGCTTACATGATTTGGGGAGTCGAGGACGGCACCAAGAAGGTTGTCGGCACAACATTTCAACCACGCAAGGCCAAGAAGGGGGCCGAAGAACTCGAAAACTGGCTGATGCATTCGCTCCACCCGCAGGTGAACTTCAGTATTGATGAATGGTCTCACGAGGGCAAACCTGTCGTCGTGTTCGAGATTCCACGGGCGACTCATGCGCCTGTGCGGTTCGGCAGCGAAGAATTCATCCGCATTGGCAGCTTGACGAAGAAGTTGAAGGAATATGAGGACAAAGAGCGTGAGCTTTGGGCGACATTTGCCCGGAAACCATTTGAAATAGGCATCGCCAAAGCCGATGTTTCGGGTGCGGACGTTTTGACCGTGCTCGATTTCGACCGCTGCTTGAAATTGTTGCAAATCCCGTTACCAACCGACCAGCAAGGCATTCTCAACAAACTGGCGGAAGAAGTTTTGATCGTGCCTCAACCGGGTGGGCGGTACAACGTCACGAACCTGGGGGCGATTCTGTTTGCCACGAACCTTGCCAACTTCGAGCGGCTGGGGCGGAAAGCCCTGCGCATAATCAAGTACAAGGGAAATGGCCGCACGGAAACCGAACGGGAATGGCGGGACGCTCCGTCTCAAATGGGTTATGCTGTGGCGTTTGAAGCGGCGGTCGCTTTTATCAATTCGCAATTACCGCAGAACGAACCGATTGGCCAGGCTTTCAGCAACGAGGTCCGGATGTACCCGGAGAAAGCCGTCCGTGAACTTGTTGCCAACGAATTGATCCACCAGGACTTTACCGTGACGGGGGCCGGGCCGATGGTCGAGATTTTTGCGGATCGCATGGAAATCACGAACCCTGGCGAACCGCTTGTGGACACGCTGCGATTCATCGACACGCCGCCGAAATCTCGCAACGAAGGCTTGGCGGCCATGATGCGGCGGATGAAGATTTGCGAAGAGGCCGGAACAGGAATTGACAAGGTTGTCGCAGCCATCGAGATGTTCCAGCTTCCGGCCCCGGACTTTACGGCCACCCTTGGGTTCACAAAAGCGACGTTGTTCGCACCCCGAAAACTTGCCGATATGGATTCGCAGGGGCGTATCCGTGCGTGCTACCAACACGCCTGCTTGTGCTTTGTATCCGGGAGCCGGATGACGAATCCCTCGTTACGTGGCCGGTTTGGGATCAAGCCCGAAAGCGCTTCGCAGGCGTCCCGGCTCATCCGAGAAGCGATAGGTGCTGGGGTCATCAAGCTGCATGATCTCCAAGTGCGCGATCGGGACCGGAGTTACGTCCCGTTTTGGGCCTGATTCAAGTTGACGGTATGTTGACTGGACGGCCCAGATTACGCCCCTCGGATACGCTGGGCATCAAAATTCCCCGAGAAATCGCAGGTTGCCGTCATGGAACGGCGGGAAATCAACTTGACGGCAACTTGACGCCATGAGACTCAAAAGCCGTACGTTGGCAACGATGGCCTCTCATGAATCGGCCGAGATCACAACCGGCGAATCGGCGGAAGGGGGATTGCGGATCATATCCTCGCGCTGGGCAGCGGTGCGCCGGTCGAGAACTTTCTGGCGAATCGCCGCCTGAACTTCGCCCACCTTTTTCGATTTCATCCCAAAAATCTCCATTACGTCGGCGACTTTCAGCAGCCCTTTTCCGTTCAATTCGGCCAAAGGAGCCAGCCCAGACTCGATCTGTTCTTTGGACAGCGAAAGATCGCCCGAACGGTCATAAAGCTGCCGAATGGCAATTGCAACTTCATCCGGGTTGGGTTTCGTCTTCGCAACTTTGGGTGCCTTGGTTTTGGCCTGCTTCGCTGGGGCCGATAATTTGCCGGTCGTGTGGTATTCATGCGCCAGAGCCAGGAACTGAACGAAATCCGCCAACGATTTAGACGCAAACGGTGTCAGCCCCCCGGCAATCAGATTTAATTCTTTGGCGACTTGTTTGCCTTGGGCGGCATCCAGCAGTTTCGCCAGATCAGATAAATGCTGTTTGAGGTCACCGACGTTCATGAGGATTTCCCCTTGGCCGTGACGGCAAGACTGGCGGGCCGGCTCGACTGCGGTAACCGCCCGGCAAGCTCCGTGGCCAGTTTCTTGAAAAATGTGAAAATCTCGTCCGATGGTTTCAAGGGCCGCCGTTCATTCTCGGCGTCACGGACCTCCACTTTTTGCGGAATGAAGGCCTGGCACATATGCACCTTTTCGCCCCAAGAATCGTGGCACTGGTCGCGCAACGCCGCCCACAGCGTTTTCTCGTCGTCAGTAAGACCGGTCGAGCGCGAGGTGCGGTTGGCGGCCACACCGATAATCTTGAGGTCCGGGTTGAGGTTTTGCCGGAGGGAATGGAGCCAGCCCATCATCGGGCGAACACGGTCGGTTGTGCCTTTACTGGGCATCACGGGAACGAGCAGAAAATCGGCAGCCGCCAGGGCGTTCACGCACGAAACATTTAACAGGGGCGGGCAGTCAATTATCACGAGGTCAAATCGTTCGGCACACGTTGAATCGTGTAAGGCGCCGCGCAGCAAAAGCCGAACGTCCTTTTTGCCAGGCCGCAGGAGCCAATGAACCGCCAAATTCAGCTCGGCGTAGGCCAGGGTGTCGGAACTTCCCATGAGTTCCACACCGCTCTCCTGCGTTTCGTGAACGTAATCCGCAAAGGAGGGATTCGATCCAGCCACCGATTGTTGAAAGTAATCTTGCACTAATCGCTGGCTCTGCGAAAACTGCTGAAGCTGTTCCCCCGTTACAAATAAGCTTGACAGCGATGCCTGCAAATCAAGGTCCACCACCAGCACGCGCCAGCCCATTCGAGCGAACGCGGCCCCAAGGTTAGCAGACAGCGTGGTCTTGCCAACTCCTCCCTTGAGGTTCAGCACCGCCATTATGGAAACGTGTCGCTGGCTTAGCGGAGTGAACTTTGGGGCCGTGCCCGATGGCTTTGCCCGCCAGATCAGCCCTTCCATTTGCCGGGCGATTTGCAGGTTACGATTCAGATTGTCGAAGATCTTTTGAAGGCGTATGGCCCCTTCCCGTGTCTTGGCCAATTCCTCGTAAAGTTCTTCAACCTCGTTTTTCGATCCCGCCAAGCGTTGTTCAAGTTCGTCGCGCGCAGGGCCATGCGTGTTTTGCAGATTCTTCAGCTCTTGCTCGGCCGAGCGTAAGTCGCGCTGGTATCGGTCTCGTTCTCGAACAAGGCGTATGTATCGGCGCGACAGCCACACAATTCCGCCAATCACAGTCCCCGCAATCGTTGTCAAAGCGGCAATCATCTCGAGCGGGCGAGACCAAATAGAGGAGTCATCCGCAAAGATGGGCGTTGGGACAATCATCACGGCGACTCCGGCGCAGGCAGAAAGCGAACAGCGTCCCTGCCGGATCGAGGCGAAAGTCGGTTGGATGAAATGTAACAGTTTGCAGCCGCGAAACAAGTGCCGAACGGCGCCGGCCACATTGTGGACATTCGCCCAACAAGCAACCAGTTTCCTTTCCGCGAGAACTCGGCGAGCGTCGAGCCGTAAGGCCGACGTGTTTTGCAGACTCCACGTCGGGTTGCAGACTCCACGTCGGGCTTACGCCTCGACGCTCGCCGAACTTCATCCACGTCGGCCTTACGGCTCGACGCTCGCCGGGACCGTGTTGTAGCAAGGATTCCGTTGACTGGTTGCTCATTCCGTCGGATAGGGTTCCGGCAGGCCGATGCGGCTGAAAGTGTCGGCGAAGTGCTTGGCCATGTGTTCACGATACAACGGTTGCACGCGCGACTTGCGGTAAATCATGGCAGTTCATCATCCGCTGGAATTTCGGGGACATCGGGCGGCGGCGGGGCAACTAGGCGCGAGCGCTTCCGGCCGACAGGGTTTGGCAAAGGCAACTCAGTCCACGGATCGATCTTGCCTTCATCCTCGATGGCTATCGGCTCGGTGCGCGGCTCGATTACCTGCACCTGGACCACGTGCCCGCGCACCCGGCAGCGGTAGGTTTTACCCGGCTCCAATTCGACCGATTGCAGAGCTTCTTCCAACGTCATGGTTTGTTTCCTCATTGCGCAATTGCCATCGCGTTTTCCTCATTGTATCCAGTCCGGGAATGAAGGGACATGCTGTTGGCATCGAGTTGTGGCAGGCCCAAGTGTCAGGAACGTGTCAGGAACCGTATCACTTTCAAAAAAAGCTACCGCACCCATTGTTCCCCCAATCTTCATTCATGCGGGCCGCTTTTTTCGATATTCCAATCGCAGCTAGCGCCCCGGATAGTAGATTCCCAATAGGGAGCCTGGGGTGCGGACATTTCCGCGCTCGGGTCGGCAATCGCCGGCCGCCGCAACGAGGGTGCAGCTGATGAAAATCATGAAAAGATGGCGTCTGCGATGATTTGATGAGATGATGACGCCGGGTCGCGGTCAGCTTTGAGGCAATTTCCGGGTGTTCCCGGCGATGCCACAACCCGGCTCCTTACGGAGCACGGCTCGCTGTACCGCTTACTTAGTGCGCGGCTCGGAACCCGAAATCATATCTGATAGTTCGGGTCCGGCTTCGGGCTTTTCATGCGCAGCGAGGGCTTTTCCAGCAACACGCTGGTGTACGGTTCCACGCCGTGGGTCAGCCAGACGTTGGAGCCGATGACGGCGTGGTGGCCGATGATAGTGTCGCCGCCCAGGATGGTGGCGTTGGCGTAGACCACTACTTCGTCTTCCAGCGTGGGGTGGCGTTTCTTGCCGCGGATGATCTGGCCGGCGGCGTCTCTCGGGAAGCTGAGGGCGCCCAGGGTCACGCCCTGGTAGAGCTTCACGTTCTTGCCGATTTCGGTCGTCTCGCCGATGACCACGCCGGTGCCGTGGTCGATGAAGAAGCCGGGGCCGATCTTGGCGCCGGGGTGGATGTCGATGCCGGTCTTGGAATGGGCGAACTCGGTCATCATTCTAGGGATGAACGGCACACCCAGCAGCAGCAGTTCGTGGGCCACGCGGTAGATCGAAACCGCCTCCAGGCCCGGATAGCAGAAGATGATTTCGTGATGGCTCTTGGCGGCGGGGTCGCCGGCGTAGGCCGAGTTCACGTCTTGCTCCAGCACCAGCCGCATGTCGGGCAAGCGGCGCAGCAGTTCGATGGCCTTTTGCTGGGCCAGGGCCTCGAAATCCACGTGCGGGGACTCGTCGCACAGTTCGTGCCGCAGGGCGCGGGCGATCTGTTGCATCAGTTTGTCGTGCAGGCCGTCGATCAGGTCGCCGACATAGTATTCGATGTTGCCGATGTGCAGGTTCTGGCGGCGGGCATAACCGGGGTAGAGCACGTCGATCAGGTCGCCGAGGATTTCCTGCACCGCATCGCGGCTGGGCAGCGGCGAATGGCCCAGGTGGCTGAGCCGGCTGCATTCGGTGTAGGTGGAAACCAGGGCGGCGGTTATTTCGGGCAGCCCTTCTTTCAAACGAATGTCGGTGGCCATTGTGGATCCTCCTGCTTTTATCGGATCCCGCACGTTCGCGTACTCACGAGCGGGCTTGCAATGCGCGGCCGGAAAAGTCGGCGTATTTTTCCAATTCATCGTAGAGCGGTGGGAATGATCCGTCAACGACGCCGTTGTTTTGTTTCGGATTGGCTGTGCAAAGAATAGAAACAAAACCGCAGCACTTTGTTGTTTTCCGACTTTCGCCCAGAATCTGGGCAAGATTCGCCGGGACAATAGGCAAAAATGGGTCTGAGCTGGCAAGAGGTCTTGGTCGGGCGGAAAAGCCATCGGCCGTAACCAGCGGAATTACAACGTGTTGGGAATTTTCAGGCAGAGCCGAACCGATTTGGCACGGTGTTTGCCTTAATCGTTACTCGGGTGAGAGCCCGGGCCCCCCAAATTGACTGGCCATGGGAGAGGTGGTACAACGATTTGGGGCGGCCTATTTTTATTTCAACTCGCAATCTGGTGCGGAGATAGGAACGGAAACATCTGGTAGATGCAGCCGAATATCTTTTCCCACCAACCAAAATGAATCATCAATTCCCCGGCGCCGAAAGATACCAGGTTCGCCACCGTGATAGCCGCCATGTCACGCAACATTGAACGCCGCCATAACTCCTGCCGGGAACCGAACGCCAGCCAGAAGAGCAAGCATTCCACCGCCGGGGCGAAAGTTTCCGCCACGGTCAGATAGAGTGTACGAGAACTTCCCGGTTCATCGATAAGCAACGGCGGCAAAACCAACACCACAATCGGGTACGAGCAGGCGTTCACCCAGAGGCCGGCAATCAGCCGACGTTGCCACGGATGGCGGGGCGACAGGCCCACCATCAGGATGGGGACTTCCACGGCGATGGTGAACAAGTAACCGACGATCAGAAAGTGCCAGTCGTTAATGTGCATCACAACGCCCGCAACAGGAACGGGACTTCGGCCAAAACGTGGAGCAGCGCCACGGTAAAGTAGACGTAGCGCGTTGTGGGATAATCGGCCAAAAAGAAGGCCCACAACACCAGCATGATCGCGAAGCCGATCAGAAGCAGCCCAATGATAGCGAAGCGCCAGACCGTAGAGCGCCGGGCCATAGGCACGTTGGCCAATTTCCAGGGAAGCATGCGTATTCCCACCAGCGGCATGGCCAGCAGCCAAACGCCATAGTGGACCATCTCCAGAAACGTGTGTGTGGCCACCAGCAAATGGCTGGAAATGCCGTGCAGCACGCCGGAACCGGCATGATTGGTGATGGCCTCGCGCAGCGCCGAGTCACCGGGCAACGGTGGGGCGTTGTATAGCTTCCACCAGAGCAAGCCGAGCAGCACCGGCAACGCGACCAGACAGATGTGGTACGCGGGCCGCCATTGTGGCCGCGTTCGTTTCAATTCGCGGTCCAGCAGCAACAACGCCATCAGCGGGTGCAGGTAGACCAATCCCAGACTTATGAACAAAGGAAAAAGCCAATTCAGCGCAATCAGCAGGAAAGCCACTGGCACGGCCAGACCCCAATCGCGGCGCGGGTTCTGCCGGCTGCGCCAGAGGACCAGCGCAGCGATCCAACCGATCATCAGCGTATTCCAAACTGCCACGCCAGTGTGCCAGCCGTTCGGTCCCCATTGCAATGAATTCGCGATCCAGGGAAAGGAAGCGAACAGCGCGGTAAGCGCAAAGATTCCCCCAAAGGCGAACAGGAAGAAGCCGCGCAATTTCCCCCAACGAGCCGGCAGGCGCGTGAGGAAGTAGCGAGCTTCGAGCCAGTTGTGCGGGCCGGCAAACAGGAACACGGTAACGATGGAAAAGAGGATCGGCGTCCAGCCGGCCAAGAGCGCCGCGGCCCCGGCCAAAGCCAGCATCAGCCCGGCCAGCACGATGCCGCGAATGGGGATTGCGGCGCGCAGGGATGGAGTGGTGATTGTGGACATGGGCATTTCGCCACTTGCGGCGTTGCCGGAATGCAACGCCGCAAGCCGCAAGCGTGTTACTTCGGTTCAGGTACGGCCGGTTTGTTGTTGGGAAACGGCGGCGGATTCGCGGGTTGATTCACCTTCAGGCCTTCCTTCGCCATCCCGGCCAGCATCTCCGGACTAATAATGAGTTTGATCGCGTCGCCCTCGGCCGGAGTTTCGACCTTTACCTTACCGTCGTAGAGCTTCACCAGGTTCACGGCGGGTGGCGGAACCGGCTTCGGTGGCGTTGGCGGCGGCGGTGGATTGGCCAGGGCGATCGCGCCGCCGGCCATGCCGGCAATCATGGCCAGGAGCAGGACCAGTCCTGTGCCGTTGAGCCGATTCTTGCGCACCAGCCACAGACCGCCGCAGGCGACGGCGAGGGCCAGGGCGATGCCGGCAATGATGATGTGCCGTTGCGACGGGGAATCAGCGTCGGTCAGCCGAGTATCGTCGGCGGTGTCGAGCGCGCCGCGTTTGGTGACGATGGAGCGCGGCACGATCAGGCGCGGCTCTTTCGCGTTGGGGTCGAGTTCGACGACCACGTTTACTTCTTTGCTGGGCGCCGGGGCCGGGATCGGCACGGGTGCCGGCGGATTGGGTCGCGGTCGGGGCGGAATGTCAGCCCGGGCCGGAAGCCAGCCCAGCGGCAAGAGCAGCAAAGCCAAAAGCCAGATTCGTCCACGCATGAGAATCTCCTCCACAATCAGCAGGAACGGGAATCGCGGTTGGCACATTCCAACATCGTAACAGGAACAAATTCACTGTCAAATGGGGGAAAGACATTTTTCATCGTTATGAAATTCCCATGAATCTCAATTGATTTCCGAAGGAAAGGCTTCTACAATCAACAATAACTTGGGAGAATGAGCGCGCATGCACACTTTGAGTCTAACCTTTCTGAACCTGCTGCTCCTTCTGGGAGATTCGTCCGGGGATTGCCGTGATTGATGTTAATGATAAACGGTAACGGCCCCGGGGATCAATAACCCCGGGGCTTTTTTTGTCGATTGGAGTGATTGCCATGTCCGCTGCCAAGGATACCAAACGCCTGGTCATTTTCGACACCACCCTGCGCGATGGGGAACAGTCGCCGGGGGCCAGCATGAACCTGGCCGAGAAGCTGGAGGTCGCCCATGCCCTAGCCGAATTGGGCGTCGACGTCATCGAAGCCGGCTTCCCCATTGCCTCGCCGGGCGATTTTGAGGCGGTGCAATCGATTTCCCGGCAAGTGGAAGGGCCGATCATCTGCGGCCTGGCCCGTTGCAATGAACTCGATATCGACCGCGCCTGGGCAGCGGTGCAAGACGGTCACCGGCCGCGCATTCACGTTTTCCTGGCCACCAGCGCCATTCATCGCGAATTCAAGCTGCAAATGACCCCGGCGGAAATCGTGCAACGAGCCGTCGAAGGCGTGAAGCGGGCCAAGAGTCTTTGCGACGACATTGAGTTCTCGCCGGAAGATGCCGCCCGCACCGAACTCGATTTTCTGGCCGAGGTGGTCGAAAAGGCCATCGATGGCGGAGCCACCACGGTCAACATTCCCGACACCGTTGGCTACGCGGTGCCCCAGCATTATGCCTCGGTCATTCGCTATCTGAAGCAGAATGTTCCGAATATCGAACAGGCCGTTATCAGTGTGCATTGCCATAACGACCTGGGTTTGGCGGTGGCCAACAGCCTGGCGGCAGTGCTGGAAGGCGCCCGCCAAGTCGAATGCACCATCAACGGCATTGGCGAACGGGCCGGCAATTGCGCCCTGGAAGAAGTAGTCATGGCCGTTAAGACTCGTGCCGATTTCTTCGGCCTGAACACCGGCATCAACACGCGCTTGCTCTACCCTACCAGTCGCAAAGTGGCCCACGTTACCAGCATGCATGTGCAGCGCAACAAAGCCATCGTGGGCCAGAATGCATTTGCCCACGAAGCTGGCATCCACCAGCACGGCATGCTGAAGCACCGCGAAACCTACGAAATCATGCGGCCCGAAGACGTGGGCATCCTCAAAACGGAACTGGTGCTGGGCAAGCATTCCGGCAAGCACGCTTTGCGCGACCGGATTCAGCAGCTGGGCTATCACCTGACCGACGACCAACTCCAGCACGTCTTCGATCAATTCAAGACGCTGGCCGATCGCAAGAAGACGATTTACGATGCCGACATTGAAGCCTTGGCCGAGGCCGAGCTGCACAGCGGCCCGGGTTTGTGGACGCTGGAAGCCATGACCTGCAACTCCGGCTCGGGGACATTGCCATCAGCGGCGGTGTGCCTCTGGCATCGCGAAGGGCGGATCGTCAAGGACGCGGCCATCGGCGATGGCCCCATCGACGCCGTGTTCAAGACCATCGAGCGCATCACCGGCATCGAGGTGACCCTGCGCGATTACCGGGTCCGCAGCGTGACGGTGGGGGAAGACGCCCTGGGCGAGGCCCACATCGAGGCCGAGTTCGCCGGAAAGGTCATCAACGGCCGGGCCGTCAGTACCGATATTATCGAAGCCAGCGCCCAGGCGTTTCTGCAAGTCATCAACCGTATTGCGTTGAAGCAGGAACTTGGCGCGCGCATCCACTCCACCGATGCCCCGCCGAAAGCGAAGGAGCGCGGGAAGGAACCAGTGGCGGTGGGATGATCCGCAGCTTGCGGATTTGCGTTCACCCATTGCTCAGATGGATTTTCTTTATGTCCACAGCGCTTGCCACCAGACCTGCAACGTCAAAACCACCTGTCGCGCTGCGCGCCGAAACGATCTGTGTCGGCGAAATGGGCCGGACGGTAAGGGTGCCGCCCGGCATAGTCGATCTGGCCTCGTTCCATCGCTGGGCGGAATCGGAGCATTTTCCCGAATCCGGCAGGATCATGTATCTCAAGGGCCGCGTCTGGGTGGATTTGACCATGGAACAATTATTCACGCACAATCGGGTCAAAACTCGCTACACCAGCGTGCTGGATGAATTGGTCGAGTCTATCGATCTCGGTTTTTACTTTTCGGATGGTGTATTGCTCTAATGAAGCCGCTGATCTCTCGACGGAACCGGATGGAGCATTTGCTTTGCATGAAACGGTCAGGACTGGGCGAGTGAAATTTATTGAGGGAGCTAAAGAGGGATTCATCCGTTGGGAAGGTTCGGCCGACATGGCATTGGAAATGGTCAGCGCATCGTCGGCGCAGAAAGACACGGTAGATCTGCGAATAGCGTACTGGGAAGCGGGAATCACAGAGTATTGGCTGGTTGACGCGCGCGAAGAAGAAATTCGTTTCGACATTCTCAAACATGGCCCACGCGGATACACGGCCACGCGGCGTCAAGCGGGTGGCTGGTTGCGCTCGGCGGTCTTCGGCCGATCCTTTATGCTCACGCAGACAAACTATGCCACGGGACAACCGAGGGTTGTGTTGACCGTTCGAGAGTAGATTAAATCATCCCCAACAGCTCACGCATAGTGCGAATTCTGTTGAACGATTCTCCCTCGACCAGCACCGCGCGCAAACCCGCTGCATCGGCCCCGTCGAAATCATTGGCCCGGTCATCCCCCACGTACAGAATCTGCTCCGGCAAACACCCTGCTGCCGATACCAAGGCTTGAAAAAACCGGCCCGAAGGTTTGCGCCAGCCGATTTCGGAGCTGATGAGCCGAATTTGGAGCGGGGCCAACTCCGGGAACCCACCGGCCACGGAATGCAAGCGCCGGTCAAAATTGGACGCCAACCCCAGGACCATTCCCCGATCAGATAATTCCAACAGAATCTGGGCAGTGTCCGGCAGGACCATCCACGCCTGCGCCTGGGCAAAGTATTCCCACAGACGGCGAAACATTTCTTCATTGCCATCCTGAAAAACAATTGTGACAATATCCTGCCAGCGACGGATTTCCCGTTCTTCGCTGGTGGCCCATTCCAGCTGGGAGTCTTCCCGTTCTTGTTGTCGGTAAGCAGCGCGGAAACGCTGGCCGATGGTTTCCCGAGGAAGGAAATGCCCGAATTCCCTACCCACGGCTGCATAAACATCGCTGGCATCTGGATGGATGTATAGGACTGTGCCGACGGCATCGAAAAAAATGGCCCGTATTTTGGCGTCCTTAGCGAGAGGATTCATGGCTGGCCCTCCCCTTGACCGATTTTTTCTCGGGGATTAAGAAAGCAACATATGAAAGCCACTGTCTCAGAATCGACTCCGATACCGGAGCCGCCCATGAAACCTCGCCGCCGCCGCGGGCGCTTGAACGGCGCCGCCGACGGCCAGATGTCGTTGACCGTCCCGATTGCCAACTGGCCGGCTAAATTCGCGTGGCTCGCCGCCATGTGGGGTCTCTTTCCATTGGTCGGTCTGCCGCTCGGGCTGGTGGCGTTGGTGCTGGGGCTGATCGGCTGGCGCCGTGTTTGCCGCCGGCCCGAAGACCTGGGCTTGCGCCATGCCCGCGGTGGTATCATCCTGGGAAGCGTCGAACTTTTTGTCAACATCTCCGGCTTGGCGTGCATTATCAAGGGCATGATGGAATTGGGACTTTTTGGCTGATGGCCGGTCCTTTCTTTGATACAATCGGTATTTCTTCTCAAGTTTACCCCGTCTTCCTGCCGATATGAATCGGGGTCTGTCCTTTCTCCTCATTCCCACAGGCGAAATCCCGATGAATGCGTGGGCATGGCGCGGGTTCTGCCCGGTGCTGATGGCACTGCTGCTTTCCGGCTGTCTCCGGCCGGAGCGCAAAGATGATGGACTAATTCCACCGCCACAAAATCCCATCAAACCGGGTAAGTTATACACGTTGGCCTACCCGGACGTCGTTGACATTGTTTTCGCCGACTGGCCCGATCTGGGAGAAACGGTCGGGATAACTTCGGAAGGAACCGTCGATCTGGGGGTTTTGGGGAAAATATGCGTCGAGGGAGAAACTCTGGCGGAAGCCCGGCACGCCATTGCGGAACGGGCGTGTGTTTCTCGTGCGCGAGTCCATATTCAAGTGGCTGAGTTCAACAGCCGCAAGATTTTCCTGTTCGGGCAAGTGTCAGGCGAGGCTCGGGCGGTTCCGTACCAGGGGCCAGAAACGGTGGTGGAGTTGCTCTGCCGGACCAACGCGCTCACACCGGATTCGGCCTGGAACCAGATTCACCTCGTGCGCGCCCATCTGACCGAAGGGATGCCGGCGGAAATCATGCACATCGATCTGGATGCCATCTTGCAGCGCGGCGACGAACGCACCAATATCCGGGTGCAGCCGCTCGACGAAATCTACGTTGGCGAAAAACCATCTTCGTACATTCGCCGGCTGGTGCCCACGATCTTGAAGCCGGTCTTTGAATCGTGCGTTGGCCTGGTTCCCGATAGCCATCCAGACCCACCCCGCGCGCTTGCAGGCGCCCGTGCGGGCTTGGAAAGATGAACCTTTCAAGCCCACATGCGCGCCCGTGCGTTATTCGCGGCTACAGGCTCAGAACGAACGTCACCACTTGAATTGGAACCCGACGTTGATGCCCTGCACCCATAAGTCGGTTCGCTTGAACGGCACAACCGGATTGGGCGCGTTGGTCGGCACAAAGGCGGCGCCGCCAACTTGGGTGGCATTGAAATTAGGAATCCTGGTCACGTCCAAATTGCGGTCGATCTGGTCGCCGGGCCGCAATACACTGGTCCAAAACAGCGAAGTGTAACCCACGAATAGCTTCAAGCGCGGCGTGAGATACCAACCAACGTTCAGATCCACTTCCGGCACCACCGAGAAGTTGGATGTGGAAAAGGTGCCGCTATTGGTGCCCAAGGCGAGCAAGCCGCCGTTGAACGTGCCGAGCGGTGGGGCCGTTACGTTTTGCTGGCCGAAGATCGTGACCACAGAAGCCGTGTAACCGAGAGCGACCTTGGCAGTAGCATCAACGGTCCAGCGGTCCCAGCGGTGTTCATAATGGATGCCGAGCTGGCCGCCGTAGAAACTGTTGCTGGTGCTGAAGCGATCGGTCACGGTGCCGATGAAGGTATTGCCGGGGCCAGGAGGGGCCTGGGCGGTTCCAAAGGTTTCCTGGATTTGCAAGTCTTCATTCAGGTTCAAGTACCGGAACCCGGCTAGCAGATCGATCCGGCCCATACAGCTGCAGCACAGGCGGCGCCGGTAGTCTGCTTCGGCGCCCCACATGAAGCTGGAGCCGGTAATATCCACGCGTCCAGCCCCGCCGATGGCATTCACGTTCTCGGCAAATTCCCCACCGTTGGCGGCCCCGGAGTTGACGGCGTGGAAAGGACGGAACAAGACGCCGCCGAAGTTGGCGGCATCGAAGCCCTGATTCAGGAACGACGGGGCGAGAGCAAAGGCACTCACTTCAATAGCGCGCGTGGCGCATGGATCCAGCCAGAAGCCAACGGTCGCGCGGCCGCCGTAGCGGATCTCGGGGTACAAGGAGGAGCCATCGAACAGGAAAGTGGTGCCGGGCGGGATCGGCACGGCATTGGTCGGCCGGGTGGGGGCCGTCGCCAGCAACGGCGGCGAATTGGCGTTGCTCATGAACCAGAGCAGGAACTCGGCGCTGCCGTAAAACCGCGTCATCGGCGGCCCCGCCGGATCGACGCTGCCGTTGCCGAACGCCGTCGTGGCCGGCGCCATGGCCACGCCGGTCGCGTAACCGCCGTTTGGAGACTCCGGCGCGGCGGCATCAAGGCCGTTCCCGGCACAGGTCGGGCAGCCCGGCGACGGCGTCACCAGTGCAGTGGGCGGAGGCAGAGGAGTGGCTTGCAGGGTCGGGCCATCGGTGGCGAGCGGAGTGGGCGCCGGGGTCGGGATCACGATGGCGCTTCCGGGAGGCGTGCTGCCATCCGAACCGTTAATGATTGGCATCGGGACCGGCGCCAGCATGGGAGGGCCGGTATCACGAACCGGCAATGCGGGCGCAATCAACGGCCGTAGCGGCGGTACGATGGTGGCATTCTGAAAGCCCGCCGGCTCGACCGCGGCTGGGCCACCGGCCGCCGGGATCACCAACGGCAGCGGCCGGCCTAGCGTGGCCGCTGGGACCGGCTTGCCCAAATTGGCCGCCGGCTGGCTTGCAGACTTGGGGGCAAGATACAGCTCCTGGGCCGAGGCAGTCGCCGCACACATCAACCAAGAAAAACCAAACAGCCCTGCGCTAATACGCGACATGTTTCACCCTCCTGATGCAACCATTGCCGGACATCCTTGTCCTTGGCCGGAGCGGCATCGGCCCAACCCAAAGGTTGCGGCGCGATCATCCAGCACATTATTCATTCGGCCTACTTTGCGAAAATCCATCATCTTTCGCAGATCAAAACCTTATGCCGATGCCGCCGGTTTCCGGCCATACGCATTTTTCCATTCGCACCATCCGCCAGTTTCGCCTTCCGTCGCTGCCAGCGTAATTCCCCTAAAGTTCGTTTTTCCCAAATCTTCCCCGCTTCCCTTGCCGATACCAGATATGTTGGAAAAAGACTGCCTACCGCGCAAAGATCGGGCCGGAGTTCGTTTCCCACCGAAAGAAAGCCCGATCAAAACTAGCGCATACAACAAGTTCTAAGAGTTCCTGCGAAAAGACGCCTTTGGACTTACGCTCATCTGGTCCCTGGCATCGTTTCCCGCAGGCTCTCTTGATTTCCATAGTGAAAAAGGAAAAGACATGGACCGTCGTTCCACGAGCCATTGGCTGCGATTGCCCCTGCTTGTCACCTTGCTGTCCTTGGGCGCGTCGACGCAGGCGCTTGCATTCTTCCCGCCCGATCCGGTGCCCGTCCCGCACGTGATCGTCAATCCGCCACTGCCGCCGACCGACCCGTTCGTGAAACCGCCAGGACCGGCGATCACTCCTCCGCCCACGACCTGCGGCTGCACGTGCCCGCACGTTCACACAACCCCCGAACCGGTCACGCTGGTGTCGAGCCTGATCGGGCTGTCGATGTTGGGTGCGTATGGATTGCGCCGGCGATTGCGGAAAAAATGATGAATCGATAGTGGAGCGCCGCAAGCGAGCCGCTTGCGGCGTTGCAACTTTTACGCGCCATACTTCGGCGGGTTTTCGCGCACCAGCTGGTTGGCCTGCAGCAGCGATTCCGGGGTGCCGGCGTCGGTCCAGTAACCGTCCAGCGGCGACCAGCCGAGCCGGCCCTGTTCCAGGTAGTGCCGGTTGACGTCGGTGATCTCGAGTTCCCCGCGCCGGCTCGGCTTGAGCGTCTTGATGACGTGAAAGACATCGGCCGGGTAAACATAAATCCCGGCCACGGCGTAATCACTTTTCGGCTGGGCCGGCTTTTCTTCGATGCCCAAGACCCGATCCCCTTTCAATTCCGCCACGCCGTACCGGCTCGGATCGTGAACGCGCTTCAGCGCCACCCAGGCATGATCGGGCTTTTGTTGCGCCGCCGCCAACATCTTGTCGAGCCGGTCGTAAAAAATGTTGTCGCCCAGGATCACTACACTGCGGGCATTGTGGCTGAACAATTCCGCCAGCCCGAGCGCCTGGGCGATGCCGCCGGCTTCATCCTGTACCCGGTAAGTCATCTGGCAGCCATGCTCTTTGCCGGAACCGAGCAATTCCACGAAGTCGCCCATATGTTCCGTGCCGGACACCAGCATGATGTTGTGAACGCCGGCATCGGCCAGC
>Ga0206896_1093_pt1 | contig 20333 bp, 16 predicted proteins | sample Alteio_BWOrgHeat_52_FD_152969 | JGI IMG/M metagenome (GOLD analysis project Ga0206896, IMG submission 152969) | Enriched cells from forest soil in Barre Woods Harvard Forest LTER site, Petersham, Massachusetts, United States -... | ecosystem: Environmental > Terrestrial > Soil > Temperate forest >... | reverse complement strand
TCCGCAAAATCCATGTACGAAGCATTTTTGTCGAAACTCAATCAGACACAGGATCAACAGGGAATTCAGACACCAGATGCGCGTATCATCTCGCGAGCGGAGGTCCCAGGTGGCCCAAGCTATCCCAATAAGTTGCTCGTGATGGGCGTGGCGGTTCCAGGTGGATTTCTTTTGGGCTTAATGTTCGCCTTCATGATGGAGCGCCTGGATTCAGGCTTTCGTACAACTTATCAAGTCGAGAATATGCTGGGGTTGCCGGTACTTGCGACGGTCCCGGAAGTCTTCGGCACTGCAATCGATAAGACAATCAACGCCGCTGACCGCATCGTTGATAAACCGATGTCGTCATTTTCGGAGTCCATTCGTGGTTTACAGTTGGCACTCACCCTTTCAAACGTCGACAAGCGGCCAAAGGTGATCCTTGTGACGTCGTCTCTGCCTGGTGAAGGCAAGACCACCCTGTCGGTAAGCATCGCACGGCTTGCGGCAAGAAGCGGCCTCAAGACGATCATTGTGGATGGCGATCTGCGCAGACCGCAGGTTGCCGCAACTCTTGGCATCGAGGCGCCGAAACTCGGGTTGCTCGCGGCTCTTATGGGGACATCAACATTGGATCAGTGTGTCTCGAAGGACCCGCGTTCCGACGCACTGGTGCTTTCTTGTAAAGAAAAGCCGGCGAGCCCTTCTGACTTACTCGCGTCGGCGGCGATGCGGGATCATGTTGCGAACCTGGCCAAGGTATTTGATTTGGTAGTCATCGATTCGGCGCCCATGCTGCCGGTTAACGATACCAAGATATTGAGCCAGTTGGCGGATGCGGTTCTCTTCGTGGTTCGGTGGGAAAAAACACCGCGAGAAGCTGTTGTCAACGCGCTTCGGGCGCTTTCCGATGTTCATGCGCCAATAGCGGGCATCGCGCTGGCACGCGCCGATATGAAACGGTTTCAGTATTACAGCTACGGATATCACGACTATTATTATTATAACAAATATTACGCTGACTGAACACCCGGGATGGGGATAGTATAGGGACGAGCCGGTGACAGGATGGCGTGTTTGGCTGATGGGCGCAGTCGTCTTGCTACCTTCACTTATTCTGGCGGCTGGCGGAGCCGTTCATCTGCAAAACGGCTTGGCCGTGAACGCTGCCTTTCCCATCCCGCTCGATATCTCGACCAATACGCCAGTGCCGATAGCGGCCTACGCCGACGCCGCAGACGTTCTTCGTCACGCTAACATTCATGATGGCGATACCCAACTCTCGCTTGCCGAAGCAAGATTCCATGCTGGGGAGAAACCTCGTCGCATTCTGAATCAAGTTGAAGACGGGTTGGTGGGGGCGCCAGCGTCTGCTGAAGGTTGGACGTTTTACGCAGAGGTTTTAGCGCCGTCAGATCCTGAGAAAGCCGCTCAAGCGTTGGATCAGGCGTTTACACTCGCGCCATATGATTATTTCTGGGCGGGGCGCCGAGCCCAGCTTGCCGCGAAAATTTGGAATTATCTTGACAATGACACTAGGGATCAAGCTCTACGGCAAACACGGATGTTATGGTATGAACCCACGCTTCGGAACGAAGTATTTCTGCTACTCTCCACTTTAGATGGCGACAAACTTCTGACGCGTGCCTATTCAGATGATCCAAACACGCTAAGAGCTATAAATCGCTGGGTATCTGCAAGACGTCGTCAATTGCAATCGCATAGATCCTAACGCGATGGCCGTCTTAGAGCCCTTTGAACGAAACTCCCTTTCAGCACCAGCGTGCGCAACATGGGCGCGTAATACCTGTTTATGGTTTCTAGTTGCCATTCTCGCCTGGACACCGTTTCCGCTGGGCAGCAATCGTGAATGGTCTTGGAGCCTTCTGACAATCTTGGTCGCAGTATGTTGGCTGCCATGGGTAATCTGGGCTTGTAATACGTTGGACACACAATGGAACAATCTAAAACGTGTAGGAATTCCGCTGATTCTGGCGGGATTGGCTCTTGTATGGGCAATTATTCAAGCGTCACCGATCGTGCCGCCGAATTGGGTCCATCCTATCTGGCCGGCCACCGCCGATCTCTTGCACCGTGCTATTCCGGGCGTAATATCTTTGAATTCTTGGCGAACGATCGGCGAGGTCACCAAACTTTCAACTTATATTGCCGTCACTTGGATGGTGTTCTCGCTGACCCGTAACGCCGATCGTGCCAGGCAATTGCTCAATGCGATAATCACGATAGGGACTGTTTATGCGCTCTATGCATTCGCCTTGGGCCTGCTCAGCATGGGACAATACTCACTATTTTATTCGATTCCACAAAGTCCCCAGTATCTTTCTGGTCCATTTGTTTTGCACAACAGTTTTGCCACTTTTGAGGGCCTAGCGGCGCTCGCCACGATTGCACGCCTTGTCGAATTGGCCGATGGCAGAATCCTTGCTTCCAAGGGTATTCGACGCTGGGCGCTCACAACGCTTCAATTCACTTTTGGGTCGGGCATCTGGGCAGTTATCGCAACAATATTAACGGTCTCCGCGCTCGTTGCCTCCGCATCTCGTGGAGGTTTTTTTGCGACATTATGTGCCCTTACAATCATGGCGATCCTCTTTGCGACTCTCCTAAAGCGCAGTGCAAGGCGCAAATGGGCATTGATCGGTGCGGGCGGGGTGATTGTCTTGCTCGTAATGCTGGTCTGGATTAGCGGCGATACACTCACCAGCCGTTTTGGAGAGCTTATCGACGCCGGAAATACGGACACGATACGCGTGGCACTCTGGGCCGCCGCTATGCGCATGGTCGCGAGTACTCCCCTTTTGGGTTTGGGTCTGGGAACTTTCCAGGACGCCTATCCGATGTATGCAACCCAGATTTCTCCCTTCATCATGGACAAGGCACACAGCGACTATTTGGAGTTTGCCGCGGGCCTTGGAATGCCGGCCGCGTTTTGCTGGTGGGGAGCCGTGCTGTGGTCAGTCGTTCAAATGGGACGTGGGGTTTTCGACCGTCGAAAGGATCGCATCTATCCCTTGGTTGGACTGGGTGCGACCATACTAGTTGCGGTACACTCCTCGGTGGATTTCAGCCTCCAGATTCCAGCGGTGGCTGTAGTATATGCCGCTATTCTAGGCGTCGGAATCGCACAATCCTATTCAACCCAAAAAAACAATGAATAGGGCGAGCGGCTCCATGAACTTTCGATGTCAACCCTTTGGATTCTTTGATTCTTTCTGTGATTAACCTAAGCTACAAAGGTCCTTTGATTAATCAAACGATCCAAAATAGAACTAGTTTTAGCAAGGCGATCTGCGGGGAAGGACCCGTTCGGCAAGGGAGTCAACGGGTAAAGGGGCAGGGCTGTGTCGATTTTTTCAGACCGCTCTGGCGGCAAGGCAAGTGCAGCTGTCGGGAGCGCACGAGTTCATTTGGGTGCACTATCGGCGTATGGCGCGTTGCTCCACGATGATACTTTGAGTGGCCCATCTCCATCTAAGGCTCTCTCCGAAGCCGAGTTCTCAAACTCCTGGTTTCTAACCGGCGTTGAAATTCTCGTTTTGATTGCCTGGAGCATCGCAACCGGATTTGCTTATTATCGCCTAGCACTCCGTCAAACGGGCGATCTCACAGTCTTTGTTGCAACGGGGGCGTTGGTCGCACTCACCTCTTGTGCGTTCAAAAGGCTCTCTCGTTCCGAGGCGCGTATAGTTGCGCGCCGAAAATTGGATCCTGCCTTTCAAACACTCGCATTTTGGTGCGCTAGTTTCATTATCCTGAGCTTTTTGGTCTTTTCCTTTCACATCAGCTTGGAAGTTTCGCGCGGCGCGGTACTTGTACTTTTCTTTACCGGGTTGCCAGTACTTTCTTTGGCTCGCGGTTGTGCGACCAAGTTGTTTGCCACCCACTTATACGAAAATAGCCTGCGATCAAGCGATGCCGTCATTATTGGCTGTTCTCAGCTGGCCCTTGCCGACGCAGTGAGTAGATTCCTTGCCAGAGGTTCCAGGGCACCAATGATTGTAAAAATTGATGCATCGAGCACCGAAACTGCGTGGCCTAATGAGCTAGAGCGTTCAATAAAGGAGACAACGGGTTTCGCCCACAAGGCGGGACCAGGCGCCATTTATGTGTGCGCCCAGGACTTTCCCGAAGACCGGTTCCGCACGCTTATCAACGGTCTTCAGATAATTCCACGAGCTGTTCGCATCATTCCCGATGCCGTGACTGCCCACCTTATGTCCTTTCCAGTGCGGAACGACATCGATTGCATGTCGGTGGAGGTGCAGGGCTCTCCGCTAACTAATAACCAGAGGTCATTGAAAAGAGCTTTTGATCTTCTTGTCTCTGTGCCTCTTGTAGTACTTCTCCTGCCACTTTTTGCCGCAATTGCGATAGCAATAAAGCTGGACTCCCGTGGACCAGTGTTCTTTCGCCAAACACGGTTAGGCTATCATGGCCGGCCATTCAGAATTTTCAAATTCCGCACTATGTTCGTCCTGGAAGACGGCGCAGACATTCAGGCGGCGAAGAAAAATGATCCGCGCATAACACGCATCGGGAAGTTTCTTCGGAAGACCTATTTCGACGAATTTCCTCAGCTCATAAACGTTATCCGGGACGAGATGAGTCTGGTGGGGCCAAGGCCTCATGCCGCAGCACATGATCAGGTATACTCAAGCGTGATTGCCAATTACGAACTTCGGCAACACGTCAAGCCTGGTATTACCGGTTGGGCTCAGGTTCATGGATTACATGGAGAGGCCTCGGCTTCAGATTTGGTGTCGCGCCGTGTAGAGTTCGACATCTGGTACGCAAAGAATGCCAGTATAGCTCTCGACGCAGAGATCATCCTTCGTACGCTGGCCGTCATGATGGGACGGGGCATTGTCGAAGGTGCTCGGTCGCCACAAAAGACCGACTCTGAAGTGACCCGTATTCTCGGCATCCCAATAGATTTGATTGATATGCAATCGGCCGTTGCGACGATCACGTCATGGTCTCAGGATAATGTGGGTCGCTACGTCTGTGTCCGTGATGTACACGGTTTGATGCGAGCTCAAAACGATCCAGCGCTTCGGGCAATCCATGAAGAAGCGGCACTTGTGACGCCGGATGGAATGCCTCTGGTATGGATTAGCCGCCTGCGATTGGGCAAAATTGTTGGGCGCGTTTGTGGCCCCGACCTTGTCGATGCGCTGTGTGCCGCGTCGTCCAAGGAACGATTAGCGCATTATTTTTACGGTGGAAAACCGGGGGTTGCTGAATCCATGGCAGCGGCGTTGCGGACCCGCTTTCCGGGGTTGAACGTGGTGGGCACGTTGAGTCCGCCCTTCGGCGATCTGTCACCGGAGGAAGATGCGAGAATTGTCAAAGCGATAAGCACCGCAAAGCCTCATATCGTCTGGGTTGGCCTGAGTTCTCCCAAGCAGGAATATTGGATGCGCGACCACGTTGGGCACATTCCTGGAGCCACACTCATCGGTGTTGGGGCTGCTTTCGACTTCCATGCAGGGGAGGTTACACGTGCACCAATATGGATGCAGAAACACGGTCTCGAGTGGTTACACAGACTGTACAGCGAACCGCGGCGTTTATGGCGCCGTTATCTGATATTGGCGCCTAATTTCGCCGTGCGCGCCATAGGCGAGCAGATCCTGCCCAGCGTTCGTGCGGAACGAGCGGCTACGCGCTTTGGCAAAATTCCTCACGAAACGAGTGAGCGGAAAGAATCATCGGATTAGCGCTGCAGCGACCAGGATAGTATGGGACGTGATCACGCAATGTATCATTGACGGAAGGGCTTATCGCGTTTTGCAGGGGTTGGGGCCTGAAAAGACGTTGGCACAGGCTGCAATGCAAGCGAATCGTGCGGATGTATTGCCAATCGTGAGGTGAGGCTATGGCTCTTGAATGGCCGATATTGTCTCAGGCCGACACACGAATGTCATTACACCGTAATTGTACCAAGGCGTTCATCAACACAGCTGCGCGTTGGTACGTTATTCAAACACAGCCGCGTTTTGAAAGCCGCGCAATCGCAAATCTGGAACAACAGGGTTATCTTGTCTTCTGCCCGCGCATCGCTAAGGCGGTGCGTCACGCCCGAAAGACGACGCAAATTTTGGCGCCGCTCTTTCCCAAATATGTCTTTGTTCAACTCGATATTTTGCGTGAACCATGGCGCAATGTGAATAATACATCTGGTGTCCCACGCCAGATCACCTGCGGCGATTTTCCGCAAGCCGTCCCAAGCGAGGTTGTCGAAGCCATGCGAGCTCGCCTGCGCAGCAAAGGTGCGATGGATTGGACGCATTCGTTCAGAGCTGGCCGAACAGTACGGATTGCAGAAGGAACATTCGAAAATTTTGTCGGTACATTTGAGCAACTCGACGCATCGGGCAGAGTTCATGTGCTGCTGGACTTACTCGGACATTCAGTTTCCATTGCCTTACGCTGCGAGGCGTTGGCGGTTTCCGCGTGATGCGGTCACTATCGACACCGAATGCCGGGTGAATTCTTGTTTCACCCGAATGGCGGTAGCGTGTCTTAGGGCTGGCGCCGTTAAGTGTTCGAGAGGTTGACGGCACGACAATGAGACATAGGAAAAATAAGGAAGGTGGGCAGTTTAAGGGCGTAATCAGCTACGCCGGCACATACCTCTCTAATTTGCTTTCGAGGACAAGCTACAAAGCAATTGAGCATCGAGCGATATCACAATGAAAACTAGTGATCACAACCGCACGTTTACTGATCGTGACGCGTGGGACGCGCATTGGTCGGAGATCAACGACGCAACAGAACTAAATCCTGCTCAGATTTATCGCCACAGGCTTTTGACGCAGCTTGTGCAAAGATTTCGTAAATCGTCTGACACGATAATCGATTTTGGGTCGGGACAGGGCGATCTCATTCGAATGCTCGCGCCGACAATAAAAAACTGCCGTGTGTTGGGTTTTGAACTTAGCGTGACCGGAATTGCAATTGCCCGCACTAAAACGCCTAATGCTGAATTCTATGCGATCGACCTCCAAACGGACGATCCACCTTATGCCGATATACAGGGAATGGGAACACTTGGCGTCTGCTCAGAGGTAATCGAGCACCTCGATCATCCACACAAGTTTCTCGTCAATGTGAAGAAGTTCATGGCTCCCGGAAGTAAACTGATTATCACCGTTCCCAGCGGTCCGATGAACGCTTTCGAGCGATCGATTGGTCATCGACAGCACTTCACGCAAGAATCGATCACCCATTTGGTACAGATGGCCGGTCTGACCGTATTTGCGACCTACCGAGCCGGGTTCCCATTTTTTAACCTTTATAAGCTTATCGCAAAAATGCGTGGGGAAAAGGCACGCGAAGACGCCGGCGCCAGTGCAAACGGACGTCCTAGCGCTCTACTGAAGATTGTGTTTGCGGTATTTCGACTACTATTCAAATTCAATTTTCGTGATTCGCCTCTAGGGTGGCAGCTGATAGTCATTGCCGAGAACTTGCAATGAAGTGTGTTGCTAGGTTCCCGCAGTTTGTGCTCGTTGGTAGCTGTACGTTTGCTCTGTACTTGGTATCGCAAACTGTGCTCGCCAAACTCGGATTGGAGCCATTTGTGGCGCTCACAATTGCCTACTTAATTGCTATCCTGTTCCATTACACTTCCAACCGGCTTTACACGTGGTCATGGCACCCTCGGTCACTCGACGGGACACTTCCATCGGTCGCTCGTTATGCCGCTATGACGTTATTTTCGTACTTTGTGACTTTGATAGTTACCAGGACTGTCACTAAGTCGGGTATAGACATACGGATCGGGATGACGTTGTCAGTGCTTGTGACAACGTGTGTTAGCTACATATTGCAAAGGTTTTGGGTATTTTCAGCATGAAGATGCTGAATGGCCCGCTGACTTTTTACGGACAAAGTATATGTTCGTCGAAGCTAGCAATATGATTAGTTGCAACACCTCGTCCGAGGATCTTGATGGCCACGCCTGAGCCGCAGCAGAAAACTCTCCGCGCGAAATTGGCAGGCGGTGCAATTATGCTGCTAACTGCGGGCTTGTACTACCTGATGATTCAGCACGATGATCGATTAATGTATGGCGATATGGTGAATTGGATGATCGTAATTTCGGAGCGCGGATTCCCAGCAATGGCTGGAGAATATGCCGGCTATCCACCTACATATCTTTATTTGTTGGGACTAGTCAGTCCACTGCGGATTATCCTTTCACCCGTAGTGCTAATAAAAGCAGTTGCTGTTTCATTTAACCTGATCGGCACTTTATTCGTTGGGCTCATCATCAAAGAAATGACCAGGGTTGATACCACCCAGTTCCTCGCCAGCATCCTATTTTTGTTACTTCCAACCGTGGCCGTGGAAAGCGCGCTTTGGGCGCAGGCCGACATTATCTATGTTGTTTTCCTTCTCGCCTTTTTTTTGTGCACACTTAAAGGCCAATCGTTAAATGCGATGATCTGCTTCGGTGTGGCGTTTTCATTTAAGCTACAGTCCATCTTCATTAGTCCATATATACTTTATTTGCTGCTTTGCCGCAATATACGGTGGCGGGATTTAGCAGCAGTACCGTTAACCTACATCGTTTTGATGTTCCCTGCCCATTATGCAGGCCGGCCATGGTTAGAGCTTTTCGGAATTTATGTTTTTCAAGCTAACATCCCATACGGATTGTCCGCGCAGGCGCCCAATTTTTATATGTTTGTCCAGAAGTTCGCGCTTGTGAGCCATGCGCTGGGGACGCGCATTGGAATGGCGCTGGCGGTTGTTGGCGGTTTGGCAATTGCGATCGCTGGAAAGCTGAGGCTCCCAACCACGAAAGAGAACAAATTGCTCGTTGCCGTGGCGTCGCTTCTGCTAATTCCATTTCTGCTTCCGCAGATGCACGAGCGTTACTTTTTCGCTGCGGACGTATTCAGTTACGTTATGGCGTTCGTGATCGCCGGAGCTTGGCCTGTCGCGGCTATGATGCAATGCGCGTCACTTCTCGCCTACAGCGTTTATCTAATTCACTTTGGCAGGGGCCCATACATCGGGGCGCTATTTTCGTTGAGTGCCATCGTGTTCGTCTATCGAATGTTGATCAATCGAATGAAAACGAGCGACAAGGTCCATACCTGATGCAGTACCTCCGCCCGGCATTGGTATATGTAAGAAGCCACTGGTCTCAATGCAGTAAAACTGACCTTCCGTTGCGGAAGTCAATTCGAAACGATGCGTTTATCGAATCTTTGCACACGACAGACGTTGGATGAGCTTATGCCAGACATAATTTCCATTGTTGTACCAACACACAATGAGCGCGACAACGTCGAAGAGCTCTACCAGCGACTAGACGCAACTTTTTCCCCTCTATCAGATACGAATTTTGAGCTAATCTTTGCCGATGACAGTAGCGACGACACCGTGGATGTCATCCTCGAGATGGCGGGCCGAGATTCCAGAGTTAAGTTAATACGGCTGTCCCGCAGCTTTGGGCAGTCTGTCGCAATCATGGTGGGGCTCGAACATGCATCGGGTGCGGCAGCTATTATTATGGACGCCGATCTACAGGATCCGCCGGAAGCGATTCCATCGCTGATTGGCGAGTGGCGGAAGGGATACAAGCTTGTGTATGTCGAACGCCGTAGCGTACATAAGTCCGCCATCTACGTCGCCGCCGCCTTTGTATTCTATAGGCTTCTTCGGTTCGTTTCCGAAACGCCCATCCCCCCAGACGCGGGAGAATTTCGTCTGCTCGATCGGAAGCTTATCGATTTCATCGTCGCTCTTAAGGAACACACGCGGTTCATTCGAGGCTTAACGGTGTGGCCTGGCTTTCCGGCAAGCAAAATAAGTATCAAGCGCGAAGCGCGCTTGAAGGGTCGAACTAATTACAATTTCGGTCGTTCGATGACCGTCGCATTGGACGGAGTAATTTCATTTTCTATCAAGCCATTGCGAGCCGCGGCCGTTCTTGGAGCAATTTTGTCCGGACTTTCAATGCTTGGCATACTCTGTGCTGCGATATTGCCGGTGTTCATGTCCAACTGGTCTCCCGGTTGGACAGCTCTATTTTCCGCAATGCTACTCATCGGAGGTGTTCAGTTCCTGTTTATCGGCATAATGGGGGAGTACATCGGTCGAATATTTGTCGAGGTGCAACGACGTCCGCTCTACATTGTCGACTACAAAGTCGGATTTGGTAACCACAAAGGAAGTTACAGAACCGACTTAGAAAACCCCCATTGCTCAGAGAAAAATTAGGGCGCGGCTTCCTTCCGGAGCGGTTGGCGGTGGCTCAACGACAGAAGCACATAACAGATGTTTTGCTACCGACAGGTATGTCAGTTGGCAACAAATACAATCTGTGTTTGCGCGCGTGCCAAGAGAACCTAACTTGAGCGCTAAAAGTATCGGGATTTGTCTGGCGTGCTACAATCGCAGGGATGTGACACTCAAATGCCTACAGAGTGTGAAACATGTGGTGCTCCCCAGGAACTACGAATTGCTTGTCTATCTCGTGGACGACGCCAGCCCCGACGGTACCGGTGACGCGGTACGAGATGCGTTCCCTGAGGCAGTGGTAATTTCAGGCAATGGAGCCCTCTACTGGGGTGGTGGAATGAGAGTCGCGATGTCGAAAGCTATGGCACAAGGGCACGATTTCTATTTGTGGCTCAACGACGATCTGGAACTGTTTCCCGATGCTATATATGGCGCTCTTAAGACTTATGATCTTGTAACGGATTGCGGAAAGCAGCCTGCGCTCGTCGTGGCAGCCACTTGTGATGAAGCCGGAAGAATGAGCTATGGCGGTATGCGCAGGAAAGGTCTGAGTCCTATTGGGTTCAAAAAAATTAATCCGGATCCTATCAAACCGATTTTGTGCGATACAATGAATGGGAATTTTGTCCTCATACCGGCACAAATCGCTAATACCATTGGGAATATTGATGCCAGATTCCCACATAGAATTGGGGACGTTGACTACGGGCTGAGAGCCCGTGATGCTGGATTTGAGGTGTGGCTCGCACCAGGATATGCGGGCCGATGCCCCAGGAATCAACGGTTAGAAATCTGGCAAAGCGCAAACCACTCGTTATTCGAGCGTTGGCGCGATCTTAGGTCGCCGCTTGGAGCTCCGCTCGGCGAATGGTTACTCTATGGTTTCCGGCATGGAGGACTTGTTGGGATATTCACCGTTCTCCTACAATATCGGTGGTTTCTTTTCCCGCGCCGCTCAAAATGAGTCATCTGGTCTTGTCGCACAGAAAAACTTCCGTTGCTCGCGCGCTCCTATCCAAAAGCTTAACCGTCAATTCGTAACATCGTAAGTTGGTAATCTAGGCGGGATTCCATTTTCTCGTCTTCTGATACGACGCCTAGAAAGCCATCTGGTTTTCTACACTTCCTTCTGAGACACTGATAATATGATTGAATCCATTCAAAAAGATACGGTCCTCTTCGATTTCAGTGATAAGCCGCTAGAAAGTTTTTCGGCGTCTTGCGCCGATGACGAATTGTGGCCGGTTGTACAGTCGTTGTTCAAGCCGGGCTGTTCGATTCTAGAGGCTGGAGCAGGATCTGGACGCTGGATAAAGTTTTTGAACGACAGGGGTTATCGAGCTCAAGGGATCGAACTCAATCGCCGCGACGTCGATCGCTTTCACGAGACCTATCCACTATTGAAACTCGAATATGGAGATGTGCGCCAATTGCCTTACGACGACCAAACCTTTGATGCGGTGATGTCTCTTGGCGTGCTTGAACATCTCATCGATGGTCCAGGCAAGGCGCCCAACGAAATGCATCGAGTTCTAAAGCAAGGTGGTATTGTGGTTTATACGGTGCCACATGCAAACATCATGTTCTTACTCGAAAAGGTTATAGACCCTGTCAAGTACTGGTTGCTTGGTAGAAACATTATCCGTTCGCTCTTTCGCAAAAAACTCATTCACTATACACGGCACGACGAGCTTGCACGGATCGCCGCGATCAAAGGGCGGATTAACCCTAATCTGCCAGTTAAGTATCTTTATAATTCCTCAATCGGAACGGATTTCTACGAGTACCGCTTCAATCGAGAGCAAGCCGCAAAAACTATGACAGACGCAGGCCTTGTCGTGGATGGTATCTGCCTTCTTTACAATAAGGATCGGATATTTCAGGTTTTCGGGCGTCTCGTCGGAAGTTATGACGGACGCAGCCCCGTTCGCCTTAATTTGCTCGGAAAATTTATTAAGCTGGCCCTGCCGAAGACATGGACCGCACACATGGTGCTGGTTGTGGCACGACGACCGTGATACAAACGCCGAACCATGAAAATGATGACCTAGGATCGCGCAGCCGAGTAGCTCTTGCTTGGAATTTTCTGGGAAATGGAGTTCGTATTGCCGCGCAATTCGTTATTGGGATCGTACTTGCGCGGTTGCTTGGCCCACAACCTTTCGGGATTGTCGCAGTCGCCTGGCTGGTAATTGGCATCGCAAATCTTGTCGCTGACATGGGCTTCGGCTCGGCGCTCGTGCAACGCATCGATCTACATCATAGCGACATTCATTTTGTGTTCTGGGCGCAGGTTAGTGTTGGCGTTGTATTGACATTGTTGGGCATCGGGTTAGCCGGGCCCATCGCTCATTTCTTTGGAAGTCCCAAATCAGCTGGCGCCTTGCAGGTTATGATGAGCATCTTCGTGTTTCAAGCTATTGGACAGTCATCGTCTGCAGTGTTGCGTCGAGATCTCAACTTCAAGGCAGTTCAAACCGCAGGCGTCGCGTCATACCTCTGCGGCTATCTCTTGATTGGAATCCCACTGGCAATCGCCGGTTTCAGCTATTGGAGCTTGGTGGGGGCCCAGGTGCTGCAATCAGTTCTCAATTCCGCCATTCTTTTAATTTTAGCGCGGTTCAGATTGCAAAAGCCGACGTTTAATCTGGGTTCGCGCGGGATTTTCTCATTTGGCAGCAAGATCATCGGTGCCAATATACTAAGTTGGCTAATCGGAAATCTCGACTCTCTAGTCATCGGTCGCTTCATTGGTGTCACAGATCTTGGCCTATACAACCGTGTGATGGCTTTGACGAGCATTCCGATCGTGGGTGTCGTCAACAATGTACAGACCGTTCTGTTTGCAGCAAGCGCGCGGGCCCAGACAGATTTAGCGCGGCTCAAGCGCGCATTTTTAACGTCAATCAGCGGAGTCGGCACCCTTTGCATTCCTGTGTTCATGGCAATGGCAGCCATTCCGAATACATTGATATTAGGAATCTATGGGAACAAATGGTTAGCTGCGGTTCCGCTCACACGTCCGTTGGCCCTGGCGATGATCGCGCACTGCTTGCTTTGTCTTGTGGGACCTTCGCTCGAAGCCGTTAACAAGGTATCCTACGAAGTTCGCATGCAGATCATTACCTTACTCGTGATGATCCCGCTGCTGTTGTTACTCACACGATACTCGACGGTAGCGGTGGCGTGGGGAGTTTGTGCGGTTTATGGACTACGGTTCGTACTGCTAATGGGCGCGCTGATGAAGCTGACGGGCTTGAGCCCAATGGATGTCGGCGAGCGCCTTGCTGGACCATTTCTTTTGGGCGTTATTGCGGTTACGGGCATGTTGGGTTCGGAAGCCTACATAGGAGGGTATCCGCCGCTTGGGCAACTTGGCCTCGATTTAGCCGGCGCATGTGTACCGCTATTGCTCATGCTCCCGTTGCTGCGAATGCCGGTCGCGCGCAGAGTTGTCGGTCGCTATTTACTTGTTGATCTGCCGCTTCCCCGCTCGATGCGACGCCTACTGGGACATGAAACGTATCCATGAACCCCATGGCCGATATTGTTACCAAAATGGCGCGGCGCGATGCTGTGATCGGTATGGTGGCCCCGGTAGCAATTGACGACTTTCGAGCACATCTGCCGGCGTCTTGCTTCGCAGGGGACTATCCGAAGGGACTTGGTTCCCCAGCGATGGGACTGTTGTGCAATGAATTCTTGCGGCGCGGCTGGCGAGTGGTTCTTTTCACGCTCGATGAGGATACGGTGACCGAGCGTATTCTTCAAGGTGAACGATTGAAAATCTGTGTCGGTCCATACACGGCAAGGCGAGCCCGTAGTCTGTTTACCACCGAGAGAAGCTATCTTACTCGGGCTATTATTCGGGAGAATCCCGTTGTGCTGCATGCGCATTGGACCTATGAGTTTGCACTTGGAGCCAGCGCCAGTGGATTGCCCCATCTTGTGACGGCGCACGACGCTCCTTGGAACGTGTTGCGCTACGATCTTACGCGCTACAGAGCGATCCGGACGGTCATGGCATATATGGCGGGGCGTAGCGTGCAAAAGATCGTGGCAGTCTCGCCTTATGTCGGTAATCACCTAAAACGATACGGCTTCCACAACAAGTCGATCGATATTATTCCTAACGGTATGGCAGAATCGCGATTCTCGAATCTCCATCGACGCGATCAACAGAGTCCCATTACCTTTGGAACCACGTTAATGGGCTGGTCGGGACGCAAGAACGGCGAGACTGCGATCAAAGCGTTTGAGATGGTCAGAAAGATAATTCCAGATGCGCGCCTGTTAATGTTTGGCTCCGGCCATGGACCTCAGGAGGCTGCGGCTCAATGGGCTCGCAAGCACTCGTTGGGAGCGGGCATAGAATTTGTCGGATACCTACCACAACACCACGACGTTCAGCAGCGGCTGCTGCGGGATGTCGATATACTGGTCCACCCCGCTCTGGAAGAAGCGCATCCAATGTCTCTCATTGAAGCAATGTCTTTTGCTATTCCGGTAATCGGGGGAATTTCTAGTGGAGGGGTTCCGTGGACACTAGGTAACGGGGAATATGGTGTCCTGGTTGATGTGCGCTCTTCCAATCGGCTAGCCGAAGCCATGCTTCGCCTTGCCCAAGATGAGAACTTGCGGGCGAACATAGGACTGGCGGGCTATGAATCAGCGAAGAGCCGCTTCCATATCGAAAAGGTAGCGGAACAATATGAGCGCATCTATTTGGAACTCGCGCGTTAGCAGAGGTGGTATATTGCGTGTACTTCACGTTCTCTACGATTTATATCCATCTGGGGCGGAAGTGATGTTACGCGTTGCTGAGCCATATTTTCGTCAGGAGAAGATTTCTTGTGAAATCCTCTCCATAGGTACAAATGGTGTTGGCCCCTACGCGCAAACGCTCGAGGATGCTGGTTACATCATTCATCACCTGCCGTTCTCCCGTAGTTTGCGTTTTTTTATCAATCTTCGTAGATTTGTAAAATGTGAGCGCTTCGACATTGTGCATATTCACACTGAAAAGGCCTCGGCTTGGGTGGCAGCGTGTGTCGTCCCTTACGCGAAACTCGTGCGCACTATACACAACAATTTTAGCTTTACCGGGTGGCTAGGATTTCGCCGTAAATTGACACGAATGATGACTAGATCGTTTGGTGTGCGGCAATTGGCGATTAGTCCGTCTGTGCAGGCCACTGAATGGAGGTACCTGTGGAACCAAACGGAACTATGCCTGAACTGGTATGACAGTGATCACTTTCATCGTCCAACAGCGCAAGAGAGGTTAGAAGCTCGGGCAAGTTTATTGCTCGCAGGAAAAGAAATCGCCATTGTTAGTATCGGGAATTGTTCAAATATCAAAAACCACATGGCCATACTCGAGGCGTTGTCGCTTTTGCCAGAATATCCACAACTCATCTATTTCCATATTGGTCATGAAGATGAGGCTCAAACTGAGCGCAGCCAGGCCGTTTATCTTGGTATCGGCGAGCGCGCTAAATTTTTCGGGGCATGCACTGACGTTAGATCGTTTCTTTATGCCGCGGATCTAATTGTGATGCCATCATTGTTTGAAGGCTTACCGATTTCTTTGTTGGAGGCGTTGGCATGCGGCGTTCCAGGAGTTCTCTCCAATGTGCGAGGCCTGCAAGATTTTGGTGACTGGTTTCCTACAACCCACTTCTGCGAACCAAATGGTGCCAGCTTGGCCTCTTCTATACGGAAATTCCTCAATCGATCTTCGACAGAACTGAGCAAAATCGCCGGAGATAATGCGGATAGAGCAAGACAGATGTTTGGTGCAGCGGAAGGCGTGAGACGATATGCGTCTGTCTATAGAAGGTTGATGTCTCATAAAAACGGTTCGAGATCTGCAAATAAGTCTGATTTATTCCAATTCTTATAAGGATCACGCCAGTTCAATGAATACGCTTATCTTCCTGGGAGAGTCAGTTGGAGTAGTTCTCACTGCATTTTTTATACTTGCAGCCAGCCGGAGGGCAATCACTGGTGTGGGCGCGCTATTGATTACTTATTTCGGCGCCACTGCTTACTTTGGCATACCACCCTACTATGGTATTCCCCCAGTATTCGTCGGAGTGAACGTCTTCTGGCCCGATGCCCTATGTACGCTTCTGCTAATTTCGGGGGCTGTTCGTATTTTCACCAGCCGAAATCGTCCACTGCAATTGACAGACATGCCGTGGCTTGCGTTCGGCGCGGTCATGTTTATTTCGTTGCTCCTCGGAATAGAGACATATGGTGTCGGGGTAGCTGTTACAGCAGCTCGATCAACATATTATTTCTGGAGTTGTGCATTTTATTTGGGCACATTCTATCTGTCAGATCTCGAAATTAGACAGATATTCAGATGGATTACTGGCATAGCCATTGGATTTTCTGCTTTGGTTTTGTTTCGTTGGGTAAGTGATTTCGCAGGACTGAGTCAATATTACGTTATTGGCACATACCGATGGCGTGTGGTTTCGTCAACTGAGGCGTTTGTAATTGGCATCGCCGCGGTATGGCTGCTCATCTCCCATTTAAGCCGGCCGAGCCGCACAAAGCTCTTTGGGGTTCTAGCGCTTCTGCTCGTTGTCCTAATATTGCAGCACCGTTCAGCCTGGCTCTCAACCTGTGCAGGATTGGTGGCGGTGATATTAACTGGAGCCAAGTCCCAGAGTCGGATCCTAAAGTTGGCGACCTCTCTATTAATCCTTTTGTTCCTGGCGTGGATTTATGCAGGGCAAAGTTCGCTCGGGCAGTCACTGGGTGCGGACCTGAATAACTCCGTTAGTGCGGCAGAGAACCTCTACGATGGCACATCATTCGCCCGAATCGAGACTTGGAGGGTTTTAAGCGAGAGATGGCAACAAGCGGATTCCTCTGTCTGGCTAATAGGGTTTCCATATGGAACACCGATGACACGATATGTGGGAGCGGCGGTGGCGGAATTCTCGGCGCACAATTTCTATGTGGAGACGTTATTCGATAATGGGTTAGTTGGGGAGTTGGCAGTCCTTCTCTGCATCACGGTTCTTGTGATGAGGAGCGTTGGAAGCTCGAAGGCAGCTCCTAGGGATATTGCAATACATCAGATGTCTGTGGCGTTCCTGTGCTCGATGCTTGTCTACTTTATTACTTATGGAGCGGGCTATATTCACGGCATTCTTATTGGGATAGCGATCTCGTCGACACTTGCTGCAAAGCGCCCGAAGGCACGCAAAGTTTTATCCTCGCTTTACTCGTTCAAAGTGTCTAAAGAAGTCAATTGACTGTAATAAAGCTGGCCTTTATTCGACCATAGACGGCATTGCCATGTTACACTTTTCCATAATGGCATACCGCGATGTGGCGTGTGCAATATGGCGCGTCATATTGATGTGCCCGCTAGATGAGCACCAATCCGTAGAACTGCATTCAAACACAAGCCGATACTGACGGACTTCAAGAAAGTTTGTTGCGGTCGTGTAAGCGTGTTCCGACAGCCAAGTTTGGTAGGCACCCCATGACAGAGCCAGCGCAATGGCAAGGAGATTAGCCTCGATGAATCGATTCCACAATCGAACTGAAAACGCGAATATTACGCCTATGCTAAAACAGCAGGAATATTCCGACGCTTCCTATGCGGATCCAGCCCTAGTGCATGCGGTGACGAGCGATGATCCCCTAACGCAATATATAATCTCATGGCGCATCCGAGAAACCCTTAGGCGGATTCAGCGCCACATCGGAGATGGGAACCTCGATGCGGAGACATCCATTTTATTTACGTGTGCCGGAGATGGGGGCGAAGCTTCCGTCTGCGCCAATCTCGGATATTCAAATGTAACTTTCTCAGATGTGTCGCGGGTCGGTGTGGATGCGGGATTGAGGCGTGACCCGCGGCTGAAGGGGTTCTCTATGGATGCCCAAAATCTGGATTTACCTGATAATTCGTACGATGTGGTAATTATTCAGGATGGACTTCATCATCTATCCTCTCCTGTCCAAGGATTTACCGAGGCGATCCGTGTAGCGCGAATTGCCGCCGCCTTTATAGAACCTAACAATTCCCTAATTGGAAAGCTAATCGGGAAAACTTGGGAGACGAATGGCGATGCCGTGAACTACGTGTTTCGATGGACGAAATATCTGGTGCAGGATATCGGCTCAAGTTATCTGGGTCCAGATGCGTTTGACAATCTCAGTTTTTCCTATTGGCACCATAATATCGTATACGCCAAACTGGGAAAAATTGTTGGAGGGGGACGCCCTGGCCTAATACTCATTGGATTATTGAAATTTGTCCTTGATCACGCTATGCCGCTTCGGGGCAATGCGCTAACCGGCATCATAATCAAGCGCAACAATAATCGCCCTAATTAGGACATTAAGATCCGGCGAAATTGCGCAATTATTTTAGCTGATAGAACAGTAAACCATGAAAAAAGTTCAGCATATAAGCACGTCAATTTCCAAGTCCTCCGCCGGCGAGCGGGAGACCACTGGCTACGATGTAGTATTCCTCAGCTTGGCGCAGAACTGTGCTGCAACAATTGAAAATCTATTTTCGACCATGGATTGCCTTGGAGCAAACGGTATAATTTGCGCCGCCTTTGTTGGAGAAAATGGGTCGGAAGACACCACAAGAGAGATAATTAAAAAGGCATCCACTACCCGAGCGGTGACTTTAGTAGATACTTCGTTTGCAGATGCGGTTTCGAGTCGGCTTGAGAAGATGGCACGGTTACGCGAATTCTTGCGCGAGGTAGCGCTGGATTGCGTGCGCCGGTCTCGCTTTGTTTGCGTCGTAGACGTCGACAGCGTATTGCAGGCGCCATTGGACGTTGATTCGATTAATGCGGTTCTGGACCGTCTAGCTTGTTCAAACAAATTGTATGCGGTCAGCGCGACTTCGTTTCCATGGTACTATGATTTATTGGCATATAAGTCAGATAGCCTAAGTTTTGAGCATCTCGAATCCGAAATAAAAGACCACCAGACTGATCTGGTAACATATTACCGCTTCCACAAAACCAACATATTCCCGTACCAGATGAAATTGACAAAAGTTGGTGAGCACTTATGCGCTTCCGCATTCAACGGTCTGTGTTTTTACAGAAGTGCCGACTACGAAGTGGGGTCGTATCTGAGAGATAATAATTTTTGTGCCTGCGAACATCTTGCGTTTAACAAAGTTCTTAGTTCGATCTCAAATCGACAAATGCTTGTTTCGCTCGATATTGCATTTGCCACTCCTCCAGAACACGAGTTTTCCTCCCCGCTGCGATTCTATTGGCAAAGATTTCGGAGAAGAGTCAGAGAGAAACTGGACCGTTAATCGCTAAACTTGAGAACTGCCCCGCCATTGTTGAGGCTCAATTTGCATACTAGTGCGTTACGCTATATTCTTAGGACGAGTATTGATGGCGGACGCCGTACATATATAGGGGGCCGATAGGGGCCGTTTGCGCAGTACACAAGAGGGTGCAGATGCCTGAAATAGTGAGATACAACGGCGAAATTCTCGCTATTTTTATTAGGCACGAGCCCTCTCTAGAGGGCATCAATTTTATTACTCCATCGAGCTTTTCGCAGCAGGTTGCACAAATGCGTCATCCAGCTGGCAAGACTATAGCGCCGCATATTCACAACCATGTTGTGCGTGAAGTTGTTATCACTCAAGAAGTTCTCATTATTAAAAGCGGGAAGCTACGCGTGGATCTCTACGACGATCAAAGAAATTATGTTGAAAGCCGGATTATAGGTGCGGGTGATGCTGTACTCCTCGCCTCAGGGGGACACGGGTTCAAGATCCTCGAAGATATCGATATGATTGAGGTAAAGCAGGGCCCCCACGTAGGGGAGACAGACAAAACGAGATTTACACCTGTTGGTGATCAGATCATTATTGTGAAGTGAGGAGAAATTATGTGAATGACTACGTGCCCGTTAATGCGCCATTGCTGAACGGAAATGAAAGTCGATATCTCGAGGAGTGTGTAAAGACCGGGTGGATTTCCTCTGAGGGCCAGTTTGTAGAGCGCTTTGAAAGCGGCGTGGCGTCGCGGGCCGAACGTAAATACGGTGTC